>Ga0272441_10004827_pt1 | contig 23952 bp, 19 predicted proteins | sample SSMProp6N_FD_193582 | JGI IMG/M metagenome (GOLD analysis project Ga0272441, IMG submission 193582) | Marine sediment archaeal communities from Little Sippewissett salt marsh, Falmouth, MA, United States - SSM-Prop-6N | ecosystem: Environmental > Aquatic > Marine > Wetlands > Sediment ...
TGCCGCACTCGGCCGCGCCGTCGAGGGCACTCCCGCGGTCGCCCTTGCTGCTGCCTTCGCGTGGGGGGTGCTGAGCGTCCTGCTCAGCCCCTGCCACCTGGCGAGCATCCCGCTCATCGTTGGCTTCATCGACGGGCAGGGCCCCGTGCCGCCGCGGCGCGCGTTCGTCATCTCGACGCTCTTCAGCGTGGGCATACTCGTCACGATAGCGCTCGTCGGCGCCGTCACCGCCGCCGCGGGCAGGATGCTCGGCGACGTCGGCGCGGTGGGGAACTACCTGGTGGCGGCGGTCTTCTTCGTGGTCGGGCTCCACCTCCTCGACGTCATCCCCATGCCGTGGTCCGGCCCCGGGCAGGTGGGCATGAAGCGCAAGGGGCTCTTCGCGGCCTTCGTGCTGGGGCTGCTCTTCGGTGTTGCGGTGGGCCCGTGCACCTTCGCCTACATGGCGCCGATGCTGGCGGTCGCCTTCAGGGCGGGCGCGGCGGGCGTCGCGTACGGGGCGGTGCTGCTCGCGGCCTACGGGGTGGGGCACTGCTCGGTGATCGTCGTGGCCGGCACCAGCACCGGCCTCGTGCAGCGCTACCTCGACTGGAACGAGCGTTCGCGCGGGGCCGTCATCCTCAGGCGCGCCTGCGGCGTCCTGGTGCTGAGTGCCGGCCTCTACCTTGTCTACTCGGCCGGCTAGCGGGCCCCTTCCCGGCGGCCCGTCATTCATGCTGTAAGGGTTTACGCCCCCCGGCGACATCCCAATGGTTCAGGGCAACCGGGAGGGTGGCCAGATGAAGACCTCCAAGTCAAGGAAGCTTGACCGGAGCGGGGGCAAGCGTATAATCGGTCGGCCGTTCGGCCACATGGGGCGCTACCGTCGGGAGGGACGTGTCATAGCCGAGGACGGTCTAGAGGCCTACCTGGCCGACATCAGCAGGTACAAGCTCCTGACCGGCGACCAGGAGAAGGAGCTCGCCTACCTGATCCGCAAGGGCGACGAAGAGGCCCGCAAGAGGATGATCAGATCCAACCTGCGCCTCGTCGTCTCCATCGCCAAGAACTACGTCGACCGCGGCCTTTCCTTCATGGACCTGATCGAGGAGGGGAACCTGGGCCTCATGAAGGCCATCGAGCGCTTCGATCCGGAAGTCGGCTGCAAGCTCTCGACCTACGCATCGTGGTGGATCAAGCAGACGATGCGGCGCGCGCTCATTGACAAGGCAAAGAACGTCCGCGTGCCCGCCTACATGATTGAGCACATCTCCAAGTGGAAGCAGACGGCCGACGGGCTCCGCCAGAAGTTCGGCCGCGAGCCGAGCTCCGAAGAGGTCGCCGCCAAGCTGAAGCTCCCGCCCAAGAAGGTCGCCACGCTCAAGCACGCCATGAGCCTGCAGTCCTACACGACCGGCCGCGCGGAGGAGGAGGCGTACGAGAGCCTCGACCAGATCCCGAGCGCGAGCCCGGACGGGTACTTCTCGGAGATCGACAAGAGCGAGCTCGAGCACGTGATCGTGCAGATTCTCACCGAACGCGAGGCGCTGGTCATCCGCATGCGCTTCGGCCTCGGCGGCTACAAGGGCCCGCAGACGCTGGAGACGATCGGCAACAAGATCGGCCTGACGCGCGAGCGCGTCCGGCAGATCGAGCAGCGCGGCATCAGGAAGATGTTCCTGTTCCTCACCGACAACAGGGGGAAACTCTAGTGCAACTCGACCGGCTGATCCGGGACGTTCCGGACTTCCCCAAGGCAGGCATCGTCTTCAAGGATATCACTCCGCTCTTCGCCTCGGCAGACACGATGAAGGACATGCTCCGCGCGCTCGTCGAGCCCTGGAAGGGCGAGAATGTCGACGTGGTCGTCGCCGCTGAGGCCCGCGGATTCCTCCTGGGGCCTTCCATCGCGATGGAGCTGGGAGCCGGATTCGCCCCCGTTCGGAAGCCGGGCAAGCTGCCTTACAAGACGCTTTCCGAGACGTACGAGCTCGAGTACGGCACCGACACCCTTTGCATCCACGAGGACGCCGTCGCGCAGGGCCAGCGGGTACTCATCTTCGATGACCTCCTGGCGACCGGCGGCACGGTGTCGGCTATGGCGAAGCTCATCGCGGACCTCGGCGGGGAGGTGGTAGGCTGCTCCTTCATCATCGAGCTCGACTTCCTGAAGGGGCGCGGGAAGCTGCCGGGCCTGCGGATCGAATCCCTCGTTCACTGCGAAGGCGAGTAGGCGCCCACGCCAGCATTCCGCCCACAAAATAAAGAAACTTCCCGCGTGCTAAGTGCCTGTAAACAAAGGACTTAGCGCGTTTCGGCTATGCGCGCACGGCATATTCGGCGGCGGGGTATGCACAAAAACGGCCTATTATGGAGGGCGCGTGCAAAGGGCACCGCCCCCGAGGAGTTGAAGGAGGAACGACAGCAGTGAAGACGAAGCCCCAGGGGCAGGCCATTCCCTGGGCAGCTCGGAGTTGACCGGCCCGAAGGCGCCGTGCCTCTCGGACCCCGGGCTCCGGGTGATGGGGATTCGGCTGGGCCGCTTGCGGTGGCGCCACATCCATGGAGCCGCGGACGGATGTTCCCGGTCGGATCTCCCATGGGCCGGCCCACTTGCTGTGGCGCGGAGGGTCAACCATGTGCGAAGGGACAGCCTATGGCATGAAGCAGGCCGGCGAGCGGCGCTCCGGATGCCGGATACGAGGCGGCCCGCTACTTCGGCGGCTCCCAGGGCGCGCACTTCCTGTCGAGGGGCTTGCGCTCGAAGCGCATGAAGCTCGGCAGCCCGTCGTCGCCGATCGGGACCTCGACCTCGCCTTTCATGAGCGGCGTGACGTAGTCGCGCATGGCGTCGGTGATGTGGTTCCCGGCCTCGTTGACGTAAGCGCGCGGGAGCTTCGACTCGCCGTTGGCCACGTCGGAAAGCTGCGCCCTGGAAAGCTCCATCTCGTAGGGCGAGGAGGACTTGCGCTCCATCGTGACCATCCAGCCGGACTCGCCGGCGAGGGCGAGCTCGACCGCGCGGGCGCCGCAGGCGTACGCCTCGTCGCGGTCTACGAGCGATGCGAAGTGAGCCGCGTTCCTCTGGGCCGTGGCATGCTTGATGTAGCGGCACTTCACGCCGACCTTCTCCTCGATGACGCCGCTGAGAAGCTCGGCTATCCCGCCGAGCTGCTTGTGGCCGAAGGCGTCCTGCGCGAAGGCGCCCGTGCGCGACGTCAGGTACTCGCCGTCGGGGTCAGTGAGGCCCTCCGCGGCGACGACGAAGATGCGCCCGATGCGCCCGAGCACCTCCTTACAGTCTGCGGCGATCTTCTCGAAGGTTACGGGGACCTCGGGGACGTAGACGAGATGCGGGGCGTCCTCGGCCTCGCGATGCGCGACGCCCGTCGCGGCGGCGATCCAGCCGGCGTTGCGGCCCATCGTCTCCATCACCGTGGCCGTGTCGTGGGTGTAGAGCGCCTCGGTATCGCGTCCGGCCTCCATCGCCTGCGTGGCGAGGAACTTCGATACGGAGGCGTAGCCGGGAGTGTGATCGGTACAGGCGAGGTCGTTGTCGATCGTCTTGGGGATGCCGATGACGCGCATCTCGAAGTCCTGCGAGCCCGCCAGCTTGGCGACCTTGTCGGCGGTGTCCATCGAGTCGTTGCCGCCCGCGTAGAAGAAGTAGCGGATGTCGTGGGCCTTGAAAACGTCGACGATGCGCGCCAGATCGGCCTCCGTCTTGATCTTGTAGCGGCACGAGCCGATCGCCGCCGAGGGCGTCCACTTCATCGCCTCGATGGTCTCGGCCTTCTCGGCGCCGATATCGAAGAGATCCTCCTGCAGGACGCCGAGGATTCCGTTCGTCGCGCCGTAGACCGCGGTGACGTCGCCAGAATCGAGGGCCGCCTGGATGGCTCCGCAGGCGGACGCGTTGATGACTGCTGTGGGTCCGCCGGACTGCGCCACGATCGCGTTTCCCGTGAGACTCATCTTCATCCTCCAGTGAGCTGTGAACTCGGCCGTTCGACTGATTCTAGCTCAGCCACGGGCCGCGTCAAGCGAAGGAGCCGCAGCGATCACGCATCGCGGCCGGCAATTGCAGTTGCAGGCGCCCGCGGTTTCAGGTATCGGACTGCTGTATGGCACGTCGAAGGGAGTGACAAATGCTCGGGCCCATCCGCAAGATCGGCAAGGCCCTCCGCGGCGGAGCGCACCCGCTGGAGATTGGCATGTCGGTCGCCATGGGGGTGCTCGCGGGGGTCGTGCTCGGCAAGAACGGCCTCGTGGTGATCCTGTGCGCTCTAATGCTCGTGCTCAACACCAACAAGGCCGCCTTCGGTCTGACGGGGGTCGCGTGCGGGGCGCTCGGATGGCTCCTGACGCCGCTGAAGTTCGCCGTGGGCCGGTGGGCGCTCTCCGTGGAGTCGCTGGCGGGCATCTTCAGCCGCGCCGCCAACGCTCCGGGCGGAGCGCTCTGCGGCTTTGACACGTACTTGGTGGCGGGCGGAGTGATCGCCGGAGTGCCGCTCGCCGTGGCGGCCGGTCTTGTGGCCGCGGCCGTCACCCGCCGCTTCCGCAGCAAGATGCTCGCGCTCATCGGCGATCCCGAGAAGCTGAACGCCTGGTCCAGGGGCCGGATCTCGCGGCTGGTGAAGTGGGTGCTACTCGGCGTCGGCGAGGCCGACTACGAGAAGAGCCTGTCGCAGCGGCCGAAGATCATCCGGAAGAGCGGCGTCGTTCTCCTGGGGCTGCTCGTCGCACTGCTCGGCGTCATGAGCTTCGTTGACTATGGAGCATACGTCACGCGGCCTGCCGAAGACGCGCTTACGTCGCTTACCGGCGCCGAGGTCAACGTGGCGGAGGTCAGCCTGCGGCCACTCGTCGCCTCGCTCAAGGCCGAGGGGCTGGCTCTGACCGACGCCGCCGATCCGGCGACCAACGCCGTCGAGGTAGGTGCGATAGCCGCCGACATCAGCGTCGTGGGCCTGACTCAGCGGTCGATAGTGATCGAAGAGGCGCGCATCACGGGCGTCAAGTTCGGCACCAAGCGCACCTCGCCCGGCCGCGTTATCCGGCCACCGGCCACGAAGAAGCCCGAAGACGAAAATGCGCGCGCGCCCCTGGATCAGGCCAAATCCATTGAAACCTACATCGCCACCTGGAACGAGTGGAAGCTCAAGTTCGAGAAGCTCCAGGACATTCTCGAGACGGTCGAGGAGTACCGCGGCAGCGCCGAGGGCTCGGAGGCAGCGGCGGTACACGGCCGGCCTCTTAGCGATGAAGAGGTCGCCCGGCTGGTTGAAGCCGGCGGCTACGCGGCGATCAGGGCGCCGGAGATCGTGCGCAACGTCCCCGACCTTCTCGTCAAGAAGCTACGGGCGGGACCGATTGCGACGGGCATGGAAGGACTCGAAAGCGTCGAGGTAATGCTCAAGGACCTGGCTTATCCGGTTCACTTCGGTCCGCGCCCTGTGAGCCTTACCGTCAGAGCGACTGAGGACCCCAGCTGGAAGGCTGCTGGCGAGAAGGGGCCGCTGCCCGCGGTCTCGCTTTCGTTTGCCCCCAAGGTCGCGTCAGAGGCGATGAAGCTCACCGGCCGTCTGCCGGGCCTGCCCGCGAGGAAGCTCAGCGACGCCCTCAGTTCCGCTGTCCCCGTCGCCTTCGACGGCGGCAAGATGGACGTCAAGCTCGAGGGCATGGCCGACGCGAGTTGGATCGACCTCGCCCTCGACGTGACCGTCGTCGATTTCGCCGCCAAGTCCCGCGGTGCCAAGGGGCTCTTCGGTATCAGGGGCAAGGACCTCGACAGGGCCCTTGCCGAGATGAAGCAACTCCGTTTCAAGATACTCGTCCGCGGCCGGCCGAGCCGGCCACGCGTCCTCTTCCGGGGCGAGGGGTTGGGGCCGGCGCTGAAGGACGCAGCCGTTCGGGCCGCCAAGCGCCGCGTTCAAAAGGACATAGACAAGCAGAAGGAACAGCTCAAAGAGAAGCTCAGGGAGAAGATCGACGGCGAGACCAAGGGCAAGCTGGACGGTATCATGAATGACAAAGGCGAGGACGCAAAAGACGCCGGCAAGAAGCTCCTCGAGGGGATATTCAAGAGGAAGTGACCGCGCTCACGCGCCGCGCGTTATCTCGCTTACGCCCCGGCCGGGCTACTCAGACTCCTCGGCGCCGGCGGTCAAGGCCTCGACGTACGCCTTCATCTTCTCGGCGTACTGCGGAAGGACCGCGTCGGGGTTCTGGTTCATCACCTCGACCGACAGGTAGCCCTCGAAGAAGTCGTGAGCGAGCATCTCCATCGCGCGCGCGTAGTCGACGAAGCCCTCGCCAAGCGGAGCATGTTCGATCTTCGTGCGCCCATCGCTGTAGACGTAGTCGTGGACGTGGACGTGGCGCACCGACCCCGAGATGTTGTCGTACGACTCCTCGAGCGTCTCGAGCGCGCGCACCGGATGCGCTACGTCCCAGCAGACGCCCAGTTTCTCCGAGTAGACCTGCTTCACCACCTCGCGGACCAGATTAGTCCTGACAAAGTCGTCGTGGGTCTCGATGAGTATGACTGCATTGTAGTTCTCGGCGTGCGCGACGGCATCGGCGAGCGCATCGGAGACGTAGTCTACCACGCCGGCCGTCTCGGTGCCGTCCGGCATCGAGCCGCCGAAGATTCGGACGCACGGCGCTCCGACTGTGTCGGCGAGCTCGACGAAGTGCTTCAACTCCTCGACATTTTTCGCGCGCTCTTCGGCGTCGGCCGTTGCGAAGCTCAGCCCGGTCGCCAGACAGGAGAGTTCCAGCGCCGAATCCTCGAACGCTCGCCTCACGTCCCACAAACTCTCAGCCGCCGTGGAAAGCTCGATGCCGTGGGCGTGCCCCGACCCCACTCTGGGCTCGATCGCCTGGTACCCGTAACGCACCGCTAGGTCAACGAGCTCTGGCAGCTGGGCGTCCGGCTTGAGCCAGCTCATGAAGCTGAGCTTGAAGGCAGCAGTCTCACCCATCTCGGTGCGGTCTCCTAAACGGGAATTAACCCGGGCGGAAAACAGCGAAACGGCATCATACCCCCCACAAGGCGACGTGTCAAGGGAAGATGCCTGGAAATGGGCGTTTTTGCCGCGTATCTGCGGCGCTGCGCTATGCACCAGCGGAGTGTGCGGCAATACCACTAACGCAAAACCCTGTGGAATCTTGACAATCTTCACGTTTCATTGTAAGGTTCACTATGCACCATGTGGGGTACCCGGCGGCGGCTGGCGGGGCCTGCCGGACGCCTTGAGTTAAGATGCGGTTGATTCAACCCTCTAGACCGCGATGAGTGCGCTGGTGTGCCTCTCATGAGGGGATTCGAAATGGCCGACCGCAACAATAAGCGCGGCAACGCCGAGGAGTACATCTCTCCCAACAGGGCTGGCATGCTCGCCGGGGTGAGTGGCGAGGCCGTGAAGCAGTGGATCTATGGCCGGAAGCTTCCCGCCGTGAAGCTTCCGAACGGGTACTGGCGCATCAAGAAATCCGACCTGCAGTCCTACCTTTCACGGCGCAAGCAGCCCTCGAGAATGCGTGTTCTCGTGGCCAGCACAGATGCCGCAGTGGCCAACGCAACTGGGGCGGCTTTTGCGCAGGCCGAATTCGAGGTGGTGACGGCGTCGAACACCGTGGACGCCCTCATGAAGGCGGTCGACGGCAAGCCCTCGATCATGTTCATTGACCTGTCCGAAGCCGATATGCACGGGCTGGACCTAGCGACCAAGCTGAGAGCCACGAGGGGCTTCAAGAGGCTCCCGCTCGTCTTCGTCGCCAGCAAGCAGGACGCGGCTTCCGCCGATATGGACGGTCTCCTCAAAGTACGGGCCCAGGGGATGCTCATCAAGCCCATCGTGGCAGGCGACATCTCGGCCGAGATCGACAAGATATTCCCATCAGACTGAGCTGCTAACCGTCCGGGGCCTCTAGCGGGGCGCACGCTTGGTCCGTACCGACCTGCACGGCGGGCCGTCGGGGGGCGCCCCGTAGGCGGCGTAGTGCCTCGCGGCCCTGATACGGACGTTGGTCCAGGTGATCTCGTTATCGAGATACGCGAAGTCGTCCCCGGAGTGAGTCGCCCTGAGCCCGCTCAACGCTTCGAGGCACACCTCGTAGCACTTGATGGCCTGCTCGAACTGCTTGGCCTCGGTAAGACGATCACCTTCGGCGCGCAGATCGAGGGCCTCACCAAGGGGGTCCTTGATTACGCGCACAGACTCGGGGGATTCGGCCGTCAGATTGTAGTAGGCCAAGCCGATCGTGCCGAACGTGCAGAGGATGCTTATCGTGACGCAGGCGAAGACGACGCCCCGTCCTCGGAGATTCCCTCGTCCTGCGGTGGCGGGGTGTCCTTCCCGTAAAGGAGCGCCCGCCGCTCCGCGATGAACTCCCTGTCTCTGACGTCCATCAGCCATTCGGCGACCTGCTTCTTCTTCTGCTCGTAGAGCTCCCGGGGAGCGAGCGACGTCACCTGCTCGTAGAGATCGAACGCCCCTTCATAGCTCTCGATGGCCCCGTCATAGTCGCCCTCGACGAGATGCTTGTGCCCCAGGAACTTCGCCTCGTCGGCGCGCGCGAGCAGTTCGTCAAGTTGCCGCTCGCGGGGAGAGAGCGGCCCGCCGCTCCCTGCATTATCAACGCGCGGTGGGGAGGTAGGGTTCACAAGTCGGCAGGAAAGGAAGAGAACGCCCGCAAGCACGAGTAGCGTCACGCCGGCAAGGAGCCAGCGCCGAGTGAATCGGCTAGGTCCCGCCACGGGCTCTCCGCATGTCGTCTATGAACTTCTTCTCTCTCGCGTCGCGCAGCCAGCCGTTGATCTGGGTAATCTTGTCCTGGAGGTAGCCATAGCCGTCGCCGCTGTACTGCTTACTCGCTGACTCGTAGCCGTCGAGGGCCTGCGTGTAGCTGGTGACGGCGTCGGCGTGACGCCCCTCGCGCATCGCCTTGTGGCCCTCGTTGATGAGGCGGTCGGCCTCGGAGAGCTTAGAGACGTACTGGTTCTGCTGGCGGATGACGCGTCTGCCACCGCCGCCCTGCCTGCTCATGAGTTTCCCGCCCAAAACGAGAATGCCGATCACGCAGAAGACCATCACAATGACCGCAATGATCTTGACCGTGAGCGCGTCAGTATGAGCGCCCTCGGAAGGGGCCTGGCCGCTTGCGCTCTCCCGCCGCGTGGACCGCTGCGAGAGCCGGCGTGACGCGCGCTTCGAGGTCCCCTTGACCTTCTGCTCGCGGCTGGACTTGCCCGGCTTCTTGGCGGGCTCCTTCGTTTCGTCCTTGACCGACTCTATCGCCTCCTCAAGCTCCGAGAGGTCGACGACATCGCCGTCATCTGCGACCGCGGCGGCCCCGGCGGCCACAGCGCCTGCCACAGGGCTCTCGTTCTCGACGGCCGCGAAGACGTCGATGTCGCCAGACTCGTCGTCTGGCGGAGCCGCATCGTCCTCCGTCTGCTCGGCCGAGATGAACTCCTCGTGACCATCGGCCTCAGCGTCGGCCGGAACGCTGTCATCGAGGGCTCCGCCCGGCTCTTCGCCAAGGCTTGCCGCCACCGCGGCGACGCCCGATTTATGCGAGCCCTCGCTGTCAACGTACGTGAGCTCCTCGAGGTCCTCGACCACCTCCTCCGGCTCGTCTGCATCTGCAGCGGGCTCTCCGTCGCTGCCGGAGGGCAGCTCTTCGAGCTCTTCGAGCTCCTCGCCCAGCTCCTCCGCAACGCCCGCGGCGACCTCATCATGCTCGGGCTGCCTCAGCTCATCGTCGGGCCGGGCCTCGTCGGCCTCCTCCGCTTCTATCTCGTCTTCATCGCCGAGCTCGATAACGAGACCGCCAGAGCCGGCCTCATCGTCGGCATCGGCCGCGGGGTGGTCCTCCTCGGCTTTCTCGTCCTCGAGTTCGATGACGACTGCTCCGGCCTCCTCGTTTTCGTCAGACGCTTCGTCGGCCGGCTTGATCTCCTCGAGGTCCTCGCCGAGCTCCCTGGCGAGATCGCCACCCACCTCGTCCGGCTGGTCCTCGCCTCCGGAGGGGTCCTCGTCCATGATCTCTTCGAGCTCTTCGGCGACTTCCTCGGCAAGGTCCGCCGCCACGGAATCCGGCTCGGCAGTCACGTGTGCTCCCGCCGGCGGCAGCTCTTCGAGTTCATCTAGGTCGTCGGCATCCAACTCGGGGTCACCGCCGCCCGTCGCAACGGGGCCGACGACGGTTGGTATCTCGCTAACTTCTTCGATGGTTGTCAGGCCTTCAATAGCCTCGTCAAGATCCTCGGTCAGCTGCTCCAACTGCCCGGCAAGATCAGACGCGCCACCCGCCTCAACCGAAGGGGCCAACGGGGATGCGTCGCCGTTGGCGGAAAGCTCTTCGAGCTCCTCTATCTCTTCGCCGAGCTCAGCCGCCAGCTCGGCAGCGACCGAGTCAATGTGGGTCTGAGCGACCGAGTCGGAGGGGCCGGCCTCGACGACCTCGGCATCGAGTTCGACAAGGTCCTCCCCGAGCTCTTCGCCAAGATCGGCCGCGACGGCGCCGGCAGCCGAGGGCCCGGGGGCGGCCGGAACCGGAGCGCTCCCCGCCTCGCCGGGGAGCGCCGGGAGCGGGCCCGCGTCGAGGTCCAAGATCATCCGCTTCCGCAAGGCTTCCATGGCCTCTTCGAGGCCGACCGCCGCCGGGCCACCGTCGAGGCGGAAGGTCATCTCCAGGCCGCCGATGCTGATGATGTCCCCGTCGCTCAGCTCGAGCGTCTCTATGCGGTTGCCGTTGACGGCGGTGCCGTTGGACGATCCGTTATCCTTGATGACAAAGCGGCGGCCCTTTCCCGCGATGATGGCGTGGGTGCGGCTCGCGCGGGAATCGCCGATGACAAGGTCCGACTGCTTACGGCGGCCGATTACGAACTGCTTGCCCGCGATCAGCTGCTTCTCGGTGATCTTGCCTGGGGCCACCTCTATGATCAGTTTTGCCATCGATGCAAAGCTCCAGGCCGCTCGGGCGGCACGAGGGCCACCGGTTCCCGAACGGAACTTGCTTCGGGGCTGGCCCACCCCTGCTGTCAGTGGTCCGTCGCAGGGGCGTCGGCCTCGGGGGCCGGCTCTGCCGCCTCGCCCGGGCTTGTGATGCCGGGCTCGTCGGTGCCCTCATGTGGGGCGGCCTTCGGCGGGAGAATCGGCTCCGAGTTAGCCTTCTGGCGGCTGGCAATGCCCTGATACCTGACCGCCTCGAGCGAGGCCATTTCGAAAATCTTGGAGTCCTTATACCGCGGTCTCTTCCGGATCTCCTCGTAGAGCTTCTCGGCCTCGGCGAACTCGCCCAGGGCTTGGTCGTACTTCTTCTCGCCCAGGGCGTTTTTGCCGCGGTCCATCGCCTGCTTGGCCTTCACCATGACCGCGAGCGAGCCCTTGACGTACGTGCTGTTGAGGTCCGCCTCTGCCAGTATCCTGCAGTTCTCCGCAAGCTGAAGTGCTCCGCCTTCGGCTGTCCTCAGGTGGCCGAACTCGAAACCGGAGAACTGCTGCCTGTCGCTGAGCTGGCTGATCTTGGTGGCGGCAATCCTGAAACGCTGCTCGGCCTGCTCGTACCGCCTGAAAGACATGAGGATGACGCCGTCAGCGATGTCGCGCTGGTACTCGACCGTCACGTCCATCGGCAGGCTGCCGGAGACGCCCTTGTCTCGGGTGAGGAGTATCCACACCAGCACCACGAGGCAGACCAGGAAGACCGCATGCACCAGCATCGCCGTGTACTTCACGAACGCCGGCGCTGATGAGCCGACCGACGGCACTGGAGTGGCCGCTGCCTCGCGGGGTCCGGCGGAGTCCATCGCCTGCTTAGTCATGGCGGCAATGTCCTTGGCCGACAGCCCGGCCTTCTCTTCGCCGCCACCCGCCTGTGACTCCTTCTCCTGGCCTTCCTTGCTCTCATCGTCAGCCACAGAACGTCCTCCTACCAGCCGGGCCCCGGGGCGGCGCGGCACAGCGAGTCTGCCAAGTCGCCCCCCTATGCACCTCGGTGAAGGCGCAAAACCTCCTTGCCGTAATCTAAGCGATATGGCGGAAGCGTGTCAAGGCCAAAATGCGCCGGCCGCGTCTCCCCAGGCCTTTTCCCTTGACGGTCCGCTCCAACGTAATATAATCGCTCGCTTGACCCTGGAAGACAGGCTGGCCATGAGGCCCCTCGCCGCCATTCTTTTCGACATCGACGACACGCTCTACTCAACGACGGACTTCGTTGAGGTGGCCCGCGCGCACGCACTGGAGGCCATGCTGGGAGCCGGCCTGAAACTCGACCGCGACCGCCTTTCCGATGAGCTGAGGGAAATCGTCGTCAAGGCTGGATCCAACTACGAGCACCATTTTGACGAGCTGCTCTCGCGCCTGCCGGCTGAGAGCTACGACCCCGTGAATCCGGCGCTCATTATCTCCGCCGGCGTGATCGCCTACCATGACACTAAGATGAGACAGCTTGTCCCTTACGAGGACGCCGTCGAGCTGATCAAGAGCCTGAGCCAGAGAGGCTCTCTGCTCCTGGGCGCCGTTAGCGCTGGCGTCCCGGTCAAGCAGGCCGAGAAGATACTGCGGCTCGGGCTCGACAAGTACTTCGCGCCTCAGGCCGTGTTCATAACGGAGCAGATGGGGCTCTCGAAGGCGGACGGAGAGCTTTGGCAGCGGGTCTGCGCCGCGCTTGAGGTGGAGCCCGGGGCGACGATGTACGTGGGCGACAACCCTCCCAACGACGTGGATGGGCCCAACAGCGTGGGCATGCTGACCACGCTCGTCCGGCGGGGCGGGAAATACAAGGACGTCACGCCCCGCACCCAGCCGGACTTCACCATCGAGGACTTCTGGGACCTCAGGGATATCCTCGAACGGGAATTCGGCATTTGACGGGGCCGTTCTGCACCTCTCCTTGAAATGCCGCCAGCCGCCTGTATAGTAGTATGGGCTCCATGCGCGCACGGAGGCCGGCCGCGGCAGATGGGGAGGATGAGAGATGGCAAAGAAGAAGGCTACGAATAAGAAGGCTACGCGGAAGCAGAAGCCGAAGCGGGCCCCCAAGAAGGCCAAGAAGGCTGCAAAGAAGAGGCCTGGGAAGAAGAAGGTCTCCAGCAAGCCAAGGAAGAGACCTTCGCCTAAATCCGACGCGCCGAAGGTCAGCGATATGATGCGCGGCAAGACGCTGCCGCACATCGGTCTTCTCACGCGCGACGAGGCCCTGGAGGTCATCAAGCTCGGCGAGTGGTTCCGCGACAACCTGGAGAAGCGCGCCCACTCTAACCTGCTGCAGGGACGAGTGCAGGTGATAATGATGGTCTACGAGTCCACGCGGACGCGAATGGGCTTCGAGCGCGCCATGGCGCAGCTTGGCGGCTCGAGCGTGTACCTCTCGATCAAGGACACCCAGATGGGACGCGGCGAGTCGCTGCTGGACACCGCCAGGGCGCTCGACGCGTATACGGACCTCTTCAGCGGGCGGCTCTCGTCACAGGACGACATGGAGACCGTCGCGGCCAACATGGGCTGCTCCGTGCTGAACGCCTGCACGCCGGTCGACCACACGACGCACGTTCTCGGCGAGCTCATGGCGATCAAGCAGGCGAAGGGGCGGCTCGAGGGCCTCAACCTGACCTATGTCGGCATGGCCCGCGGCATACTGCACTCCTTCATTCGCATCTGCCCGATCCTGGGGGTGAACCTGGTGCTCGCGCAGCCCGAGTCATACGCTCGGACCATCGACGGGGACATTCTGGCTCAGGGCCGGGCTCGCGCCGCTAAGTTCGGCACGCGGCTGGAGATTGTCACCGATCTCAAGGACGCCGTCCGGGACACCGACTTCATCCAGGCCTCGACGCTCATCCGGAGCATGCTCGCGGGCGAGCAGTCACCGGAAGAGAGGGAAGTCGAGGTCTCCGAGTGGACCGTCACCGACGAGGTGATTCGCGCGGCCAAGCCGGGCGTGCTCTACAGCCACTCGGGGCCGGCGCACCGGGGCATCTGCGCGTCGGACTCCGTCATGGACGGTTTCCGCAAGTACATCCAGCAGGAGACTCTGAACGCAATACATTCGAAGAAGGCGCTCATGGCGATGATGGTGAAGTAATCGGTGTCGGCGCAAGGCAAGGACGGATAGCGAGGAGACGAGATGGCCAAAGATAAGGTCAGGATCGGGGTGGTGGGCTCCAAGTTCGCGGCTGACTTCCATGCAGACTCGTACAGGCGCGACGAGAGGGTCGAGATTGTGGCGGTTGCGGCCATAGACAACCTTGAGGAATACTCCAAGCGATGGAACGTGCCCGACACGTACGAGGACTTCAACGAGATGATCGCGCGCGACGACATCGACCTCATCTCGTGCTGCGTGCCCAATTTTCTCCACCACGACGTGGTGATGTCCTGCGCCAGGAACGGCAAGCACGTCGTCTGCGAGAAGCCCCTGGCGATCAACGTCGACGACGGGCGTGAGATGATAGAGGCCTGCAGGAAGGCCGGCATCAAGCTGATGTACGCCGAGGACTGGTGCTTCGCGCCAGCGCTCATCCGCGTCATCGAGATCATCAACGAGGGCGGTATCGGCGATATCGCGTACGTGAAGTGCAAGGAGGTGCATCTCGGCACACACAGCCCCTTCGCTAAGAACGCCAAGACCTGCGGCGGCGGCTGCCTCATCCACCTGGCCATACACCCGATCGGCTGGGCGCTGCACCTGCTCGCGAAGGAAGGGAAGAACCCCGTCGTCGAGGTGATAGGCAAGTGCAACGGGGGCGGAGAGGACAACTACGTTCACAAGGACAACACGGGCGAGGACTGGGCCGTCGGCGTGATGAAGTTCGAGAACGGAGTCCACGTCTTCGTCGAGGGCAACTACGTCACGGTGGGCGGCATGGATGACAAGGTCGAGATATACGGCACGGAGGGGCGCATATCCGTCGATCTCACCTTCGGCTCGCCCGTCAGCGTTTACAGCCGCCCCGGCTACGAATACGCGATTGAGAAGACGGACAACACTCTAGGCTGGACGAAACCTGCCGTCGACGAATTCTACAACCTCGGGTACGTCCACGAGCTGAGCCATTTCGTCGACTGTGTGGTCGAGGACAAGGAGCCCCTCTGGGGTACGAGCGCGGCGGCGGGCCTCGCCTGCCTCGAGATCATCAACGCGATGTACGAGTCGAATTCCGAGGCCAAGACCATCAAGGGAAGGTGGTAGCAGATGCCGAAGTATACCGATTTCGACCTCCCGGTGGAGATCGCGGGGGTGAAGTTCCGGAACCCCTTCTACGTCTCGTCGGGGCCGACGACGATGACGATCGAGCAGCTCGAGCGGATTCAGCAGACTGGGTGGGGTGGCGCATCGCTCAAGCTGACCGTCTACCCGCTCCCGTACATCAACCGTCACCCGCGCTACGGGTACTATCCTGAGAAGAACTTCCTGGTCTTCACGGCCGAACGGCGCCTCACGCTCGATCAGCTCCTGCAGCTGATCGAGGACGGACGGAGGAGAGCCCCCGACCTCGTGCTCTACGCCAACATCACCTACGCGGGCGATGAGGGAGTTCCCGGCTGGGCGACGATGGCCAAGCAGTGCGAGGATGCCGGGGCGCACGTCATTGAACTCAACATGTGTTGTCCCAACATGTCTTTCAACGTAGAGCTCACCGGAGAGAAGACCGACGGCCCGAAGACCGGTGCATCCATGGGCTCCCAGGAGCAGATCGCTACCGACGTCGTTAAGGCCGTCAGGGAAGCGGTCGACGTACCCGTGTTTCTGAAACTCACCCCCGAAGGCGGTCACCAGTCGAAGATCGCCAAGGCCGCCTTCGACGCGGGGGCGGACGTCGTCGGCACGGTGTCGAACCGCCTCGGAGTACCCCCCATCAACCTCGATTCGCCGACCGGGTCCATGTACCATCTCCAAAAGGAGATCGGCATGGCCTGCATGAACGGCAAGTGGCTGAAGCCGCTGGGCCTGCGCGACACTTACGAGATGCGCCGGCTCGTGGGGCCCGAGAAGAGACTCTCGGCAACGGGCGGGGTGCTCGAGTGGTCGGACGCAATCGAATACGCCATGGTCGGAGCGGATATCGTCGGCCTTTGCACGGCGACGCTGGTCAAGGGCTTCGGATTCATGCCGGAGTTCATCCACCGCGTCAAGGAGTGGATGAAGGAGAAGGGGTACAAGAAGTGGGGCGAGTTCCGCGACATACTCGTCCCGGCGATAACCGCCGCCCCTAATCTGACCATCTACGACGGGCACGCTCGCATGCGCGACGTTCGGCCCATCGCGCCTTGTGCCTACAACTGCCCGAACATGGTGCCGGCCCAGGGCTATGTCCGCAAAGTGGCCGAGGAGGACTTCGAAGGCGCCTATCAGCTCATAATGTCGCGCTCGCCCCTGCAGTCCGTATGCGGGCTTGTCTGCGACCACCCGTGCGAGACGGCCTGCACCCGCGGCCTGAAGGATGAGCCGATCATGATCCGCGAGATCAAGCGTTTCGTTCTCGACATGGCGGAACGCGAGGGCTGGAAGCCCAATATCCTGTCTGGCACACCCCCCGCGCGCGGCAGGAAGGTGGCGGTCGTGGGCTCGGGGCCGGCGGGTCTGGTAGCGGCTTACGACCTTGCCCGCGCAGGCTACTCCGTTACCGTCTTCGAGGCCGCGGAGCGGCTCGGCGGGATGCTCCGATACGGGATTCCCGATTACCGACTCAATGGCGAGCAGATCGACAAGGAGATCGACGTCATCAGGGCTCTTGGCGTCGATTTCAAGACGGGCAACCGCCTCGGCGACGACTATTCAGTGAAATCCCTCAAGGACGACGGCTATGATGCGATCTTCCTCGGCCTCGGCGCGGGCGCGGGTGCGCCGCTTGGTCTCAAGGGCGAGCGCGCCAAGGGCAACCTCACCGCGGTCGACTACCTCAGGGCCGTGGCCGACGGCAAGAAGCCGAAGATCGGCAAGCGCGTCGCTGTCATCGGCGGAGGGTTCACGGCCGTGGACGCCGCGCGGGCGGCCCTGCGGCTGGGGGCGAAGGACGTCTTCATCCTCTACCGCCGCACGCGGGACGAGATGCCCGCCACCAACGAAGAAGTCACCGAGGCGGAGGAGGAGGGCGTGAAGGTCATGTACCTCGTCTCCCCGCTGCGCATCATGACCAAGGACGGCAAGGTCAAGGGCGTTCGCATGCTCAACTACGTCCTCGGTGAGAAGGACGTGTCCGATCGCAGGAGGCCCCTCGAGGTGCCGGGCACGGAATTCACACTCGAGGTCGACTCGGTCATCTCGGCCATCGGGCAGAGCGTGGCGGTCCCTGACGTACGCGTCACCGACGGCGGCACCGTAGAGGTGGACGCCGAGACTCTCGCAACCTCGGTCGAAGGCGTCTACGCCGGGGGCGATTGCGTTCTCGGGCCGAAGAACGTCATCTCGGCCATTGCACAGGGCAAGAAGGCGGCGGTGTCGATTGACAGGCACCTGTCCGGCGACGATGCCCTCCTCGACTACGACCCGCCTGTGACCGAGGTTGACAAAGACCGGGTGCTCCTGCGCAACGGCGACCGGCCTCGCGAGTGGCGGCCGGAGCTCGGCCTCGTGCCCCCGTCGGAGCGCGTCAAGGGCTTCGGCCAGTATGTGCCGCTGCTGACAAGGGAGCAGGCCGTGCAGGAGGCATCGCGGTGCTTCGCCTGCGGTTGCGGCGTCGGCTGCCAGATATGCTTCGACATCTGCAAGATGTTCGCCTACGAGATCACTGCCGACGGCCGAATTCATCTCGACGAAGAGAAGTGTGTCGGCTGTGGCATGTGCGTCCACCGCTGTCCCAACGACGTGATCGAGATGGTCCAGACTTCGGAGGTCTCAATCTGAGCCTGCAGCGATCCGCCCGGGAGGTGCCTTTCGCGAATACCTCCCCCGTCCCTCAGGGGCGCGCCGGTGTACTAACGTTACCCGGAAGCCTTGTGGGAGGGCGGTGGCGATGACGCTCAGTATGCGCTTGGGCTGCCGCCTCTTTGGGGTCGCGGCACTCCTTCTGGGGATCACGGCGGACCTCCGCGCCCAAGCGACCTACAGCCGCGTCGGCTACCTCGAACCCGATCACAAGGCCCTGGCGGTCAAGGCCGTCGCTGCCGCAAGGGCCAGGGGCGGGCGGGTTATGGTCGTCCGCGCCGACGGCTCGGGCAGCCATGCCACAATCCAGAACGCGGTCGATGCCGCCAAGGCAGGCGACCTTGTCCTTGTCCATCCGGGCACATACAGGGAACGAGTCGAGTTCGGCAACGAAAAGAACGGGACGAAGGGCCACCCGATCGTTCTGAAGTCCGCCGACAAGGGGGCCGTTGTCGACGGCGAGAAAAAGCGCAACTGCATTGTCATCCGGGGCGATTTCGTCGTGGTCGACGGCATCGAGTGCCGCAATGCCAAGCTCGAGGCAAAGCACCCCAATAACGGGTCCATCTCGTTCCTGGTGTCGCGCGGCTCGGTTGTCCGGAACTGCTACGTGCATGACGCCCTGCAGGGCAAGAACAAGGCTGCCGATATCGCCCTCACCGAAGGCCACGACTACGTCATCAGCAATAACCGTCTTGCCTCGAAGGTGTTCTCAGCCATCGACTGCGGCTGGAAGTCGACAGGCGGCGTGGTGGAGTATAACGAGTGCACGGGCTCGTATATCGGAGTCTATGTTCACACCATGGCTCACCGCACCGAGGTGCGCTACAATTACATGCACGACATGATGCAGCTCTCCTCCACGAGCCGTGAGATCTGGCATGGCGACGGCGTCTGGTTCCGCGATAATGTCGGCAGTTCTGTCCATCACAACCTGATAGTCGGCGCGAACGCCTACGGCATCAGGCTGTACGACTTCGTCTACAAGAGCCACGGCAAGGGCATGCCTGGCTACGATCAGCCCAAGGAAACGCACCGCGTCTACAACAACACGATTATCCAGGCGAAGCTCGTGGGCATCGCCATCGACGGCGCCGTGGAAAACTCGGTCGTCAAGGATAACGTGGTCGTGGGCTCGGCGCGGGCGGCGCTTCTGGCCCGCAAGACCAAGCCAGGCAACCGCTTTGAGCGGAACGTTTACTGGGATTGTGCCCAGGGATGGGATTCGGGCGGCGCTGCAGGTCCGCCGAAGAACGCTTTGGCCAAGGCCGATCCCCGATTTGCGGACGCGGCCAGGGGGGACTACAGGCCCAGCCCTGGGTCGCCGCTGATCGATGCAGGCGACCCCGCCGGGCCCATCCCCGCCGGTGGAGGGGATCGCCCAGATATAGGCGCCTACGAGCTTTTGCGTGAAACCCCGCGGCAACCTGCCAAGCCTGGCGCCCGCCGTCGACGAGGGCCGGTGATCGTACTCCCATAGCGTTGCAGAGCCGCAACGCTGCGGTTGACAGCCCGGGAGGGCGCGAGCTATAATCCGTGGTAGTTGGCGGCGATCCCCGTTCAACAGCGAGGAGAACACAGTCATGCAAGCCAGCATCACGGACTCCGGCCCATGCAAGAAGACGCTCGCCATCGAGGTCGAGCCCGAACGCGTGAAGTCATCCTACGACGAGGCGCTGAGCGAGCTGTGCCGTGAGGCGCAGATCAAGGGCTTCCGGCGAGGGCGTGCTCCGCGCGAGCGCGTCGAGCGCCAGTTCGGCGAGGCTATCATCGACGACCTCAAACAGAAGCTTGTCGGCGAGGTGGTGGGCGAAGCGGTCAAGGAGCACGAGCTCAAGGTTATCAACCTTGGAGCTCCGCTCGATCCGGAGTCTCTGGATATCAAAATCGGCGAAGCCTTCAACTTCTCGGTCGAGCTGGAGGTCTTCCCGGAAATCGAACTGCCCGACTACAACGAACTCGTCGTCGAGGTTCCCAAGACCGAGCTGACCGACGACGAGGTGCAGGCGGGCATCGAGAATCTGCGCCGGCAGTCGGCCGACATCAAGCCGGTCGAGGGCGCCAAGGTGGAACACGGCGATCAGTTGATCGTGGATTTCAAGCTTATCGCTGACGAAGAGACGCTGGCGGAGCAGACGGAGGCGGCGCTGGAGCTCTCACACGCGGTGGTCGTGGGGCTGCCGCTTTCGGTCGAGCCGGAGAAGCTCGTGGGGATGGCGTCGGAGGAAGAGCGCACCATCGAAGACCTGGAAATCGACAATTTTTCGCCCCTTCGCGACCACCGGGGCAAGAAGGCTAAGCTCACCGTGAAGGCTCACGAGATACGTCGGCCGGAACTCATGGACCTGAACGACGACTTTGCCAAGAAGCTGGGGATGGAGTCAATGGACGAGCTGCGTGAGCGCGTGCGAACGTCTCTCGCCGCCCAGCGCGAGTCCGAGGCCCGCAAGGTGCGTGAGGACGCCGTGATGGGCAAACTCGTCGACCTCACGACCTTCGAGCTCCCGGAGGGGATCCTCGACCAGATGTCGAACCAGTACGCGGCGCAGAGCGCCAACTTCCTGGCGCGACTGGGCATGGAGCAAGACGACATACTCGGGAGGAGTTCGCAGATAACCGAGAGTTCGCGCGCGCGCGGGGAAGGGGAACTTCGGCGGAGCTTCATCGTCCAGGCCGTGGCCGAGGCGGAGGCCATCGAACTCAGTGATGAGGAGCTCGAAAAGGGCCTGGCCGACATGGCCGGCCCTCGCGGCAACCCGCTCGAGGTGCGCGAAACACTCGAGAAACAGGGCCGCCTGGCTGGCGTGAGAGGAGAGCTCCTCGAGCGAAAAGTTGTGGACTTCCTCATCGGGCGTGCCGATATTAGGGAGTCCGAGGCGAAGGAGGCCCCGCCGAAGGAGGCCAAGGGGAAGAAGAAGGCTAAGAAGAAGGCGAAGAAGCCTTCGAAGAAGAGCAAGAAGAAGGCGTCCAAGAAATCGAGGGGCGCTGAGGAGAAGTCCGAATGAGCCTGATTCCGATGGTCATCGAGAAGTCCGGGCGGGGCGAGCGCGCCTACGACATTTTCAGCCGCCTCCTCAAGGACCGCATAATATTCATCGGCGAAGCGATCGACGACCACGTCGCCAGCCTCGCCATTGCGCAGATGCTGTTCCTGCAGCTCGAGAACAAGGAGCAGGACATAGACATCTACATCAACTCGCCGGGCGGCACGATCTCGGCCGGGCTCGCGATCTATGACACGATGCAGTTCGTATCGAATGACGTGGCGACCACGTGCATCGGGCAGGCGTCCTCCATGGGCGCTGTGCTACTCGCCGCCGGGACCAGCGGGAAGCGGCGTATCCTCCCCAACGCCCGAGTCATGATCCATCAGCCGTGGGGAGGTGCGCAGGGGACGGCGGCCGACATCTCCATCCACGCGGAGGAGATTCTGAAGATAAAGAAGAAGCTGAACGAGATACTTGCTGAGCACACGAGCAAACCGGTGAGCCAGATCGAGAAGGACTCCGACCGCGACTATTTCCTAAGCGCCGAGGAGGCTAAGAAATACGGGCTGGTCGATGAAATACTGAAGCCCTGAGGCGCCGGTAGGGGGGAAGTCAATGCCGGGCGACGACAGCAGCAACGAGTTCTGCACCTTCTGCGGACGCGGCACCGACCAGGTCGAGCGCCTGGTCGCGGGCCCTCCTGACATCTACATCTGCAATGAGTGCGTGGAGTTGTGCAACTCGATCCTGGAGCAGGAGCTCACCCACCGTGGCGGCCCGGTCCAGGTGGGCGAGATTCCCTCGCCGCGCGCGATCAAAGACGAACTCGACAAGTACGTTATCGGCCAGGGCCGTGCCAAGCGGACACTCGCCGTCGCCGTTCACAACCACTACAAGCGGATCAAGGTCGAAGGACAGGATGACGACGTGGAGATGGACAAATCCAACGTCTTGATCATCGGCCCTACCGGAACGGGAAAGACGCTGCTTGCGCGGACGCTCGCGCGGATACTCGACGTCCCCTTCGCGATTGGCGACGCCACGACGCTGACGGAGGCGGGATACGTCGGCGAGGACGTCGAGAACCTCCTGCTGAAGCTGTACCAGGCCGCCGACCACGATCTCGACGCCGCCGAGCGCGGCATCATCTACATTGACGAGATCGACAAGATCGGCCGGCGCAGTCAAAACGTCTCCATTACGCGGGACGTTTCGGGCGAAGGCGTTCAGCAGGCGCTCCTTAAGATGCTCGAGGGCACGACCGCCAACGTGCCGCCCCAGGGCGGCCGCAAGCACCCGGAGCAGAAGTACCTGCCGGTCAACACGCAGAATATCCTCTTCATCTGCGGCGGCACCTTCGACGGGATCGAAGATATCATCTCTCACCGCATCGGCCACAAGATGATGGGCTTCGGCCGCGAGGGCAAAGGCGCCAAGGACACCGTCGAGCAGCGCGCAGAGGTACTTCAGCAGGTCGACACCGACGATCTGCTCAAGTTCGGGCTGATCCCGGAGCTCGTGGGCAGGCTCCCCGTTACTTGCACGCTCGCCCCTCTGGACACCGATGCCCTTGTCCGCATCATGACCGAACCGAAAAACGCGATCGTCCGTCAGTACGAGAAGTACTTCGAGATGGACGGCGCGACGCTCGAGTTCAAAGAGGAGGCGCTGGCGAAGCTGGCCGAGCTGGCGCTCGAGAAGAACACCGGCGCGCGGGCGCTTCGCGGGATCATTGAACAGGTCATGATCGACGTGATGTTCGAGCTCCCCACGGAGGAGCGGCTCCACGACTACGTGATAGATCTCGACGTAGTCCAGCGCGGCTGGGATGTGCTCGAGGAGCGCGCCAAGAAAGCCGCCAAGAAGAAGCCCAAGCGCGCGAGGCGTCAGGGCGCCCCTGACGCGCGCCCCAAGCCTCTCACCAACGGCGACCCCGAGAGGAAGACGGCCTAGCCTGCAGTCAATCGAAACCGCCCGGAGCCGTCGGGACGACTCCCGGCGGCTTCTTTCATTGAGCTGCGCTCAGAAGACTTGGCCGACCTGCCTGGCGCCAGAGCCTTGCCTGCGACGGGCCCGCGTCTCGTGCGCGTGACCTCCTCACCCGGCTCAGTCCTTCGAGAGCTTTTTCGATATCCCCTGCCCGAAGAGATAGGGATTATGACGTGAAGAGTCGCAGGGCATCGAGCCTTTGGTGGGGATCTTGGGCTGCAGATGCTGCCTGAGGAAGGCGAGCGCTGCGTCGGGGTCCTCGTCAACCAGGATCTCCTGGAGAGCCAGCAGGTCCTCGTCGTCCAGCGTTATCGCTAGCTTCCCCATGTCGCGCTCCCCGCCGCTGATCTCGCGGCGCAGCATACATGATCCTGCCGGCGGTTTCAAGAGTGAAGGGCACGCATACTCAAAGCTCCACGAAGCGCCCCTCGTTCTCGGCTGCCAGCCTCCGAAGAAAGGTGCGAAGCGCCTCGCGGGGCGGCTCCTTGGACCTGCGGGACGCCTCGCCGCCGGCCCCGTGCAAGATGCCTATTACGTTGATCCGCACCTTGAGGAATTCGTTGGCGCTGGTGATCTCCGCACAGACCTTATCCATCTCGAGGAAGTGTCCGTCCACGCACGGGCCGCCGTCGGTGAGCAGGAATATGGTCTCGGCGTCGTGATTCCTGGCTATTGTCAGGGCCATCTCCATGGCCTGCGGTGTGTTCGTCTGGCCGTAAGGGTTGGCCCCGCCGATGAACATTGCGGCGCTCTCGCGGCTCAGGCGGTTGGCCGGAACCAGCCTGTTCGGCCGCCACTGGATCGCCCGGCTCGCAAAGAAGATCACGTTGAAACGAACGTCCTCGTCGAGCGAGCGAATAACGCGGCAGAGCTCGTCCTTCGCAGTCTCCATGCGGCTGCGGGGAGTGCCGCGCTTCATGCTGTCAGACTTGTCGAGGATGAAGATGACCCGTTTCGCCTGAACGGGAATGCCGTGGTAGCGCGAGTCTTCCTTGCCAGCTGCTCTGGCTATGGCAGCCGGGCCTCCTCGCACGCGGGGGGCGGCCCTCACAAGCTCGGCATTTCTGGCGGCGCCGGACCACCACTTCACCCAGAGGGATTTCTCAGCGCCGAA
>Ga0272441_10004828_pt1 | contig 23948 bp, 23 predicted proteins | sample SSMProp6N_FD_193582 | JGI IMG/M metagenome (GOLD analysis project Ga0272441, IMG submission 193582) | Marine sediment archaeal communities from Little Sippewissett salt marsh, Falmouth, MA, United States - SSM-Prop-6N | ecosystem: Environmental > Aquatic > Marine > Wetlands > Sediment ...
CTCTTTTGGATACATGCCTTCTATCAAATCATGATATTTCTGAACAACCACCTTGCGTTTAACCTTCAAAGATGGGGTAAGTTCCCCGGTTTCTTCTGAATGGGTTTATGATACGTATTCGGTTTATTTCTGCTTTATTCCCATAATTTTACGGGCCTCATCAGGAGTCGCAGGCTCTCTTCCAAGACAGGCAGCGATCTTTACATTACAGCCCATTCAACCTGTTCCCAACTGCCCTTGGCCAGTTTACCATTGGGAACACGGATGTTATCTTCAAGACCAACCCTCATATGACCGCCTATCAGACAGGACATGGTGATTGCAGGGAATTGATAAATACCGACACCACAGGTCGTAAAGTTGGCATTCTCAGGCAGAGCATTTACCATAGCTACAAATGATTCAGGCCTGAACCTCTGACCTCCTGCTACACCCCATACAAAATTAAAGTTTATCGGATCAGAAAAAACACCCTGTTTGTTAATCAACAATGTATTATCCATCCCCCCATGTCATAACATTCAATTTCAGGTTTTACCCCATTTTTTTCCATTGATTTGCCAAAATCCTGAAGCATTGTGAAAGTATTTTCAAAAAAATAGTCAACAATTATCTTGCCGGTATTTCTCTCAAGTACACTAAAATTCATTGTATTGGTATTGAGCGATGCCATTGCTGGTTTGACTGCAACAATCTGGGCAATCCTCTGCTCAGCAATGGCTCCAGCACCCACAGCAGAACTTAAATTCACAATGATCTCAGGTGTCTTTTCTTTGATAGCATCGTGTGTGGCCTGTATACGTTCAATATCCGGCGTCGGATAACCATCATCAGTACGTGCATGCACATGCACCATGGCAGCCCCTGCCTTGTAACAATTAGCTGCATCAGTCGCAAATTCCTTAGGTGTATGAGGAACAGCAGGATTTTGACTCCTTTGTGTTGCTGCCCCGGCCAACGCAGCGCAAATGACAACCTTTTTCTTACCCGACATACATTTATTCTCCTTGTGATCGTTTATCTCTAGCAGGCAAGAAAATTTATTATATGGGCTTTTAGCACAATTTACAAAATTTTCTTGCTCTCAATTTCACCGCCAATATCGTTCAAAATCAAATCTGCACATTTCACTCCACTCAGGGCTGCGCTGTTCATGGCAAGCCCCCTGCCCTGATACGTATCACCTGCAAAATAGAGGTTGGGGATCCCCGGTGCTTTCAACCCCGGTTTGAAATTTCCAACAAGACCAGGCTTTCTGGCCAGACCATCACAACCGTCCACATAATAGGGAAGCTTCCACTCTATTCTCTGCTCTATTCCCGGAAACATCTCTTTGATATCTTCCCACATCAGATTCAGGAGTCTTTGCCGTGTGAATTTATCTGAGGCCTGAGGATGTTCGCAGACAATATCAGTATGCAGGAGCTGTTTCCCTTCGGGAGCCACATTCCGGTCAAAGTTGGATGCCGGGAAAGCCTGAAATGGCAAACCGGCATTTTTGGTCTTCAGTGCACTGAAGAAGCACAATTTTTCCGGATCGACAACAGGTTCTGAAAGACCGATCATAAATCCGATCAATCCTGTGATCTCATGTTGAATATCTTTAATCCTTTTGACCCACCAACCGGGCATGGGGCATGTTTTCGGATCAAAATCAATGATCCGATTCAATTTGTAAATGGGCAAGGCACAAACAACACGATCAGCATAAACTGTTTCTGTCTCAAGAATAGTGTACTCATCCTGGTAAATATGTTTTTTTGATGGAATACGAACTCCCAGAGCTTTTTTATTTTCGACTACAATTTCCTGCACATCACAGTTAAGCCTTATCTCCCCACCATTTTCATTAATCACTTCGATCAGGCCCTGAGTGACCCCCTGCATTCCCTTCAACGGATAGCTGGCAGAGAGAGCCTGACGGGTTTTGAGAAGATTTTCTCTGGCAATATACAATACTTCGCCTGCAGCCATATCAATGGCTTCTGGAATCGTGGTCATGATCATACCCAGATCGGTGAACAACTCTCGCACTGTCGTCTGAGGAACATTTTCCTGCAACCATTCTTCAAGCGATCTATTATCCCAGGCTTCAATCTCAGAATCGCTCATCATGCCGATTTTTTGCAGCATATCTCTGAATGACCTTTTGTCATCGTCAGTCATGGGGACAAGCTCGGCAACATTGACAAATTTCTCTCCATTCCAGATATCAACAGTGCCACTAAACGGACCCCATTCGACATTCTTGCCAACTCGCTCGTTCAACTTGTTACAGCTCGACTCTTTCCCCAATTCAGTGAAGTGCAGACCAACATCAACACTCCAACCCTTTTCAGGATACCCATTATAACTCATTAACCTGCCGCCGGTTTTGGGAAAACGGTCTACGACAAGAACCTTCTGCTTAGCCTCTTTTGCTAGAATTGCAGCAACACCCAAGCCAGCAATGCCGGCTCCCACAACGATCAGATCAAACTTTTCAGACATATCAATCTCTCCTGTATAATCTAAAATAATTGTGCTGATTAAAATACAATTTACAAAATTCAGGTGTAACAAATTAACCAGCAATAATGCAGGCGTTTCTTACCTGACAATTTCGAAAAACTTAATATCCTCTATATTCCCTTGCATCTGTTCCGGCTCTTTAAAAACCGCCCGGACCTTATTCCCGACCTTTATCTTGCTTTCATCAGTCTCATTGATGACATGGGAAAAAATATTATCTGCTCCATCAAGTTTGATATATCCATAGGTATAAGGAATAGGTCGCTGAACACCGTTGGCTGGATCTATAAACGGGTAATTCACAACAGTAAAAGCCATAAGTGTTCCGGTATCTGAAAGTTCTACCAGTTCATACAATCTTTCAAAACAGGGACCACAGATCCTGCGAGGAGGCACCATTACCTTGCCGCATTTTGGACATTTGATACCTAAGAAACGCTGATTTTCCTTTATCTCCTGAAAAAACTTGCTGCCATATTTCCCAATTGACCATTCATACGGCATTGGTTTATCCAAAGTTATAGTCAAGAGTTCGGTATTCACAGTTTCTATCGCCATTGATCGATCTCCTCTCCCCTTATGGTTTATCTTTACTTAAAATAATCACATCAGACCACCAGCAGCCGCCAAAGCCGGTTGCCATGGCATTGGTTACATCAGGAACCTGACGTTTATCACCCTTGCCCAATATCTGTATGGCGGCCTCTGCTGTCCTTAAAAGTGCGGTGGCACCGATACAATTAGTGCTCATAACACCACCGGAGGGATTTATCGGAAGTTTTCCGCCCATATTCGTATTACCATCCCGGATAAATCTTGGCCCCTCACCGGGACCGCAGAAACCTATTGCCTCAATCCACTTCAGACCGGCGTAAGAATATGGCAGGTATAATTCAGCCACATCGATTTCATCAACAGGACTTTTGATGCCTGCCGTCTCAAAGGCCTCGCGGGATGCTCTTTTCAATGAAAGCATACCGGTATTATAGTCAACATCGCCGAACCAAGTGGTCGTATGGCGTACTGAACAAGATTTAATCCAGGCCGGTTGTGGCGCGATCTTTTCAGCGACACCTTCCGCAGCAAAAACAACCGCACAAGCCCCGTCAGTTCGAGGACATACATCCAGCAATTTAATCGGGTAGGTAAGCATTGCAGAATTCATTACATCCTCGATTGTGATAGGTCGGTTATACATCTGCGCATAGGGATTGTTTTGGGCATGAGTTCTTTCGCGCACTGCTACATAGGCTGCATCTTCCTGGGTTGCACCGTACTGCTCCATATAGGCTGAAGCTTCGGTTGCCAGACTGGGGATCGCCCCTGAATAAGAAAATCTGTCCCAGATCGGATCACTGCAGGTAACTATTGCCGTTGTCGTGTCGCTCTCGGAATTCTTTTCCCAACCAATGCACAACACCTTGTCAAAAATACCTGAGGCCACATGATAGTAGCCGGCAATGGCTACAGAAGTGCCGGTGGTACCCCCTGTGGTGACTTTCATAATCGGCTTCATGTATCCACCAGAGCCTTCGATGCTCCAGGTATCTACATAATTGATCGACTCGAAATGGTCCATATTCCCTATAATAATTGCATCAATATCTGCTATGGTTAACTCACAATCGTCCAGGGCCCTTGTAACGGCTTCATTAATCAATTCCTTGCCGTTTACATCGATTCGATGACTTTTATGGTGTGTCTGTCCGGTTCCGACAATTGCCACGCGTCTTGCCATGCTTTCTCTCCCCTCTATTTCCTACCCAGCATCCATACACAGTGACTCTGCCCGCAGGGCCCGTTTAAACCATGGGCCAGGGCTGTGTTTACCCCGTCAATCTGATGTTCGCCGGCATCACCTCTGATCTGAAGTACAGCCTCAATAATTCGCGTCAAACCCGCCACTAAAACCGGGTGAGCTGATAAAACGCCCCCGGAAGGATTTACCGGCAATTTGCCATCCAATGCGGTAATTCCTTTTTCCGTTATATCCGCCCCTTTTCCCGGATCACAAAATCCCATCCCTTCAAGCCAGAGGGGCTCCATATAACTGAAAGCATCGTAGAGTTCTACCAGATCAATCTCTTTTATCGGCGTGTTGATTCCTGCCATGGTATAAGCCCTTTTTGCAGCATCTTTGAGTGCCTTTGGATCGGTTAAATCACGATCACCCAGGAAATAGGCATCAGCACAATGGGCGACGCCCTTGATCCAAACGGGCTTGGTCCTGGCCTTTTTGGCACGATCTTCATTGGCTATGATCACAGCTGCCGCACCATCACTGACGGGTGAACAATCCAGAAGTTTTAACGGGTCTGCAATCATTCTGGATTGCATGACATCATCGACTGTTAATTCGAGAGGCAACTGCGCATACGGATTCCTCTGGGCATTTTTATGATTTTTTACCGATACTAATGCAAACTGCTCTTCGCTCAGGCCATATCGATCCATGTATGCATTAGCCTGAATAGCGGACGAACTGATTGCATCCAAGCCCAGAGAACGATGATATATTGGATCAAACATGGCATTCGTAATTACCCTGGGATCCCCTTCACTCCCTTTGGAGTGTGCGACCACAAGGGTCGTGCCAAAACCCCCCAGAACTCTCATTGCACCATAGAAGGCCCCAAAAGTGCCGTCTCCTTCAATGGTAGAAACATTTTTATCATGAGCCCCGGCTGCTTCTTGTACAGCCATACACGAAATTGTTCTTCCATCTAAAAAATCATTTGAGACAGTAACCACGTTGTCAATATCATCCAGGGTATAACCGGCATCCTGCATGGCCTTGACTGTGACTTCATAGACCATGTCATAAAAAATATCTGCCTGCCTTTTCCTCTTATATGTAGTCTGTCCGACTCCTACTATAGCTATCTTATCCATAGTCACTTCCTTTCGGATTGCTTACAAGATGATAAAAGAATCTATATCCAGGATATGGCCTTTACGATCCTCTTTGAAACTGGCTCTTACCCGTACACCGTTTTTCAACTTATCAAGATTATCTTTTATTATATGAACAAATCCCACATCAGCCCCATCCAGTTTGATGATTACATAGGCAAATGGAACAGCGGCAGGCTGAAGAGAGTATGCATATCTTACGATTGTATATGCCATCACAACACCTTCATCAGCGAGTTCTACCCACTCGTTAATATCCCTAAAACACATGCCACAGTTCTTGCGTGGTGGAACATAAGTTGTATTACAGGTACTGCAACGGTTGCCGAGAAATTTCTTCTCATCCCGCAATGCCACTAAGAATTTACTGCCAACCTCACCCACTGACCAAGTATATGGTAATTTGATCTGCCCTTTAACAGTAAGCTCGGGTACATTATCTAACCAATCTTTCATTGAATCGTCCTCCTACCCGACAGTTATTTATCCAGACTACACTCGAATTTTAATTGCTTCGCCCTGAGAAAGGCCCCCACATATTGCCGCCACCCCTAGCCCGCCACCCCTGCGCATTAATTCATACATCAAGGTCATGGTAACCCGGGCACCACTTGCCCCGACCGGATGTCCGATCGCAACGGCACCACCATTAACGTTTGTCTTTGCCTGGAGTTCTTCCCATTTATTTAAATCATTATTGGCAAGTTCCTTCAACGAAACCAATGTTACTGCCGCAAAGGCTTCATTTATTTCGATTAGATCCATGTCATCAATTGTTTCACCGGATCTTTGCAGCATTTTATCAATTGCCTGATATGGAACTCTGGCCATGTATTTGGGAGACCCGGCTGCACATTGGCAGGCTTCAATTGTTGCCAGTGGCTTTAACCCCTTCTCCATAGCCTTTTTCCGACTCATTATAACAATTGCCGAAGCACCTGAATTCATGCCAGGAGCATTTCCGGCAGTAATCGTCGGACTGCCGTAAACGGTCTTTAGCCGGGCCATCTTTTCCATTGATATGTTTTCACGAGGAGATTCGTCTTTGTCCATTACAATTGGATCGCCCCTCTTCTGAGGGACTTCTATGGACATAATCTCTTCTCCTACATTGAACTTGCCCTCTTTATACGATTGAAACCATCTTTGATGACTGCGTAAAGCCCATTCATCCTGCTTCTCACGCGTTACTCCGTATTCCACTGCAACTTCACCGGAATCCGTAGCGACCGGTGCAAAACCCCTTCTGCCGTAACCCAATTCAAAAAGAACATCCTCCAATTCTATAGGTCCAAGGCGGTTCCCCCAACGGGCCTTTGCAGCAGATGCAATTAAAGGAACATTGCCCATGTTCTCTCCTCCTGAAGCAATCACAATATCTGCATCACCTGATTTTATAGCCCGGCACCCCAGTCTAAGGGCAGTCATGGATGAGCAACAGGCACGGTCGATTGTCAAAGAAATGTTATCCTCGGGAAAACCGGCCCCTAATGTAATCTGTCTCGCGGGTACGTTTGTATAAATGGCGTACTCTGCCGGTATACATGTGCCGTAATAAACCTCATCAACTTCAACCGGGTCCAAATCGATTCTTCTTATTACTTCCTTCAGCACCAGAATCCCCAGATCGAGACTGGGAAATGTCTTAAGAACACCATCAAATTTCCCGAACGGTGTTCTAACTGCACTAACAATCACTACATCATCTTTCATTTTCCTAAAATCCTCCTTTACATACAATGATCATCTTTTTTTATCTTTTTGCTCTATAGTTTTTGATTCGTTTTCCTGTCTTTTTAGAATAAACTTCTTGCCTGTAAGCCTTATACATCACACCGATAAGATATTTTTTTAAATACATATCTGATCAATAGATTTTTTAAGCACATTGATTTTTTAACAAGCAGAACACAACCATCTCCATCTCATCTCCAAATAAATTACTTGCAATAATCAAACCAGTATTTATCCCAGATTTTGCATTAGCAATGGGTGGAATAGGAAAGCGGTTGCAATAATATAAGGAAAGTACATCGTGTACTGTGCAGCAGGCTTGAGAAGGTATCTCGGCCAACGCATTCTTACTCAAAGAACGGTTTCAAGTCATTGAACTTGAGCGGTGGCTTCATTACATACTTGGGAGCAAGGGAAAAATCATGGAAGAATCTCCGTATACCAAGTTGTGGTTGGGTGAATAATAGCGCTGCTTACAGGCAAGAACTCTCAATATTCACAAAAAGACTGATATATCCTCCACCTGCCCTGATCTCAGGTAGCGTAATAGTGAGATGAGGCAAGCTGTCCATCAATCCGGCTGGCAAGCCATTGCCTGTAGCCGATTCAATAAGATCGTTTATGTCTTGTATTGAAAACCTTAATGGATTCTCCGCCAGCAAGGGATGCATGTGGTCCATAATCTGTGGCAAAATCCCCTGAATTGCCTGCTCGACATCCAGCACCCTGTCGATGCACATCCTGTCCACCAGATAACACACGTCAAACTCAATAAGATCAAGACCAAGATTCAGATACGGATCACCCTGCTGCAAAGTGACGTCAAGGCCGACCTCTATGATCAGATCCAAGGCCATACTCAATTCCAATCCATCCGGATCAGCAGAATCCATATAGAGATTCACCAAGCAGTTCGGCATGGCAACCCGCATGAAATCGTTTTGGAAACTCACATATGGGGGAGATTGCAGGCAGACTTCAGCCAGGATGCCCACCGGCAGGCCCAGGTCAGGCATCAATTCGCCAAGGGGCAGCACAAGTTTGAAGCCTGCATCCGCAAATGCGCAAAGCATCCGGTTGATGCAATCTCCCGAGATCGCCAGGGCAAAATTCGATTGCCTTTCTTCGGACGACGTCAAGGCTTCATCCAGAAAGATTTGCGGCGGCAGGCAGATAACCGCACTACGAACTCCATGTTTAAGTATGGCGGCAAGGCCCAGGCTGAACCCGAACCGATCAGGCGTTTGAAATACCTGTTCGGTTTCAATACCAAGTATCATTTCTGAGAAATCAGCCTGTAAAATCTGTTCGATGCTTTGCGGGAGCACTTCATCAAGCATACCCATGTCGAGTGCGACAGGCGAGACATGCAGAATTAATCCCAGGCCTCCGTAATTGTTGACTAATCCATTCAGAGACTGGCTTACCAACTTGGCCAGAAAACCACTGATCGGGATTGAAATACTGCTTTCTTTGCTGATAAATGCAAAGTCATCAGCTGAGAATATTTCCTGCATCGGGCCTGAGTTATCCCAGGCCAGCTTTATATGATCAAAGGTCGGCAGCCTCAGAATCAGTTCCATTTCATTGATATCGATATCCAGAGATTCCACTTCTACCTGAATCATGGAAGAATCGGCAACACGCATCGTCATGTCCACTGCGATGCGGTTGATCTGGATATTCATCCCGAGCGGCTCAAGATTTTCAGGAAACTCAAGGTCGAACAGATTCAGAAAATCCAGATCAAGCTCTAGTACAACTCCCTGGAGGCTGAGATCAACAGACAGAGAGAGGGAGTCCGGCAGAACATCACCGGTTTCAAGAAGCTCAATACTGTTTACACCAACATCATAGTCCTCAAGAATCGTAATGCCCTTTATGGAAAGTTCAAACCCGGCCTTGAAAGGGTGCGTTACATCGATCAACAATGGCCCCAAAGGCTGCTTAAGAAGATTCCCCTGAGCACTCATTTCTTCGAGCAGCTCATCGATCATGGGATTAAACGAGTTAAGTAAGCCCAGCAGATTCTGATCGATGCCCAGGCCAATCCCTGCCTGTGAGAATTCATCAGTTGGAATGCTGTCTCCTCTGAGCAAGGCTATGCGCTGCCGGCCGGCATAACCTTCAGAGTCAACGGCAGAGGCCGTTATGCACTCAAAATCGTTGTTGTCATGAGCAAGTAGAATATCATGATTGAAAGTCCCGTCCGGAGCGATATCGAAAACGGCGTTGTTAATAACAAGAGCTACAACCCTGTTCTGTCCTGCAGCGACATGGCCACTTACCGTAACCGCCGAAGTGTCATTCGTAACGACTGTTCCGTCTATGGGCTTGTCTATGAAAATCTGTGGCGGAAGGTAGCCATCAGGATAGTTAACCCTGCCGGACAACTCTTCAGCGCCGGGCCCTGGATCATCATAGAAATCCGGTTGAAAATCTTCGGTTCCGTCGCCACCGCCCCCGGAACATGCCCATAGAAAAGCAGCAACCAAAAGGATTAGCGTTACTCTCCAGACAGAAAGACTCACTATTTTGGCAACTTTCATCCTGATCTCCTATAACACCCTCTTATTCATGAAAGATTGTCCTAATTTCTCCCGGCTAAAATGCAAAATCCAGCGAAATGCCCGCAGTATACGCGTAACCGCCGAACTTCAGGACATCCCTGGTAGCTTCTTTTGTGCAAGTTCTCTCAATCAGATGATGATACTGGCCCATCAACTGGATTGATACAGGCTTACGCCAGCACCCTGCAATCCTGTCCAGGGAGAGCTCTCCCCCCAGGGCGATGATGTGTTTATTATTGTCCAGATAATTCGTATCACCTCTCTGCTCAGGAATCGGGGATTCCCAGAAAGCATACCCGGCCCGAATAATAAGATCGGCATGTCGCGCAGTCCCGATCGCCCACCCTTTCAAAACACACTTTTCAATGCCTATTCTGGGTACGTAAATATCCTTGAAATGCGGGGTGGGCTCTCGATGAAAGGCATCCAGGAAAGTTGACCATTCCATGAAGGTTACATCCGCTCCTATCAGAAAACCGCCGGCGAATCGATATGAAATCCCGGCCGCCCACTGGACAGGGGTATAGTAGTGGGCAAAGTGATGGTCATATGCAAAATTAATTGAAACCGGCGCTCCTATCTCCGGTAGAACCTTGATATGGACAATGTTGATTCCGTAATCATCCAGATACTGTTCTCCACGATAGGTAAAACCAAGCACAAGATTTTTAATCGGCTTGAGCTGGACGCCGAGAATCGGGGAGCAAACAATTTTGGTTTTCTGATCCTCACCAAGATTACCCTCAACAATCACATAGTCGTCATTAACATCATCGCCCAGGCCGGAAAGAATCTCCCTCAAGCTCTCTTCACTGATGTAGAGCTGGCCGATTGAATCGGTTTCAAGTTCCAGCATCAAATTAGCGCTGGCTCCGATTGAAAGCCAGTCAAAAACCTCAAACCCTGCTCCTATTACGGCAACAATACGGTGGGTGTCATCATAGTAAAAGGTATAGATTTCATCCTGAGGAAAGGTTATGCGCCACCAGTACAGACTGTCGGTCGGAACCAATACACTGGCCCCGAGCACAAAATCCCGCCCTCCGATATATTCATCCACATGGCGGCCGAGATCAAATTCCAGGCCAAAGTTAATGCCGGTTGCACAATCAAGTCCTCTTGGGCTGTGTCTGCCGTTTGTTGAATGTTTCGTATAGCCATTCAGGTCAAAAAAACTTGTGCCGAGTTCGACATTAAACCCGAGATCATCATGAAACTGAAGATCTGCTAACCCGGCAGGATTATAGTAGGACATCGATGAATCCATACTCAGAGCCGCACCTGTGCCTGCCAAAGATTGAGCCCGGATACCCAGACCGGACAACTCGGCCATACCCGACCAGGCATTTGATAAAAACACCGAGATCATCAGCATCGTAAGCCAACCGACGTGTCCACAGTAGTATTGCAAGCTAGGCTTCTTCATGGTTAAAACTCCACCATATAGCTGATGCCGGCATGCATAAGTGAACCTTCATATTCTATGTCCGGCAGGCCACCCTCTTTATCTACTTCCTGATCTTCCATCACATGATACTGAAGATGCGCCTCTATCGAGCCCCTTGGCAGATGGTAGGCAATGCCACCACAAAAAATATGGGTATCGGCATCCAGATAGTTATACTTTCCATTCTGTTCGGGGGCCGGTGAAGGCCGCCAGGCATAACCGCCGCGCAGAGTGATTTTTTCATTCAGGTAATATTCCAGTCCGATCTTCGGGTTGAACGTATCATCAAACTGCTCAGGCGGCCTTTCCTTATGGGGACCACGGTAACCCGACCAGAGAGCATAGGTAATATCCAGGTCCAGCAAAATCCTGTCCGTGATTATTCCAATACCCAGAGAATATTCGGTTGGGTTGAAAAAGGCGAAGTAGCTTACCGGAACCTGAAGGACCGGTAAACGTTCGGCCAGGTCTTCGACCACATTGCCTTGTTCATCTACAGGCTCGATATACAGATACTGATATCCGTACGAGTGAGGGCCGATCTTTTCCCGGTAGCTGAATCCAAGCCTGAGCGATTCCAGTATATCCAGGGTAATCCCTCCATGAAACCCAACTTCGAGTACCATCTCGCGGTTAACGCCCACGTCAAAGTCAACACTGTCTCCCAACTCAATAGTGCCCTGATCGAGCAGTAAATCAATCAGATCAGGATTCTCAACGAGTTCGTTGGCATCTACAAAAGCAACAATATGCGAATCGGTATCCGGCAGGCACAGCAGCAGATTGGCACCAATACCGATTGACAGATTATCGAAAACACACCAGGCGATTCCGATAGAGGCATTTAAGGCCTTGCCGACATCGTTATATATGGGGAAAAAATATTCTTGTGCGGTAGTGGGGATATCCAATTCCAGCAAACCTTTTTTCGGCAGATAAAAATCAAGGCCAAGACTCCAATCATCAAGTCCGACCAACCTGTCAAGATCCACGGTAAACCCGAAAGCCAGGCCTTTGGTTTCAAAATCTTCTTTGAGAATTTCTCCGCTGCTATCTTTTACCTCGAAATTTCGGGTAGTGTACAAAAGGCTGAACCCGGTCTCCAGCCACTGGTCTTCATCCAATGCGCAGCTCAAGGCTGCCGGGTTAAAAAAGGTTGCGGTATAGTCATCACTCAGGGCTGTCAATGCTCCGGCCATGGCAGATGCTCTGGATGACAGACCGAGCATGGAAGCATTATCCGCATAGGCTAAAGAGAAGATGAAACAACAATTCAATACAATACAGATACACAGACAACGCACTTGCGGCATATAAAATCCTCCCCTGCTTTGATTAACAAGGCTTCTGATACTGGCACAATTTTGCCGAATCGCCGGGCAAAGACAGCGTTCTCAGCATCGAAAAGGACCTCCTTTTATTCTTAAAATCACTTAACACCGTCAGGATTTTAACGACAGACGGTGGAACTCCTCATTCTATATGTCGAACGACAATCAAATTGTATGCCATATGGCAGAACGATGATTTATTTTATTATATCATATAGTTAGCAGCGCAGAAAGATGTAATGTCTCAACCCCATTGTAATAAATCGAGGACAAATGGGAAAAACATTTCTCACATATGAGCGTAAATATGATTTTGATTTGTTCTATGTGTTGTTTTGCTTATTGAATTTTTAATCTTACAAACGCTACACTTTAATGTAGTATACTCGCAAAAGCTCAACGGTTGTAAAGAGTTATATTACAAATACAGCATCTGGCTATACTTAGTGCCAAGGTATTTTAAAGATTATTTTTCAAAAATTGATTTAAATTCCCCAAGGCCCTCTTTTTCAAGGTCCTCTTTGGGAATAAAGCGCAGAGCGGCGGAATTCATGCAGTAGCGCAATCCGGTAGGCGCAGGTCCATCATTAAAAACATGACCGAGATGTGAATCGCCATGTTTGCTTCTGACCTCGGTTCGCGCCGTGAACAGTCTGCGGTCTTCTTTCTCCACAATGTTTTCCGGCACAAGCGGCCTGGTGAAACTTGGCCAGCCGGTTCCGGATTTATATTTATCTCGTGAGCTGAACAACACTTCACCTGATACGATGTCCACATAGATTCCTTCGCGCTTATTATCCCAGTATTCATTGCTGAAGGGCTTCTCGGTAGAGTCCTGCTGAGTGACCTGATACTGCAGCGGAGTCAGCCGCTCTTTCAGTTCCTCATCAGATGGCTTCATGTAACGTTTCTGCGCAGCTTTTTCATTCGAAGTCTGGTTTTCGCCCCCCCACACCTGTTTTAAGAAACGATCCCGGCCTGAATTATGGCGGTAATATTTATATCGTATCGGGTTTTTCTTGTAGTAGTCCTGGTGATAATCCTCGGCCTTATAAAAGGTTCCGGCCGGAACAATCTCGGTCACGATAGGCTCTTCGAATTTGCCTGATTGCTGAAGATCATCTCTGGATTTCTCAGCCAGGAGCTTTTGCCCGTCGTTGTGATAAAAAATCGCGCTTCGGTATTGTCCGCCCCGATCCACGAACTGGCCGCCGCTGTCGGTCGGGTTAATCTGTTGCCAAAATACATCAAGCAGTTCTTCATAGGTTATCTTTTCGGGATCGTAGGTAATCTGAACTGCCTCGGCATGCCCGGTAGTGCCGGAAGAGACCTCCTTATAGGTCGGATCCTCTTTATGCCCTCCGGTATAACCTGATATCACTTCTTCAACCCCGCTTAGCTTTTCAAAAGGGGTCTCCATGCACCAGAAGCAACCGCCGGCAAACGTCGCCTTTCCCAGACCTCTCTGCGCCCCTATTCCCGGCTGAGCAAACATCAATATCATCACTGTGAATAACACCATCAGTAGTTTTGTCATCATCATTTTCTCCTTTTTGGTTATGTTTTAGACTCCGGAATAAAGAAAATGATTCAGAAAAAGCATCCCTGAACGAGTCGTAACTCAAACCCATCGGATCTGATAAATTTCTAAAAAAGGGTCTTGGTATCAATTATGATTAGACGATGCTGTAATTACTTTACAACTAATTTACTCGATAGAATACCAAGCACGAGCAATCATATCCTGATCTGCATGAAATATTTTATTGTATCTCTTGGCAACGGCTATACCACTTTTTTTCCGGCTAAAAGTGTCGGGTAACCAATACTGTTCGGAATAGAATTTGCTTAGCAACTGGGATAATTTTCACTGGACTCGCAAAAACATCTTTGCTATAGATAGTACGTGGAGTCAGTAAAGATAACCATAAACGGACAAAGTAAAAAGATTTCAATCGAATCAATCAGACAGTTCATAGAAAAACATCCCGGTTATCACAGGACCCGACTTTCCCAAGAGCTCTGTGAAGTATGGGGATGGTGCGGTCCCAACGGACAGCTCAAGGACATGGCATGCAGGGACTTGTTGTTGAAACTTAAGCGCTCCGGGCATATTGTCTTGCCGCCCAGGCAACGCAGGTCTACGAATGGATTTCGGAATAGACAACAAACCCTGATTTTCCATGATACCGAAGATGTCGTATGCAGTCTGAAGAACTTGACGCCGATTCAGGTTATTCGAGTGAATAAGGGACCTGACAACGATCTTTTCCGTCATCTGGTCTCACGCTATCACTACCTTGGCTACCGCAATACCGTTGGCGAGAACATGAAATATCTCATCAGGGATAACAAGGACCGCCCACTGGGGTGTCTATTGTTTGGATCCGCTGCATGGAAGATGGCACCAAGGGATGGATTTATCGACTGGGCAGATAATGTGCGCATGCAGAATCTTTCTTGTCTGACAAACAATACCCGATTTCTTATCCTGCCATGGGTCAGGGTTGATCACCTGGCTAGTCATATCCTCTCGCAGGTTACCAGACGGATCTACAATGACTGGAAAGACAAGTACGGTCACCCCGTATACCTGCTAGAGACCTTTGTTGATACGAGCCGGTATCGGGGCATCTGTTATAAGGCAGCCAACTGGCAGCTTCTGGGTCAGACAAAAGGGCGGACACGAAATGACAGAGCGTCTACAATCAAGGCACCGGTGAAGGATATTTATGTATATCCTTTGGATAAACATTTTCGAAAGAGGCTTTGCAATGGGAATACAGGAGAAGGATCTCCAGGGATTTAAATATCTTTCCGGACTGTTCGGTACTTTGAAAACATTCCATACCGTTGAGGATCATCACCTGCGAAAATTGCATTACGATGAGTACATCTCTCTTCTTTTGTTTTACTTCTTCAACCCCATCCTCACGAGCCTGCGAGGTATTCAGCAGGCATCCATGCTGGAGACGGTGCAGAAAAAACTAAAGGTCAAGGCCACTTCACTGGGGGCTCTATCCGAGGCGTCGTGTGTGTTCGATGCTGATCTCATCACCCCCTTGCTGGAGGAACTGGCAGGTAAGGCACTGCTTGTGGAGAAAGACCCTCGACTCAAAGACATTGAACAGACTATTGTTGCAGTGGATGGCACGCTGCTTCCTGCCCTGCCCAGGATACTCTGGGCGCTCTGGATCAATGATGATCGCCGGGCAGCCAAGCTCCATCTTGAACTGGATATAGATAAATATGTTCCGACAGGTGCGGTTATCACCCATGGTACCGGCAACGAAAAAACGGTGCTTCGAAAAGAATTTATCGGCGCTGACAAGCTCTTTCTCCTGGATTCGGGGTATGCAGAGTACAAACTCCTTGCAGAGATTGCATCAGCCTAAAGTTCGTTTGTCGTTCGTCTTCGGGATAATGCGGTATGGGACATTATAGAGGAAAAACCTCTGAGCAAAGAAAACAAGAATGCCGGGGTCACACAGGATATGATTGTCCATCTCGGGTGCAAGAGCAAGAAGGGTGATTATCCGTCTCCTGTGCGGATTATCGAGATATTCCACAAAGGGAGTTCCATCCCACGCCGTACAGCCAGGGTATCCAGAAAAAAACCTTCCGGACAAAAGAGACCGACTATACCCTTCTCCTAGCCACCGACCGTATGGATCTGCCCGCAGAGGTGATCGCTCTGCTGTATCAATACAGATGGCAGGTGGAATTATTCTTCCGGTGGTTCAAGTGTGTGATTGGCTGCAAGCATCTTCTGGCTCAATCCCTCAATGGGCTGACCATCCAAGTCTACTGTGCCTTGATTGCAAGTATGCTCATCACTCTGTGGACCGGCAGGAAGCCAACAAAACGAACCTTTGAAATGCTCGCCTTCTATTTTATGGGATGGGCGAGTAGCAGCGAATTGGAGAATCATATACGTAAGCTCAAGGAGATCGAAAAGAAAAAATCTTGAATATTGCTATAGGCTCAACTCAAATCTTTTGAGCTCAGATACTTCTGCGCCATTACATCATCATCCTTATAGGCTCTATGTTTTATGATACCCATCTGATTTTCTTTTCAATTTTCGGCCTTGTTCGAAAATCTTCACAGCAACTTCTATGCCGAACAGTATTGTTAAGGACCTGCTTTTTGTCAGAGTAAAACACACCTGCCCATGGTGGCTGTGCTTCACTTTCGATAATTATTTGCGCAAAATATTTCAGGACCCGCAAAAAATCCTCTTGCCCTATGTCAGACAGGGCAGCACTGTGCTTGATATCGGCCCCGGCATGGGCTACTTTACAATCCCCCTCCTGAAAATGGTGGGAAACAGCGGCCGTGTTATCGCCGTGGACATTCAGCAGGAAATGCTCCGCAGACTTGAGAAGCGGGCACGCAAAACCGGGCTTAGCGAAAGAATTCATCTGCAGCTGTGCAGCGAAAATTCGCTTGGAATCACCACGAAAGTCGATTTTGCACTTGCATTCTGGATGGTGCACGAAGTCCCTGACAAAAAATTATTCTTGCGGCAGATTGCCCTGGTCATGAAAGCCGGTTCACGTTTTCTACTGGTAGAACCGGCGCTTCACGTCAACGCTTCCATGTTTGAAGATACCATTGATGCTGCTTGCAAAACCGGCCTGACCTTGCTGGACAGACCCGGAATTTCCCTGAGCAGAGCGGCGCTGTTCGGAGTAAAAGATGTAGAGAGACAATAACCTGGCTGTCCTATGAAAAATTCCTGCCGGCTAACATCATTCGTTATTGCAACTTAAATAATGTTCTGTCATGAAAGATACTTATGAAAAAAATCTCAACTAGCGATAAAAACAACCATCAGTATCCACCCCCTGATCATATACTGAGTGATTTGCGCTTTTCAATTGAACTCCTGGACAAAAACACCGCAGTGGCCAAGGCACCAATACTGCCGGAATTCTTAAGCGACCAGGGATCGATGCATGTCGGCATTATTGCCACATTGGTCGACGTTCTCGGCGGAGCGCTCTCCTTCAGGGCTGTCTATCCGGACTGGGCCGCCACAAGCAATCTGCTGGTATATACCAGGGCGCCCGCCTCTTCCGGCACATTATCGGCACAGGCGGCGGTGATCAGGGCCGGCAGTACTACAATCGTCATCCAGGTAAATATTTACATCGAGATTCCCGGTTCGGACCAACCGGGAAAATTCATCGGATCAGCCACCCTGACCTTCTCGCGACTGCCACGCAAGGAATACAATCTTGACAGCGATCTGAATAAAAGATCGATAACCCAATTTGGTTATAACGCTGAAAGCACTGGATTGTCACAGCCCTACCTTGACAAGGTGGGAATCAAGGTTGTAGATGATTCGGCCGGTATAGTTGAACTGGAAATGAGCAATTATATTCGAAACAGTTTCAATGCTCTTCAAGGCGGCGCTTTCGCTCTATTGGCCGACGTGGCAGGTCAACTGACAGCTCGCAGGGCCACCGGCAAAGCTTTTATCACCTCAGACCTGTCAATCCATTATCTCTCACAGGGGAAAGTCGGCCCTTTCCGCACAAAAAGCAAGGTGCTGCGTATAACAGAAGATACTGCATTGAGCCGTATAGAGGTTGTTGACTCAGGCGCTGAAAATCGCCTGATATCGGTAGCGATGAATACCTGCGTAATTGTTGGTAAGGATGTATAAACAACACTGACTCTGGTCATTTTCTTCTTCGGAAAAACAGGGTTCCGTTGTGTATTGATAACTAACAGGTTTCTCAGATCCTCTTCTTCCTGTTTATGGACCGGATTCAAAGGGCCTGTTTCATGTTTTTCCCCTTATCTGTTCGGAATCCACCATAAAACGGATACATTATTGTAATCATGATTAATGTAACGTAAGCAACTCGCCGATATAAAAGAGCAAAATACTATCTGACAGGAGGATTTCAATGAAGTCTGGTAAAGGATGTATTCTGGTTTTTTTTGTCACAGTCTTGCTGATACTCACATCACCCGCCTTTGCGCAACCCGGCAATTTCAGCCTGGGCATCTTGGGAGGAAAGGCCATTCCAACTGAGAATGAAGCCATAGACGGTGAATCTGATACGGAATTTGAGAATAACGCCGTAGTAGGAATCAGCATGATGTATAGATTTACAAACAATTTTGCCCTGGAATTATTCGCCGAAAAGATGGATCTGGACCTGAGCGAAGATGAAGAAGAAAGTGTAGATATCGGGACACTGACAAATATCCCCGTCATGCTGCTGCTCAAGTACCAAGGCATCCCGGCTCCCGGAAAACATCTAAGCGGTCATATCGAAGCCGGTGCCGGTATAAACGTTTCCAGCTTCGATATAGGCGGAGGTATTGAAGAACTTGAAGATTTAGCGGACATTGATATCTCAATTGACACTGATAACGATCTCATATACGAAGTCGGCGCAGGTCTGGACTATTTCTTAACAGATCATTTTTCAATAAATCTGGACGGAAAATATTTCTTCGGCAAGACCGATGCAACAGTCAAAGTATCTGCAATTGGTGAGGACCCCGTTGAAGAATCAGACGATTTTAAAATCAGCAACTTCCAGATTCTGCTCGGTTTGAGATTCTGGTTTTAATTTAAACCTTTCATAACCAGAACAACTAAAACAGGGTCAGATCCGACAGGTTCTGGCCCTGCCAAGGCGCCATTCCGAAAAAAACCAGTAAATTTTTAAGGTATTCTTATGATCTCTAAATCAAATCCGGTCTTGATCTTTATTCCGCATTAACTGCCTGTATCACAGGAGAACATCTCGAATTCTGTTTCAATACATGTTATACTTTGTAAAATGATCATTTTCAATGATGAAGCAAAAATGAAAAAGATAACATGTACATTCTTATGTCTCGTTTTTGTTTGTATTTTATTCATTGCCATTTTTTCAGCGACCCCGGCCCTGGCTGGCTCTGATAGTACGCTCATTTCCGGGCAAACCGTATATGTGCCGGTTTATTCCCACATTTACTACGGGGAGAAAAGCAAACAATTCCTCCTGGCAGCAACATTGAGCATCCGCAACACGGACCCGCAGTATCCCATCACCGTGCTTTCGGCACAATATTTCGATTCCGATGGATCTCTGGTCAGAAATTATGTGAATGAGCCGATCGAACTCAGGCCGATGGCATCCAGCTATATTTATGTAAAGGAATCCGATACAAGCGGGGGATCGGGTGCAAATTTTATTGTTAGATGGAAATCTGAACATACGGTAAATGAGCCTGTCATTGAAAGCATCATGATCGGGGCCTCAGCAGGACAGGGAATATCATTCGTATGTCCGGGCAGGGTAATCAAAGAGAACAATTGAATTACACTATTAGATCACACGATCAATCACTCAATTGATGCTTAAAAAAACTGATCTGGTTATAGTTTGGATATTATTTCGATTAATCTGTAAAGAAAAAGGAGGCATACCTTGAAGGTGAATCCTGATTTTCTGGCTCCCTGCGGGCTCTACTGCGGAGTTTGCGGGGTTTATTATGCCACCAGGGACAATAACCTGAAATTTCTGGAAAAACTGGTGGATGTGTACAAGGGCAACATACCCGGATTTGATGATCTTACCACGGATGATCTTCTCTGTCAGGGATGCCTGTCGGGGAAAACCTCAATTTTCTGTTCAGCCTGCGCGATAAAAGACTGCACCCGAAATAAGGGCTACCAGGGCTGCCATGAATGCGACCAGTTCCCCTGCGGGCATATAAATAATTTCCCTATGCCTGTCGGTAAAAGGGTAATCATGCGGGCAATACCCTACTGGCGCGAGCACGGCACCGAGAAATGGGTGGAAGACGAAGAAGCCCGCTACCTCTGTCCCGAATGCGGGAACATGGTCTTCCGGGGTGCCAAGCGCTGCAACAAATGTAAAACACCGGTAGACCTAGACTAAAATCCATTTCGAGCTGTTAAATCGTAAACGTTTTACAGGTCAAATCTATAGGCCGGTATCTTCAATTCCGGCTGACACATGATTCAAATAAACACCCTTCGTGTCGCTCAAATTCAAACGGCAAAAAACAGCCCCGGATATTTCATATTGACAAATCAGCCCCCCATAGATCAAAGATAACAAATTGAATTTTCGGTACTTGGAGAAAGTCGTTTTGGTCAGCTTAAAAAAATTATACAACGATGAATCAAACCGCTTTTTAAGAGGAGCAAATCACAATGATAGATATGCGCAGTGATACAGTAAGCAAACCAACACCCAAGATGCGTCAGGTAATGGCCGATGCCAAAGTCGGCGACGATGTCTACAGCGACGATCCGACGGTGAATGCTCTCGAAAAACGCACCGCAGAGATCCTGGGCAAAGAAAATGCCGTCTTTATGCCAAGTGGCACAATGTCCAACCAGGTAGCCCTCAGAACCCATACCCAATCCGGAGATGAAGCTCTGGCCGATATCAACGCCCACATCTGTCTGCTGGAGAGCGGAGCTCCGGCAACGCTTTCGGGCTTGACCTTTCGCCATCTCATCAGCGGCCACGGCATCTTTACGGCTCAAGACGTTCACAACGCTATCCGGGTGCCGCATCCTTTCATGCCGGGTACTGTCACTCCGCCCACAAAACTGCTGTGTGTGGAGAACACCCACAATATCGGTGGCGGTGTTATCTGGCCGATTGAAGCAATTCGCGAGGTGACAGGTGCAGCCAGAGGTCACGGACTTGCAACTCATCTTGACGGAGCACGCCTGTGGCATGCAAGTGTTGCAACAGGTGTGTCTGAAGCAGAGTATGCCGCCAATTTTGACAGTGTAAGCGTGTGCTTTTCGAAAGGTCTGGGTGCACCAATAGGCTCGGCCCTGGCAAGTAGCGCCGAGTTTGCTATGCGTGCAAGACGCTTCAGGCACATGTTCGGCGGCGGCATGCGGCAGGCAGGCATCATAGCGGCCGGTGCCCTTTACGCACTCGAACACAATCGCGAACACCTGGCCGAGGATCATATCAAAGCAAAGACCTTTGCCGAAGGATTAGACAAACTGCCCGGAATTGAAATCGATGTTTCGCTGGTGCAGACCAATATCGTACGCTTCCGCATTCTTGCGATGCCAGCCTCAAATTTTGTTAATCAATGTTATGATAACGCCCTTTTCATGCTGCCCTCGGGCACGGACCAGGTACGGGCGGTAATGCATATCGATGTATCGATGCACGATGTCGAAGATGCATTGGCAATCATCACAAAGGTGATGACAAAGAAACCCGCTTAAATCCGAAATCAGCATGCACAAAATCAAGACACTGTTAAGCTGGAGCAGCGGAAAAGACTGCGCCTGGGCTCTCTATGGCCTGCTGCAGGATCCGCAGATCGAAGTTGCCGGGCTTTTCACGACTGTAAACTCTGCGTTTCATCGTATTGCCATGCACGGCGTTTCAGAAGACCTGCTGGATGCACAAGCCGGCGCCATCGGCCTGCCTTTGACAAAAACCCCTATCCCCTACCCCTGCAGTAATGCTCAGTATGAAGCCATTATGACACGGTTTCTAAAAAAGGCAGTAATTGATGGTATTCAAAAAATCGCCTTCGCCGATCTTTACCTGGAAGAAATCCGCCGCTATCGTGAGGAAAACATGAAGCATACCGGGATCGAACCGATCTTTCCAATCTGGGGTACACCTACTGATATACTCGCCAGAGACATCATACTGGCCGGATTCCGCATGATCGTTACCTGTGTAGACCCGCGATACATGCCCAGAAAGCTGGCAGGACGTGAGTACGATAATGCTTTTTTGCGCTCGCTGCCGGGAGACGTTGATCAATGCGGCGAGAATGGTGAATTTCACACATTTGTCTTCGATGGGCCGATCTTCTCCCGCCCGCTGTCTGTCAAACCGGGCCGTGTCGTTACGAGAGACGGGTTTGTATTCGCGGATATTGTGTCGCTGGAGAAAAACAGTCATGAACAAAAATAGAAGCTCTTTTTTGAAATCGACCCGTACTGATGATCAACCCTAAAATTCAAGATTAATTCCTGTTTGCCCGGTTGGTATTGAAATCTGTGACCAAATAGCATTAAAATCTGGTATAGAATATCTACAACTGATCTGAATTGGAATGAGCCATCATTTATTTCATTTTGTACTGACAAAGGAGGGTGTCCATGAAACAGTTCTTAGAGGTTCTTGGCATGCTTTGTCTGGTTTGGACAATTCTTGCAGTCGACATAGATACTTTCAGGGTCACACCATGCCATGCCCGGGAGGTAACATCATATTCCAGCAACCTGGAATCCCTGGCATTAGAAAAAACCTTCGTCAGGAAACGCTTCAGCAGCTTCAACACCACCGGCGGCAATACCGACAACGTCAGGATCAATGCCGGGACAGTTCATGTTCTGGCCCAAACGAATTCTGCCGGTTGCATCAGGCATATCTGGTGCACCATCGGGCAGGCTGACAAGGACGGCAAGCCGGAAAAATACTACCTGCGAAAAATGATCATCCGTATGTACTGGGATGGCGCCGATAAACCCAGCGTCGAGGTCCCCATCGGCGATTTCTTCGGTATGGGCCATGCAAAGCGTACGAATTTCGTGTCCGCCCCACTGCAGATGAGCCCGGACAACGGTTCCGGTTTCAACTGCTGGTTTCCCATGCCCTTTGCCGATGGTTTCAGGATCGAAGTGGAAAACCAGTGTGATAACAACATGAAAATGTACTTCTACATCGACTGGGAGGAGTACGACTCACTGGATGAAGATCTGCTGCGTTTTCATGCCAGTTGGAACCGTGAGATAACCAAAGGCATTTCCGACAAGGGCGTGGGGCAGATGGAATTCCAGGATGCAGGAGTCAATATCAGCGGGGACGACAACTATACAATCCTGGAGGCTACCGGCAAAGGACATTACGTGGGCTGTAACGTGAACATCCACAACCAGCGCTGGTCATGGTACTGGGACTGGCCCGGTGAGGGAGACGACATGATTTTTATCGACGGCGAAGCCTGGCCACCCCAAATTCACGGTACCGGCACCGAGGATTACTTCAATTCCGCTTTCTGCCCCACCCAACAGCAGCATGCGCCCTACCACGGCGTAATTCTGACCGGCGGAGTGAACTGGAGAAATTTCATCACCTACTACCGCTACCATATTCTCGACCCGATTCCGTTTGCAAAATCGATCAGGGTCACCATCGAACACGGCCATGCCAACCGCAGGTATGATGACTGGTCGAGTACTGCCTACTGGTATCAGAAGGGCATCGGTGATATCAGTAGACTTCCTCCTGTTGAAGCAAGGCTGCCCTTGAATACGAAATTCACCTGGAAAGCTCTCGTGGCCTACGTTGTTTTATGGCCGGTTTATAAGATTATTTATGCGATGTAAAAATTCAAGCCTCTTTAAACGCATTTTATTCGTTTGATAAAAAATTATTTTAACGTGTACATACGCCCGAATTT
>Ga0272441_10004829_pt1 | contig 23948 bp, 19 predicted proteins | sample SSMProp6N_FD_193582 | JGI IMG/M metagenome (GOLD analysis project Ga0272441, IMG submission 193582) | Marine sediment archaeal communities from Little Sippewissett salt marsh, Falmouth, MA, United States - SSM-Prop-6N | ecosystem: Environmental > Aquatic > Marine > Wetlands > Sediment ...
ACTTATTTCTCCCGGGCTTTTTGTTTACCCCCAGCCCTCTCCGTGCCCTCCGTGCCTCCGTGTTTTAGGGGGTCGGACGCGGCTGGGGGACCGCGCTCCATGCCCGCCGGGGCTTCCCGGCCGGCGATACCGTTCGCCTCTTCTCCTGCCGGCGCCTCGGCGTCTTGAAAGGCCAACGCCTCCCAGCCTTCTTCGCCCAGCCGGGTCTTGCAGACGCGGCTTGAGGCGCGCGCGTCCTGCCCGGCGCGGCTTCGCGCCGCGTCCCGCCCGCCGGCGCCCGCCGACCTGCCGCGCCTCCCCGATCGGCTCCGGTCACGGCAGGACGAACCGCTCGTGCCGACGGGAATCCCGGCCCCGGTCAGGACCGCAGGCTCTTGATGATTCGGATCACCTCGCCGGGCCGCTCGGCCTCCATGAGCGCGCCGGGAAGCCAGGGCTCCTCGGTGAACGCGCGCGCGATGAACTTATAGAAACGCAGGTACGCGGCATCGTCGTACTTGGGCGTCGTGAGGCCGAGGAAGAGATGGACGGGCGCCCCGTCCGGAGCGAGGAACTCCACCCCCCCGCGCGAGCGCGCGAAGATCATCACGAGGCTCCGCGGCTGGAGGCTCCTCACGTGCGGCAGCGCGAGCCCCTCACCCACCGCGGTCGAGGCCTTGCGCTCGCGCGCGAGGAACTCCCGCCGGAACTTCGAGGGGTTGCGCACCTCGCCGGAACGCGTGAAGAGTTCGGCAAGGCCCTCGACCACGGCCTCCTTCTCGTGAAGGCGCAGCCGCTCGGGCGAATAGTCGTCCGCGTGATCGAGCCAGGGGCGTTCGATCGCGAGGTCGAGCTCCACCGTCTCCTCGCGGAGATACCGGCCGACGTTCATTCCTACGCTCCGGGGCGGAGCGTGCGCGACTCGGTGACGATCGCGTCCACGGCCACGTCGTGCGCGTCCACCGGGACCTCGCGGAAGATCTGGCAGTCGAAGGCGAGGGCCACGGTTCGCCCGCGGAAGTCGGAGAGGAGCCGGTCATAGTATCCGCCGCCCCGGCCCACGCGCCGGCCCGCCGCATCGAACGCGCGGCCGGGCACGATGGCGAGATCGATCTGGCCGGGCGGCACGACCGCGCAGGCGCGCTCGGGCTCGTAGATGCCGTACGCGCCGGGCAGGAGCTCGCGCTCCGGGTCACGGACCTCGCGCGCGACGATGGTCCGGCAACTCGTGTCGCATGCGGGCAGGGAGATGCGCTTGCCCTCGGCCAGCGCCAGCCGGATGAGCGGCAGCGTTGCAACCTCGTCGGGCATGGCCGCGTAGAGGAGGACCGTCCCGGCCTCGAGCCACTCCGGCTCGGCCACAAGCCGGGCCTGCACCGCCTCGTCCGCGGTCGGGCGCGAGCCGCGCGGCAGGCCACCGATGTTCGCCTCGGCACGGCGGCGGAACTCGGTCTTGACGCCGCCCGGCATGTTCGCCCCCTAGGCCCGCCGCTCGGCCGACAGCCGCCCGAGGAGGTGCGCGACGAGCGCCTCGTGCGCGGCGGTCGCCTCTTTGTTCGTGAGCGTTCGATCCGGCGCGCGGTAGGTGACCGCGACCGCGACGGACTTCTTTCCCGCCCCAATCTGCTTCCCGCGCCAGACGCTCACGAGTTCCACGCCCACGCGCAGTGCCTCCGGATGCGCCTCGATCGCCGCGGCGATCCCGGCCCACGGAACCGAATCGTCCACGACGAGGGCCACGTCGCGCCGGACGGCCGGGAAGCGCGGGAGCGCCGTGAAGCGCTGCACCTCGACGCCGCGGCGCGTGAACTCCGCGAAATCGAGCTCGAGGAGTGCGGGCGCACGCTTGAGGCCGAAGCGCTCGGCGGCCTCGCTCGATGCCACGCCGAGCACACCCACGCGGGGGCTGCCGCCCCCCCCCGAGGGTCCGGCGAGGTAGATGCCCGCCGCGGCCTCGGGTGCGAGGAACGGCACGGGCTCGGGCCGGACGGAGAGTGCGTCCGCGCGGCCGAAGCGCCCGGCGAGTGCCTCGAGCGCGCCGCGCACGCGCGCGAACCCACCCGTGTCGAGGACGGCGAGGATCTCGCGCTCTTCCGGGAGCTCCTCTCCACGGTGCGCCAGATACACGCGGCCGATCTCGAAGACCGCGACGGCGGGCCGGAGTGCGGCGTCCTGGTTACGCCGGGCCACCTCGAGGAGGCACGGCGCGAGACACTCGCGCATCACGGGGGCACCCACCCGCACCGGGTTGCGGACGGTGATCTTTCCCTCCGACGGCCAGAGTGGAAAGGCCTCGCGCACCGGCCGGGTTACGAAGGAGTCGGTCACGGCCTCGCAGTAGCCGAGGCCGGCCAGCGTCGCGCGCGCCGAGGCGCGCGCCCGCTCGCTCAGGCTGGGCGGCGGAAGCATCACGCGCATCTGCGTCGCGTCGGGCACGCGGTCGTAGCCGATGTGCCGGGCGCTCTCCTCGATGAGGTCGATCTCGCGCGTGAGGTCCGGCCGGTGCGGCGGCGTATGGACCGTGACGCCCTCGCCCGACTCGCTCACGCTTTCGAGGCCCAGGCCCAGGAGCACGTGCCGCGCCTGGTGCTTCGAGACGCGTACGCCCAGGACCTTCTCGACCCGCCAGTAGCGCAGGCGGACCGCCGGCGCGGGCGGGAGTTCGGACGCCGTGTCCACGGAGCCCGCGGCAACCGAGCCGCCGCACATCTCGGCGAGAAGCGCCGCAGCTCGGCGCGAGGCGTACTCCACGTTGGCCAGGTTCGACCCGCGCTCGAACCGCGCGCTCGATTCGGTCGAGACGCCGACCGCGCGCGCGGTGCGTCGAACGGACGGCCCGTCGAACGCTGCGCTCTCGAGGAGGACGCGCGTGGTGCCGCCCGAGACCTCGCTGCGCGCGCCGCCCATGATTCCCGCGAGCGCAACCGGCCCGCTCGCGTCGCAGATTCCGATCGCGCCCTCGGGCAGCTCGTGCCTGGTTCCGTCGAGGAGATCGATCGCGTCGCCCTTCCTCGCGCGGCGAACCCACACGCCGCCGCCCTCGAGCTTGTCGAGGTCGAAGGCATGCAGCGGCTGGTTCGTCTCGAAGAGAACGTAGTTGGTGACGTCCACCACGTTGTTGACGCTCCGCAGGCCCACGGCCTCGAGTCGATGGACGAGCCAGTCGGGGCTCGGGCCCATCCGCACACCCTCGATGACGCGCGCGACGTACCGCGGGCACGCCTTGGTGTCCTCGACCGAGACGGTCGCGAGGTCCGCGCAGGAACTCGTTCCGGCGGCGACCTTCGCCTCGGGGATCGTGAGGGGCAGCCCGGTCGCCGCGGCGATCTCGCGCGCGATGCCCAGGTGGCAGAGGCAGTCGGCGCGGTTCGAGGTGACCTCGATCTCGAGGACGACATCCTCGCCCAGGCGCTCGATCCGCTCGACCGTGAGACCCACGGAGGTGAGGCACTCGGCCAGCGCCTCGGGCTCGAGGTCGATGGGGACGTAGTCCTTCAACCAGAAGAGGCTGGCTCGCATGGATCTCCTTCCGAGGCGCCTGCTACTTGCGGGATTTCAGCACGTAAGCCGCTGAAATCATGGCCGTGCAGAGCACGGCCGCCGAGCCCAGGATGATCGACTTGGCCAAGCCCGGGGCATACCGCTCAACCATGACCGCGCCCCGGACGAGTTCAGTGCCGGAGGTCCCGCTGCTCGACTTCTCGCTGGGCACGACGTAGCGACCAATGGCCAGACCCACGCAACATCCCAGAAACAGGGCGAGAAGGAAGCTGATAAAGCCACCCCCCGACTTCGACTCCTTCTTTACCTCTTTTACCTCTGGCATGGTCATCCTCCTCAGAACTGTTCCAGGAAGCGCAGGTCGTTCTCCAGGAAGAGCCGGATGTCGTCGATGCCGAAGCGGAGCATGGCGAGCCGTTCCAGCCCCATCCCAAAGGCGAACCCGGTGTAGCGCTCGGGGTCGTAGCCGACCGCCTCGAAGACGGCCGGGTCCACCATGCCCGCGCCCAGGACCTCGATCCAGCCCGAACCCTTGCAGATGCCGCAACCGTCTCCGCAGAAGGGACAGGAGATGTCCACCTCGGCCGAGGGTTCGGTGAAGGGGAAGAAGCTCGGCCGGAAGCGCGTGCGCGTGGCCTTCCCGAAGAGCGCGCGCATCGCCAGGTTCAGCACGGCCTTGAGGTCGGCGAAGCAGATGTTCTCGTCGACCGCGAGCCCTTCGATCTGATGGAAGCAGTAGTGGTGCGTCGCGTCCACGCGGTCGGGCCGGTAGACGCGGCCGGGCATGACCACGCGCACCGGGGGCGGCCCCGACTCCATCACGCGGATCTGCACGGTCGAGGTGTGGCTCCGCAGGAGCACGCGATCGGAGACGTAGAAGGTGTCGAAGGCATCGCGCGAGGGGTGCTCCAGCGGGATGTTGAGCGCCGAGAAGTTATGTCGCTCGGTCTCGACCTCCGGACCCTCGGCCACCTTGAAGCCGAGGCACGCGAAGACGTGCTTGAGCTCGTCCTCGATTTGCGTCAAGGGGTGCAGGTGCCCGCTTGCGCGGTGCTCGCCCGGACGGGTGACGTCCACCCCCCCGCCGGCCGATGCGCCGCCGGGCGCAAGCGCCTCCCTCCGCGCCTCGATCGCGGCGGTGAGCTTCTCCTTGACCACGTTCGCGAGCTTGCCCAGTGCCGGTCGCTCCTCGGCCGGCGCGGTTCTCAACAGCTTCATGGCCTCGCGCAGCTCGCCCGAGCGGCCGACGTACTTCACGCGTGCGGCCTCGATCGCGGCCGCATCGCGTGCGGCCTCGATCGCGGCGAGGCCCTTCGCCTCGACCTCGCGCAGCGCGTTCTCGCCGGAACTAGCCGACATTCTTCTTCGCAAGCTCCACGAGCGCGTCGAAGGCCGCCGGGTCACGGACCGCCAGGTCCGCCATCATGCGGCGATCGACCGCGGCGCCGGCTCTGCTCAACCCATTGATGAACCGGCTGTACGCCAGCCCCCGCTCCTTGCAGGCCGCGTTGATCCGCGTGATCCAGAGCCGGCGGAAGTCCCGCTTGCGGCGCTTGCGGTGCTGGTAAGCGTATTGCTCGGCGCGGGCCACGGTCTCGGTGGCCTGGCGAACGAGCTTGCGCCGTCCGCCCCAGAACCCCTTCGCGCGCTTCATGATGCGCTTGACCCGACGCTTGCGTGCGACATTCGTCTTGGCACGGGGCATCGCGCACCTCCTTTCCCGTTCCGTCCGTCGACCGCGCGCGTTGGGCGCGGCCGTCTGCCCCTACTTCACCCCGTACATCCGGCGGAGACGGGGCGCCTCCGAGGCCCCCGTGGTTGTGGCGCCGCGCAGATGGCGCTTCTTCTTCCCGCGCTTCCCGCCCATCAGGTGGCCCTTGCCGGCCTGCCTTCGGACCACCTTGCCGCGCGCCGTGATCTTGACGCGCTTGCGGATACCGCGGTGGCTCTTCATCTTGGGCATGCGAAACCTCCGTCAGGCGCTCTCGGACGGCGGGAGCGGTGCGGCTGCTCCCTCCGGCGAGGCCGTCGCCTTGGGTGCCTCGATTGCGGGAGGCGGCGCATCGTCCACCTCCACCTTCTTCATGCGTTTCGAGTCACGCTCGCTCTTCGGCTTGGGCGTAAGCGTTACAGACATCCGGCGGCCGTCCTGCCGTAACGACTGCTCGATCTTCGCGATCCCTTCGTAGTAGTCGACGATCTTCTTGAGAAGGTTCACGCCGAGCTCGGTGTGCCGCATCTCGCGTCCGCGAAAGACGACGGTGAGCTGGAGGCGGTAGCCGTCCTCGACGAATTTCATGCCGTGCTTGAGCTTGATCTCGAGGTCGTGCGTGTCGATCTTCGGCCGCATGCGCAATTCCTTGAGCTGCCCCGCGTGCGACTTCTTCTGCCCCTTGTGGTCCTTCTTCTGCTGCTGGTACTTGAACTTGCCGTAGTCCATGATCCGGCAGACCGGCGGCTCGGCGGCCGGCGCGACCTCGACGAGATCGAACCCCGCCTCGCGCGCCCGGGAGATCGCCTCCTCGGTCGGCACGATGCCCGCCTGCTTGCCCCCCTCCTCGACCAACCGGATCGGACTGATGCGAATCTGCTCGTTGACCCGGAACTTTTTCTGAATGGCTCGTCCTCCTTTTCCTGCCCTTCCCTTCGAAGGCGCGGCCGAGGCAGGGCGGCCGACCTCCGCGAACGTACGTTACTCGGGCGCGCGGCCCCGCGACTGGACGTCGCGCTCGATGCGCGCGACGACCTCTTCGATCGGGAGCGCGCCCACGTCGCCGACCCCGCGCACGCGCAGCGCGGCCGTGCCGGCTTCGATCTCCCGGTCGCCCAGGAGCGCGAGGTACGGCACCTTGGCCAGCGACCAGGTGCGCACCTTGGCGCCGATCTTCTCGTTCGCTAGGTCCGTCTCGACGCGCAGGCCCGCCTCGGCGAGACGCGCGGCGAGCTCCTTCGCCTTCTCGACGTGCCGGTCCGCGAGCGAGGCCACGCGCACCTGCACGGGGCTCAGCCACGTCGGCAACGCGCCGGCGTAATGCTCCACCAGCAGGGCGACAAAACGCTCGAAGCTGCCCAGCAGCGCCCGGTGGATCATTACCGGCCGCTTGCGCTTGTCGTCCCGATCCACGTACTCGATATCGAACCGGTCGGGCATGGCGAAGTCGAGCTGTACCGTGCCGGCCTGCCAGGTCCGCCCCAGGCAGTCGCGGATGTGGAAGTCGATCTTCGGGCCGTAGAACGCGCCGTCGCCCGGGTTGAGCTGGTAGTCGATCTTGAGGTGCTTGAGCGCCCGTTCGAGCGCGTTCTCCGCCGCGTCCCACATCGCGTCCGTGCCGATGCGCCGCTCGGGGCGGGTCGAGAGCTCGATGTGGTAGTCGTCGAACCCGAAGGTCCGGTAGATGTGAAAGATGAATTCCATGACGCCGACCACCTCGGCGTTGATCTGGTCGGGCAGGCAGAAGATGTGCGCGTCGTCCTGCGTGAACGCGCGCACGCGCATCATTCCATGCAGGACCCCCGAGAGCTCGTGGCGGTGCACGAGCCCCATCTCGCACCAGCGGATCGGGAAGTCACGATAGCTCCACCGCCGGCTGCCGACGAGGACGAGTCCCCCGGGGCAGTTCATGGGCTTCACGGCGAAGGACCGGTCGTCGATGTCCACGAAGTACATGTTCTCGCGGTACTTGTCCCAGTGGCCCGAGCGATGCCAGAGCTCCTCCGCGAGGATCATGGGCGTGCGGATCTCCTGGTAGCCGGCGCGGAGGTGCTCTCGCCGCCAGAAACTCTCGATCGCGTTCCAGAGTGCCGTGCCCCTGGGGTGCCAGAAGGGGAAGCCCGGTGCCTCCTCGTGAAAGCTGAAGAGGTCGAGGTCCACTCCCAGGCGCCGGTGGTCCCGCTTCTTGGCCTCCTCGAGCCGCGCGAGGTGCGCCTCGAGCGCCTTGCGGTCGACGAACGCCGTCCCGTAAATCCGCTGGAGCTGCTCGCGCCGCGAGTCGCCGCGCCAGTACGCGCCCGCGACCGAGACGAGCTTGAACGCGCCCACGCGCCCGGTCGAGGGCACGTGCGGCCCGCGGCAAAGGTCCTCGAAATCGCCCGTCTTGTAGAAGGAGATCGCTTCGCCCTCAGGCAGGTCGCGGATGAGTTCGGCCTTGAACTTGTCCCCGGCCTTCCGCGCGAGCACGAGCGCCTCCTCGCGCGGGAGTTCGTAGCGCTCGAAAGGAAGGGCGGCCTCGGCGATCTTGGCCATCTCGGCCTCGATCGCCGCGAAGTCCTCTGGACTGAAGGTGTGTTCCGACTCGACGTCGTAGTAGAAACCGTCGCGGATGGACGGCCCGATGGCGAGCTTCGTCTCGGGAAAAAGCCGCAGCACGGCCGCGGCCATAACGTGCGCGCACGAGTGGCGCATCACGGCCAGCCCGTCCTCGGAAGCGGACGTAAGCACCTCGAAGCGCGCGTCGCGATCGACCGGTGCGCCCAGGTCCACCACGGCGCCGTCGAGTTTGGCGGCGACCGCCGCCCCCGCAAGGCGCGGGCCGATTCTCCCGGCCGCGTCGAGCGCGGTCGCGTTCGCAGAAACCTCGATCGTGTTGCCGTCCGGCAACGTCAGAACGGGCATGGCCGCCGCTTTCCTCGGCCCGCAGCTCTTTCGCGGGCGGGTCTCGTCCGGACCGGCGGGCGTCGTGAAAGCCGGTCTCGGACCTCTGCCGGCCGCTCGGGTTCGAGCGCCGGATGGTGGGCGATACTGGACTTGAACCAGTGACCCCTAGCTTGTCGAGCTAGTGCTCTAGCCAACTGAGCTAATCGCCCACAGCCACTCGCCACCTATCCTAGCGAGCGCTGCGGGCAGTGTCAACGGAAAATCGCTCGCGCGGCCGCCGGTTGTATTCCGGACGTCCCCTCGTATAATACGCCGTTCGCACGGAGGAGGTGCCTGTGCCGACCGTCATCTGTGCCTGCGGGAAGCGTCTCCGGGCGGGGGAGGAGGCGGCCGGCCGCCGGGTGCGTTGCCCGGTCTGCGGGAATGTGCTGCTCGTCCCTCAGGCCTCCGTGCCGCCGGCCGATCCTGACGCGATCACGCTCGCGCCCGAGGAGCCGCGCGCGGTCTCCGAACCGGTGCCCCTCGCGCCAACCGTGCCGGCGCAGCCGGAGGCGCCCGCCGCTCCCCGCGGTCCGGACCTCCCGGCGACGAGCGAGGAGGAGCAACCCTTCAACTTCTGGAGCGGCCTCGCCGGGGCCCCGGCGTACCCGTTCCAGGGGATCGGCTGGGTGATTCTCGTCACGGGGATCATCTTCTTCTCCATACTCGAATTCGCCGTCCAATACGCCTTCATCTTCGCGATCGTGCCTGCCATTTTTCTGGGCGGTTTCTACTGGACCTATCTTTTCAGCATTATCCCATCCTCCCTGATGGGACGAGATACGCCGCCGAAATGGCCCGAGCTGGGCCGCGACGAAATCGTGATGCCGTTGCTCCGTCTCATCGCAGCCGTGTGCGTCGCGTTCCTGCCGGCTGTCGTCGCAGGGGCGCGCGAGGCCCCGGTTGAGGTCTTTTGGGTCTTGTTGGCGGTCGGCGCGTTCTATCTGCCGATGGCGATTGCCTGCATCGCGATCTTTGACTCGATTCGTGCGCTCAATCCGCTCCTCGTGTTCCGAGCGATTGCACGCATGTTCGGACATTACCTGGTTACGCTTGTCGCGCTCGCGCTCGGCATAGGAGCCAAGCTCCTGGCGGAGGCCTATGTTCCCGAGGACCTTCTCATTGTCAGTCGCCTGTTTTCCTGGTTCGTTTCCTTCTACTTCGCGATGGTCCTGATGCGGATGCTGGGCGTGCTCTGCCGGGCACACCGCGACGAGTTCTGAGTCCTCCCCTTCCCTACCCCGGCTCGTAGGTGAGCCGCACCGCGCGCCGCGTCTTGGGCGTGAGGCGCGCCCCGTGGGCCACGGCGAGGCCCGCGATCCAGACGATGCGCCCGGCCGAGACCACAAGCGGCAGCGCATCGCGCGCGCCGCGACGGATGCCGCGCTCGCTCATGATCTTCTTGATCTTGCGCGAGCCCGGGGCGCCCAGAGGCCGCATTCGGTCGCCCGGACGTCGCGGCCGGACCTCGAGCGGCATCTCGATCCGGTCGAGGTCGAGGATGGCCTCTCGGCGCGGGTCGAGACCCACCGCGCCCGTCCGGCCCGGGGCGTCCGCCGTTACCCGCGCGCGCACGCGCCCGGACGGCGTCTCGACCTCGCCGGGAACCTCCAACCGAAGGGCGTAGGCCCGGCACGGATCGCGCGCCGCGCCGCGCGAGAGGAAAAGGCCGCCGCGGACGCGCTCAGCCGTGACGCCACCGTCAAGCGTGAGCCTCCGGCCGAAGCGCCCGCCCCACACCGAGAGTGCGCTTGCAAGGCCGCGGCGGCCGAGGTAGCCGCCAAGGCCGCTGCGCGCCAGCGCGCTCGAAAGCACGGCCTGCGCGAGGGCGCGCCCCGCGCCGGCCAGGCTCGCGTCCGGGAGGAAGGCCTCGCCCCCGCGGAGCGAGGCGGCGGCGAGGCGCGCGTCGGCCCGCGAGGCGAGTCGGTCCCGGATTGCGCGCGCACGGTCGGCAACGTGCAAGAGGACCGCGTCCACATCCGGATCGGCCCGCCGCATGTGCGGGAGCAACTCGCGCCGGACCCAGTTGCGCCGCAGCCGTGTGTCGAGGTTCGTGGGATCGATCCGTGCGACCAGGCCGCGCGCGGCGAGGTAGCGCGCGCCCCCCTCGCGGGAGAGACCCAGCATCGGCCGGACGAGTCGGATGGCGCTTCGCTGCGCCGAGATCGGCCGCGAGACGGGCATCCCTCCGAGCGCACACGGCGGCGCGCCGCGCAGACGCGCGAGGAGCACGGTCTCGACCTGGTCCTCGCGCGTGTGTCCCGTTGCCACGCAGGCGAAGCCCTCCCGCGCGGCGGTCCGTTCGAGGAAGGCGTACCGCGCCGCGCGCGCCCGCGCCTCGACCGAACCGCGCCCGGTGGAAAGGTCCGCGCGTTCGAAGAAGAATGGAACCCCGAAGCGGCCCGCGAGGGCGCGGGCGACCCCCGCGTCGAGCACGGACGACGGACGCAGGCCGTGATCGAGGTGCGCACAGGCGAGGCGCGCGGGGAGGCGGCCGCTCGCGACGAGCTCCTCAAGCGCAGCGAGGAGCGCGGTCGAGTCGGGACCCGCCGAGCACGCGACGAGAACGCGCGCGCCGGGCGGCACGAACCCGTGCCGTCCGATGGCCTCCTGGATGCGCTCGGGGAACGTCATCGCGCGATCTCGCCGCCGGCGCTCAGGTGCCGTCCGGTGTCTCCTCGAGCTGGGAGAGCAACTTCTCGATCTCGCCGATGACCTCGGTGTCGGCGCCGGGATCCTTCTCCGGCGGGAGGAGTTCGAACTCACCCACGTCGATCTCGCCGAGCGACTTCTCCAGCTCCTCGACGAGCGTGGTGATGTCCACGGTGCCGACATCCAACTTGCGCGCACGCCGTTCCTCCTCGGCAAGCGCGGCCTCGTCATCGAGGATGTGGAAGATGAACTCCAGGCCGGTCAGTTCGAACCACTTGCGCACGCGCGGCGAGACGCCGAGGAGCAGCATCTCTCCGCCGTAGGCCTGCGCCTCCTGCAGGAGGCTCACGAGCAGTCCGATCGACCGGCTGTCGAGGAACGTGACGCCCGTGAAATCCACGGCCACGCGCCCTCCCCCGCGTGCGACGGGTCGCACCGCGGCCAGGAGCGACTGGTAGACCTCGCTCTCGCCGCGCAGGTCGCCCGACGGCGCGAAGACCGTGTACCGGCCCACCGATCGGGACTCAAATGCCATGCCTCTCTCCTTTCGTTGTCGCACCCGATTTCTCGGGTGCCCGAAGTGGCCTGTAGGTCTCGACGCGAATGGTTCCGCGTTCCGGGTCCTCAAGAAGGGTCAGGGGGCCGGTCTGCTCGCTCCGGAACCGGCGCCGGTAGCGGCCGAGCTCGACGAGCACGCCGGGATGGAGCCTCTTGCACACGTTGATCTGCCGGACCGCCGCGTGCCGGCTCGTCTCGAGGATCTCGCGCAGGACGGTCACCTCCTCCTCGCGCTCGTCCCGCAGCGAACGCAGGGCCCCCATGAGCCGGGTAATCTCCTCGCGTCGGCGCTCGAGGACTCGGGCCAGTCGCGCGCGGTCGCTCATGAGGGGCCCGAGGAAGGAGCGTATCTTCTCGACCGAGCGGTCGATCTCGGCGAGACGCGTTTCTATCTCGCGCCGCCGCGTCTCGAGGAAGCAGTCGACGCCCGCGTTCACGCGCGTAGCAACCCCGAGCGCCGAGCCGATCGTGCCCGCCTCGATGCCCGCGAGGCTCGTGGCCTCGCCGCCGACGAGCGAGCCGGTCACGATGAGCCGGCGGTTCGTGAGGAGATGGCTGTTCATGGCCTCGCGCTCGACCGTGAGGTCTCCACCAGCCTCCACGCGCCCGTCGTTCACGTAGCGCAGCCGCGCCGTCCCTTTCGCGCGCGCGCGGCCCCGCCCCTTCCCCGCGAGCCCGCCCCGCACGATGAGATCGCCTTCGGTGTCGATCTTGGCCCCGCCGACCGTGCCGCCCACCACGAGTCCTTTGCCCGCGCTCACGGTGAAGCCGTCGAGCACGTCCCCGCCGATCGCCACCGTGCCCACGAAGGCCACGTTCCCGACCGTGAGGTCCACGTCCCGGTCGATCTCGTACTGGTCGGTGACGGAGAGCTCGCCGTCGTGCCACAGGAGCCGCCCCTCGCGGGTCGCGAAGAACTGCCGCGATTCGGGATCGAAGCGCACACCAGCGCCGGGCCGGGATCGCGCGGGTTCGCCTTCGGTCGGTCGCAGTTCGCGGCCGAGGACGCTGAGCCCGGGCTGCCCCGGCTTGGGCGGAATCTCGATCGCGACGGGCTGGTCCACGAGCACGTTCTCGACCGCCTCGGCCGCGCGCCAGTCCACCCGGCCCTCGATCTCGGGCGGGGGCGCGCTCTCGGCGTTCGCCCGGACGAAGAGCTCGATCGCGCCCGGCTCGCCGGGCACCGGCGGGCGGCCGCGCGCGACGGTCACGTCATCCGACCGCTTGCCGTGCGAGGCCGCGTTCGCGATGCGCAGGACGGCCTCGGGCTGGAGCCCTGCGACCACGCCGGAGTCCCGAAGGAAGGAGGCGATCTCCTCGGCCGGCACGACCGCGGGCATGCCGGTCGGCACGAGCGTGAGCCGGGCCGTGAGGCCGTCAAGACTCGCGCTCAGACGCATGTAGCGCGTAAGGCCCTTCGCCTCGCGAAGCACCCGGAAGGCCTGCGATTCGGCCATAGAACTCCCCGCTGGCGGCGTCCTGCCAAGGGCGCCGACCACTCGCCCAGTATCCTATGGGATGAGGGGACGAAACGCAACCGCGAAGCGGGTCAAGGCGTGACGGCGGCACCGTCGGCACCGGCGCCCGCGTCGGCCGCGTTCTCCTCCGGTACGATGGGCGCCGGCGGCTCGAGCGGCGGAGGCAGGGGCTCCTTCGTCTCCAGGGACTTGATGCAGGCGAGTGCGTGCTCGGCGTACCGCGTGCCGGCGAAGGAGTCGGCAACCTGCCGATAGCGCTCGATGGCCTTCTCCGTGCGGTTGTTCAGTGCGAAGTTTCGCGCGAAGCGCAGAAGGGGGGGAGCCTTCTCGTCGGCCCGGGCCTGGGCCGAGGCCTTGAGCGCCTCCTGGACGACCTCCTCGCGCAGAATCTCCTCCAGATGGCGCTTGCCCTTGAAGGCCTCGACCGACTCGGGGTAGCGTTCCACGAGAGCACGGTAGTGCTCGACCGCGTCGGCCCAGAGCCCGGTGGCCTCGGCAGCCTCGGCCTGGGCGAGGAGCGCCGCCGCCGCCACGCGCGGGTCCTTCTCGAGCGAGCGCAGGAGGCCGTACGCCTCGGCGGCCGCGTCCGAGAAGCCGAACTTCTCGATGATATCCGTCAGGATTCCGGCCGCGGTGGGCCCGTCCTTCAACCGGATCTTGAGCCGGGCCTCCTCGAGCTTGTCCTCGGCCATGTGCCGGATCTCGTAGATGCGATCGCGGCTCTTGGCCGCGAGCGCGGCCGCGCCCTTGCTGTCGCCGTACGCGGCCACATCCACGTAGTAGTTGTAGGCGATCCCGTATTTCTCCTCCTTGAAGGCCTTCTCCGCCTCCTGGAAGAGCTTGGAGGCCCCCTGCGCGGACCGGACCTGGCGCTTCTGTTGGTCCTTCTCGTAGGCCTTCTTCCAGTCCTTCCCGTAGCGCTTCTGGAAGTACTCCTTGCGGCGCTGCTCCATCTTGCGTTGGAGCTTCTCGACCTGGTCGGCCGTGAGCTGCCGGCCTTCGCCGGCGAGCGCGGTCGCGCCCGGGGCGAGAAGGGCCAGTGTCAGGAGCCAGGGAAGGAATCTCCTCGTCCGCATCGCACGACCCTCCGGCGCCACCCTCGCCCCAACAGGCGTAGAGTGGGGCGTTCGCTTGCGCCTCTTTTCTATTTAACCCCTAACCCGATGGACGGTCAAGGACAGCGGAAATTTGGAGAAAATGCATGGTCCGCTCCATCCGCTCTCCGCCTGTCCCGGAACGCATGTGCTCAGGGAGCGCACTCGATCCGCGGCGGGTCGGGCGCCTCGAAGCCCGCGCGCGTGCGGCGCTGATCCGTACGGGCCGCGAGGTGCCACCGGAGGAGTCGGTCGCGCAGTCTCGCCTCGGCCTCGGCCATATCGGGCCGACCCAGGAGGTTCACGTGCTCATCCGGATCATCGGTGAGGTCGTAAAGCATGAGCCCGTCCCCTTCGCAGTCCACGACCATCTTGTAGCGCTCGTCGCGGATCATGGTGGTCGAGTCGAAGCCTATCTCGCTGAAGACCGCATCATGCACGCGCGCGGACGGGTCCCCGCAGACGGGCACGAGCGACCGGCCCTGTATGCCTTCCTTGGGCGGACAGCCGGCGAGGTCGAGAATCGTGGGGAAGACGTCGGTGATCTCCACGAGCCCCTCGACCGCGGCCCCGGCGTTCGGCTCGCCCGGCCGGCGCAGGATGAGCGGAACGTGCGCGGATTCCTCGTAGAAGACGCCCTTGTGCAGCCTGCGCTTGCTGCCGAGCATCTCGCCGTGGTCGGACCAGAAGAGGACCGCGGTCCGGTCCAGCCAGCCGCGGTCGCGGAAGGCCTTGATCACGCGGCCTGCGCACTCGTCCGCGTGGCTGATCTTGGCATAGTAGCGCGCGGCGATGGTCGCAATCTGCTCGGGCGCAAGGTCGAGCATCGACTGCCACTCGCGCTGCCGCGCGGCGGCCTTGGCCGGCACCCACTCGCCCGGCTCGGTCGCCGGCTTCGGCGGCGGCATCGCCTCGGGGTCGTAGCGGTCGGCCCAGCTCTTCGGCGGGTCCCACGGCTCGTGGGGGCTACCGAAGCCGACGAAGAGGAGGAGCGGCCCCTCGCGCTCGTAGGACCGGACGTAGTCCGCGGCCGTGCACGCGACGAAGTCGTCGAGCGTCTCGCCCTCGGGCAGAACGCTGGGCCAGAGGGACTTGATGTGCCCGTCATTGCGATGCCGGCGCCTCTCGTAGTCGGCGCGGAGCTTTTCCCACACGCCCAGGCGCTTCCAGTGGTCGCTCGCGATCGAGCCGGCCTCGACCGAGCCCCAGGGGCCGCCGGTCTCCATCACGTCGTCCCAGCCGAGCCGATGCATGAAGGGATCGTAGTCGCGCATGTCCTCGCCGGGCCGGTGCTGGAAGAGATGGCTCTTGCCGACGTGGCAGGTACGGTAGCCCGCACGCTTCACGTGGTGGAGGTAGGTGTCGACGTCCTCGGCGAGGTGGCCGTAGTTGTTCCACTGGCCGTGGTTGTGGACGTAGAGTCCCGAGAGGAAGCTCGATCGCGCGGGCATGCAGACCGGGCTCGACGTGTAGGCGTTCGCGAAGCGCACGCCTTCGCCCGCGAGCGCGTCGAGCACGGGCGTCTTGACGACCGGATGCCCCGCACACGAGAGGCAGTCGCCGCGCTGCTGGTCGGTCATGAGGATCAGGATGTGCGGGCGCTCGGGCACGAAAGCCTCCTCTCCATGCAACGTCCCGCCCCCGGCGGACGGCTGGAGGAACTACTCCGGAAGTGCGGGCGCCGCCGGCTCGTCGAAGGCACGCTCCTCCGGCGGGGGCGCGGGCGCGTCCGGGTAGGTCCATAGGAGATCCTTCCGGAAGTGCCACGCCTCGTCGAAGAACGCGGCCAGGACCGCGTGGTTGGTCTTGTGCGCGTACCACGGATCGAGCGCCCAGTCGGGTTCGCCCGTGAAGACGACGAGGTCCGGCAGGAGGTCGAACTTGTGGTTCCGGCTCTGGAACTGGCCCGGATACCGGCCGGAGTAGACGAGCAGGTAGCGCGGCTCCTTGCGCGGCGCGAAGGGGTTGGGGTACACGAAGACAATCCCGCGCTTGGAGAGGTCGAACGCCTTCCCCTGTACGACCACGTGCTCCCGGCCCTCGACCGTGGTGTAGCGCACGGGCAGGACGCCCTCGATGCGCTTGAGGACCGCGTTCGTCGAGGGCGTGCCGAAGAGAACCAGGTTGCGCGCGGAGATCTCGTCGAGCTTGATCTCCTTGTCCGCGCGCGTGCGCATGAGCGGCCCGGTGCTCAACGTGAAGCGGAACCAGTCCTGGGCGAAGGCCTGCGCGTTCCCCGCCAGGCGTCCCTGCGTCCGCTCGTCGCCGCCCGTGCCGACGATCGCGAGGAAGGGGCCGTTCAGGGCCTCGAGCACGGGGCCGCACAGGTCGCGCGTCTTGGCGAGCCTCGGCTCGGTCCATCTCTTCCGGGTGCCGACGATCATGTACCGGCCCTTCGAGCCGATCGCGCCGACATCGAACCCGTCCGCGCCCTCGACCACCGGCGCGCCCCCGCCGGGTGCGCCGGGGACATCGCGGAGCACGAAGCGCGCGACGTTCTCGGTCCGCACGCGCACGCGGCCGGGCTCAAGTTCCTCGGCCTCGATGCGCGCGCGTTTGCCCCACGCCTCGAGGTGCGAGACCTCGACCCAGAAGGAGCGGCCGTACCTCGTGGACCACGTCGTGAGGACCACGCGCTTCGGTCGAGTCGGCCGACGGCGCTCCAAGAGCCAGGTGTATGTCCGCTCGTCCCCGAAGGCCGGGTCGAAGTCCATATGCCCGCCGGGCAGCTTCACGAGTTCGTGCGCGTAGCCGAGCGACTCCAGCCGCCTGGCCATCCGCTCGGCGTGGAACATCGGGACGATGAAGTCGTCCTCGCAGTGGACGATGCGGGTCGGCAGGTGCAGGTAGTTCTCCGCGAGCGAGAGCGGGTTCTCGCGCTCGAGCCAGAGGAGCTTGTGCGGCGGCGCCTTCTTCCGGTCGAGGAGGAGCCACTCGAACAGGTCGCTCCTCGCCTCGATCGGCAGAAGGGCGGCGAAGAGGTCCGGGTAGTGCGCGGCGACCGTGTAGACGCCCTGCCCTCCCATCGAGTAGCCGCCCAGGTATACGCGGTCGGGGTCGAAGGAGTGGAGTTTCATGGCGCTCTCGAGCGCGTCGAGGACATCCTTCTCGCCGATGCCCTGGAAGTCCGTGTTCGTCCGGCCGCAGGGCACGAGCACCGCGAGCCCCAGCCTTTCGAGAAGGCCGGTCGCGTTCCGCAGCACGGCCATGTCGTTCTCGATCCAGCGCAGCCGGTCGTAGTAGCCCGAGGTATATCCATGCAGCAGGACGAGGAGCGGCATCTTCACGCCCGCGGCCGGCGCCTTCTTCGGAAGGTAGAGGTAATAGGGCTGGACCGCCTCGTCCGCATCCGAGAAGTAGGCCCGTTCGACCCAGCCGGTCTCCCCCGCGAGGGGGTCCCTTCCCGCCTCGGCCTCCTTCAGCGCCTCGTCCACCCCGGTGACGAGTTCATCGACAAGGCGGAGCGTCTCGTTCGTGAGGACTCCCCCGCCGGCGCTGCCGAGAAGGACGTGCTGGCACTTCTCCAGTCGGAGCGCGGGTACGGCCGCGAGCTGCGGCTCGCGCAGCCGCAGGATGGTGGTCCTACGGCCGAGATCGGCCAGGCGCGCCTGAAGCCCCTGCACCGACCAGAGGCGCGACTCGATCCGGCGCAGGCTTCGCTCGCCGGCGAAGACCTCGACGGTGACGTCCGCCCGCTGGAAGTCCTGCGGGTCGGCCTCGATGCGCGCAACCTCGCGAACCTTGCTCATGAACTCGCGGGCGGGGATCTCCTCGTCGCCGAAAAGACGCGCCTCGCCCCCCCCCGACGTCATGTGCGTCGTGATGCGGAGTGTCTCGGCCAGGAGCGGGGCACCGCAGGGCAGACCCACGACCACGCTCGCCTCGCCCCGTCCCGGCGGAAGCACGGGCGGCGCGATCTCGCTCCTCAGGAGCGGCGCGAAAAGGTCGAGCGCGCGCTTCCGGGTCTTCTCGATCACGGGCAGGCGGATGGGCTCGCGCGAGGCCCGGGCCTCGAACCCCGTCTGGAGGAGCGCGAACTCGAACCCGCACCCGCGAGGCGTGGCGCCCACCACGAGGAACACCGGGTTCTCGCCCTTCTTCAGCGTCACCTTGAACTGGCCGGTGGGCTCGGCGGTGCCCACGCGCTCCCCGCGCAGGTAGACCGCAACATTCGAGTCCATATAGATCGTGCCGACGAGGATCTGACGCTCGGCGTCCTCCGGCACGACGAGCCGCCCATAGAAGAGGTAAACTCCCTCCCTCGGCCCGTCCGGTTCCGGCGGAGGCACCTTGACGTAGCCGTTCGGATCGAGCCAGACCCGCCACGGCGCGCCCGCGTACTTCGCGCCCTCGCCCGGCTCGCCCACGGCCGCGGCGTCGGCAGGCTCGGCCTTGACGGGCCCGCAGAGGAGCCAGGTCGTATAGAGTCCGGTGGGGCTGGGCCCGCAGTCGAGCGCCGCGGAGGACGCGACGGGGATCGGCACCGCGCCCCCGTTCGTCCCCGCCGTGGATGCGGGCGGCTCCCGCAGGAGAAGGACGGTCGTAACCGCGATCCCGGCGAGGACTGCCAGGAAGATGCCGGCCGCGATGAGCTTGCGCATATCCCTCCCTCTCCGGATGCCGCTGGCCCTAGGCGAGCGCCTCGCAGACGAGGTCGCCGACCTCGCTCGTGGAGTAGCCCATCCTGCCGGCGCCGAGGTCACGGACCTTCTCGGCGACGACCTTCATGATCGCGAGCTCGACCGCATCGGCGGCCTTCTGCTCGCCCAGGTGCTCGAGCATCATGCCCCCGGCAGCGATCGCGGCCAGCGGGTTAATCACGCCCTTGCCCGTGTACTTCGGCGCGGAGCCTCCGATGGGCTCGAACATGGACACGCCCTCGGGGTTGAGATTCCCGCCCGCGGCGATGCCCATCCCGCCCTGGATCACCGCGCCGAGGTCCGTGATGATGTCGCCGAACATGTTCGTCGTCACGATGACGTCGAAGTAGCTCGGGTTCTTGACCATCCACATGCACGTGGCGTCCACGTGCGCGTAGTCGCGCGTGACGTCCGGATACTCCCGCTCGCCCATCTCCTCGAACGCGCGCCACCAGAGGTCGCAGATGTACGTCAGCACGTTTGTCTTGGCACAGAGCGTGAGTCGTTTTTTCCTGCCGCGCTTACGCGCGAACTCGAACGCGTAGCGGAGGCACCGGTCCACGCCGCGGCGCGTGTAGATCGCGCTCTGCACCGCGACCTCCTCGGGGGTATCCTTGCCGAGAAATCCGCCCGAACCCGCGTAGAGCCCCTGCACATTCTCGCGCACGACCACGAAGTCCACGTCCTCGCTCCCCGCGTCCTTGAGCGGGCATGCCACGCCCGGATAGAGCTTCACCGGCCGGAGATTGATGTACTGGTCGAGCTCGAATCGAAGCCGAAGGAGGATCCCCTTCTCGAGCACGCCGGGCGGCACGTCCGGGTGGCCGATCGCGCCGAGGAGGATGACCTTGAACCGGCGCATCTCGTCCACCGCGCCATCGGGCAGAACTTCCCCCGTACGCTTGTAGTGCTCACCGCCGAAGTCGAACTCGGTCGCGTCGAGCGAAAAGCCGTACTTCTCCGCAGCGACGGTCAGGACCTTCATGGCCTCGACCATGACCTCCGGCCCCGTACCGTCGCCTGGGATGACCGCAATGCGATGGCTCCGCTTCGTCATGGATGTCCTCCCCTTCCGGAGGGATTGTACCCGGCGCCAGCGATTCTGCAACCGCCTTGACGGAAGGAAGGGGCTCCGGTAGAGTGCCGCCATGCGTCTCCTATGCGGGGTTCTTCTCGTCCTGACCCTTTTCGCCCTCGCCGCGAGGGCACGTGCGGTCGAGAACGGCTCCTTCGAGACGCGTGCGCCCGGGGGCTGGCCCGGCTGGCGGACCGGCGGCGAGGTGGAACCGGCCGAGACCGGCAACCCGGCACCGGATGCGTGGTGCGCGCGGCTCCTGGCGCGCCGTCGCCGGCCGGCCTGGGTCGAGACGGAGGCTGCGGCGCGGCCGGACACGAACCTCGCCCTTCGGCTCCGCCTGTGCGGTGACCTCGGCCGGAGCGGCGAGGCTCTGCTCGAGATTCAGGATGTTTCGGGCCGGCGCGCGCGCATCCTCATGACGCGCACCCTCCTGCACCTCGAGGGCGAATGGCGCGACCTCGTCGTTCCCTTCGCGAACCCCAAGGGCACGCGCCTGCGGCTCCGCCTGACGCTCTGGGGCCGGGAGGCGCATCTGAAGATCGATACGGTCTCCATCGGAGCACCGCCGATCCGGCCGCGGCCGCGCCGCCTGGCCTTCAATGAAGCCGCGCGCAACTTTCCCCTTGAGCGGCCGGTCCGCGTGCGTGCCGCGCTTGGCGGGGCGCGCGAGCGCCTCCTCACGCGGCTTAAGGGTCTCTTCCTCCAGCGCGTCCCGGATCGCACCGGTGCCCCGTGGAGCTGGGTCAAGGCGGAGAAGGAGCTTCTTCAGGTCCTCGATCTCTCCCCCGAGGTGGCAGATGGCGTCGCCGAGGCGCGCGAGCCCGAACTCTGGCTCGTCCTCGCTCTGCCGGGCTCGCCCGAGGCCAAGCGCCTGGAGGCGATGGGGCTGCCCGTGCCGGCCGGGAACGGCGGCTACCGGCTCGACGTATCGTGCGAGCGGTTGCTTCTCGCGGCCGCGGACGAGGCGGGACTCGCAAACGGCCTGGCCACGCTCGACCAGCTCGTGATCGGGACGGAGGACGCGACGCACGTCATGAGCGTCTCGGGCACGGATTGGCCGCAAACCGGTGTGCGCGGGGTGTTCCTCCGCTTCAGCGGCGTGTACGACGATGGAACGCGCTCGCTCGTGCGGACGTTCGCGCACCTCAAGCTTACCCACGCGTTCGTCCGCGGCGCGGCGCTGTACGGCCTCGACGACGTGGCCATCGGGCACGACGCGCGCTCTCTCTTCGACGACCTGCGTGTCCACCGCATCGAGCCGGTCCCCTGCCCCGGCACGCTCGGCGACGCGGCCGGCCTCGTGAACCGCGCGCCCGGCTGCCTGGAGGCGGAATTCGTCCGGGATGAGAGCCACTACCTGCGCGGGCGCGAGTGGAGCCGGCTCGGCCGCTCGCACGTCGTGACGACGCGGGCCGCACCGATCGAGGTTCGGGGCGATTTCGGCTCGCGGTATTGTGGAGAGAAAGACTGCGAGTTCCGCCTCGACGGCGCGTATCGCTGGCTGCGCCGCCGCGCGGGCGGCGCGATCCGCGACGGGGGGCATGTCCTCGTCTCGTACAACGCGGCCCCCTCGGAGGTGCGCTCCTCCTCGAACGCGGGGAGTGGAGCCAACGCCTGCCCGCGCGAGCCCGAAAGCGCGCGCACCTTCGGCGCGTGTGCGGCCGAGTGCCGCGAGGGGCTGGGCGCCGAGGCCATCCATCTCGGATGTCTCTCGCCGCTCCTCGCGCGCGACAGCCGGTGCATCCGCTGCGCGCTCCGCCCGCCGCGCATCGCGGCCGATTACGTCGTCTCGCTCGCGAAGGCCGCCGACGAGGCCGGCTACCGGGGGCGGCTGTATGTTTGGGCCGACCTCCTCTCCCCGCAGTCGCTGCGCGCGGTCGGCGCGTCGGATGTCTCCGAGTCGGCGGAACTCGTGCCCGACGCGCTGAGACCGCGCCTCACGACGCTCCTGAGGATCGCCGGCTCGGACGAGCGCGCGCGGGGCGCCATGCGCACGGGTGCGGAGGGGCTCAGGAAGCTCGGCTATCGCGTCGTCGCCTGCGCGCAGGACCTCGCGGCCGCGGGTGCCTGGAGCGAGGAGACCGCCGCCGGTCGCGCGAACGCGGCCGGACTCGTCCTTCTTCTGCCCGATGGCATGGAACCGGAGACACTGGCGCGCTTCGCGGACTTCGCATGGCACGGGCCGGGGGAGTAGCGGATGCCCCCCGGCTTCACATGCCTCGCACGCATGCGCCTGCGGCAGATCGCGAACCGCCTGCAACGCATCGGCGAGGAGAGCCTGCTCAAGATCACGGTCGTCACACTCATGGGTGCGGCGCTCTGGGGCGGGCTCTTTTTCGGTTTTCTCGATGTCTTCCGGTTCCTGCGCCAGTTCCCGGACTTCCAGGCCGCGATCATCGACTACGTGCTCGCGCTTTTCTTCCTCTCGCTCCTGGGGATGCTCACCTTCTCGAACGCGCTCCTCGCGTTCTGGGCCCTCTTCCGGAGCGAGGAAACGCACTTCCTCTTCACCAAACCCCTGCGCCCCGAGAGCGTCTACCACTACAAATTCCTCGAGGTCGTGACCTTCAGCTCGTGGGCGTCGGTGGTTCTCGTCCTGCCGGTGATGATTGCCTACGGCCTCCAGAACGGCGCGCCGTGGTACTTCTATCCTGGGATTCTCCTCTACCTCGTGCCGTTCGTCTTCATCCCGGCAGCGCTGGGGGCGCTGGGGGGGATGCTCCTGAGCGCGCTCTTCCCGCGCCACCGGCTCAAGGTCTTCGGCCTGGTCGTCGCGGTGCTCGCCGTGTGGGGCGGGACCGCGGCCATCCGGGCCGCGATGCTCGGCCGCGGGATCCAGGTGACCGGGGCCGTACGCACCGATTTCCTCGATGCGATCGCGATCGGCACGCGACCCATGGTGCCGAGCTACTGGGCGACGAAGGGCCTCCTCGCGCTCGCATGCGCAAATCTCGGGGCCGGGGCCTTCTACTGGTTCGCGCTCACCGCAACCGCGGCGGCGGGCGTGGCCGCGGGCGACCTCGCCGCAGGCGCATGCTACGCGCGCGCCTGGGCGGGCGTGGCCGCGGGCGGAAACATTCGACGCCGACGGGAACGCACGGGTCTCATCGACCGGCTGGCGCGGCTCGCCGGGCGCGTCGACCGCATTACGGCCGCGCTCGTAGGCAAAGACGTGAAGAGCTTCCTGCGCGACCCGGCGCAATGGGGGCAGGCGGCGATCTTCTTCGGGGTGCTGGGGCTTTACTTCGCGAACCTCCGCAGCCTCCGCTATCACCGCAGCGAGGAGTTCTGGCGCGGGCTCGTCTACTTCCTGAACCTGGGCGTGACGAGCCTGATCCTGGCCATCTTCACGACACGGTTCATCTTTCCGCTGCTCTCGCTCGAGGGCCGGCGCTTCTGGGTACTCGGACTGGCGCCGATCTCGCGCGCACGCCTCGTCTGGGCGAAGTTCGCCTACGCCTTCGTCGGGGCGCTCGTCATCACCGAGCCGCTCATTCTTCTCTCGAACACGATGCTCCAGATGCCGCGCCTGTACATGGGGCTCCAACTCTACGCGACCGCGTTCGTCTGCCTGGGCCTCACGGGCCTGGCGGTGGGCCTGGGTGCGATCTTTCCCAACTTCAAGGAGGACAACCCCTCGCGGGTGGTCTCCGGCTTCGGAGGCACGCTCACACTGATCTTTTCAGTCGGCCTCGTGGCGCTCGTGGTCGCGAGCCAGGCGGTTCCCTTCGCCCTGCACCTGCGCGACCGTACGGTGCCGGTGGCTCGATACCTCGCGCTGGGTGCGGGCGTCTTCACGCTCACGGCGCTCGTCGCCGGTCTCCTTCCGGTCTTCCTCGGCGTGCGGGCTCTCGAAAGGACGGACTTTTGATGCGTCGGCCCACGCTCCTCGCACTTCCGCTCTTCCTGGCAGGCTGCGGCGCGTGGCCGGACGCGCGCACGCAGCGCGCCGTGTACGCGCTTTACGCGCCGCGCACCAATCAGACCGCCACGGCCGCGGCCGTGGCGCCGGACGGGCTTCTGCTCACCTGCTGGCATGCGGTCGAGCGGGCGCGATCGAAGCCGGGCTCGGATGCGCTGGATTTCACGATCCGTCACCGGGGACGCGTCCACAAGGGCGCGCGGCTCGTGGCCGCGTGGCCCGAGCGGGAGCTCGCGCTCCTGCGCCTGGACCTCGAGACGCCGGACTACCTCGTCCCCGCCGATGCCCCGCCGCCGGTCGGATGCGCGGTCTACGCGCTCGGCCTCGGGCTCAAGTCGAGCCATGGCGTCGCGCGCGGGAAAGTACTCGCGGTGTGGCCGAAGTGGAAGGGCGTCGAACAGGTCACGATCGCT
>Ga0272441_10004830_pt1 | contig 23947 bp, 22 predicted proteins | sample SSMProp6N_FD_193582 | JGI IMG/M metagenome (GOLD analysis project Ga0272441, IMG submission 193582) | Marine sediment archaeal communities from Little Sippewissett salt marsh, Falmouth, MA, United States - SSM-Prop-6N | ecosystem: Environmental > Aquatic > Marine > Wetlands > Sediment ...
GCAGCGACTGAGCCGGTCCAGGCGCCAGTGATAGGCAGTGGAATGGCAACAAATAAGATTAAAGCTAGTTTACCCCATTTTTTATATTTAGGAGCAAATTTGCGACGGGTGCGGTCAAATAACCAATTAAAAAATTTATTCAATATTTTGAAGTGGCGCATGAGAAATTTGACCAAATAGCGCCAGAATAAAAGAAGTAAAAAGATGGTAAGCACGTTCCCTAGAATTGATAAAAAATAAGCTGGAACTACACTCATTTTATAATTTATCAGGGCGATTGGCAAGGCAACACGAAGTTCGCCAATAGGAGTTAGGGCAGTTAAAAGTGTAGCAATTTCAGGAGATAAAGTCATAATTTAAATAAATTTCCAATTTCCAAGATACAATTTCCAAATAATTTCCAATAATCAAGTTCCAATTTCCAAAATTTTGATTATTGAGATTTGGGATTTAAGTTTTATTTGGAGATTGGAGCTTGTTTCTTGGAGCTTTACCAACTATAGTTGGTTTCTACCCAATAGAGAATGCGTTTAGTATCATCAAAGCGGTCGTTAGCTAATGGTGAACCAAGTACGACGGTAATAATTTCGTGGCCCCCTTCTGTTTCAGTTAAACCAGTAAAACAATAGCCGGCTTCATCAATAAAGCCTGTTTTGCCGCCGAGGATTTTTAAATAAGAATTTAATAATTTATTTGTACTAGTCACAGGGTGATAACGATTTGAAACACTAGTAAAAGAATATTTTTTAAGGGGTAGAATTTGGCGGATGATTGAATGACGCGAAGCTAAACGAAAAATTTGAGCAACTTCGAAGGCAGTGGAGATATTATTTTTGTTTAAACCAACTGGATCAGTAAATGAAGTATTATTTAGATTTAAAGCTTGAGCCTTGGCATTCATGTGCTCCACAAATTCTTCTCGAGTAAGCGAAGTGCTATGAACCAAAGCCATAGCAGCAGTGTTATCAGATTTGATTAAAGACAAATGGAGTAAGTCTGCTAAGCGCACTTTTTCTTCTAATTCTAAAGTGGAGCTGCCCATACCGGCTGCATCTTCAATCTTGATTGAAGTTTCGGAATTTAAATCTGGGTTAGTATCGAGGAAAACTAGAGCAGTCATTAGTTTAGTAATGCTGGCAATGGGCCGTGGGGTATCTATATTTTTAGCATATAGAATTTGGTCAGATTCTAAATCAAGAGCAATACCAGCGGCAGCAGAGATTTTTAAATCAATATTTTGATTTATGATTCTTTGCGGGCCAGAAATATCGCCACCAGTCTGTTCACCTAAAACCGAACCACTTTCGTGGAGAGCGGCGGGCGCGAGGAAATTAGAAGCTATGAGCAATGTAATAAGAAGTTTGGAGAGCATTGGACGAAGTAATAAAGTAATAGAGAAATAAAGAAATAAAGGGTTTGGAAAAGATTTTTAGCTTATGCTAAAAATCTTTTCTTGTGCTTATTAACTATTACTTATTACCCATTACTTTTTTTATTATTTCTTTATCAGTAATTAATTTGGTTTTCTTATCTCCACGTTTTTTATACTCTACTTTATTTTTGGTTTTATCTGAAATAACTAGACGATGTGGAATGCCAATTAAATCAGCATCAGCTAATTTTTCACCAGCACGGATTTCTGGGCGATCGTCGTAAAGTACATCTATCCCCTGTTTGATCAAATTAGCATACAGTTTATCTGCATCTTTGTTGTCTGCTTTTAGATTTAGGAGGTGGACATCAAAAGGAGCCACGGATTCAGGCCAGATTAAGCCGGATTTATCATTAAAGATTTCAGCCAAAGTACCCATGGCGCGAGAAGGCCCAAAACCATAGCAGCCCATAATGACTGGTTTTTCTGAACCATCTTCGGCTACATATTTTAGATTAAAGGCGTCTGAGAATTTGGTTTTGAGTTTAAAAATGTTGCCAACCTCAATGGCTTTTTGTTCTTTTAATTTTGAGTTGCTGCATTCAGGACATTTTTTAAGTTCGTTAATTAATTCTTTATTGACAGCAACTTTACATTTGTCACAAGTATAAATTGTGTCTTCGCCAGTTGGACAGACGGTTTGATATTCATGAGAGTATTTAGAAAATGTTCCGCCGGAAGCGTAGGTTTTGTAAGTAATATCTCCAATGCCTAAACGCTCACATATTTTTTTATAAGCTTTTTCAACTTGAGCATAGATTTTGTCCAAGCCGGCTTCGTCAGCGTCAAAAGTGTACATATCTTTCATAGCAAATTCGCGGCCACGGAGTAAGCCGGATTTGGAGCGAGCTTCATTGCGGAATTTGGTTTGGATTTGATAAACGGCGTGAGGTAGGTCTTTGTAAGAGAAAATAAATTTTTTGCCTAAAGGGGTAACTATTTCTTCATGAGTTGGCCCAAGGACTAGATCTTTATCCCCTGCTCCTTGAAGTTTGAACAAGACAGTCATGGCATCCCAGCGGCCAGTTTTTTTCCAATTTTCTCCAGGGTGCAGGACAGGCATTAAAATTTCTTGGCCGTCAATAGCATTCATTTCTTCGCGAATAATGTTTTCAATTTTTTTAAGCACGCGCAGACCGAGCGGGAGATAATTATAAACACCGGCCATGACTTTATCTATAAAACCGCCGCGAACTAAAAGTTGGGCGTTTTTTGATTCTTCGTCTTTAGGCGCTTGTTTAAGTGATTTGTAGAATAATTGAGATTGTTTCATATGTATAAATTATATTATTTTTTTAAGAGTTAGTCAAAACAAAAAACCAATGCTTAGAGATTGGTTTTTAAAGTCCAACAGGATCCTTCGCTGCTCTCAGAATGATAACCGTGAAATGATTTTTCCTCCCCAGCGAGTAAGATCGCGGTAAGTGACTAAGACAATTAGAAGCATTAAAATAGCAAAGCCGATGTTGTGGATTAGAGCCTCAGTTTTTTGATTAACTGGTTTGCGTTTAATTCCTTCGATGGCCAAGAATAAAAGTCGTCCGCCATCTAAAGCCGGGATAGGGAGAATATTAATAATAGCTAGATTTAAAGATAAAAGCGCAGCAAATTGTAAAACATAAACAATACCCATGTTAACCACTTGACCAGTTAAGACAGCAATACCAACCGGACCAGCTAATTCTGCAGCTACTTCGCCAGTGAGAATTATATTTCGTATTAATTCATAAAAAGCCAAAATTAAAGTGATAAATAAATTGTAAGTGGCTTTGATGCCTTGCCATAAAGATTCGTACCAAGGGTAAGTCACAATACCAGTTTTAACCAGACCAACGCCTAAAACTGCGCGGTCGTTGGAAGTATCTAAAATTTGAGGTGTAGCTTCTATAATTTGGCGATTATTGCCTCGATAAATTTCTAGGACGAGAGTTTTATTTTCATGAGATGAAGTATAATTTTGGACAAATTCAGTTGAAGTGACGAGTTCACCATCAATTGAATTTAAAGTGTCACCGACTTGAAGACCGGCTCTGTCAGCTGGTGAATCTTTATTAATAGAAACGGCTTGAATTTTTATATCTCGGACCGAAGTTGCATGTTCAAGAACTTGGTCATCTAAAACCGAAGGGATGCCAAACCCAAAACCAATGGATAAAAGAAGAATACATAAAACTATATTCATGAGTACGCCGGCGGAGAGCATAAGAGCTCTTTGCCAAAGTGGTTTGGAAGCAAAACTGCCTTTTTCTTTAAGGTTATTTTCATTTTCGCCATGAATTTTGACAAATCCACCAATAGGGAACCAATTTAAAGAATAAATAGTATGAGGCGCATCTTCAGATTTCATCTTTTTACCCCAAGTAATTTTCTTTTTATCTTCTTTATTTTTATAAATTCCGACTATACGCGGTGGAAATCCTAGACCAAATTCTTCAACTTTAGTTTTAAAAATGCGAGCAGTAATAAAATGCCCTAGCTCATGAGCAAGGACAAGAACACCCAAGATTAGTATAAAAGTTATAATAATAAGCAGCATGTTTAAAAATAATGTTTAAATTATAAATTATAATTTCTAATTAATATTCAAATAGCATTATAATTTAGAAATTATAATTTAGGAATTTGTCTTTAGACTTTTATTTCATTCTCTTTTTTATTGCCGAGGTTATTAATTTTTTCAGTGTATTCACGAATAGTTTTGTCTAAGTCTTCAATCAATTTATATTTTTCATCCTCCCCTATTTTTTTATTACGCTCAGCATTAGTAATTTCTTCTTTAATTTTATCTCTTAAGTTGCGCAGTGAAACGCGCCAGTGTTCAATTTTTTCATGCAGTGTTTTGATAATTTGATTGCGGGTTTCTTCGGTCATGGGTGGCATAGTGATGCGTAGATGGTTGCCTTCATTAACGACTGATAAACCCAAGCTGGCAGTTTGGATAGATTTTTCAATATCTTTGAGTACATTTTTATCCCAAGCCTCAACTAAAAGTTGTTTGGGTTCCGGCGAAGTAATACCGGCTAATTGAACCAAGGGTATTTTTGAACCGTAAACTTCGACTGATAGATTTTCAATCAGTGAAGGTGTGGCGCGGTTAGTGCGGACAGTGTTAATGTCTTCACTGGCACATTCTAGAGTTTTTTCAAACTCTGATTTATGATCGTCTATATGCATGAGTTTTTATTAGTAGTATTGGAGTGGTTTTTTAGGTTCGTCTCCCATACCAATATAAATAATATTTGGTGTTTGAGGATCAATAGCGATGTAGTTTCCGATGCGCGAACTAGTTAAGGATGAAGTTAACCAGGTTTGACCTTTATCAAAAGTGCGATACAAAGCAGTGTTGGTGGTGTAATATATTTTTGAGCTATCTTGAGGGTCAATTACTAGAGAACGGATGTTGACGCTACGGGGTGAAGTCAAAATTTGGACTGGTTGCCAAGTATTACCATTATTACTTGATCTTAGTAAACCATACTCTGAAGCATAAAGCAAGTTATTAAGTGAGCCTTGATCAAAGGCTAAATCATGAAAAAGTTCAGCACCTTTGCGTTCGGCACGGATGTCTCTATCTGATCCACCCAGAACATTATCTTTTAGATTAACCCAAGTTTGACCCGAATTGGTTGAACGGTAGATGGCTTGATTTTCTGAGCCTAGATAAATATAGTTAGAATTTTTAGGATGGATACAAATTTTTTGAATAGAACTATCAAATTTAGAGACTAATTGCCAGGATTCACCACCATCTAAAGTTTTAAATAAGTCTCCACGACTGGTAGCTAAATAAACTAAAAGGTTATTATTAGGATCAATAGTTAAGCTGGTAAGTTGTGTTTTTGGACGTTCTTCTAAATAGATAGCTTGCCATTTTTCCCCCAAATCGATGCTTTTATAAACTTGATTGCCTAAGATGACATAGATGACACCTGTGTTTTGGGGGTCAAGAGCCATATCAATTACATTGCCTCTGTCTAGAATATTTTTCCAACTACCTCCAGCATTGTCTGAATACCAGATGCCTCGTGAAAGAGTACCCAGATATACATTGGTGTGATTTTGTGGGTCAATTTTAATAACATTAATTTGAGTTTCATCAATAGTAATATTTTTTCTTTTTTCAGTGGTTACAAAATTAGAGGCTTGCCAATTTTCGCCATAATCAAAAGATTTAAAAACTCCGCCTGTGCCTGAATCATTATAGCCAACAAATAAATTGCAACCAGTCAAGGTTACACTTAATGAGATTAAAAGTAGGGCGAGGAATATTTTTTTCATATTTTTAGAAGTAGGTTTTCTAACGCTAATCGAGGATTAACATTTTTAGATAAATATATTTTGGTTAAGCGAATGAATTTTTGAAGATTTATAAGGTTTAATAATGAATGCTTATTTTTTATTTGAGTTAGCGAGTTTGAGGCACTAGTGTTTATAATTTTATCATTTTGGTCAATTTTATGCAAAATTAGGTCACGCAGAATGAGCTGCCAGAGGTTGAGCAGAGGGATTAATTTTTCGGTTTTTTGGACTAGAGTTTCTTCACTCGCCAGAATTTTTTCAGCAAACTTTATTTTCTGCACGCGCGAGGATTTAAATAATTCAAAAAATATTTTGAGTTGGGCAAGATAAGCGTCCCAGAGAGGCGGATAGTGTAAAAAAGTTAGAGCCCGGCCGGGACGGCCAAAAGCCAGATTGGCCAGGTGGCGGGCGTGTTCACGGTCGGTTGGTTGAGAAATTAAATGATCATAAATTTCTTTGGTGGGTACAGGCAGGAGTTTAATGCTTTGCACACGGGAAAGAATGGTTTTAGGTAGTTGAGTAATATGCTGGCTGGTTAAAATAATGATTGTTTTGGCCGTAGGCTCTTCCAGGGTTTTTAATAAAGCATTGGCGGAGGCCAAATTCATTTGATCAGCATTTTCAATGACTGCAATTTTATAATTTTTAAAAAATGAGTGAACGGCAAGTTTATCCTGAAGTTCACGGATTTGCTCTACAGTAATGTCTTTTTTGTCTTTTTCTTTTTTAATCCAAATTATATCAGGATGAATATTTTTTTCTATTTGGCGACAGTGATCACATTCGTGACATGGTATAGTGGGTTTAGTGGGGTCATCATTGTAGCACATTAAATTAAGAATGAATTTTTTAATTAATGTGCGGACGCCGATTGATTTAGGCCCATGAAAAAGATAAGCATGACTAAGAGCGTCATTGTTTATGGCGCTTTCTAATAAATGAGTTATTTTTGAGTGGCCAATAATTTGCCAGTCGAACATAAGTATTAATTAGACCTTTTTTTAATTAAAGAGGTTAAACCCTTAATAACTATACCAAACAAGCCGCTTAAGAAGCTAATAAATGAAAAGACGAGTGATAAGGTAATAAAATCTTTTTGGTTAAAAATAATGAGTGGTAGGTTTGGTTTTGCCGGATGAATTGTTAAATATATACGGAGCGAAATTAAAAATATAAGTAAGAAGCCAAATACGAGGGAACCAATTAGCAGTTTGTCTATAAATTTCCAGCTTTTATTTTCTTTTTGGATAAGAGACATTAGAGCTCCGGCTAAAATAGGAACAGGAATAAACGGCCAGTCGGCTTCAAATACCCAATAGCCAATAATGCTGCCAAGTATTGAAATAATAATGGAAACCAAAATAACAAGTAATAATTTTTTAAGATAGATGAGGAACATTTTTATAGGGATAATAACTGATTTTTAGATAGCAGGCCATTTTGGGCGCCGACTTTTTTTAAGACAGCGGCGGCATTTTTAACAGCCAAGTTTAAAGATTTTTGAATATCAAAATGTGTGGAGTACACAGCCCAGCTAAAGGTTGAACAAAAAGCGTCCCCGACTCCGGTGGTATCTTTTTCGCGCATTTTCAAAGCGGGTTCAAAATATATTTTTTTGTTATATAAAGCATATGCACCATTGTCGCCATCAGTGATGACTACAATGCCCGGGCAGGATTTGGATAAGATCTTTAATAAATCACGTGGGTTGGTTAATTTATGATTAACTTTTTCTGTTGAGCTGGCGCAGATTTCAATGGCCTCATCTTTATTTACTAGGAATATATCTGTCTTTTGAAGATATGGTTTTAAACCATTTAGACCGAGTTGGATTTGTAAATTACCCGGATTCCACGCTAGAGCAGCTTGATTTAATTTGTTATTTTTATAGCGAAAGATTTTTGATAAATTAGAGCGATGATTTTTGCCTGATAGAGAAGCCAAATAAAGCAGATCAAATTTTTGTTCTGGAATTAATTTGTCGGCATTGATTTTTAGTTCTTCGTTGGCGCCGCGGTAAGTGAAGAGGACATGTTCTTGTTCTAAATTTTTGGCATTAATAATGCATGAGATAGCAGTTCTTTTTTCGCCAGAGATTTGAATTAAATTCGTTGAGATTTTATAGTCTTTAAAATTTTGTAAAATGGTTTGACCGATTGAATCATCGCCTAAGCAGACCAAAGTGCTGACAGTATTGCCTAGATTAGAAAAATTAATGGCCGTGTTGGCTGCTCCACCACCGAAAGTAAAGTTTGCTTGAGGGATATTTATTTTGGCTTTTAATTCAAAACCTAATAATTGCTGGCGCAATAAATCTTGGGAATTTTTAACCAAAATTCCCTCTTTGGTGTGGAAGGTGATGTCTTGCGTGGCACCGCCAATAGTTAAGATCTTCATGATTTTATTATAACTTAAATGCGAGAAATATGGAAACCATATTTTCTGCTCTCATTCGCAAATAAAAATAAATTTTTATTTCACTCACTCGCTTGAAAATTAAAAAGCTTCGGTTAAAGCCGGAGTAGATAGCATTTTTTTATTCTTTCCGTCTAGTGACGAGATTTATTAAATTCTAGATAGGAATAAATGGTGAGCCAGAGGGTGCTGGCGAGGATGGGTAGAAGAATAAACCAGACTAGTAGATCTGGCCAAATAAGACCAAGCAGGCACATAATACCGCAAACAATGAAAAGTCGGCTGCCAAGTGAATGAGTTTTGTCCCAAACTTTATCACTAGAAAGTGTCCAGGGTGTGCGGATGCCAATAAACCAATTACGCTTGGCATGTTTAAGTAAGATACTGATGAAGATAAAAAGAATGGCCATGGCTGGAACTATCATAATATTCATATTAAAACGAACGTTTAAATTCCAGGCTAGAGACAGGGCGTGAATATAGGCTAGGTATAAGATGAGTAGAAGAATGAAAAGATCAAAATATTTACGGAATTTTTCAACATTTTTTTTGAGCGGGTCGATTTTGGGAATGAACCAGAAAAGGATAAGAATGCCAAATGAAAATAGAGGCATTAAAAATAAACCCCAGGTTTTTGATATGTAGCCGTCCACAAAACCTTGAGCATTCCAGTGCGAGGCCATGCGTGTTGGCACGCGCGAAGCTAAAAATATGCCAGCTATAAATGAAGTTAGGATAATAATTAAAATAATAAGGTAGATGTATTTTGAGCTTTTCATAAATTAATTATAGCATATAAAAGAGATGCGAGGCATGATGTATGATTTAAGAATATTAAAAAACCGTCCTTTGATTTAGCTTAGGGCGGTTTTAAATATGATATTATTCGCAGCCAAAATTTGTGCGGCATTCTTCAGGATTGGGTGTATTGTCACAACTATCACACATCATTTGTTTTATTTGTTCCATTCTCGCATCATTTGAGCTGTCTGGTAAGTCGGCTGAATCCATATCTTCTAAATCTCGATTTATGTTTTCCGGGCCATCTCCCATCATATTACCCATATCTTCAAACATTTTTGACATATCCATAAATTCGATGTCATTTGGAACTTCAAATTTTGAAGAATCGACCTGCCAGGCAGTACATTTAAATTCCATTTTTTGTGAGAGATCACTTTCAGCTTGGGCGTTTTGAAAATTTTCACCAAATTCTTTTAATTCTTCTTCTGTTTCATCAATATACATCTTCATGCCCTGACCAGGATTTTCTGAACTCCAGAACCAAACTGTGCGATCGTCCACAATGGTATGAATCTCTATTTTTTTACCATCTTCAATCGCTTCAGTGTCTTGACGGGCTTTTTTATCTGCTACATAAACAGTGCCATTAACATCTACATTTTCATCTGAAGTGGAATAAGTACATTTAGTTGGTTTACCTCTTTTTATTAAATCATCTAAGGAGCCGTTGAAAGTTTCTTCTTGTTGTTCTTCTGTTGGTGTAGTATCTTTTTTAAAGAATTTGCAACCAGTTAGAGTGAGAGGAACAATAATTAGAAGACACAAAAGTGCCAAAATTTTTTTGTTCATATGCTTTAATTTAATGATTATTTGAGGGTTAATTAATTGTAGCTTCTATATTGGCTGCGGCTGGGAAATTTTCACCAGGCACACATTCTTCATTAAAGTAAGCCCATTCTTCACACTCTGACCCGTCTTTAAAAATACAATAGCCAGCAGTACCACCTTCTTCTTCGCGCATTTCTAAAGTGCCACCCTGTTCTTCGCAATAAACTGAAGCAGGATTGGCTAAGCTTGGACCGGGTTGTTTAATTAGATCGGCACAGCTAGCAGTTACATTTTTAGAATTAGCAGTTTCAATTTCCCACTCACCTTGAATTAGACAGATGATATTGTCGTCAGTATAGCCCATTAAAGTTCCAGTTGGTCCGTCAGCAGCATTATTTAAGTCTTGCTTCATGCCATAATTTTCAAATAATTCTAGTATAGAATTAAGATCGTCAGTAGTGATATTGTCAACTTTTATTTCTTTGCCAATTAAATTTTGAGTTTCTATTTCTCCGTTAGTTTCAATGCGCCACTCGAAAGAACCTTCGGACATATCCGAGAATTCTAATGAAGTGATTTTAATTAAGTTGTCTAATATACGGTAAACATAATCTTTAATATTTAAACTTCCATCCTCATCTACACATTCATTAATGATTTCAATGGGAAAATCATAGGGTTCAATGTCGGAACAAGCGATTGAACCATTGCCGTCAGCGGCGATGTGCCACTGATTATCTTTTTTAGCAGCTAAGAAAAAGCCAGTATTACCTGGTCCACCAGGCGCAAAAGTCACTCCACCTAGTATATAATCATCAATCCGCTTTTGGATATCAAGAGTTAAATCTTCTGCAGGCTTGCCATATTTGTTGGCTAAGACTTGAGCAATTAATTCTTCGTCGGTTTTAATAATTTCCTCCTCATTTTTTGGTGGATTGGTTTGGGTATAATAGTATAAGGCATAGCCAATACCTAAAATAACCAAAATAACCACCAGAACGATAAGTATTGTTTTCCACATAGATTTGGTAATTAAGAACAACATGGGATGTTCTAAGGTTAGATTTATATTCTAGTTTTATCTTAGTATTATTAGGGTGGGTTAGTCAAATGAGAAATAAAATTAGAGAATAAAAAACGCACCGTACGAATACGATGCGTTTATTGTAATAATTGCTTATGTGTTTATTTTTTTTGTTCGCGATATATTTTTATGAGTTCGCGACGTTCTGATTGTGAAAGATTTTCCCACTCTCGTTCATCGGCACGTATTTTCTCAATTTGGCGAGTCCGATCTTCGCTTTCTTTAACCTGAAATTCATATGCTGTTTGAACTTCTGATTTTTTCAGGTTGATACCAATAAGGTCAAATTCAGAAGCCGGGACTATTTCCTCATCAGTGTTCAGAAATGTCATAGAAACTCGGTCTCCGGTCTGTGCTATGATAACTTCTGCATTATTATCACTGGTAACCGAGAAAAGTTTGTCGGGAGCGCTATCCAGTAGGAAGAAAAATACCATGATGTCATCTTGAATTTCCCATCCTTTTCTGACCACTAAACCCTTGACCTGCCGAAGTTCATGAGCGTGTGTTGGAGCTATAACATTGCCGTTAGAAGATAAAATCCTTTGATATTGACGAAGTGCGCTTCGTTTATCATCTCCTAATGCAACATTTAGATTAGATGCCCGGACAATGGCTACTTTTTGTAGAATGGGTTTTCCAATGCCAACAACTGGAACAACGAAGGATAATTCACCGTAGATGTTATAAGGTATTGGTTGAGTGGGGCACCATTTTTGAGCATCAGCTCCCAGGCTTTGAGTTACGGCATCAAAGACCGCTTGTTCGTTGGATCCACTAACTCGGTAAAATTTTGTTGAATTGTTATCCCGGGTGCTCATTAAAACGACACCCACCAGTGCTTGATCTTCTGACGAAGACGACGTCATGCCAGTATACCAGAAATTATTTCCGTTAATGTCCGGGACAAACCAGACATCTGACCCATAGGCGTAAGGAGTTCCTTTAATGACTCCTTCCTCACCCCAGAAACTATTCCACCATCCTTTGACATATTTACCCCAGCTGTTGATGTAGGATTCGGCGATTTCTTCGGGGATGATGCGGTCAATCCATGGATCGGCTTTCCCTGGTTCTTGCCATTTAATATTCCCCGTTTGAGGATCAACAACGATAACACCATGGGTTACGGGACCATAAAAACTAATACTGGGTTTAGTGGCACTGATTGTAAAATAGGGTTTGTAATTGTCATCAACCTCAAATGAAGTTTCGCGAAGTTGATATCCCTGATAACCGTGCGTATAAACATAGCGGTGCAGATTACTTCCCCAGAAGGCACTGGGTAAATACTTCAGTTTTAGTGTGTCGACCAGAACGGGTTTGCGGTTGTTGTCTTCAGCGCTTACCATAACATATCCGGGCGTTGTTTTAAATTGCGTCCATTTACGAAATCCACGGAATTCCAGGGGTGCGGCCCAGACAATCTCCCCGTTTACATTACAAACATCCACCTTGCCCACTTTATAACGTGACCCGAGCACTTCCATTGATTCACCGAGGACTTTGTCGGCGAGATACTGGGCTTGTTCTTTGCTGACGACCCGTACATGTGCCTCATCAACCGGCGCCATGTCTTCATTCCAGTTGCCTTCTTTAACCCCCCCGATTAATCCACGATACTCCCCGTGTCGGAGGGCCGCACATCCACCGCAGGCCTGGATCATAAAAATAATAATAAAGATTGCATAGATGATCGCTCCTACAGAGGGAAATTCATCCGTTCTTACGCCGGCGATTATAAGTCCTATTAGCCACCAAACTACTAAAAACCAAAAGATGGTTGGGTAAGGAGCCACGATTGATGGTTTAAACAACCAAAACCAGAAGCCGGTAATAAGAGTAAAGATGGCTGATTGGATTGCCCATGTGCCAAGATATTTTCCGAAATTTTCTTCCCGGGCTTCGCTGAAATTAAAGTTGAAGCCACCAATAATACCGAGCACTATTGCTGGGATTACAAATTCGAGATTAAACATGCTTTTCTCCTTTTGAGTTTGGAGTTATAAAGATTCTTCATTTTTCACATTACTTCAAAAAAATTTTAACACCTCCTTTTGATTTGGGTTTTAAAAGTTGTTTGTTTTAGATCTGAATGTTTAATTCTAGCTTATTTTTTGAAATTTGTCAAGGGTTTTTGAGGGATACAAAAAATCCGCTAAGATTAGCGGATTTTTGGCTGCCGGACTAGGATTCGAACCTAGGTTACTTGGACCAGAACCAAGCGTCCTGCCGCTAGACGATCCGGCATTATTTACGATGTTTAAAGGTGACATCAAAGCCCAAGCGGAAATTGCCGCCGAGCATGAGTCGGGTCTGGGCATCTAAGGCTGGAAGTGAGCCAAAGAAAATCATGGTTAGAGGCAAAAGGAACCATTGTAGAACCATATAAGCCCATTTGTGTTTTTTATGGCCGACTGGACGTCGAGGAATAAAATACATATTTAGAATGCCGGCACAGAGGATGCCAACCATGGCTAAAGTCATTAAGATTTCTAAAACATAGGGTGTGTTTTGGACTAAAGCAATTTCATCGCCACGCAGTGAGGCGACCCAAAGTGGTAAACGGCCGAGCAGCATGATAAAAACTGGTCCAGTAGCCCAACTATAAGTTCCCTCGGCTTGATTAAAAAGATAGCGGATTTTTTTGCGCCAAGGAATTTTTTTATTGCGCGAAAAATGAGTGACCATCCAAGGAAAGTGTTCAACTGACCAAGCCCAACGACGCATTTGTTTGTATTGGCCTTTAATGGTGCCCCAGACATTTTTACCCAAAACAGTATCCATAGAGATGGGCACATGCATAGGGATAGTTGAGTAGTTGCCATCAAAATGGTCAAAACACTGGAGAAAGATACGGGAATCTTCAGTCACAATATCACTTTCCCAATAGCCAACTTCTACTAAAGTTTTAAAACTCATAGAATGAGATGAAAATGTAAAAAGTCGTTCGGGCCGGGCTTTGTCAGCCATTAACCAGAAAGTGGTAGAATTGGCAATCACCCGGGCAAAAGATGGGGCGTCCCAGAGATTATTATTGTATAGAGCTAAAGGTTGGTAAGAATGACGGTGTGGATTATTCGCGGTTAGCCAGAGATACATTAAGCGGGAGAAATATTGATGATAGACGTGGGTGTCAGAATCAAAGTTAGAAACAACAATATTTTTGTGTGGAATACCTTGAGGGTCAATATATTCTTTTTGAATTTTTTGAACTGCCCAAGTGGCGTTAGAGCCTTTGCCGGGAATTTGGTCGGCTGGTGGATTCGGGTGTAGAACTGTAAAGAATTTATGAAATTTGTCATCGTATTTTTGGTGAAGGATTTCGGCGTCTTTTTTAAATTGATCAGTAAATTCTTGACCAGCGCGGAGTTCGCGGCTGAGGACGACAATAAACTTTTTAGTATCATAATCACAGTTAGCTAAACCACCAAGAGTATCTTCAAAGACTTTAATTCCCTCTTTGTAAGTGGGTAAAATAATTAGATGATAATATTTTTCCCAGTCACCCAAGTCTTTAACTTTTTTAAACCAGTTAATTTTTTCAACTTTACGATATTGATTAAAGGAAATTAAAAGATGAATTAGAAAGTAAATAATGCGGATGAGCCAGTATAAATCGTAAACAATAATAAAATAGATGACCCAGAGGGGTTTAAAAAAGGATAAAATAAAGGCTAAAATAAAAGTCAGCCACAAAGCTGCGCCTGGAATTATTTCGAGAATGCGGTATTTGGTATGAGCATTCATAAATTAGTAATTAGTAACTAGTAATTTGTAATTAGTAAATGGTATTTTATCTATTTTATTTTAGCATTTTAGAGGGGTTTTGTCTATAATTTAAAGCCGCCCTTCAACTTTGCTCAGGGCGGTTTTTTATAAAACAATATAACAATATAGCAATATAACAATGTTTTTATTGGTGTAACGGGATCCCTCATCGTCACCCTACGGGTGACTCCTCGGGATGACATGAGCTAAAGGATTTCAATAATTTCCCACTGAATTACACCTTTAGGAACTTCAATTTCAACGATTTCACCGAGTTTACGGCCAAGGAATGCGCGGCCAATGGGTGATTCATTAGAGATTAAGCCTTGAGTTGGATCGGCTTCTTCAGAACCAACAATTTTATATTCTTTAACATGCCCATCATCTTTAATTTTAATTTTTGAACCAACGCGAACAATACCATTGGAACTAGTTTCTTCAATAATGGTGGCGTTTTTAAGAATATGCTCAAGTTCGGCAATTCGGCCTTCAGTAAAGGCCTGATCTTCTTTAGCTGAGTTATATTCAGCATTTTCAGATAAATCACCAAATTCTTTAGCTTGTTCAATGCGAGAAGCAATTTCTTTGCGTTTTATGTTTTTGAGGTCGGAAAGCTCTTTTTTTAGCTTTTCGAGACCCTCTAGAGTTAAATAGTTTTCGTCTGTCATATTATTTTTCCACAAAGGAGTTTTGTTTTTTTGTATAGTTTATATTATACAGGAAGTCAAAAGATGTGTCAACCCCGCATCTTTTGTACACAAGTCGCTTTGCGATCACAAAAACAAAGTGCCCAAAAGGTGCGGGGTCAAGACTTTAGAAATTAGAAATAAGAAATTAGAAATTAGGGGTTATATTCTGTAAAATACCATTGTAAAACTTCACGAGCTACAGGTAGAGCAAATTTTTCTCCCCCGCCCCCGTTTTCAATTAAGACAGTTAAGACGATTTCTGGGTTTTCATAAGGGGCATAAACAGTGAACCAGGCATGAGGGTTGGCATCACCGCCAATTTGGGCAGTTCCGGTTTTACCAGCGGAAGACACAGGCAGACTAAGCATACCTTGAGCTGAACCAGAAGTGACAGCTTGCCGTAAACCGCGTTGAACAATGGCAACATTTTTAGAATCAATGAAATTTGAGTGTAAAATTTTAGGTTTTCGGGTTTGAGTTTTGTCTTTGATTGGATCATAGATCTCTTTAACTAGGTGGGGTGAATAAACTTTGCCGCCATTAGCAATCGTGGCAGTTAAGCTGGCGATTTGTAAGGGGGTGACCAGAATATCACCCTGCCCGATAGACAGATGATAAGTGTCACCAATATACCAGGGTTCGTTTTTGATTTCTTGTTTCCAGGTGCGGCTAGGTAGAAAACCAGTTGATTCATTAGGTAGGTCAATACCGAGTAAATTATTTAAACCAAATTTTTCGGCGTAGGAACGAATTCTTTCCAGACCCAAACCCTCAAAGTCTTGATAACCACCCCCGATATAATAAAAGAAAGTGTTGACTGATTGAGCCAGAGCTTTAGTGACATTAGTTAAACCATGACCGCCGGCTTGCCAATCAGGGAAATTCCAGACATCAATAGTAATTCCACCCACGCTCAAAATTTGCGTCCATTCAGTAATTAATTTTTCTTGCAGGGCCGCGGCAGCCATCAATAATTTAAAGGTTGAACCTGATGGGTATTCGCCAGTAATAACGCGATTAAAAAGTGGTTGGTTTTCGTCTTGGAGAATAGAATTTATTTCAGAATTAAATTTTTGGGGGTTGGAAAATAGGTTATTGTCATATTCAGGCAGTGAAACTAAGGCTAGGACTTCTCCAGTATTGGGGTTGAGAGCCACGGCGGCTGCTTTGGGATGGTTAAGATCTTGAGTTTGCTGAGTTAGGACTTCAGCTAATTTAGCATTTAATTTTTGGTCGAGAGTTAGAGTTAGGTTTTTTCCGGCTTGAGGTTCAACATAACTAAGGGTTTTAATTATTTCACCCGAGGCATTAACTTCACGTTTAATTTTACCTGGAGTACCACGTAGGATTTTTTCATATTGTTTTTCTAAACCTGATTTACCAATAAAATCAAAAAATGAGTAGCCGGAGTTTTTTAACTCTTGCCATTCTTCGGAATCCATTTTGCCTAAGTAACCAAGGGTGTGACTTAAGGCGTGGCTGTTATCATAGGCACGTTGGGGCGAGAGTTGTAGTTTTAAACCATTGTATTTTTGTGGATGGGTTTTGAAAATCATGGCCGAAGTATAACTTACATCACGACTAAGTAAAATGTTGCTTTCCGGGTTTTCGTCAGTTTTTATTTTTTCTTTAATTTCCTCAGGAGTTAAATGAGTTAGGTCTGAAATTTTTGAGATTAATTTTTCGGAAACATATGGAGTTAAATTTAAAAAGTTTCTTTCTAAAAATAGGCTATATTTGGGGATATTAGAAACCAGAATATTAGAATTGCGATCAAAAAAAATGCCTCGAGAGCTGGGTATAATTTCAGTTGAGATGCGGTTACCCTCGGCAATCAAACGGTATTCTTTATTTTTAATTATTTGCAGGAAAAATATACGAGCTATAAGGATAAAGAAAATGACAATTAGGCTAATAAAAAGATAGGTTAGCTTTTTTTGTGAAATATTTAAGCCGATTTTGCCAGAGTATTTTTTATTCATAAAAAAGCCGTCACCAGCAGTGGCGCCGTTGCGGATTGAATATTTTTGTTTTGTTTGAAGCAGGTCGTCGGGACCGAGAAAAGGATTGGGCATAGAGAGTCAGAGTCTCAGAGGTTCAAGAGTCAGAGATATTTAAATAAAAATACCTTTGATACCGGATTCTTTGACTCTGGATACTAAGTCTAAGATGGTTATATTTTAACAATCTTTAGATAAATTGACAATGTTGATATTTTGGCTTAAAAGTGGTAATTTTAGGGTATGAATAAAACAAGAATAGTATTTTTTGGTACACCAAAGTTTTCAGAAATTGTTTTGCAAAAATTATTTGAGTCCGTCTCTTTGAGCCGAGACGTGCAAGATGGTTTTGAAATTGTGGGTGTGGTGACGGCGCTAGATAAAATAGTGGGTCGGAAAAAGGTTTTGACTCCACCATTAGTAAAAGTATTAGCACAAGAAAAAGGCGTGCCGGTTTTTCAGCCGCAGAAATTAAATGAGGAATTTGTGGAGCAATTAAAAAGTTTAGAACTAGATTTGTGTGTAGTGGCTTCGTATGGAAAGATTATTCCGCAAGCGGTTTTGGATATTCCTAGACGTGGTAATATAAATGTACATCCGTCTTTGTTGCCAAAATATCGTGGACCATCCCCTATTCAATGGGCTTTGTTAAATGGAGATGACAAAACTGGAGTAACCATTATGTTAATGGATGAGAAGATGGATCATGGGGCAACAATAAACAGTAAACAATTAACAATAAACAAGGATGAAAAATTTAGTGAATTGCATGATAGGCTGGCTCATCTTGGGGCAGAGTTGTTGGTGGAAAGTATTCCTAAGTATTTATCTGGTGAGATAAAAGCGCAAGAGCAGAAGCATGAGCAAGCGACTTTTTGCAAGATGATTAAAAAAGAAGACGGGAAGATTGATTGGTCTTTGTCAGCAGAAGAGATTTATAATTTATGGCGAGCGTTTGAAGAATGGCCGGGAGTTTACAGTAAGCAAGGTGCAATAAACAATAAACAGGGAATGAATATTAAATTTATAGAGATTAAAAATGTAGGGACAGGTCTAGACCTGTCCTATAAAAAGCCTGGAGAGTTTTTCACGCAGGATAAGAAATTATATGTGGCGTGTGGAGATAATACAGCTTTGGAAATTTTAAAATTACAACCCGAAGGAAAAAAGGCCATGGATGCGCAAGCTTTTATAAATGGATATCTTAAAAAGGATTAAAGGATTAGGGATTAAGGAATAAGTATTGATTTTTAGAGTTAAATATTTTAAAATAAAATCAAAACAGGAGGAAAGAAAATGTTAAAATTAGAAAAGGAACTAACGCCAGAACAGATTGCGAGATTGAAAAAATTTTATGATCATTTTGTTCAAAAGTTGACTGGTAATTTAGGTCAAATGTCAAATAAGCAAAAGTCTAATGTACCTATAGGTGGGAAGATGTATAGCGTTCAGGAGTTGATTGATAATATAAACAGTGTTGGTGAAGTTGGCGCTGATTTTTTAAGAAAGTGGGTTGATGCGAATTTTAGGTTGTTGGAAATAAAAAGGAAAAGTGGTTGGCGAAATTGGTTTAAAAGAATCTTTAAAAGATAAGGGAGGTATTGATAATGATAACAAATAATGCTTTAGCAGATGTGGATACGCCTGAGAAATTGGATAAACTTTTTGAAGCGTTTGGTGTAGATGGAGCCCGGAAGAAGATTGCTTTTCTTAATAAAATTACACACCATGTCACAGGTGATTCTGGTGTGAAGCATCAGGATTTGCAACATGCTAAAGAACATTTTCTTAAACACGAATGGCAAGAGTTCGCGCCATAAAATTTATACTATGTGCAGTATCTTTGATTGGAAGGCCGTTTAACAGAAACGGCCTTTTTTATTTTAGTGGATTTGCTATAATATAAACAACTAACAATAAACAACTAACAACTAACAATAAAAATAAAATTTATGAAAAAATTGATAAATTTAGTGATTTTTATATTAATTCTTTTTATGCCGTTATCCACAATGGCGGCGACTTTTAATCCGCATATGATTATTACAGATGCAGAATTGACTCATTATACTTCAATGGGTATGAATGAGATTAAGAATTTTTTAGTGGATAAAGGAAGTGCGCTGGCAACTTATGTTGATCCAAGCGTGCGTATGTATGCCTATAATGTGATTTATGATGTGGCGCAGACTTATAAGATTAACCCCAAATATATTTTGACTTTATTACAGAAGGAACAAAGTTTGATTACCGACGGTAGTCCATCGGCTGGCCAGTTGAATTGGGCCACAGGTTATGGGTGTCCGGATTCAGGTGGGTGTAATCCAAAGTATGCAGGCTTGGCTAATCAGATTGATTGGGGTGCGGGCGGTACGCGGTATTATTTTGATCATCCAGAAGAATTTAAATATCAGGTTGGACAGACTTATGAGATTGATGGCACACCAGTGACCATTGCTAATGATGCGACGCGGGCGTTGTATATTTATACGCCACACTTGCACGGCAATGAAAATTTATATAAATTGTGGAGTAATTGGTTTGCCATGGAGTATCCGGATGGAAGTTTATTACAGAACGCGGCAGATGGTGGCATTTGGTTGATTAGCCAGGGTTTACGTCGACCCTTTTTAACTAAGTCAGCTTTTGCTTCGCGTTATTCATTTGATAAAGTGTTAGTGGTTAAACAAAGTGATTTAGAAAAGTATGAGATTGGTACAGCCATTCAGTTTGCTAATTATTCTTTATTACGTAAATCAACTGGTGAGATTTATTTATTAGAAGACGACACTTTAAGACATATTGAGAACATGGAAGCTTTCCGTTTATTAGGTTTTAATCCAGAGGAATTGACACAAGTGACCGAGGACGATATTAAGGGGTTTGTTTTGGGTGAGTCAATTAGCGTGGAGTCAGCTTATCCAACTGGAGGTTTGTTGCAGAATGAAGAAACTGGTGGCGTGTATTATGTAAAGGATGGGAAAAAATATCCGATTTGGTCAAAGACTTTAATGAATTTGTATTATGGAGATAAAAAATTAACTGCGGTGAGTCCTGAAGAATTAGATACTTTTCCGACTGGAGACGCGGTCAAATTAAAAGATGCTGAACTGGTTAAGACTAAAGATAGCCCAATAGTATATGTGATTTCAAATGGTTTAAAGCGACCAATTGCGGATGGTGCGACTTTTGAAGGTTTGGGATATAATTGGAAGAATATTGTAACAATTGAGGAAAAAGTGTTGAGTTTGCATCCAACTGGGGAGGAAGTTATTATTGAGAATTAAATTTTTCAGGTTGTCATCCCGAACGAAGTTAGGGATCTCGCAACAGTAATGGCAACGGGATCCTTCGGGCAGAGCCCTCAGGATGACACCTTTTTTCTATGCTAGTATTTTCGGCGATTACGCCGCATCCACCTATTTTAGTGCCAAGTATTGGCCAAGATAGCTTGGAACAAATACAAAAGACAAAAACGGCGATGGAAAAATTGGCTGATGATTTTTATAGTGCTAAACCAGAGACAGTTATACTAATCTCGCCACACGGGCAGTTAATGGAAAAAGCTTTTACTTTGAATACGGCGCCGGAGATGTTTGTTAATTTTAAGCAGTTTGGTGATATGGAGACTAAATTGGAATTTAAGGGTGACACAGCTCTAGCTTATTCAATTAAAGAAGCTGTAGAAACAAAACTGTCAATGCAGATGATAGCTGAGGAGAATTTAGATCATGGAGCGGGTGTGCCGCTTTTTTATTTATTAAATAATCTGCCACAGGTTAAAGTGATAACTTTGGGGTATAGCTTACAGGATTATGAAGAGCATTTTAAATTAGGTTCAGAGTTGGCCGAAGTATTTCATTCAAGCCCAAAAAAAATAGCCATAGTGGCTTCAGGTGATTTATCGCATCGTTTAATTGAGGGGGCACCGGCCGGATTTTCTCCATCTGGTAAGAAATTTGATAAAAAGTTAGTCGAACTGATTAAGAATAAAAAAACAGATGAAATATTAAAACTAGACAAAGATTTAATAGATGAAGCAGCTGAGTGTGGTTTACGGTCAATAATAATTTTGTTAGGTTTGTTAAGTGAATATAATTATATACCAGATGTTTTATCTTATGAAGGTCCGTTTGGGGTGGGATACTTAGTGTGCAATTTTGAACTAAATCGATAAGGAACCGTTAAAGCCATTAAAACCATTAAATAAAAAATTTCCCATTAAGTGAGGATTTTTTTGTTTGTGGATTTTATTTTAAATTGTATGGCGGACAGGATGGCCAAGAAATCAATTAAGAGGTCTAGTAAACTGAGTGAGCGATTAATGACAAAGAGTTGGTGGATTTCATCTGAGAGAGCGTAGAGAGTGCAGAGGATTAAAGTTAAATAAATTACTTTAGAATTAGGAGTTTTAAAAATACGCAATACTAGAATGGTGAGAATGAAAAATTCCATGAAATGAGCTAGAGGAGCGAAATCAAAAGCTGCCTGTGGATAATTTGAACCAGGAATTGAAGAAAGGATGAAGATAAGAATAGCCCAGAGAACGGGCGGAAGATATTTTTTGTACATAATTTTACCCTGTTGAACTGTCCATTTTGGACATCCCAACAAAGTTGGGGTTTAACAAGGTTAAGTTTAGCATAGATTTTTTAATTTGACTTATTTTTTAAAGTATAGTATATTTAATTTTGAAGAGAGATTCCGGTATATTACATTTCTCTTTCCCTCCAGGGGAGCCTTTCACAGGCTTCCCCTTTTTTATTTTAATTTTTGAGTATGTTATAATATATATGTCTCCAAGAACTTCATCCACGATGAAGTCTCTACTCCTCCGCGGTGGCCCATACACACAGGGCCGCCGTTTTTATTTATTTCTTGACTTATTTTGTATTTACGTGTATAATAAAAAGGAAATTTATATTATGCGCCGTTAGCTCAGCCTGGTAGAGCAACAGCCTTTTAAGCTGATGGTCGCAGGTTCGAATCCTGCACGGCGCACCACGTAGAACGTGGCACTGCCAGAAAACACTCTTAATAGGGTGTTTTTTGTTTTTAGCTAGTCTTAGCAAATAAAATACAAGAAATAAAGTTCGAACTCCATTAATACCATCTTTAGACAATTAGGATGAAATATTTAAAAAACCAAGTATATCTGGCTTATACTTGGCATACAATTAAAGTTCGAACCTTTTTGGGTTATTGGGTAACAAAATTCTGGAAATTTCTATCTATTAATGTTAAAGTTTAATTGTTAGTAAAATAAATATATATGATATGAATTTATCAAGTTATTATAAAAAGAATCTTATTAAAGCCGGTGTGGCAAAGAAAGACATTGATTTATGGATGAACTCATTACAGTTTTTGCCACCAAGATCTATTAATAATTTATTTAAATTGTTAGAGGAAAATAAGATTCAAAATATTGAAGAATTTACTCAATTAATTCGCGACAAAACTCAAGCTTTAAAAAACGGGGAAGAAAAAACTTGGTCCAATATTATTAAGAGACAGCTTACAAAACTAAGAGAATCATATGGGGCGTAAAAATTTTAAAATAGAAGCATTTCCAATGCAAGAATTTGAGGAAGTCGAAAAAGAAACGGAATTTGTTATGAGGGAGCAAAAGATTGATGAGTTGTTAATAGAGGAAAGAAATATTTTAGAAAAAGCAGGATCTAAGTTATCTAAAAAAAATAGAAGTCGCTTGATGATGTATCTATTAACAGGTGCAATGGCTTTTGGGTTTGCCAAAGAAGCGTTAACACAAGAAAGCACAACTCAAAAATTATATGACAAAGAAAAAAAGGCAAAGATAATTGAAAAACCAGATATGGAAAGTAAATTAGAAGAAGAGAGAAAAAGTTCATTTAATAGAATGAGAGAGGTATTGGAGAAGCACAATACTGGAGATAAAATAGAGTATTTAAAAAATAAATATGGAGATGTAATTAGTGGATTTTTAAAAATGAGAGGCATCTCCAATACATTAGAGTTTTTTAAACAAGTAGAAGAAGGTTTATCTAATAATGACGAAAATATTTTTGTTAATAAAGATTTTGTATATGCCTCTACGGCTGGGTCTATTTTATCTCGTTATGGACATGAATATTGGACAAATTTAGACAAAGATCAAAAAGAAGTAATATCTAAAGAAATTACTATCAATGGATTCGAAAATATCCCGGGATGTACAAATGAAATGGTTAGAGAAATTTTAGAAAACTCTTATTCCAAATCCTGGCTTAAGGGATCCACAAAAGAGTTAAATTATGTTCCAGAGACACAAACTATAAATGACAGTACGTATAAGGCAGGCCAAGTTGTAGCCTACGGAATTTCAGCAATGATAAAAAGAGATGTTAGAGCACCTTTAACAATTTATGCTTCTCCTGATGGAGACTCAGTTGAATCAGTGATTGACGTTATACATCATGAGTTGGCTCACTCTAACGACTGGGAGAATTCTATGATTCTTTCTGCCCAGCAAAGGGTGGACATGTTTTATGATATAGCTAATAGATTTGAGGACGAGGATCGTTATAAATCAAATTATGTTGAAAATATGATTTCACATGAAGATAAACAGATGGAGTTGTATATTAAAACTTCTGAATATTGGGCAGAAATATCTAGGCGATTTTATGGGATGAATGGAGATAAATTTAAAAAGGATTTTCCC
>Ga0272441_10004831_pt1 | contig 23944 bp, 18 predicted proteins | sample SSMProp6N_FD_193582 | JGI IMG/M metagenome (GOLD analysis project Ga0272441, IMG submission 193582) | Marine sediment archaeal communities from Little Sippewissett salt marsh, Falmouth, MA, United States - SSM-Prop-6N | ecosystem: Environmental > Aquatic > Marine > Wetlands > Sediment ...
GCCGGTCTGCTTCCAGAGGAAGGAGAGAGTATCGGCGGCGCCGTCGGGATCGGAGGAGTTGGTGCCGTTGAGTGTCACGGTGGCACCCTCCTGCACGGTCTGGTCGGGCCCGGCATCGGCAACGGGCGGCTCATTCTCTTGAGGTGTTGTATACTGGACCTCATCCGAGAAATCGCTTTCCAGCAATGAGGTGCTGTAGGCCTTTGCCGCGAAGTAATAGGTGGTGTCCGGCTCCAGGCCACTGATGGTGCAACTGGTCCAGTTGCCCACATCAAGTTCATATGAATAATTGCCACTACTGAGACCATAAAAAACTTTATAGCCCAGAATGTCGGGTTCGGGATTTGAATCCCATTCAAGTATTACATCAGCAGCATGAGAATCGGAATTTGCGAGGGGGAAGAAGAGGAGCGTAACAAGAACAACGAAAAATAAAGCACTCCATCCAGGGAGTGCAGACGATCGTGTGCGATGGTGAATGGATGAAAAAACAACCATTGCAGCGCCTCCATGAGAAAGAATCAGTAGCCGAGCGAAAATGCAACACCTGGAGGTGTTGCCTCCGCCTGGCAAACCTGCTGCCCTGTCCCGGAGTCACGGGATGTAGTTCAGCGGTTTTGCGTCCCACCATTTCGATGTGGTGTGCCTTTTTCAGATCGTGAGGAGTGATGCAAAGAGAAGCATGGTGTAAAACAGGCTACATCAAGGTGAATAAATGGAATTTACAATGAACAACACGGTAAACTGTGAAATATATCGTGCAGTAAGCACGAGCATGAGAAGGCGTTGAATACCTCTCAAAGAAGGAGTTACACGGTAAACCATTTTCGGAAAGGAGCTTTACCACATATTTTGTAGAAGAGGCAAGAGGCTGAAAACGCGGTTATGCATTGAAGGTACAGAAGTACCGGAAAATATTGAACCATGGTAAAAAATATTTTTTTAGCCGTTCTTTCATGAAAATAATGGAAAGGAAACAATGAGAGTGCAGGGGACGAGAAACGAACAGGATATAAAGGAAAAAAGTTATGAAAACAGTGGTATACTGTGGATATCGGATTTGTCACACATCTTGATGCCGTGCTGCCCCGGACCCGTTTATCCTTCAGCCGGGAAAAGATTGTGTAGGCTCAACGTATGGTGTGGCTATCCTGCAGGCTGTTCACGGTAAGGCTTGTCACGATATAGTCATGTTAGGGGGGGTATAGTTTTATCCGAACTTGAAAGATTTAACCAAGGGCGTCAATGTATGGGGCTTATTCGGTGACGATTCTTCACATACCCTGTTTTACGCTGTGTGCCGGGTGGAGGTGGATGCTGTGCTGCGGCGTCCTTTGTTTCGGCCGCTTTGAATTCTTCTCCAGCATGCCCCTGAGCATGTGATTGTCGAGACTCAGTTCCGCGACGAGGAGCTTTAACTCTTTGTTTTCTTTTTCAAGCATCCTGATTGAACCGGTCTTTTTTGTCTCGGTGCCTCTGAATTTCTTTCTCCAGTTATAAAATGTCTGTTCCGAAATGCCGTATTTTCGGCATATGTCTGTGATCTTGAATCCCAGGGTTTCCTCTTTAAGCACTTTGGCTATTTGCTCATTTGAGAATCGCTTGCGCTTCATAGGTATACCTTCCTCTGGGAATAAATTCTCACATTACTGGGAACTCATGGCGCGTGTGCAGCTACTGAAAAATGCAGAAATGACAGATGCATTACTACGATATCAACAATGCGAGATTCTATAACTATAAGGAAAGCAAATAGTGTGCCTTGACCGCCCGTGGGGCGACTTGAAAGGCACCACAAAAGGAAACTGTTTTGTAAGCCCTTGCTATAATTCGATATATGATTGTTTTTTTTGTGAGGGATATGGAATTAATAAATTCATGAGAGAGGAAAAATAACTTGTGGTTTGTAAAGTATTTTGACAGTCTCTGTCACAGGGCAGGCATATTTTAAGTATAGTATTGTATATAAAGTACTTATTGGCTGTTGTACCTTTGTAAATAATTACGACAGCAGATTATCTTCGACCGGATACGCATAGTTTCATTACATTGTCTGTAAATGAGTGTTCCTTTTCCGGTGTGACCGGTTTTCGGGCGATGATTCAACGGGAGAACGCTTTTTCGAATAATGGCTGCCGTTTGGTTCAGCGGCTCCGTGCCCAGATAAGATAACCGATGCCAGGTGTGGTATCATCAATCCGGCCTTTGGGAGTGAATATGTGATGAAGTTGCAATATATCGCAATATCAGTCATTGCGAACGAAGTGACGTAATCTCTTTGCTTGTAAGTAATTGAAATAATGAGATTGCCACGTCGCTCTGCTCCTCGCAATGACAGACGCCACGACTTTTTACGAAGCCATCATATTTGATGATCTTGTAAGAAGTTAAGCTCCCCGCCCGCAGGGCGAGGCTTCCCGGCAAGGAATTGTTTAATTATATTGTGTCCCTTGACCCCGCCTGCAAGGCAGGGCTCGCGGGAGCACTCCCGGTCAAGGTTCGATGGCAAGGTAAAAAGCTTCAAATGCAAGGCGCGCAAGTCCTGAGGAAGGAGGCGTACTTCCGGTACGCCGCAGTGACGAAGGGTGCAGCGCAACGCAGCAGTTGGACTTTTTACGAAGCCATCATATTTATCAGCTTTACGAAAATATAATTGACCTTTCCTCCTTCAATATTGTATGAAAGGTTTGCTTTGAAGGAATCCGAAGAAGGGTGATGCTGCGAAAGAGATGACGCGGTTGGCCCTTTCCGTTCCCGTGTTGAGACGCGGGTGTGGGATTTCGGTTGTATAGTGAATGACCGGCAATTCGGTTTTCCGTGAGAAAGGTGTGGTAGTTGGGGCTGTAGCTCAGCTGGGAGAGCGCTTGAATGGCATTCAAGAGGTCAGGGGTTCGATCCCCCTCAGCTCCACCAGAGATATCAAGGGGTTGTGAATAGTTAATTCGCAGCCCCTTTTTCATGGGGTACACAGTCTCAAGACAGTATCATGATTCTATATCCGGCATTGTCGGGAGACCGCCTGTCAGCAGCGCGCAGGGGGGGGACCGGGAACAGGCTGTATACTGTCATGGTATGGGCGGGCTTTTTCCGTGGCGGCACATTTTTCAGTTGCATTTCATGGTGCAATTTCGGAAATATCTGGGTTACATGATTCTTTATGTTTTTATTGTGGTGATACAGTAAGGAACTGACGGGCGGGTTGCGTCGCCGCGCTTCCGGAGTCTTGTTTCGGGGGTGTGATTGCATGAGCCCATGGCAGGGGAGAACCTGATGAAAAAAGTGTTGCGCCGCATATTCCTCATTATAATAGCCATCGTCGGTATCGCGTGTATCGGCAGTTCCGCATATATTGCCTATCTTATACATTCTCCCGAGAAAGTAACCCTTGTTATTGAAGATTATCTGCGAAAGGAATTGAAGGGTCCCGTTTCAATCGGAAGTATGACCGTAGGATTTCAGGACGGAGTACGATTCGGTTTTCATGACGTAAGTGCAGGTTCACGGAAAGATTTTTTGCTGAGGGCGGAGAATCTGATGATCAGGCTCTCTCCCTGGCATCTCCTTATTGGCGAAGCTAAAATCCGCCAGTTACTGCTTGCCGGTTTTGATGCCGAAATTTCCTATGATTTTCTCGTGGGTCCCACCTTCATTGATTTAAGTAAATTGACAATTCCTCCTTTTGAAATGAAACAGGGTTCATTATGCATTACCGATGAAAAATTCAATATCCGCTTTGACGAAATGCGGGGATATTACGATGCGCGGGATCTTGATCTGGCAATGCAGGCATTCGGGGGAGAAGCCTTTTTGAACGGGCAAAAGGCGGAAAACGAATTTGAAGGTACATTCAGAATAGAACAGGGAGAACTGAGCCGAATTTCTTCCCGTCTTGCGGGAACTTCCAATGTCTATCTGGGGTATGTTCTGTCCAGAAGCAGAACATACGCAGTTTTAAAAGTGCTGGGAGACGGGATCCTTCTTCCCTGGTGCGGCGAGGATCTGGATGACATCTCCTTTACCGTGGCGCTCGCAGATGGCGGCCGTCATGCGATCGATATACGAACCATCGCGCTTCGAACCCCCCTGGTCAACATTCGCGGCAGGGGGACGCTTTCGAAAGTCGGCGATATCGATGAGTTGGGTAGCGCACTCCTTGACGTTGACATGCAATCGAATGAATTTGACTATGAAAAAGTAGTCGACTATCTCCCTACCGGCTGCTTCCCCGAGTGGTTGACACTGCTTTTGACGGAGCAGATACGGGGAGGGAAGTCACGGTTTCCCAGGATTCACTATCGAGGCACCCTGAATGATTTCAGCAGCCCGGAGGCTTTTGCGGAAAACCTTGTAATACAAGAGGATATCATAGGTCAGAGTTTCGGGTCAGAAATCGGTGAGGAAAGAGTACGGGATGTGACGGGTACGGGAATTTTCAACCACGGAGATTTGACCTTTAAAAATTTGTCGGGTTATATCGGGAATTCACAGATAAAGTCGGTCAGTTTTACCTTTGCCGGTCTGGAAGGACCGGAGGTTACCCTTTCCGTTGACGCCGATGTTGATATGGCGTTTGCCGATTTTATCGATGGCTGGCGGGCGGTGATGACGGAAAAAGATCTCTACGACATGTTCAGCCCCGTAGCGGGAGTCAACAAAGGAAGGATAAAGGGATCATTTCAAACCCACAGCAATCTTGATACAGATGATCCAACCATGCTTCAGGGGGAAATTGATCTCGACGGATGCAGTTTTCTCCTTGGTGAAGAGCGTATCGAAGGCATGACGGCGACGCTGCGTAAAAAGGGTTTTGTTTCACCACTCACAATGCGGTTCAGCGGTGTCTTCAACACCATTGACGTCGATGTGCTGGACCTCGTCTTTAATCAACCCATTGTGAATGACCGGTACACATTCAGCGTGAAGACGAAGGACATTCCCCTCTCCGATACTGTCCGTCTTGTCGGACTGAAGTCCCTCCGTGCCGAAGGAGAGGGTGACGGTGCCGATTTCAGCGGCACCATTGAAGCCGTTGCCGAAGGGGTCGAACTCGCAGGAACATCCTATCGTCCCCGGGTGGGAGAGATACGGGGAAAAGGCGGGATAAGGGGCGTCCTCTGGCCTGAAATGAAGACGGTCCTTTCCGATATTGATGTTACCCTGGACGCGGGGCGTCTTGCCGTGAATTCCCGCTTCGGCGAAAAAGAGGGACGAGTGAATATCAAAGGCGATATCGATCTTGACCGGGTCATGACACACCTTTCCGGCGAGTATCGTCCACTCGGCGGTACGCTCGGAACCGATATAACCGTTACCTGGAACGACGAAATAACGGTTACGGGCCGGGCAGAGTGCAGGGATGCCCTGGTCTTTTACGGAGATAACGCGGTAAGGGTGAGCGGATTGATCCTTACGGACGGTACAAAGGCGTACTCGGATGATCTTGGTGTTACCTATAATGGAACAACCATAGGACTTTCGGGGAGCCTCTCGTTGGAAAAACCCCACCACTTCGTCGGTACCATTACGGCCGATGGTATCCGCATTGAAGAAGGAGAGATGGAACAACTCGACTTTCCCGAAGAGATAACCGCGGAGGGAAGGGCACGGCTTACGAACCTCAGTTTTTACGGCATCGGTGTGGATTCCCTCGAAGGAGATGCACTGTTCGGTGAAAAGATCCTGAAACTGGACAACGTCGTCGCGTATCTGGAATCAGGAACCGTCAGCGGGTCCGTGGTGATTCCCGAAACCGGCAAAGCGACCTTTGATACCGCCATATCTCTTGTCGATGCCGACATGAAAAAGTATCTTGAAGCCTTTACCACCCGTGAAACCGGTGTTGAAGGCTCCATGCGCATTGACGGCGATCTGTCAGGTACGCTCGATTCATTGAACGGGACCATAGATTTTTCATCCGACCATGGAAGGATACTGAAATATTCAATAATTTCAAAGATATTCTCCGTCCTCAATTTCTATAAAATCATCAAGACGGGAGAACTCGATCTTGCAATACAGGGATTCCCCTACAACCGGCTCTCAGCGACCTATAGCATACAGAACGGCGTCATGGCATTTGACGATTTTTATCTTGACAGCAATTCACTCCAGCTTTCGGCTGTGGGAACATATGCAATCAAGGATAAGCAGATCGATGCAATCGTTGGTGTCCAGCCACTCGAGGCTGTGGATAAGACAATCAGTCTCATTCCCCTGCTCGGTTCAGTCATCACCGGAAAAGACGGTAAGCTTATGGTGGTCAGTTTAAAAGTGCAGGGCAATTTTGATAATCCCACGATTGTGCCGGAACCGATTGATACGGTATCGAAACCCTTGACCGGCATTATCATGAGGACATTGAAACTTCCTCTCGACATTGTCGACAGGCTGCAAAAAATGGCACCGGAAAAAGAGAGTCCCTAACACCCGGGAAATCCCCGCCCTGCATGCAGGGCTGTCTGTGATATGAAGGACCCGGGAATGGATCGAAGACCTTATAAAAAAGGGAGTGTGAACACACTCCCTTTCCCCTGTACCTATTCATTCCCGTGGTGGTGTATGGTGGAAGCTCCCCGGGGCGTGTGATGCCCGGGAACCACATCGAACCGAAACACCATCCGTGCCTGCTGCCGTTTTTTCAGTGAAGAGCGGCAGCAATCATATAGACTCACGCCCTATCAGCTGGTGATAGCCGCCGACATTTTCTGCTGCGTTTCAAGGGCCTCCTTTTCCACCCGTTCAAACAATTCCGCTACCGTGGGAATATCGTGCAGCAGTCCCGTGGACTGACCCACCGTCAGGACGCCCCGGTTCATATCACCCTGTTCCGTGGCCAGGCTGATCGCCTTGAATGCATTTGCCAGATAGGCCATCATTACGGAGTTTTTGAATCCTGACAAGAGGACGCCGACGAATAATTTGAAGTAGGGGAGGTTGAGCATTTTCGCGATGTCCTTTGAATTATCGAGGGCGGCCAGAAAGTTCGGCATGCCCATGAAGCCCTTTCTGTAGGCCTTGATCGCGGCGCGGGTTTTCAATGAACGACAGCCGAGACCGTCAAAATAACGGCCGTAAATCGTATCTTCAACACCCTTTTCCAGGGACAATTTCTTGTAGTTTTCATGGAGGGAACTTTCCTTGGTGGCCATGAGTCGCGTTCCCATGGCGATACCGTCGGCACCGAGTGCCAGAGCCGCCGCCAGACCTCTTCCATCGGCAAACCCGCCGGCGGCAATGAGAGGGATATCGACGGAATCGGCGATCGAGGGTATCAGTACCAGCGAGGTGGCATCCCCACCGTGGGCAGCCGCTTCATGGCCCGTCACGACGAGTCCGTCGGCGCCCTGTTTCTCTGCCGCCCTGGCATGCTTCTCATTGACGACCGTCGCAACGACCTTCCCGCCGTATTTATGGGCCCCGTCAGCCAGCCAGTTCCCCTTTCCCAGAGAATAATTGATGACGGGAACCTTTTCTTCGAGCAGTACCTGGGCATTTTCCTTGGCTCCGGGGAACAGCAGTGTGGCGTTTGCCCCGAAGGGTTTGTCGGTCAGCTCCCGGATCTTATGGACCGATTTACGAGTTTCTGCAGCATTGAGAGGCCCTGTGGCCAGAACTCCCAGCCCCCCCGCGTTTGATACGGCGGCAACCATTTCAGGTACACTTATCCAACTCATGCCGGACAACATGATGGGATATTTGATGCCAAACAGTTCGGTAATACGTGTTTTCATATGTCTCTCCTTTTTGCGAGTGGAATGTAGCTGAAACTATGCAGTTATAATGAATTATCACGTTATGAAATCGCCACGGCCGCAGACCGTGTATTCATAATATGTGGCGTGAAGACATGTCAAGTCTATTTTTTCTTTTACTGGGTATTGCGGTGCATTGAAAAAAAGACCGCTCTGAGTTGTTAAAAAGGGAAGTGTTATACCGTTCTTCCGGCGTTACAGGTTCGCAACAAAAGAGACCCTTTGATGCGATACCGTCCGGACGGACCGGTATTGAGGATCAGTGAGGGAGTAGTTCCGCAAGCCCTGCCCTGTAGGCGGGGAGCTTCACAAAAGAAAGGGGAGATCTTGCGATCTCCCCTTTGGAGGTTTCTACCGACCAACCATTTTGCCTTTTTCGCTGAACGGCACTACACCAAATTCAACTTACATTCTGTTCTTGTTCAACCCCCGCATTGCGAAGACTCCCATCGGGACTGTAAGGAGTCATTCTCAATAATCGGTCGGCATTCGGGTTTAAGCCAGATTAGGAGGAAGGTTCCGGCTTTTTTCACCTCTGTAAGCAGTATTGCACTTTTCATGCCAAAATGATGCTAAACGGTAACATCCTGTAAATGTTGGCAACTTACTGTATGTCCTTGAATCCCACTCTGTCGAGCCGGAAAGAATTGTCGGCCTCCTTCAGGGCAATATATTGTGTAAGTAAAGGCAATACAAGCAGTTATCCCAGAAAAGATAGCGGGCAGGCCGTTCGACAATATTGTCGAACGGCTCCCTGCCCGCTATGCCGTTTGTCCTGAGTTTTCAACCTATTGCAATTTTATAAATTATGGTATGCTCCTTGCTGTTGCGTAGTATTACTGTAAAAAGCAGGCCAATTCATAACAGGGTGATTCGATGAAAACAATATCGTATATCAGCACAGTATTGATCTTTTTCTTTGTCTTTTTCCCGGCTGTCTGCGCGCAGGATACCGCAGGGAAGACGGTGCAGGATATTCCCAAAGTGGATGACGGCGAATGCACCCCGCTTTCGGAAATGAACTTGACGGAAGCACAGAATAACGCCATCGAAAGGGTGCGGACAACCTATCGGAAGGAAATTCTGCAGCTTCGAAGCAACCTGATGGTGAAACAGATAGAATTCAAAGGGCTCCTCAAGGACCCGGAAGCGGATGCGGAAAAAATTCATGCGACGGCCGGTGATATTGAAATGCTCCGGGGCCGTTTCAATAGCATGGTGCTTGATTACCATCTGGAGATACGGGATATTCTGACGCCGGTTCAGATAAAATCATGGTGCATCAATGAAGAAACGGCCGTAAAAAGGGACTGGAAATGAACCGCCGTAACAAAGATGCCTCTTCGGAACCACCTCCTCACAGGATCAGAACCTTTTTTCAGCCCCTTACCGTTGCGCTGGTCATGGTGGTATTCATTTCTCTCATCCTGTTCATGGGGGTCATGGACCTGGGACGGCTTGACAGAACGCTGGTGGTGTTCATGGAAAACAGGGGCCTCGATATTATTACCACCGTGGAGAATGTGGCCCAGGAAAACCTCAACTATCTCTACCAGACCTTGAAGGAAGACCATGACAAGGACGACACCTTTGTCCCCCTCACGGACAAGGCCTTTTCTCCGCAGGAGACGCTGGTGAAAAACCTGGTCGACCTGGCGAGAGAAATCGATGTCAAGTGGAAACAGGAAATTCTAAGTGAAGATGATCTGACGCAGATAGCGACCCGGGAAAATCTCTGGCTGATTGCCGTATTTAACGAACAGGGGCGGCTTATCTTCCAGAGCCGCGATTTTCTTCAGGATCTCTCGGCAGGGGGAGGCCCCACCATATCGCGGGATGACGAAATTACGATTGATCTCTTCAACCGTTTCGGGAAACTTGATGAAATCGGCTACATCGCCCTCAGGCGCAAGGATGGGAGCGGAACGATTGTCGTCGCCCTCGATGACAAGGGCTTACGATACTGGAGTACCAAAATTGCCGTGAGGAAGGCTATTGACGAAGTGGGGTGGGGCCAGGGCCTTGTGTACCTGATGGTGATGAACCGCTACGGCAAAGTACTCGGGCTGGCCGGTGAAGTGCCTGAAAAATTCAAGGAAATCGATGCGATTGCCGCTGACATCCTTGATGAACGACTGGACATGGCAAGCCGGAAAATTGTGTTTCATGACCGGGGGCTTCTCGAGATAATTGTTCCCGTGCACCTGGATGAAAAAACGGTCGGTTTCGCCCGCCTCGGTCTCGACCGGGAACGGGGTGATGCAATCCTGAAAGAAAACAGGAACCGGATGATCACGTCGATGATTTTCATTATGGTGATCGGCGTCCTGTCGATGTGGGCTTTGTATCGTAACCAGAAGCGTCATTCCGCGCACGAACAGGAAATGGAAAAACGGCTTCAGCAGGCGGAACGCTTATCCGCACTCGGCCAGCTGGCAGCGGGTGTGGCCCATGAAATACGGAATCCCCTCAATGCCATCAGTATGGCGAGTCAGAGAATTCAGCGGGATTATGTCCCCGATAACGAGGAAAAGAAGGGTGGGTTTTACAAAATTACGGGCATCGTTCGTGATGAGATACGACGTCTGAACGGTATCATCGAGGAATTCGTTACGTTCTTCAAAAGCCGGCGTCTCGAACTGAGCGATCATTCCATTGCCTATGTACTTCAGAAGATCCTCAGTCTTATGGAGGAAGAGGCCCATTCCAGGGGTATTACGATACAGACCGTCTGGAATGACGAGAATGCAATGGTGCCGATGGATATGGACAAAATGAAACAGGCCCTCTACAATATTCTGAAAAATGCCATGGAATCGATTCCCGGAAAGGGAACGATATCGGTCAGTGTGGAGCCGAACGGAAAAGGCCAGGTTTCCGTCAGGATTTCCGATACGGGCAGCGGGTTGACGCCCGAGGAAATCGATAGAATGTTCAGCCCCGAATATACCACCAAGGAAAAAGGCCTCGGTTTGGGACTGCCCCTTGCCCATGAGATAATCCGGGGTCACCGTGGGGACATTCGTGTCACCAGCAGAATCGACAGAGGGACAACGGTGGAAATACTGCTACCGATGGAGACCGCTTAATAAGGAAACGGGGGATTGAAAATGATGAAGCAGCTGAATATCCTTGTCGTGGAAGATGGACAGTCACAGCGTGAAATGTTGCGGGATTTCCTTGCCGAAGAGGGGTTTGCCATCGCGGAGGCGGAAAACGGTGAAAAGGCAGTCCAGCAGGTGAAGGACGGGCATTACGACCTGCTGCTTCTTGACTACAAGATGCCCGGCTTGAACGGCATGGAGGTATTGGAACAGGTCAAGCGGATCAACCCCGAGATCGACATCGTTATGATGACCGCCTATGGAACCATCGAAACGGCCGTCGACGCCATGAAGGCCGGTGCCGTGGACTATATTACCAAACCGGTCGATCTCGAAGAACTGCTCATTCTTATCAACCGGATATCGGAACGGCGTCTGCTGGTGAAGGAAAACGAGATACTCCGGCAGCGTCTCTGGAAAAAGGGCATCACCACTGATAAGATCATTTACCAGAGCCACCGCATGCAGGAGCTGGTCAACATGGCGGGCCGTATCGCTCCCAGTCGTGCGACCGTGCTGATTCAGGGTGAGAGTGGTACCGGTAAGGAGCTCTTTGCCCGGCTGATCCATTCAATGAGTCCCCGATCAGAAAAACCCATAATGGTGGTCAATTGCGGTGCCCTTCCCGAAACGCTGCTGGAAAGCGAGTTATTCGGCCATGAACGGGGGGCCTTTACGGGGGCCACCACGAGACGAATCGGCCGTTTTGAAGAGGCCGACGGCGGCACCCTCTTTCTCGACGAAATAGGCGAACTGTCGCCGCCCGTGCAGGTGAAACTCCTGCGCTTCATCCAGGACAGGGAATTCCAGCGGTTGGGAGGAAATCAGACACTGCATTCCGATGTGCGGATTATCAGTGCCACGAACCGCGACCTGGAGGCACGGATGAAAAACGGTAAATTCAGGGATGACCTCTACTACCGGCTCAATGTAGTCGTCATGAACATCCCGCCTCTCCGAGACAGAAAAGACGATGTGCCGGCACTGATCCGTCATTTTGTCGAGAAGTTTTCCGCTGAAAACCATAAAGATATAAGCGGCGTCAGCAGCGAGGCCATGGACCTCCTTCTGAAATATGATTACCCCGGCAATGTGCGGGAACTGGAGAATATCATCGAGCGGGCCGCGGTGATCGCCCGCGATTCCGTCATTTCCATCAGAGACCTCCCCTTTGCCACGGTTTCGTCCCCTCGTCATCGCGAGGAACGCAGCGACGGGCAGATGGACATGAAGGATTCAATCGAGGCCCTGGAACGTGAGATGATCGAACGTGCCCTTGCCGAGGCGGATCACAACCAGACAAAGGCCGCCGAAAGCCTCGGTATTACCGAACGAACCCTGCGGTATAAGCTGAAGAAGTACGGTTTTAAATAGAAAGGAAATTTTACCGTCCGTTTCTGCCGGAATTTCATCCGGTTGCCCCCTATCCCCAGAGACCCGCTATCGCCTGTCCGCAGTAAGGGCAGCGTCCCTCACTGAGCCGGTTTTCCTGAATGCGATATCCCACCCGTTTGATGAGCACTTTTTTGCAGGCGGGGCAGTAGGTGTGGCTGGACTCGTCCGGGGCAACATTTCCGATATAGACGTAGTGCAGTCCGATCCTCAACGCCTCTTGACGGGCCTCTTCCAGAAAGGATGTGGGGGTGGCGTTCAGGTGGGTCAGCTTGTAGCGGGGAAAAAACCGCGAGAAATGGAGCGGATAGTCGGGACCGACATTTTCCACGATCCATTGGCACATCCGCCTGATCATGTCCATATCGTCGGTATAGGTGGGGACGATGAGGGCGGTCATTTCAAACCATACCCCCTGATCCTTGAGGATTTTGAGCGTTTGCAGCACGGGAGCCAGCTTTCCCGCATTCAGTTGGGCGTAGACCGATTCGGAAAAACTTTTTATGTCCACATTGGCGGCGTCCATGGTTTTGCAGAGCCGCATCAGCGGCGGTACATTGATGTATCCGTTGGTGACCCAGACATTCCGAATGCCCCGTTCCCGGGCAGAACGGCAGGTGTCGATCATGTATTCATAAAAGGTAGTGGCCTCGGCATAGGTATAGGCGATGGAGGCGCATCCCGCCTTTACGGCCTGATGCACTACCGCTTCGGGAAACATGTCGTAAAAGGTGACCTGTTCCGGTTTTACCTGGGATATCTCCCAGTTCTGGCAATTGAGACAGTGAAAACTGCACCCCGTGGTGGCAATGGAGAATGAATGCGATCCCGGCAGGACGTGGTAGAGGGGCTTCTTTTCCACCGGGTCGATGTGGACGGCGCAGGGATTCCCGTAGACAAGGGTGTAGAGCGTGCCGTCCTTGTTGACATGGGACCGGCAGCGGCTTCGTCCGTCGGGCGGGAGCAGACATCTGTTCGGACAGGTGAGGCACCGGACATGGCCTTTCCCCATCCGCTCCTGAAAATAGACTTCCTTCGACCATTTCCAGAGGACATCCGGTGCATCATTGAGGATAATTCCTTTTTTGTTTTCCCCCGGCGAGAGCAATGAGGCCGTGATGGAGTCGGCGGGCGTCAGCATGAGAGCTCCTGCAATGCCCGCTTTCAAAAGTTCCCTTCGTGTCAGGTGTAATGAATTCATGTCGATACTCGACAACCCCTCACGTTCTTCGCGGCATTGTAACAAGGATTCCCACCACGATCAATGCCTTGATGAGGAGCAGCAGCGTACAGGTCATCTGCATGCCGAGGAGCGGGAGCAGAAAGATACTGCAGGCAAAGGCCCCCGCACTTCCGCCGATGAGGTCCGCGGCGTAGAGCGACCCGGCCGATTCACGGTGAGATGACGGTACGAGGCGACCGGCCACTGGAAATTCCGCGCCCGTCAGGGTGCCGACAAGGAGGGCCAGGAGGGCCAGGGTCGGCCGTCCCGGTGTGATGCCCTGCCATGCCAGCATGACCGCAAAACCGAAGAGATAGACCATGATCACAATTTCAAGGACAAGCAGAAAACGGTAGTGCCCGGTTCGAATCCTGTTCGCGCCGTAGCTGCCCACGGCGAGCCCCGCCATGAAGGAGGCGATAATAATGCCGATTCCGGTATAGACGCTGCCGTGGGCGATCTGGTAGACGAGGAGGATGATAATCTCCATTGACGAGGCGACGCAGCCCGTGGTGAAAATGGCCTTCTGTACCATGCCGATGCGCAGAAAGTAGAGCGCCAGGAGGATGGCCGCCATTATCAGCGGGGTGCGATACCGCTCCTGGAACATGCTGAGCCAGACGCGCATGGTATAGAGGTATGCCCTGGGGCGGTAATCACGGTTTTCCGGTATGTCGTCACGCAGATGCCGTTGCAGAAAATTCAGACGTTCCTCCGTGACCCAGCCCCCGAGAAAATTTTCGTTGACATAGGTCGTGGTGATCCCCTTTTCCGTGAGGAGCGGTGCCACGTCGACGGAGAGTGCCTCGTCGGAGGCGAGAAAGATGTTTCGCTCGCCCGGGATAATTGAGACGTGAGCAAAGACCGTCCCGAGCGATCTCCGCAGCGTGGAGAGGAGGCGGGCCTGATCGGGACTGATATAGTGTTCCGCGCCGCTGACGGCGAAACAGATGATGCCGCCCTGATTGATGATTCGCTTGATTTCCCGGAAAAAATCCAGCGTGTAAAAACGATTCATCTGGAGTGAGACCGGATCGGGCAGATCGAGGATCACGGCATCGTACCGCCGGTCTGTTTCACGAATGTATCTCCTTCCGTCCGTCAGGTGGGTCCGGACCGGTGGCGAAAAGTTCCGGTCGAGGTGGGCGATGCCGGCCGGTATGATCTGGGGGTCAAGTTCGACATAGTCGATTATCGCGGGGCCGTATTTAAGGATTTCGTCCATGATGCCTCCCACGCCTCCCGAAACAAGAAGGACTGATCGTACCCCGTCGATCTGGGGCAGGGCAAAGTGGGTCAGCTCTTCACTGGCGAGGATGTTCGGGGTGGAAAAGAGGAGATCACCATTTTCAAAAAAGGTGGTCTGTTCCCGTTCCCTGGTCACTACGAGCCTGCCATAGGCCGATTCGCCGTACTCCACGATATGCTGAGAGGGATAGAGCCACTGCAGTGAAAGTTGATCCAGCGGGACAAAGAGGGCGAGGTAGATGATGATGCACGTCCCTGCCATGGCCGATGACAGAATAAGGCGGTGTGACGGCGTGCCTGCGCGTGCCAGCAGCATCAGACTGACGAGACAAAGAAGAGACGGAACGTAGAGTGCTTCAAGGTTGCGAAAATAATGCACCAGGAGAAAGGTGAAAAGCAGACCGCCCAGTATATCCCCGATATTGTCGAAAAAATAAACTCTTCCGATGCGTGCCCGGTCGTCCTGTCTTCCGGGCATGATACTGCAGGCAATGGTGAGAATGCTCCCGGTGAGAATACAGTAGGGCAGGAGCAGAATCAGGGCCCACAGGATCAGGGGGGCGATCCCGGGTAGCTCACCCCTGAGAAGGAGATGGTCCCGTAAAAAACGAATAAGCAGGATGTGTGCAGGCGGGAGAAAGGCCACCAGAAAAAGGGAGAGACGAAAGATTCCCATCTGTGCAGGAAATGTCCTGACAAACCTTCCCATCCATGCGCCGATACCGTTCAGGAGCAGCCACAGGGCGATCAGGATGCCCACGACGATCTCGTTTCCCGTGAATACATTGACAAACTCACGGATCACGGTAATCTGTGTGACCACATGCGATATACCGAGTGCGGTGATGGCGAAGGGTATGGAAACCCGGTTGAGCGAACCCGCCATGAGACATCCTCTGCACAGAGATGAGGTACTCTATCCTTATTTTTAAAGAATATCAAGAATGTGAAGAAATCCTTTCCACTTGACTCACCGGAAATCCTTTTCTATACTGCACGCCGCAAACACTGAATATTTATGGACATGGTGAAAGGAGGTACCGCCTCATGAGACGGAACATACTGCTTGTAATAGTACTTTGCATCACACTGTTGGGGCTGCAGTCCCTGCAGGCTGCCGACAGAATCGTATGGCGGGCTCAGTCGAGCTATTCGGCGGGACTTCCACAACTCTACTCGCCGGCGGCACACTTTGCCGAAGAAATAGAAAAACTGACCGATGGGAGGCTGGTGGTAAAACTGTCACCGGGCGGCGCCATTGTTCCCGCATTGAAGGTCTTCGATGCCGTTGATGCCGGTACGCTCGATATGGGGTTTACCTGGGCGGGCTGGTGGATCGGAAAAATTCCCGCCGCCGTTCTTTTTGCCAATTCCTATCCTAACGGTATGCAGAAAGAGGAGATGCTGGGCTGGATATATACGGGCGGCGGGCTGGAACTGTGGAATGAACTCTATGCCGGTCATAATATTACCGTCCTTCCCCCCTATGGGATGCTCGGATCGGAAAATTTCTGCTGGTCCCATAAACCGATTACACAACTGAGTGATTTCAAAGGCTTGAAATTCCGGACCGTGGGTATCTGGGGGAAGTGCCTCGAACGCCTGGGAGCCCGGGTGGTGACATTGCCCGGTGCCGAGGTGTATCCTTCACTGGAACGGCGCGTGATCGATGCCTGCGAATTCGGTACCCCTGCCATTGATAAGAAATTCGGCTTTCAGGAGATATGCGATTATCTTCTGGTCCCCGGTATCCACGAACCCTGCGCGCCTCTGGAGACGCTGGTCAATAAAAAATCATGGGACCGGCTGCCCGATGATTTAAAGTATAAAGTCAAAGTGGCGCTGCGGGACTCATGCTTCTGGGCCATGAACAAGGCCCTCAAGGAAGATGCCGACGCGATGGAGTTCTTCAGAAACTGTAAAGGTCTCACCGTGTCGAAGCTGTCTCCTGAAATGATTGCCGGAATCGTCAAGATCGGCGATGAAGTGCTCGCTGAGCAGGCGGCAAAAGATCCCCTCTTCGCAAAGGTGCTGCAATCCCAGATCGCCTTTCGAAAGAATGTGGAACCCTACGCGGATCTTGTCCGACTGCCCTATCCGTATGCGGAGTAGGAAAGACAGGCACAGAGGAAAAGCAAAAAACAGTTCCAAAGTAGCAAAGTAGCAAAGTACCAGGGGAGTAGCATTCCCCGGAGGGGAAGGAACTTTAAACTTCAAACTTGAAACTTGAAACTTGAAACTGTTCCTTGCCGCTGATAGCTTATACTTATGTTTCACTCCATAGGAAAATTTGTTGACAGTCTCAGTACCGGGACGGGCAAGGCCGTTGCCTGGCTGAGCCTGCTCCTGATCGGCGAACTCGTCTATGACACGGTTGCGCGCTATGTCTTCAATGCACCGACGGAATGGTCCTACGATGTTTCGTATATGCTCTACGGGACGTTCTTCATGATCGGTGCGGCCTATACCCTTCTCCAGGATGAGCATGTCAGAATCGGGGTGGTCTACGATAAAATGCCGGAGCGGGGGAAGGCAATCGTCAACATGCTGGGGTATCTGCTGTTTTTCTTTCCATCGGTGATCGCGCTCTTCTACTTCGGAGGTGATTATGCGTACAAGTCTCTGATAATGAATGAGCACTCCGGAGTAAGTATGTGGTCACCCCCCATTTATCCCTTTAAAATGATCCTGCCTGTCGCCGCAATGCTTCTTCTGATGCAGGGAATGGTACAATTCATCCGATCTCTGAGTCTTCTGCGAAAAGGAGAGCAGTCGTGATTCAGAGTCCCGAAATTCTCGTGACGATCCTTCTCGTCGGACTGGTTGCGGGACTGTTCACCGGCTTCCCGGTTCCCTTTGTCATGCTTGGCGTGTCGGTGATTGTCGGGGTGCTCGGCGTCGGCGTCGGCTTCTTTCCCATGATGATCCTCCGTGTATTCGAGACGATGCAGAACTATATCCTTATCGCCATCGTTCTCTTCGTCTTCATGGGTATAATGCTCGAACGTTCAGGGGCGGCCGAGCGTCTGTTCTCCGCGACTCATCTACTCCTGGGGGGCATTCCCGGCGGTCTCGCCCTGACGGTGGTGATCGTCTGCACCATCATGGCTGCCGCCACCGGAATTATGGGTGCCTCCGTCATTATCATGGGTCTGTTCGCGCTTCCCGAGATGTTAAGACGGGGTTACGATGGGGCGCTCTCTTCGGGCACCATCTGCGCCGGGGGAACGCTCGGTATCCTGATTCCGCCCAGCATCATGCTGGTTGTGTATGGCCCCATGGCGGGAATCTCCGTGGGAAAACTCTTTATGGGGGCCGTATTCCCGGGATTAACCCTGGCAGGATTATATTGTGGTTATATTGTGATCAGATGTTGGCTTAATCCGCGCCTCGGGCCGGCACTCACGGTGGAACAGCGTTCCGTTTCCACGAGAAAGAAGATACTGCTTGTGGTTACCTCGCTCCTTCCCACGCTGGTTCTGATCTTGTCCGTTCTCGGTACGATCTTTTTTGGCATTGCCGCTCCAACGGAGGCGGCCGCGGTGGGTGCCTTCGCGAGCATCCTTCTCGCCGGTGCCTACGGGAAGCTCAACTGGGAAACCCTTACCAACGCTGTATATAGAACCCTTACCGTTTCCAGTATGATTATGCTGATTGTGGCGGCCGCCTTTGTCTTTACAGGAACGTTCATGCTTGTGGGAGGCGGGGATCTGGTAACGGAGTGGCTGCTCGCGCTGCCTGTCGGCCGCTGGGGCGTGCTCTTCATTATGGCTGCCGCATTCTTTATTTTCGGGTTATTCATGGAATGGGTCGGTATCGTACCTATACTTGTGCCCATTTTCACACCGGTGCTTGCCGGACTCGGCTTCGACCCTCTCTGGGCGGCCATTCTCTTTTGTGTGGTTATGCAGACATCCTTTCTGACGCCCCCGATGGCGCCGGCGCTTTTTTACATCAAGGGTGTGGCTCCTCGGGAAATTGATTTCGGACGGCATATCGTCAGGGGGGCGATTCCCTTTATCCTGCTGCAGCTTATAGGCGTCTCCCTGATTATTCTTTTCCCGCAGCTTACGCTCTGGCTTCCCAGTGTAATGATCAGATAGCGAATATTGATGGCTTCGTAAAAAGTCCAGCTGCTGCGTTGCGCTGCACCCTTCTCCCGCCTTCGCCGGGGCAGGCTATGCGGCATACCGTACGTATGCCTCATTCCTCAGGATTTGCACGCCTTGCATTTAAAGCTTTTTACTTTGCCATCTATTATCTACTTCTTACGAGTTCATCAATATTCATTGCCCGGCATTCCCCGGGGAATTATGCATTCTTGAATCACGGATTTTGTGGTATAAGCCATGCAAAATAGATGGAGAAGGAATGGCAATGGAGCACAGCGTGGAATCGAACATTCAAACCGTGGCCGATATGATCCTGAAGTCAGGGAAAGTGGTGGTTTTTACCGGTGCCGGTGTCAGTACCGAGTCCGGTATTCCCGATTTCAGGAGTGCCGGTGGAATCTGGACCAGGTTCGACCCCGATGATTTTACCATCCATAAGTTCATGACCAGCGCGGAGACACGGAGAAAGATGTGGAAAATCCTCGTTGAAGAGGGACTTTTCGAGCAGAGCGAGCCCAATGCAGCCCACTATGCCATCGCCGAACTTGAGCGGATGGGGAAACTGGAATGCGTGATTACGCAGAATATCGACGATCTGCACCAGCGGGCGGGCAACAACAGGGACAATGTCTTCGAGCTTCACGGCAACATGCAGTGGAGCCGATGCTTTGACTGCGGTGCCCGGTATCCCGCTGAGTATATCCGGGTAAAACTGAAATCGGGTGATCCGGAGCCGGTCTGTGAAACGTGTTCCGGGACGCTGAAACCCGATGTAGTGTTTTTCGGGGAGGCCCTCCCTGCCGATACGGTTGATGCCGCCATGTACTGCGCCAGGACCTGTGACCTCTTTATCGTGGTGGGCTCATCGCTGGTAGTGCAGCCGGCGGCTTTCATGCCGTCCTATGCCCTTGACGCCGGTGCATCACTGGTGATTGTCAATATCGGATCGACACCCTACGATCATCTCGCCCATGTTCGCATCGATGACGGTGCCGGAAAAACCATGTCGGCGATTCTTGATAAAGTCAGGGCGGCGCAGTAGCGGCATCATGCGTGGGCGAACGCCCGGACAGCAAGGGAAATCATGTGTTTATTCTATCTCTCATATATGTCCCACGAGAAGTATCCCCTCATTATCGCGGCGAACCGCGATGAATTCTATGAGCGGTCTTCGGCTCCGGCCTGCTTCTGGACCGACAATCCTGGTGTCATGGGAGGCCGGGACCTTCAGGGGGGAGGGACCTGGTTCGGCATGACGAAGGCGGGGCGAATCGCGGCGGTGACCAATTTCCGCGATCTCGCGTCGGTCAAGCCGGATGGCCCGTCGCGGGGTATGCTGGTGCGTGATTTTCTCTGCAGCAGCGTGCCGGCGGAAGACTACCTTCGTGAACTCCGACAGTGCTGCAGCGAATACAGCGGATTCAATATCATCGTGGGAACGGTGGATTCTCTCTACTACTTCTCAAATATGGGCGAGAGTATTTTCAGAATCCCTCCCGGTTCACACTGTGTGAGCAATAATTTTCTGAATGTGCCCTGGCCGAAGGTCGCGCGAAGCAAGGCCCTGCTTGACGGGCTTATTGCCGGGTGCGACGATCCGGTGCCGGACGAAATGTTCAGCGTGCTGGGCGACCGATCGAGGCCGGATGACCGGCTGCTCCCCGATACGGGTGTGGGACTCGAGTGGGAACGGGTCCTGTCGTCGATCTTCATTGGTACGGAAGTCTATGGGACCCGGTCGTCGACGGTTGTCTTGATCGATCGGGAGCGTACCGTGACCTTTATCGAACGTGCCTATGGGCAGGGTGGAGAGCCGGGCGAAACACTGACCCACCGCTTTCCCCTCGAGTAAACGATCACGATCACCCCTGGTATGGTCTATGCCGATAGAAAGGGATGGAAAAATGAAAAACGAATATCCCGATACTCCCCGAGTAGGTGTCGGTGCCGTGGTTATAAAAGATGAAAGGGTGCTGCTCGTCAAAAGGGGCATACCTCCCAGCGAGGGATTATGGGCGATTCCCGGCGGCGGTCTCGAACTGGGGGAGACTCTGCAGGAAGGAGCCGAACGGGAGATCCGTGAAGAAACGGGACTGCTCATCAGGGCAAGGGAGCCGATTTATTCCTTCGATTTCATTCAATACGACGATGAGGGGAAGATACGATTCCACTACATAGTGGTGGACCTCAGGGCCGATTATGTCGACGGTCAGCCCCGGGGCGCCGATGACGCCCTCGAGGCGCGATGGTTTTCAGCCGCGGAACTCCTCCATGTCAAGGTGACCAAAAATACCATCCGACTCCTTGAAAAAATCGGCTTTCTTGAAGAGGGACAGAGGTAAGAGAGCCCCCCCCTCCTGCCTGTTCTAACGGTGTTTCATGGAACACTGTGCCCGTTCCGCAGGATGCCGCGATCTTCCTGTAAAATTTATCTTTAATAATCAAACACTTACAATGCAATATCTTCCCGAGGGTTGACAGAGAGGCCAAAATGTGGTCTATAAAGAGGCGCCAACGAAAGGAGGCACGATATATGCACCACGGCACACCAATGACAACGCATTTATTCACCTGAATTTTTCGCACACAATATTGAGCTGAATCGTTTTTAGAATAGAACCCTGTCTTACTTTTTATCAGTCACTCATAATTTCACATGGCTGCCCTTCCGATGACCGTTCAAGGCAGTGACGACTGCGCGCTGTGGGTTGTGGAGTGGGGGAGTGTCCGATGGCCGGGGGTTCATACTATTGTAATATAATAAACAAAATCATAGCGCCGGCAGTCTCGGCAGGAGATTAACCTCTATTACCTATGAAGGATGAGTACATTGGATAACAACACATCACCGTCTAACGATGTATGCGTGGAAGCAAAGGGGCTCTGGAAGATTTTCGGAAAAAGTGCCCAGGATGTTCTGAAATCGACACTTCGCAGCAAACCGAAAGAGGAAGTCCTGGAAAAAACCGGTTGTGTCATCGCCGTGCGCGATGTGTCTTTCAGCGTCAAAAAGGGGGAATTTTTCGTAATCATGGGTCTCTCGGGCAGCGGAAAATCGACACTCATTCGGATGCTGCTCCGTCTCATCGACTCCACGGCAGGAAGCATTAATGTCAACGGTAACGATATCCTCAAATATGACAAGAAACAACTCCGGACCTTCCGCAGGCATTCGGTCAGCATGGTGTTTCAGTACTTCGGGCTTTTGCCTCACCGCACGGTGCTCGACAACGTCGCCTATGGCCTGAAGATACAGGGCGTGCCAAAGGAAGAACGCTACGATAAGGCGGCCGAAGCGATTGCCACGGTGGGACTGAAGGGCTGGGAAAATTATCTGCCCCAGACACTCAGTGGCGGCATGCAGCAGCGCGTGGGCATTGCCCGGGCCCTCACCACGGACCCCGAAATACTCCTTATGGATGAACCCTTCAGCGGGCTTGATCCTCTCATCCGCCGGGAGATGCAGGATGAACTGATCGATCTCCAGGACAAGGTGCAAAAAACGATCATATTCGTTACCCATGACCTCCATGAGGCGCTGAAACTGGGAGACCGGATCGCCATCATGCGGGACGGAAAAATTATCCAGGTCGGCGCCCCCGAGGATGTGGTGACCTCGCCTGCCAATGATTACGTGCGCGAGTTCGTCCAGGACGCCTCACCGGCGAAGGTGTTGACGGCGGGACGGATAATGGATCAGCCCGACGCCCTGCTTTACGAGTGGCAGGGCCTCAAGGCGGCACTCCATGTCCTGAAGACGTCGAAGGAGGAACACGCCTTCATGCTGGGCCGCGACAAAAAACTGCGCGGTATAATCACGGTGAAACGGCTGAGAGAACTGATAGAGAAAAAGGGAAGCTCGCTGATGGAAATTCTGGAAACGGACATTCCCACTACGACTCCCGATACCATCCTCGAGGACCTTTTCCCTCTGGCTGCGGAGGCCGATGTCCCCATCGCCGTCGTTGATGAAAACGGGCGGTTCAAGGGCGAGATCGAAATCAGTTCCATCTTTGAAAATATGATTCAGGAGAAAGAGAGCGAAACCGATGAATGATTTTCCAACATTCCTTACCATACCCCTTGCCGGTTGGGTTGATACAGCCATGGACTGGCTCATTGATCACTTTGCGGCGGTATTCGACGCGATCGGGAATGCCCTCCTGATAATGCTGCTCAATATCGAGCGGATGTTCCTCTGGGTTCCCTGGTGGGCCATGATCATCATCGTAGGAATCGTGGCATGGTTCTCCATCCGGAGAGTATCCGACACGATTGGTCTCATGGTGCTTCTCATGTTAATCGGTACATTCGGATACTGGAAGCTCGCCATGATGACGCTTGCATTGACGGCGTCGGCGGTCATCGTATCACTGGCCGTGGGGGTTCCCGTGGGTATTGCCATGGCCAAGAGCGATCTCTTCGAATCGATCAACAAGCCCATCCTCGATGCCATGCAGACCATGCCCAGTTTTGTCTATCTCATTCCGGCCCTGATGTTTTTCGGTCTGGGAAAGGTTCCGGCTTTGATTGCCACGCTTATCTATGCCGTGCCCCCGGTGATACGCCTCACCAATGTCGGTATCAGGCAGGTCTCAACCGATGTCATCGAAGCGGCCCGTGCATTCGGGGCAAGCTCGCGACAGATTTTGTTCGAGGTTCAGATACCACTGGCGATTCCCTCGATCATGGTCGGCATCAACCAGACGACCATGATGGCACTGGCCATGGTGGTGATCGCCTCGATGATCGGTGCCCGGGGACTCGGGCTCGAGGTCCTGCTGGCGATCAACCGGATTGAAGTGGGCCGCGGTTTTGAGGCGGGAATCAGCATCGTCTTTCTTGCCATTATCATCGACCGGATAACCCATGCACTGGGAACACGGAATCAGAATGAAATGGAAAGTTGAGAAAAAAAGCTGACGGCGCGGAGCCGTCAGCTTTTCGAGAAGTCAGGGGTCAGAAGTCAGAAAACAGCTATCAGCAGTCAGCTATCAGCGGTCAGCAAAAGCTTAAGAACTTTCAAATCATCCATATCGTCATTCCGGAATCCGCCACCGGCGGATATCCGGAATCCAGGTTTTGTTATTTCTGTAAGCCCCGTTCCCGTTTGAA
>Ga0272441_10004833_pt1 | contig 23941 bp, 13 predicted proteins | sample SSMProp6N_FD_193582 | JGI IMG/M metagenome (GOLD analysis project Ga0272441, IMG submission 193582) | Marine sediment archaeal communities from Little Sippewissett salt marsh, Falmouth, MA, United States - SSM-Prop-6N | ecosystem: Environmental > Aquatic > Marine > Wetlands > Sediment ...
CCTCCGGCTAAAGCCGGATCCCACAAAGGTGTAATAAAAAGATATAGGCAGTTGGCAGTTGGCAATCTCAAATTAATCTGGAATCTGAAATCTGAAATCTGGAATTAATTTACCACGGATTACACAGAGAACACGGAAGTTTTTACATTGCCGTTGTGCCGTTGTGCCATTGTGCCGTTGCGCCTATTTATCCATCAGTACCTCAACCATCTTCTTCAGGTCATCAATCTGTTCCTGTTGGGATTCGATTTGTTCCTGCTGTGATTCGATTTGTTTTTGCTGCTCTTTAATAATCTCCAGGTTATATATTGAAACCAGTTCATAAGAAAGACCAACAGGTTTTCCTTCACTATAAACCACTAAGTTATTTAATCCTATATCGTTAAAATCTTCTGCGATATAACCGATACAGTTTTCCCCAGTAGTTTTGTCTGTAAAGGATACTGGTTGTGCATTCAATATCTTATAAAAATCATCAGAAAGTGGAATAATATTTGTCTTTGTATCTCTCGATGAAGCTTGTATAAATATATGATTATTAAATATCCTTAGGGGACTACCTGCAGATGTATATGGAAGGCCTGCAATAGCTAAAGGGGAAAGGGCTGGAACGGGATTCATATTTACACCAATAGTAGCATTCAACCGAAGAATGTCATCAGCAAAATTACCAAAAATAAGTGCTCCTGTTGAATCTGCATCCGAGTTTTCAATGAACAACCTTTCTGATTCATCATAAGATTTTCCTGCCTGATATCCAATCATAACATTTTTGCTTCCTGCTGAATACTGGCCAGCCCCATATCCTAACTGAACATTCATTGCTCCTGATTCAGTAGTGGAATTATAACCGGCAGTATAACCTACTATAACATTACTACTTCCTGTATAACGATATCCCGCACCTGTTCCAATCATTACATTCATGGCTCCTGATGAAGTAGTTCCAATATTAGAACCGGCACTATTACCTATAAAAACATTATTACTTCCCGTTGTATTGTTTTCGCCTGTATTCCAGCCTATCATAACACTGCTGTTGTTATTATTGTGGATACCTGCACTCATCCCAAGGAATACATTACCGTTACCAGTTACGTTATTTTTCCCGGCATCATACCCGATAAAGACATTGGCCCAACCGTCATTGTTATCATAACCTGCTTCGTTTCCGATAAAAACACAACTATGACCTGAAACATTTTCATGACCTGCATCAGTTCCCAGGAATACATTCTCATGTCCTGTTCTGTTGTTATGACCTGCACGGTAACCAAGGAAAGTATTATATGATCCTTCTGGGGGTTCTAATATCACATCGTAATTATTGTAGCGCCCTGCATAATATCCTATAAAAACATTATAATTACCGGATTGATTATGATAACCAGAATTATTACCAAGCATAACATTCTGTCCTCCTGATGTGTTTTTATAACCACTACTGGTTCCAACAAAAACATTGCTGCTTCCATTAATATTGTTATATCCACTTTTATATCCTATGAATGCATTATAGCCACCGGTATTCTTGTATCCGCTTTCATATCCAACAAACACATTATAATCACCGGTATAATTTGTAAAACCCGCATTAGTTCCAATAAATACATTACTTTTTGCATCATAGCCAGTGTAACCTGCCCGGTTACCAATATATATATTTGTTTTGCCTGTAGTATTGGAATATCCGCTTCTGTTACCAATAAAGATTGATGAATCACCATAAGTGTTATTATATCCTGCGAGATTACCGATAAAGGCATTATTTGAACCAGCTATATTTTTAAAACCGGATTTATCACCTAAGAAAGAGTTTTCACTACCTTCCGTGTTATTATAACCCACCGAATCTCCGATAAATGTATTATAGTCACCAATGTTATTACTATACCCGGCAAATGATCCCACAAATGTGTTATTCAGTCCAGTAGAATTTGAAAAACCACTCATATAGCCTAAAAACGAATTATAATTACCTCCTGTTGTTGAGAATCCCGACTGGTATCCCAGGAAGAGGTTACCGATGCCTGTATTATTATTGAAACCGGCATTATAGCCGAGAAAAGCATTGTAGCTGCCTGTTGTTATGTTTTTTCCACTCTGGTATCCCAGTGTTGAATTAAATGTACCTCCATCGAGATTCTGTCCTCCTTCATGTCCGATAAAATAGTTCTCAGGTGCCAGTGAAGTAAACGATGTTGCCGGTCCTTTTTCGGTACCAAACCCACCTATGGCAAATCCTCCTTTTACTCCCTTTATTGGAGGATCCGGATTTACATAAACCCTTGTACTGTCGCGCGTTACACGAAGATACTCTTCTTCTTCTCCTTTTAATGCGCCATAGCCTCCGATGGCAAAGCCTCCCTTGGGACCTTTATCTTCTCCTTCCTTATCCAGGTAGATCCTTACACTGTCATTGCTGACTGTGAGGAGATTCTGTATCGGGCCTTTTGCTGTTCCGTAACCACCGATGGCAAAACCTCCCTTAACTCCTTTCGGAGGGAAATCATCATCTTCATTGTCTATATACACCCTTACACTATCGTCACTTATAAAAAGAAAATCCTGTATGTCTGCCTTGTCAGCACCATAACCACCTATTGCAAAACCACCTTTTGTTGTCTTGCCCGACTTATCTATATACATCCGTATTGAATCGGGATCCACCACAAGCAGCGGCATTGATGGTGCCTTCTCTGTACCAAATCCACCTATGGCGAATCCTCCCTTGGGGCCTTTTGCCCCATCATCCACATAGATCCTTACTCCTTCGTTGTACACTGCAAATACTGTCTGACCCGTATGGTTCTTTACTTCAAAGAGAGCCTCATCAAGAGCTGTTGTAGTGGCTTCTATGCCCAATTTCTCAACAGGTCCCTCTACATCTTTTGCCACCAGTGAATATGGCACCGACCATATCTGTGTTGTACCCATATCAATAAAACCACCTCCTTCAGCCGGGTAAATCCATGTTCTCAGGTATAAGGGTTCAGCGTTCCAGTCTATCTCATCAAAGAAATCTACTGTTCCGTCCTGGCGTGTTCCTGTTCCTACCACAATAGATACAAGTCCAAAATGATTGGTCATAAGGTGATCATGTAACTCCCTCCATATGAGTTCCTTGTCTGTCTCAATGTCTACCCTTACATGTAATCCCACTTCACTCATTATCTCGCCTTCACCATCACGTACCAGTGCCTGGTAGTTAAATCCCTGCGGGATATGTTGGCTCAGGGCATGGGGTGCAGTGCTCAGAGTTAAGAAAATCAACATGACAATTACTGTAGAGACGTTCGATCCGAACGTCTTTTCGTTCGATCCGAACGTCTTTTCGTTCGATCTGAACGTCTTTTCGTTCGATCCGAACGTCTTTTTCGATCCGAAGGTCTTTTTTAATCCGGATAAATTTACAAGAGAGGTTAAGGTTTTCATAACAAGGATATATTAATGGTTAATTGACTGATTGTACTGAAATAATTGCAACTGAAAAAAGTGGATGACTCCGGTAAGAAAAGAACATTGTCTCACCCGGCAGGATTTTTCGAATATTTTGATAAAATGTTTGAATATCAATATATATGCAAGGTAAGATAGGATAAAATATGTGTCAAGTCAAATTTTTTTGACGAATGACCGATTACCTATGATGGGCAGTAGTTCCTCCAAATCCCCAATCCGCAATCCGCAATCCGCAATAAAAAAGGGACTCCTCATTTTATCGAGGGTCCCTTTTAAATATAGAGCATATAGAAATCAAAGGTTGTATACCAGTCCTGCACTGACCCACAATGATTTATTGGTGAATCCAAATCCGTTATCAACATTGCTTAAATTCTGAAAGCCATGTTTATAGCGTAATTCACCGATTACCGACAAGTTACCGAAGTTCCACCTTGCCCCTGCACCTGCTATGGGTGCAAATTCATTGTACATTATACGTTCAGTGATATCATCTTTGTAATTACGGTATATTTCTTCTATTTCTGATATTTTACGGACAATCGTCGTATTTCCCAGGATATTAATGCCCCAATTGACTCCCGCATACAGATAGGGCGATAAGCCAATCTCTGAAAATGTATATTTAAAAAACAGCGGTACATCGGCATAGAAGAGATCCATATTGACATGATCAATCTCGGATGATTCTCCGTATGTCTGCAAGACAGGGCTGTTTGCAGAATAGATATATGTCTCGATAATTTTACCGGCACCATATTTGGCATAATTACCTTCAATCTGCAATCCCAGCTTGCCGGTAATATTATATCCGAATACAAGGCCATAAGAAGTATTATCGAAAGACATTTCTGCAAAGTCGTTTTCCGATTTGAGTATCGACTCAAAATCGACAATGCCGTAGCCTGCCTTTACTCCGATAAAGAATTTACCTTTACCGCCGACGCTTTCAGAGTCCTGGGCTGTCAATCCGCCTGAGAATACTACTATTATAAACAACAGTAATATTTTCTTCATAAGCAAAAAATTTTAAATAACAGGCAGGCATAGTACCTGCCTGTTAAAATGTATCATTAATCTTCAACAGTCCGTTTTCCTGTTCCAAAGTTTATATCTCTCACATAAGCTTTTCCTGCAGTAGCAATTACTGTCTGTGACGGAATAACTGCAGATGATTGTGAGCTGGAAGGATTGTTCTTTCCGATATATCCGCTGCCCTGGTTGGTCATGATAACATTTGTTACACTTCCTTCCTTAACAACAGCTACACCTTCTGCACCTGAGCCTTTGCCAGGTACCGATGGTGTGAATGTTACTGTTGGTGCTGTATCATAACCATATCCCTGAGTATAAGGATAACCACCTGTGAATGTTACACCGGTTATTCTTCCGTCATTTTCGACTGTACACCTACCTACTGCGGTCATTGAGGAGAATGGAACAGTTAAATTAACATTAGGTTTAACATAATATCCTGATCCAGGATCGGTTACGGTTATTTCAGATACTCTTCCATCGACAATGGTTGCCGTTGCAGTAGCACCTGAACCAAAGCCGTTTCCTGTAGCAGTATCGGCTGTATTGACAATCTCCACTGTCGGAGCGACAACATATCCGGCACCCGGATTGGTAATCTGGATATAGTCGATCTGTCCTGATTCCGGATTGGCATTTGCAGTAGCTGCTGCTGAGCTATTGAAAGTAGTAATATATATTTTATATCCATCACCAATATATTGATCCCAGTCGTATCCTGAGCCAGAATCTGTTATCGTCAAATCTGTAAGAGCTCCGGAACTGACTGTCGCTGTTATTACAGCAGTACTGGTAACATTAGGCAGGAAATCATCTCCTTCTCCTCCATCTGCCATAACGAATACATTAGGTGGTGCTGTATATCCCTGTCCATGCTGATATATCTCAACACCGGAAAGGACTCCATTATCAAGTACTGCACTGCCTTCTGCCTGTTCACCTGCACCGGCAGGGGGATCAATTACTACAGTAACATCATTTGCATCATCTGAAATATAACCGCTTCCCGGACTATCAATAACAAGGTCCTTAATTTCCCATGTAATCAATGCTGTGGCAGCTGCCCCGCTACCATTACCATCAACAGGTTCGAAGGCGACAGTAGGTGCGGCATCAAAGAAATAACCACTACCAGACAGGGTTACTGCTCTTACACCCTTATTAAATAATACTTCGCAATCGCCAATAAAATCAACGGGAGGGACAGCACCATCATCAAGTACTATTGCTGTCACACTGTTATATCCAACACCTACAGCATTCAGTGAAATATCCGTTACCGGGAATCCACGTACTGCTGTAGCAGAAGCACCTGTACCATCACCGGTAAATGATATTGTTGGATTTGAAGTATAACCCTGTCCGCCATCAGTTATTGTTATTCCGGTAATTGCTCCTGCAAGAACAGTTGCTGTTGCTGTTGCTCCAAATCCACCTCCACCTGAAATAGTAACTTCAGCGAAAGTATAACCTGAACCACCTACAAGAGCCGTAACACCTATTACCTCACCTGTTGTACCTATTGTCACATCGGCTGTTGCTCCTGTTCCATCGCCGGTAATCGTAGCTGTTGGTGTAGACTCAAACAGGGTTTCATTTGTTCCCTGATATGTTATGGAATGAAGTGGATTGTTAATTGTCATAACAGCTGTTGCATCACTCCATGATGAAAAGTTATCAGAAATGGTAACAAGAGGCACATCAGTATATCCTGATCCTGTTGCAGTCATGTCTATTGAATCTACATAAGCACCCATCTCTGCATGAGCTGTTGCTCCTGTACCTGTACCTATAATAGTAACAGTGGGAGCAGTGGAAGTATAGCCTGATCCGGCATCATCAAGAATGATATCCACCACTGACCATGAGAATTCAGGATACGCTGAAGCTACTGTTTCAACTGTTTCCTCAAAAGTTACAGCAGGATCGTCATCTGGTGCATAGCCTGATCCGGCAGCATCAATTGTAACGCTTGTTACTTTACCATCGCTGACAACAGCTGTAGCTTCAGCCTGTACGGGATTATATCCTGAACCTGGTGCAATATAAACACGCGGAGCCTGGGTATAACCTTCTCCGGGATATGTAATGTTTATTGATACTATACCGGAGCTTGCCAGTACTGCTTCAGCAGTAGCCTCTGTTGTCGGCTGGGCATCAGGTGTACCTGTCGGGGCTGAGAATGTAACATAAGCTGACTGTACATTTGACAAGCCTGTACCTATTGTGGGAATAGCGCTATAAGACATAGCTGAAGGAGGACCAAACATCGTCCTTACTGACTGGACACCCCAAACCGGTACGCTGTTCAATGTAGCCTGTAAGAGTGACTGGTTGGCAGCAAATTCATCTGCACAAATCCTGTATGGCAAACCCTGCGGAGTTGAAGGAACCTGTAGGGAGAATGACCCGTCGGCTGCAGTTGTTGTTTCGAATACAGTACTATGGAATGCGATTTGTCTTATGAGTCCATAATAATCAAAACCCCAGTAGCTACAATCGTCACACTCTACAACATCATGAAATGGCATTTGTATGTACCTGTAAATGAAGTATTCATTTTCTACATCTATTGTAGCTGTGACCTTAACATCTGCTGCAAGTTCCGGATCGTCATTTGTAAGGTCAGTCTCCACTGTTGCAATACCTGATATTGTCGAAAGATTATCGGTAGTTGAAAACATCGGAATCATTGTTCCTGCCTGTCTGACCAGACTATATGCATCCGTATATACTGAATCCGGCAGAGCAGGTAAAACAGCTATGAAGTCGACTTCACAATACCCTGTTTTCTGAACATTGACAGTAACGCTTCCTATCCTCAGGTCGCTGAAGGTAGCTATACCGCTGGCATCGGTTGTTGAAGTCAGCATTTGCCCGTATTGCGATACTGTAACAGTTACACCATCCATTCCCGTACCACCTTTGCCTGAATCGTCACCTTTATCGTAGTAACCGTAACTAAGCCATGAGGCATCAGAACCCAGAACAGCAACGACTGAATAGTCAATAATGCCTCCTGCCTTTTTCAGCGAATCACGCAGCAGCTCCATTTCCACTGCAAATTCGTTGTTCAATTCTGCCTGTGCCATCGCAAGGGAATCTTTCAGGAGTTCAAGATCCTCCTGGTTAGCATAAGCATCCTCTTCAGTGAATACATCTTTTGTACATGAAGAAGAAAAAGCAATGAATCCTCCGATCAATAAAAGGATTCCAAGTTTAAAGATTTGTTTCATAAGTTAATGATTTTAGTTAGTTAAAATGAATTGTCTATGTTAGTTTAAATAAAAATTGAATAGATATAAAAGGATTTTAGGGTCATTTTCTCTTAAAAACAAACTTCTAATTGAAATGTTCATAAGATTATCCTTATTTACGGAAAATGATTTTAACCACATTAAAGGTCAGGTTTAGGTTTTATCTAAAATAAATTAGGTTATGAAAAATACGACAAAAATGCAAACGAGTCAAGTTTTTTTGACGAGATAGTGTTATTTTATTGTTAAAGTTAAAATACAGGTGATGGATTACTAAATGACACTCACAGTATGGAACAAATCAATATGTCAATAAATATGCAAGAAATTACAATTTTCAGGAGAGTCTGTTCTTGTAATCCTCATATTTAAATTCTCTGAGAATCCTGAATCCCCCTTCTTTGGTCCATATACCTATTGAGGGGTGATGTACCCCGTTGAAAGTTGTTGTCTTGACCATTGTATAATGTATCATATCGAGGAAGACTATTCTGTCGCCGGGTTTCAGTTCATTGTCAAATGACCAGTCGCCCATGAAATCACCAGAGAGGCAGGAATTACCACCTAAACGGTATGTTGGCTTTCCGGGTACGGGATCTGTTGCACCCATTATCTTTGGCTTATAAGGCATCTCCAGACAATCAGGCATATGAGCAGTGAATGAAACATTAAGTATTGCCGTCTTAATTCCCTGGTTAATAACAATATCTTCGACTGTTGCAACCAGCTCCCCTGTTTCCCATGCGAAAGCACTTCCAGGTTCAAGAATGACATTTAATCCGGTCCTCTGCCTGAAATCTTTCAGTATCTCTGTTAAATGTTCAACATCATAATCCTTACCAGTAATAAGATGGCCTCCTCCCATATTTATCCATTTTATGGAATTAAAAAACCTGCCGAATTTTTTTTCAACAACTTTCAGTACTTTTTCCAGTGCATGTGAATCTGACTCAAAAAGGACATGAAAATGGAGACCCTCGATACCCGGGGGAAGTTTATCCCCAAGTTGATCTGAAGTAATCCCCAGCCTTGAACCGGGTGAACAGGGATCATATATTCCATGACTTACCTCTGAAAATTCAGGATTAATCCTTAAACCGGGGGATATTTTTTTCGAATATCTTTGTAAAATATCAAAATATTTATTGTACTGTACTAATGAATTAAAAGTAATATGAGAGCTATATTTCAGAATTTGTTCAAACTCGTCCTTAATAAATACCGGGGAATAGGTATGAGCCGGCGAACCTATCTCCTCAAAGCAAAGCATGGCTTCATTAAGTGAACTTGCCGCCGCACCCGAAATATATTCCCTCACAATATCAAACACGCCCCACATCGCAAAACCTTTGAATGCCAGTATTATTTCGGCTCCGGATGCATCAGCAACATGACGGATTAAAGAGAGATTTCCACGGAATCTTTCTTCCTCAATAACATAAGCCGGAGATGGCAATATTGAATAATCGATTGGCATTCCTAATATTTATTTCACCACAGATATCACGGATTGACACGGATGTTTCCTGCTTAAATCTGTGTTCTGCAGTGTACTTTATAATTCAAGGTCCACATCATGCAGTTCCACCCATGGGAGGCCAAGCAAATTAAGCTGTTCCATGAAGGGATCCGGGTCAAATTCCTCAACATTAAAAACACCGGGCTTCTTCCAGGTTCCTTTCAGGTACATCATAGCACCAATTGCTGCCGGCACACCTGTTGTGTAGCTTACCGCCTGCGTGCCCGTTTCCTTATATGCTTTTTCGTGACTGCAATTATTATAGATATAATAGGTTTTCTCCTTTCCGTCTTTTATTCCCCTGATACGGCATCCTATCGAGGTATACCCGGTATAATTCTCACCCAGATTACCAGGATCAGGGAGTACAGCCTTCAGAAATTTTATCGGGACTATCTCTCTTCCATCAAACATAACAGGCTCAATACCAGCCATTCCTATATTCTGTATTACACGCAGGTGAGTAAGATATTCCTTTCCAAAGGTCATCCAGAACCTGGCTCTCTTCAGAGTCGGGAAGTTTTTGACAAGTGATTCAAGCTCTTCATGATAAATAAGATATGATTCCCTCGGACCTATTTCGGGATAATTAAGTGGTTGATGTATCTGGTGAGGTTTTGTATAAATCCATTCGCCATTCTCCCAGTACTTTCCCTTCTGGGTAACCTCCCTGATATTGATTTCGGGATTAAAGTTTGTTGCAAATGGTTTACCATGATCTCCTGCATTACAGTCGACAATATCCAGATAATGGATCTCGTCAAAATGATGCTTTGCGGCATATGCCGTAAATACTGATGTAACACCGGGATCAAATCCACATCCAAGGATCGCTGTTATACCTGCATCTTTATACCTGTCGTTATATTTCCATTGCCAGCTATATTCAAATTTAGCTTCATCGAGAGGTTCATAATTGGCAGTATCGAGGTAAGATACACCTGTTTTGAGACATGCATCCATTATGTGAAGATCCTGGTATGGCAGGGCAACATTTACCACGAGATCAGGATTGAACGACCTGATAAGGTCTACCAGCTCCGGAACATTATCTGCATCCACCCTGGCAGTCTGAATACGGTTTCCGCCAATCCTTTCAGCTATGGCATCACATTTTGCTTTTGTCCTGCTGGCATGCAGTATTTCACTGAAAACATCCGGAAGTGAGGCCATCTTATGAACAACGACAGTACCTACTCCCCCTGCCCCTATTACTAATACTTTTCCCATATAATATTCTTATTATTAACTTTTTATTATTAAACAACCTGAAGAATAACGCCTCATACATCCTCCTTTTTCAAATATAACATTAAATAAAAGATCATTCAATAGTTAGTTACACTATAAATCAAAATAATGTACAATTCAATTCATCGTTATCAATGTCGATTCATTTCTGATTATCTTTGTAACTTTATTTTTCTGATGAGAATGGCATGAAGTTAATCAATCCTCTGATTATTCTCAGGATATTAAGTACTATCCTTCTACTCGAGACGATCTCTTTCCTGATATGCCTGCCGGTAGCAGTGTTCTATAAGGAGCCTCTTGACCCACTACTTTTCTCAGCCTCATTTACAGGTCTTCTGTTCATTATATTAAGAATAATAACACGAAATGTAGATACTACGAAAATAAGTAACCGGGATGGCTATGTGGCAGTAACACTCTCCTGGCTTATCTTTGCTATAATGGGTGCATTACCATACCTCATTAGTGGTACTATTCCTTCATTTATTGATGCTTTCTTTGAATCAGCATCAGGATTTACAACTACAGGTGCATCAATACTCCGGGATATCGAAGCTCTACCCTATTCTATTCTCTTCTGGAGAAGTTTTACACACTGGATAGGAGGTCTGGGCATTATAGTACTGGTAATCATTATACTTCCTTCCCTCAGAATAACTGCCCAGCAGTTAATGGGACTGGAATCGTCATTGAAGGAAAAAACACATCCCAAGACCAAGGCAGTAGGATTCAGACTGCTCATCATATATCTCGGACTTACGCTCAGTGAAATACTATTTCTGTACCTGGGCGAAATGAACCTGTTCGATAGTATCTGCCACACATTCGGTACTGTTGCTACCGGTGGTTTTTCGACCAAAAATGCCAGTATAGCCGCATTTTCTTCATATACACAATATGTTATTGCATTTTTTATGCTGTTATCAGGTGTCAGTTTTGTAGCATACTATTATATTTTAAAGAGGCAATTCATTAAAGTAAAACATACTGAGGAACTATGGTTTTACCTCGGTACCGTATTGGTTGTAATAATTCTGATAGTCGGTATATTGCTCATAAAAACAACAAGTTCCTTTGAAGCAATACTGAGGGAAAGTGTTTTCCAGGCAATATCCATAATTACCACCACAGGCTATGTTACAACAGATTATTTATTATGGCCTCCGGCAGCTATCACACTGATATTCATATTGTTATTCGCAGGAGCAAATACAGGTTCCACCACCAGCAGCATTAAAATGTCGAGGCATCTTATTGTAATTCGAAATGTAAAGAATCTGTTTACCCGGCTTATTCACTCAAATGTTATAACCCAGATAAAACTAAACGGCCGACCTGTTTCCGAAAAAGACAATACTTCAATAATATCCTTTGTCATACTGTACCTGTCTATTTTCCTTGCGGGTACAATTATCGTAACACTTACTGGTCTTGATCCTGTAACATCAGCCAGTGGTGTTGCGGCGACACTCGGCAATGTAGGACCGGCACTGGGATCATTAGGGCCTGTATGCAATTATGCACACATGCCGGAGATTACCAAGTTCATCTTTGTAATATTAATGATAGTGGGAAGGCTTGAGATAATTACGGTTTTTGTGCTTTTTACCAGGTCGTTCTGGAAACTATAAGCGTTCAGCGTTCAGCGTTTGGAAAAAAAATTACGTATGTTCTCAAGGTCTTCGGGGGTACCAACGGTTAGCCAGTATCCGCCATCTTCCCTGTAAGTAACTATCCTTTGTGTTTCAGCAAGGTGGAGATAAAGGGCAGTCAGTGTATAAACCCCTTCGCTCATATAATTAAATATTGCGGGATTAATTATATGTCTTCCCGAAAAAGCTATTTCAGTGAGAGGTTCTGTTTCATCTCCGGCTATTATTCTTTCTCTTGTATCTTTATTACACCATCCTTTCAGTAAACCTTCCTGATTAACAAGAAAATATCTCTTCCCCTGGCGGTTTCTTACTGCCAGGGTTGCAAGTCCGTTCATATCGAGGTGATACTGATACAGTACAGACAGATCCAGGTCGGTTATGGTATCTGCATTAAAAAGCAGAAAAGGATTTTTGTCGAAAAAATCTCTGGCTTTATAGAGTCCGCCACCAGTTTCAAGGAGTTTCTTCCTTTCGTCAGAGATAGTGATCCTATACCCGTCATTTCTAATCTTTTCTATTTCCCTTACAACCTGGTCGGCCAGATGATGAATATTTATAATAATGTCGTCGAAACCTGAATTAGTGCAATTTTCAACAGCATGACGCAACAGGCTCTTTCCGTTTATTTCAAGAAGAGCCTTGGGAATATTCCTGGTTATTTTACCAAGCCTTGTTCCCTTGCCGGCTGCCATTATCATTGCTTTCATAACGAATAATTATTGATTTTGAGATGAGAGCCGCTGAAATACAGATGAACCGGGTATAGACGATATTGTTTTATATAGTTCAGGCAGATCAATATGATTCCGTGCTTTTTCTGCCAATTGTATGAGCAGATGAACTCCAGGTACTATACTTTCGGTAAAAGTGGGTTTCTGCTCATATAGTCCCCTGAAGCCAAAAGCACCAAGAGCCTGCATTACACGTATCATGCTGAATCCTGAATAATAACCGTGAAATTTTTCCTTATCCTCACCTGTTACCATACAAAATTTTTCTATATAATAATCCAGAAGTTCATCCCTGTTTGGCTGAATCATCGGGATCTTGGCATCATATAAAAGTGATGCCACATCATACTGCGGAGCACCCTTTCTCCCACCCTGGTAATCGATGAACCATGGTAAACCTTTAACAACCATCACATTTGCCGTCTGAAAATCCCTGTATAGAAAATATTCCTGACCTGCTTCGAGAAGATAGTCGGCAAGTGAAACAAAATCATGTTCGAGGTTTCGTTCGTTAAAAGGCACAGCAAGAAGCTTGAGAAGCATATATTTAAAATAATTCAGATCCCACATCATCGACTGCCGGTCAAAGCTCCTGTGCGGATAACAAAGGTCAAGATTCAGTCCTTTTATGCCTTCTGTCTGGAATAGTATCAGCTTATCGAATATTTTACGATACAGATCTTTTGTTTCTTCATTGAAGTCTGAGATATCTTCTCTGTCGTGAAGCCAGGTATAAAGGTTTATGTCTCCCAGATCTTTAAGGTAATAAATGAATCTATCGGGAAGGTAACCATATATCTCAGGAACGGGAAGGGCTTTGCTTATGAAATGATTTGTAAATCCGACAAAAGCTTCATTCTCTTCAAGATTGGGATTATATGCTCCTATAACACTTTTATCCCCGTCGATTATCCTGAAGTACCTCCTGTCGGAACCGGATCTTGGAAGAGCTGTTACCTGTAAATCAGAACCTCCGAACAATTCCTTGTAACCATCTGATATATAATCTATCTCATTCATACCGTATGTTTATGCCACCTTAATGTTGTTCTATTATCCCCCTGTAATTTCTTCTTCTGTTTAGGGTCAAATGTTAATTGACAATGATAATCAAAAGATTTTGTTTATTGGCATCACGCCTATACCGGGACGTTCATTAAGTGTGATCTTACCATCTGTAACAGTTACACCGTCATAACAATCATTGCTTATTAACAGATTCCCGTCCAGATCGGCCCAGTCTGCCATGGGCGACAGTTGAGCCGCTGCCGATATTGCACATGATGTTTCAGTCATGCAGCCCAGCATTACTTTCATACCCATCTCTTTGGCCATGATAGCCATCTTATATGCAGCATTCATCCCTCCGCATTTCATAAGCTTAATGTTTATGGCGGAATAGACACCCTTCATGTTGAAAAGATCATCTATGGTCTGGAGTGCTTCGTCAGCAATTACCGGTATAGGTGAATTCTGATTGAGCCATGCAATATCGTCGATCATTTCTTTCGGCATAGGTTGTTCAAGAAATATCACATGGTTTTCTTTAAGCCAGTGCGACATTTCCAGGGCATAATTCCTGTCTTTCCATCCCTGGTTTACGTCTACACATAAAGGTTTGTCAGTAACACTTCTTATTGTCTCTATCATCTCTTTATCGGTACCAAGTCCCAGCTTCACTTTAAGTATTTTATAAGGCTCTGCTTCAGCAACTTTCTGTTTCACTACTTCAGGAGTATCAATTCCTATTGTAAAACTGGTAAAGGGAGTCTTAGCGGGATCAAGTCCCCAGATTCTGAACCATGGTTTTCCCATCAGTTTTCCTGCAAGATCGTGCAGCGCTATATCCACTGATGCTTTTGCAGCATAGTTGCCTGTTTCAATGCCATCGATATATGTAACAATATCTTCAATCAGGAATGGATCACTGAATTGCGACAAATCCACCTTCGACAGGAAATTAATTACAGATTCATGGCTCTCTCCAAGGTACGGGGGCATTGAGGCTTCTCCGTAACCTTTTACACCATCGTATTCTATTTGAGTGAGAACTACAGGAGTAGTTGTCCTTGAACTTGTAGCCAGGGTAAAAGTATGTTTAAGCTGTAGTTCATAAGGTATAAAACTTAACTTCATAGACATGCTTTTTCGTTTAGCCGTTTTTACAGGTTCATTACAGGCAGAAACTGCACCCCCGGTAATGACGGCACCACCTAAAAATGTACAGTATTTCAAGAAGGTTCTTTTATTCATTATTATTTTATTTACTATTTGTTATACCAGGGATGATCCTTTACTGACTCTATACCTTTTTGTGATTCTGCGCCAATTACTCTCCTTGTACCCATAATTATCCTTTTGCTGTAGTTTGATCTGGTTGAATCAAGGCTGTTGATTTTTACCATTCCTGCCGAATTAATATAATCCGTATCACCTATGTACAAACCAACATGCGTAACTCTTTTTTCACCTTTATCATTAAAATGTCCAAAAAAGACCAGGTCACAAGGCAACAGATTGTCGAAAGATGAAGATATATCAACAGATTCTCCGTGATAAAATTGTAATGAAGCATCACGTGCCAGGATAATGCCATATCTGAAAAATATTGTTCTGACAAAACCGCTGCAGTCTAAAGCCTTCGTCGACATACCTCCCCACAGGTAGGGATAACCGAGAAACGATTTTGCGAACTTTATCATACTCTCCGGTTCAGGTTTTATTCCGGAACTCCAGTTGTTATAATGTTCAGCCTGACTCCTGTTCACACAACCTCGTCTTCCGTCAGGGAGTTCAACAACATAAAAATCCTTTCGTTCTGAAATGAGTTTTACTATGGCTCCTGATATAATATCCGAAACGACCCCGGTTAGATCATCTTCAGATACTATTTCTCCTGATTTACCCTGATATATAAGCCTGTCTGATAATTTCCAGTCATCAAGTTCCTCTTCATCCATTTTCACAATACTGCCACCGGTAGTCCATCCCAGGTAATAATCGGGTGTCTGTATTAATAACCAGCCACCCTTTGTTTTGAGTATCTTCACTGGAGTTCCCATGAGTGCCTGGGAAACCAGTTCGCTTGAATAGGATGGTTCCCTTTTAATGTTACAGACACTTACCGTAACAAGGCCCCATGTCTTTTTGGTTTCTGTTGTGTCGGGAAGCACCAGCAGACTGTCATATATCTCATAGCCAGCCTTTTCGAGAATACCTATTATCTCCTCTTTTGCTTCTTTAATGTTGGTCTCACCCTTAATTATAAGACTATTTCCTTTCAGCACGTCTACCGTATGAAAAAACAGAGCTTCACGCTGGTCGGGTACCCATTTAGTGATTATTGAATCAATCTCATTACCAACCTGATCGGGTAAATCCGACGTTGTACATCCGACGATACAGAACAATAAAATAACGAAAACGGCAAATCTCATAATTATACAAATAGTAATTCCTGATGTCACAAATTTAAAAATTGCCATAGTATTTAGGCAATTAATTAAAGCCTATTTATATTTATAGAACAAATATTTATTTAAAGCAGATGAAAAACAGAATCAAGAGCATCATCATCAGTATATTTCTTATACATGTTATTGTTACCTCCTGTACTCTTAACGGACAGCATGTAAAAACAGGACTGGAGATGTTGGCTATCAGCAACTTTGAAATACTGCAGGGCAAAAAAGTGGGGCTGATAACAAATCCGACAGGAGTAAACAGGCACCTGCAATCGGGTGTTGACATCATTTATAATGCTCCGGGTGTAAGACTTACCGCCCTTTACGGTCCTGAACACGGTGTACGGGGTGAGTTCACGGCAGGTGAGATCATCGGATCTGCAGTTGATCCGGAAACAGGTGTGCCTGTTTACAGCCTGTACGGTAATACGCGGAAACCCACAAAGGAGATGCTCGAAGGAACAGATATCCTGGTATATGATATACAGGATATCGGATCGAGATCGTATACTTATATCAGCACTCTCGGTCTTGTCATGGAAGCAGCAGCCGAAAATGACATACCGTTTATAGTGCTCGACAGGCCGAATCCACTGGGAGGTAATCGTATGGAAGGACCGCTGATAAGAGAGGGTTTCTTTTCTTTTGTCAGCCAATACCCCATACCTTATATACATAGTATGACTGTTGGCGAGCTTGCCATGTTCCTCAACGGTGAGGGATTGCTGAAGGATGGAATAAAATGCGATCTGAGTGTCATTAAAATGGACGGATGGAAAAGGGAGATGCTGTTTGAAGATACCGGTCTGCCGTGGGTGCCCTCATCACCACATATACCTTATGCCGAAACATGTCACTATTATCCTGCCACAGGAATAGCAGGCGAATTATACGTAGCAAGCATAGGCGTTGGATATACACTGCCTTTTATGATGTTTGCTGTCGAATGGATAAATGCAGATTCACTGGCACAAAACCTTAACCGACTGGAGCTTCCGGGTGTTATTTTCAGGCCTGTACATTACAAACCCTATTACAGTGTTTCACAAGGGAAGATGGTTCACGGGGTACAGATACATATAACTGATAAAGAAAAAGCACCTTTGACACTCATTCAGTTCTACATAATGCAGGAATTGCATAAGCTTTGGCCGGAGAAAGATTTATTCGAGTTGTGTGAAAAATCAAGGCTTGACATGTTCGATAAGGTCTGTGGAACCGATCAGGTAAGGATCAGGTTTACAAAGAGCCGTACTGTAGCTTCAATATCTTCTCTCTGGACAGAAGATATTAAAGACTTCAGAATGGTAGCAGGGAAATATTATTTGTATTAGACAGAAGACGGAAGTCGGAAGACGGAAGTATTGTTAATAATCTGCTCCCTCCATACTCTTTTCAAGTTCACGGGCATGGACAAGGAATTCATCCACTTTCATCTCCTTATGGAATACCATGCCATGTGTTGTACGTATCTTCGGCCGTTCATGTTCATAAAAGAAATCCTTTCCGAGTATTAGCTGAACCCGTTTAAATTGTTCAACCCATATCTGTTGTGAAAGGTCGCTGAAGGGTCCGTCAAGCTCATAGCTGGGGAATGAAGCGTCAACCTGGCTGATATAGCAATTTTTGAAAGAGCTATTTAAAACAGCCATTGAGTTCAGGGATACAGGTGTAAATACATTGGCCTCCGAGGGCTGGAACCTGAACCACACATTCCTGTAGCCTATTATTCTGAGAGCCGAAATATCTTCTTCTTTTTTCCATTGTCTTAAAGCTTCTGCCAACGCCTGTAATACCTTGTAATGTGTGTCGGGTCCTGATCCTTCGGGATCAAAAGCAAGACTTATCACAGTGGGGCGTATGCGTTTCAGCATCTCCAGGATGGGTTCAACATCACGTTTAGTGCTAGGCTGGGGAGTGAAAATATCTCCTGTGTAAAAACCGAGACGCAGGTGTTCGATATTCCTGACTTTGACTCCATAATGAGCCCATACCAGTTCCTCCTCGAACTCACGGAGCATACCCTTAAGCTTCTGAATGTCAGGGGCATTCTTTTGTCCACTATAACTGGATCTCATCAGTTCAATATTTTTTCTGATCTGATCCGTCAGTTCTTCTTTCGATTTCAATTTATATGTGTCGACCATGGCTCTCACCATCCTGTGACAAACACCTCTCAACTGACCCTCCTCATCTTTGGCTGCTATTTTATTAAGATAGTGATTTACATCCTTGTCGAATTTGTATTTATATCCCTGATCGAAAAAATCGGGATATTCGATCATCTGTATTTTATCCTGTTCTATATGATTAAGTGTTTCCTGCATAAGGTTTTGCAGCATGATATTCGTTACAGCCGTAAATCCTGAAGTCAACACTGAGAAATAAAATTCATTTGATGATTCACGCAGTTGGCGTATTATACAGGGGAAGATGCCCAGCATTATATCATCATGATGAGGGCCTGTATGAAGATAGACCTGGTCTTTTTCTTTTCTGAGACCCAGTTCTATTTTCTTTTTTGTTGATTCAACAACCTCTTTCACTCTTTCGAGACTCAGGTCAGGTATCATTCGGCAATACCTGCAGTTTTTCATGTCATCGAGAACCAGGTTATGAGCGTACTTATCTATTTTCTGGCACAGGTCAAATATTGCTTTCTCGGTTTTATCGAATGTCCATTCGCCATCTGTATAATACTTTTCTATACTGTCGTGAAGCTGAACTGCTGCTCCTTCGGTGAGATAAAAACGTGCATTCTTCTGTCTCTGTAAAACAGTAGCCGGGTATAGATTATCAGGTTTACTTTCCAGTGCATTTTTTACAACATTTGCCTTCGCCTCACCTGCGGCAAAAATAATTGTTACACCATCGGGATTATATGTTATAGTTCCAAGTCCGATAGTTATAACCAGCCTGTTCCTTGATATTTCAATTCCACCAAGATCACCTGCTGATGCTGCCTGTGTTTCAAAGTTGGTGGCAGTCAGCCTGCTTGATGAATTATGGTCACTACCTCTTGTATTGAAGGCAATATGTCCGTCGGGACCAATGCCTCCCAGGAAAAAGCCGATACCCCCGAGTTCCCTGATCCTGTTTTCATAATCCATACACCAGTTGTCGATGCTGAAAACAGAGGTCTGTTGCAGTTTTTCCTGTTGGGTTGAAGCTTCCCTGTTACGCAACGTAAGGTCAATCCGGCTATCCGGGAATACTTCAGAAAAATGTTTTCCCTCAGCAAGTGTTATCTCATCACAATTTATCAGCAAAGCCTTTGCCGGATCGAGATCAAATCCTTTTATATAATAGTTGTTAACATAATCATAAAAGCTGTTATGTTGTTTTGGATCTATCGGATAGAATTCATCGATCTGTACAAAATGCAATCCCCTGAGTGATGGTTTCTTACTTATTGAAAGGCCGTTCCTTTCCATCAGATCACGATTTTCCTTATCATCCCAGCCATCGAGAAGTCTCTTTGTCCATTTAATAAAATATTCCGGTGTTTTGCCTGTCGGGAGGCTTATAACACCTTCGGGATAAGCAGCCACCCATTCAATAAACCTCAGGGCAGTAAGAAAACCGAGGTTGGGAAAATTCTCTACAATAATATATGGGATCTTCGTTGAATATCCTCTTCTCCCTGAGCGGTCGAAAAACGACTTCTCGACATTTGAAAATCCTGTAATCTTCATCTTTTTACCTTTTAAAAGTCAACTTTATTCTTTAATAATGGCCTCATACAGTATTTCAGCGGGATGAAATGCTTTTTTCCCTGTCCCCTCCTGAATATGATGCCTGCATGATGTCCCTGGTGCAACTATAACCGTATCATCCGATGCTTCGCGTACAGCCGGAAAGAGTATCAGTTCTCCGATCTTCATACTCAATTCATAGTGTTCTTTTTCATATCCGAATGCTCCCGCCATACCGCAACATCCGCTTGGTATCTCTTCCACTTCGAAGTTAAGAGGTATGGATAGCATCTTCAGGGTATATCCGGTTGAAGATATAGCTTTCTGCTGACAATGACCATGTACTTTTATTTTTTTATGATCTGAGGTAAACTGATCCCGGCTTATTCTGCCATTATCGTATTCCCTGCAGATAAATTCTTCGAGCAGCATAGCTTTGTCTGCCAGCTTTATAGCATCATGCTCCAGGTGGTTGTCTACAATCTCAGGGTATTCATCCCTGAATGAAAGTATAGCCGAAGGTTCTATACCTATCAGGGGTACATCCTCGGAAATTATATTCTTCAACAATCTTATATTCTTATCGGCCACCTTTTTGGCGACTTTCAGCATTCCTTTTGAAAAGAAAGTTCTTCCGCTTTCCCTGTGTATTGGTATGACTACCTTATACCCAAGCTTTTCCAATAAAAGTATTGTCTTTATACCTATATCACTTTCATTAAAATCGGTAAATTCATCTGCAAAAAGATATACTTTACCGTTTTTACCGGCTTCAGGATTTGTATTACTTCGCCACCATTTTCGCAGGGTATATGATGAAAGTGACGGTATTTTTCTGCTCTCTTCGAAGCCTATTATCTTCTTGAATAGTTTTAAGCCTGTTATATAATTTGTTACAGGCCTGAAAACCATACCCAGTTTGTTAATACGTGGCAGCCAGCCTATAAGCCAGCTTCTGAAAGGTACTCCATGGATATCATAATGATGCTGCAGGAATTCGGCTTTGAATTTCGCCATGTCGACATTTGAAGGGCATTCCGACTTACAGGCCTTGCATGAAAGGCAAAGGTCCATTACCCTGTAAATCTCTTCATGATCCCATGGATATTTTTTCCCGGATCGGGTAAGAAATTCACGGAGGATATTTGCCCTGCCGCGTGTCGATTTATCTTCATCACGGGTTGCCATAAAGGATGGACACATTGTCCCTCCGATAACAGCATTTTTACGACAATCGCCTGATCCACTGCATTTTTCCGATGCAAAAAGGAGTGTGCCTTTTTCAGGAAACCTGAATGTTGTTTTAAGGGGCCGGGGCTGTTCTCCTTTTATATACCGAAGGTTTTCATCCATGGGGGGCGTGTCGATTATTTTCCCCGGATTGAAAATATTACCTGGATCCCATGTTCTTTTCAATTCTTTCAGGAGCCTGTAATTATGTTCTCCCAGCATCATGGGGATAAACTCGCCTCTGAGCCTGCCATCACCATGCTCACCACTGAGCGATCCCCTGTATTTTTTTACCAGCAATGCTATTTCTCTGGCAATATTATGATATATCTCAATATCTGCCGGATCCTTAAGGTTCAGCAGCGGACTGAGATGAAGCTCACCGGTTGCAACATGTGCATAGTATGCACAATTGAGGTTATACTTTTTAAGAACCTTTTCAAATTCGGTAATATAATCAGGAAGATATTCAGGAAGCACAGAGGTGTCTTCAATTACCTGTACACTTCTCTTTTCACCTGGAATATTCAGCAGGACACCGAGACCTGCCTTTCGCAGATCCCACACCCTCTCCATCTCTACACTATCGGTATATACCGGGAAATGATAGCCATAACCGGCATTCCTGAGTTCCGTTTCAATCTTTCGTGCAGATACCAGAATATCATCAACAGAATCTCTCAGAAGTTCGATAAGCAAAACTATCTTTGGTGTGCCCTTTATGAAAAACCTGTTTTTACTCTGTGTGATATTATCTTTTGTACAATTGAGTATAAAATCGTCGATCAGCTCTATTGATGCAGGATTATGTTTAAGTATCAATATATTGGCTTTCAGGGCTTCTTCAAGTGTGCTGAAATGAGCACATATCAGACCTGTTTTAAACGATGGTAACGGTAAAAGATTCAGCTTCAGACTGGTTGTAAAGGCCAGTGTTCCTTCTGATCCGGCCAGCAATTTACATATATTGATTTTCTTTCCGTTTTCACTGAAGGGATCTGAATCGAGTAAGGTGTCAAGGGCATAACCATTGTTACGTCTTCTAAGTGCAGGATGTGGAAATTGATTTGTAATCTCCTTCCTGTTTACAGGATCTGAAAGAGTATCACGGATATTCCTGTAAATAGCTGTTTCAAGCAAAGAAGGATCTCCGTTACATTTCTTATTAAACTCACTGGTTGTTAATCCCTTAAATGTTGTTTCAGTACCATCGGAAAGAATGATATCTGCTTCGAGGATATGATCTCTTACACTGCCATAGATGATTGAATGTGCACCACATGAATTATTACCGAGCATTCCTGCCATACAGCACCTGTCAGCAGTTGATGTTTCGGGTCCAAAGAAGAGCCCGTGCGGTAAAAGGAAAAGGTTTAATTCGTCGAGTATCACTCCCGGTTCAACAACAACCCATTTTTCAGCCGGATTAAACTCAATTATCCGGTTCAGATACTTTGAAACATCCACTACAATACCAGGTCCTACCACCTGCCCTGCAAGTGATGTCCCCCCGCCTCTAGGTATTATTGAAGTGCCGGTATCCCTGGCAGTACTGATTATCTTCTTAATATCCTCCTTATCCTTTGGTCGGGTTACAGCAAGGGGAAACTCCCTGTACGACGATGCATCAGTGGCATACAATATCCTGTAAAGATCATCGGTAAACAGGTCGCCTTTAAGTTCTTTTTTTAACTCTGTGAGTGTCATCTACTCATTCTTTTTTACACCAAAAGCAGGATCTATATTAAGAAACCTGATTACTATAAGTCCCGGTATTGCACAGATGATCACAAAGATGAAGAACCAGTTATAACCCATTAGTTCTTTCATAAAGCCGGATATCATTCCGGGCAGCATCATACCGAATGCCATAAGTGAGGTTGCAATAGCATATTCAGCAGTTTTGTACTTACTTTCACCCACATAGTAAAGCATATAAAGCATATAGGCTGTAAAACCGAATCCATAGCCGAACTGTTCAAAGGCTACAGCTATATAAATTGCAATATTACCAGGCAGAGGTTGTGTGTAAGCAAGATATATATATACAGCGCTTGGGATATTTAGACATAAAGCCATAATCCATATAAGGCGTTTCAGACCATATTTTGCAGCTGAAAAGCCTCCAAGTATACCTCCGAGTGTAAGACAAATCATACCTGCAGTACCGTAAGCAATACCGTATTGTGCTGATGTCATACCCAGACCGCCCATGCTCCTGGAGTCAACAAGAAAAGGTGTCGCTACTTTAACAAGCTGTGACTCACCGAGCCTGTAGAAAAGAAAGAATATCAAGGCCGGTACTACACCCGGTTTTGTAAAGAAGGAGACAAACACATCCTTATAAACATTCCAGCTCATTTTTTCCTTTGTACCCCCCTCATAAGGATGAGGCATCATAACCCTGTGATATATTCCCAGTGCCAGCAGTATTATACCCATAACCAACAGTGACGCCATCCAGCTGAATGCTATATTACCGGCAGTAATATCAAATTCCGAAATAACTCCCTCCCCGGAAAGATTATGATCAATTTTTACTGACATAGCCACAGGAATATTCCAATTTTTGCTGGTGAATTCATATCTTCCCGTCTGGTTCGATGAAATATCAATATCCTTGCTGCCGGAAGTCCTGA
>Ga0272441_10004834_pt1 | contig 23935 bp, 15 predicted proteins | sample SSMProp6N_FD_193582 | JGI IMG/M metagenome (GOLD analysis project Ga0272441, IMG submission 193582) | Marine sediment archaeal communities from Little Sippewissett salt marsh, Falmouth, MA, United States - SSM-Prop-6N | ecosystem: Environmental > Aquatic > Marine > Wetlands > Sediment ...
CAGAACGTTAATTGCTACCTGTGCTTTCCCTGCCCCTGACTTAAGACCTATACCATATTCATATACTCCTTTGGCTTCAGGGTTCTCCTTGCTATATCTTAAGGCATAGCCATAAGTCTTGTCTTTGGCCTTGACAAATTCATAACGGCTGTCATCATTCTCATTATTCTCATCAAGAGCATATGTCTCTTTCATCTCTTGCTCATTGACGAATGTTCTTTTTATCTGGCCCGGACCATATATACCTTCGATAACAGGAGTCATAAACTCTGTTATACCATTAAACTTAGACATTGACAGCTGTGGTACAAATCCTTTGTCTGCCCTTGCCTTGTACTCCTGGTAAGTAAGTTCTTTGCCCTTAAATTCAACATTCTTACCGACAATATGATAGTTCCTTGAGAAAAGGTGTATCATATTATTGAAAGCCCTATCACCAAGCCTGCTGCCTGTATGATCCATGAGCTTCTTTACAGCATCACGGAAATCACGAAGATGAATAATCCTCTCGTTATCCTGGTCTATCTTGGATGGGTTAAGCCTTATATATTGTGTGTTCTTTTGTCTTCCACGACTGCTTGTAGGCTCGATGACAAGGTAAGGAACACCTGCATACCTACCTTTACCTTCAGGCTTATTCTTCTTATAGAATATCTCTACCCTGTAATTGGCTTTCTCATTGGCCCTGGCAAGGAACTTATGGTTGAAAAGGTCCATTAATTTCTCAAGCATGCCACTACCGGTATGCGTGACCTTCTCTTCATATTTATAAGCCAAAGGCTGAGCTACCTTTAATCTTCCTGATGATAGTACTGTCTTCTGGTATATCTCTGAATGTGATTCTTTCTGACCTGGATAATATTGCAGTTCGGCTATATCATTTGTACGGTCAATCTTCACTACATTGAATAGTTCGGCCTGCTGTCCTTCTGTCTTCTCCCTGTATGCAGCTTCAGCATTTTTCATCAGTTCCTCACCAAAAGAACTATATATCTCATCTTCTGACATTATACCAAGATGAGCAAACCTGTTACCTAGAGGTTTTTTATCCTTATCATATAGCTGCCCAAGCACATGAATAGCATAAGGCATCTTTCCCGTTGGGTCTTCGGCCTTAACATATATAACATCACCTTCTTCAATAAGCCTTGCACTTAATCCTTTCTTCCCTATAAACTTGCTAGCTACATGTGAAGGGTATTTAAGATCATGTGCTGTCTCAGCATTATCTATTGGTGTGTATATCTTATCTTTCGAGTCATACACATCTTCTTCCTCCTGTCCTGTCGTGTCATCAGTCTCAGGATCTTCATACCTGTCTTCTGTCTCACTACCTATAACTTCTTCTGCCTTATCTTCCTGTTCAATGCGACCTTCCCTGACATCACTTACTGTCTTACCTTTGAGTATGGATTTTTCAAATTCTATCCTCTTCTCATATTCGTTCCTTCGTTCAGCATTGACCTTATTCCTGTCTTCCGTATTAAAGGAGAGGTTCTTCTGTTTATTATTGAATGTACGGGTATGGTCAACGACAAAAGCATATTCCTTATTCCTGCTTATAGCAGTATACATAGCTTCATTAAACTCACTGTCATCAAGAAACTGATCCCTGTTAAGGTCAATGAATACCTGGTCAAACTCCCTTCCTGCCACCTCTGCATATGTGAATGTATTATCTTTAAGGTCAGGGTGCCTGTTGATAAATGATAGCTTATCCTGATCTGAATATACTATTATTGCCTTGGTTTTACCATTGCCTTTTGTCGATTCAAGCTGCTGGTTCATATGGCTATTATCACCTACATGAACACCTACTGTATCAAAGCCTATCTTATCCCTTGCATAAGCCGTTAATCCTGTTACCTGGCTGTCATTATCATTGAATGAGTCCATGAACTCATTATTCTCATCTATAAGGCTACGGTGTGCTATGGTCAATGGATCAATCACCTCAACCATGTTGATACCATCGATAACATTACGGTTTATCTCAGGCTCTTCACTCATGGTCATACCCGGCTGTTTCTTCTGTACCTGTGAAGGGTCACCAAGGCTTATAACCTTGAATTTCTGATCACGACCTTCATTGGCTTTCTGCAGAGTATTGGCCAGTGTAACGAGTTCGGTATCTGTTAGTGCAGCCACCTCATCCACCACAACCAGTTTTGCTGACTGTGGTATACTGTCTTCTTTTAGTTCCTGTGCCAGCTTAGGCTTGATAGCCAGGCTAAGGCTTTCATTAAGCATGGCTGCTGATCCGTTATGTGGTGCTATAGCAAATACCTCATCTGACTTGAGACGTAATGATCTTGTTATATAGCCTATCACTATCTGTGTCTTACCACTACCTGCTATACCCTTAAGGAAGGCCCAGTTCTTAAAGCGATGATACCTGCTGTCTTTCCTTGTAACTGTTTTTACAGTGGAATTATACCACTTGACAGCACCACGTATGGCTGCTATCTGCTGGTTTGTTGGTGCAAGCTTGATATCAAGGTAATGACTATATTCATCGTTGATATGGTTTACCGGGTCATACCTGCTCTCAAGTTGGCCTATAGCTTCATTCATACCTTCGATCTGAAGATGCAATGATGTAAGCCTTATTATCTCGTTATTTGTCCACCCGTTATACCCTGACTGTTTCTCTTCCTGTATAGCATTATGATACTTATTTATATCATTGTCTTTCCTGTAGATATCAAAAGCAAATATCCCTTTCTCTGTTTTAACACCCATTACAGAAACGAGTATATCCTTAAAGCCCTTCTTTGGATTTTGTGAATATTGTGTAAAAGCCTTCTTCCTGTTCTTTAAGGTCTGAGGATCTATGTCAGGTCGTTCAATATATGCATCACCAAGCTTTTTCTTAAGTGTCTCAGAACGACCCTTCATCTTCTCAAGCACATCAGTCTTAAGGTCACTGTTCTTTATCTCGACCAGTATCCTGTCAACAAATACTTCATGGAATGAGTATACATTACCCATCTCAGCTGCTTCCCTGGCATCTTCAAGTATAGCATCAAGAGTGCTGGCACCTATAGCATCAGAGATCAGTTTATATAGATCCCTGTTCTCTTCCTGTACTTTTATTTCTCCTTTCTCATCAAGCTCAATGCCTAATCCAAGCAACCGTTTACTGTTCCTGTTAACTTGTGATTGTGTATCTATGTTCTTCTTTTCCTCGAAGTTCTTCTTAACCTCAGGCATGACAGATACGGTAAGGGTCTTTATGCTCTTGTCGATACTCTCTATATATCCCTTGAAAGCTTTCCTTTCAAGCCTATCCTTGAGTTCAGTATTCTGGTATATCTCTTTACGTGCCTGCAGCTCATCGATCACCCTTTCAACTTTTCGAAGGTTGTCATACATCTCAGGATTAGCACTGTATGTTTTCTCTATCTCATCTGCTTCATTTACCGGTTTATCGGCAACCTTCCTCTGGAACACATAATCATTATCTATCTTCTTTGGTATACCATCCCTGTAGTTAAGCAATCCCTCTCCATTGGCAAACTGTTCAATCTCATCAAGCCTTGTCAGTGCCTTGTTAAAGTTATCTCTGGCTATTCTCATAGCCGTGAATTTCTCGTTTATCTCTTTCTTTTGCTGTATACCATCTTCAGGTTTTATCTCTCCCTCCTGTACAGCTGCATCAATATTATTAATATCTCTGTCTCTCTGATCAGGTGTATATTCACTCTCATCAAGTCTTTTCTTTTCTATAGGTACTATCTCACGTACAGCAGCTATATCATCCATGCTTATATCCATCTTGCCACGTACATTCAATGATCCCATGACAGGATTATCCAGTATGCTGATAACATTATCAAGTGATGAACGGCCTTCACGTACAGCTTCTATCTCTGCTTCAAGCCTGGCCCCTGTAATACTGTCAACACCTATATCAAGATAGTGCTGGTTTTTTATACCAAGCTCACCTGTCTTCTCTTCAGGTTTTGATAAGATGGAGAATTCGCTGTTACTTTCTGGTATGCCATTTATTGTTGATGCTTCTTCGTAGAGATACTTGGCTTTCTTTGTTTCAAGTGAACCTGGATCTTTCTTTGACTCTTCATTATATTTAGCTGCAAGCCCTATCACCTCATTCATCTGTTGACGATACCTCTTAAACAATTCTTTATGTTTGCTGGTATCTTCAAACAGGTCAATCATCTCCTGTGTTTCATCACGAATAGTATCGAGTTGTTCCTTATCCTTAACAAATTCCTCAACACTATCAAGGACAGCCATCTTATTACGTTCATAGAAAAGACCCTGTGTAAGAAACTCTTTAAATTTCATAGTTTCTTCATCTGCATATATGTCATCACGGTCAAACAGCTTGTTCTCAACATCATCCCATGTTGACTTCATTGTATCAAGAGCCATCTTTATATCAGAAAAATCTATCCCAAGATCTTTCAGATCACCATCCTCTATAATCTCTTTTATTCCACTATCATTAAGCAATGCGTTGTATGCAGAGTTGGTATCTTCAAAAACAGTGCTTGTGATATAATTAAAGAACATTCTTTGAAGAGCTTCATTCTCTATAAACTTTTGGTAAACAGGATCACTATTTACTGCAGACATCATAAGGTTGTCAAAGATCCTTTTATTAGATGCATTGCTCATAAACAGCTTCATCATCTTGTCTATGTCTATCTGTGTATTGCCATTCTCATCAAGCAATCCCCTACGAGTAACAATCTCCCCATTCTCATCTTTCTCTTCTATCTCAAACTCTTTGTAAAAGTGTTTTATATTAGGAACAAGGCTGTTAGCATAGGTCTTTAATTTACCCAATGCTTTATCATATTGATCTTTATATTCTGTTGCAAACTGTCTGTCCTGCCTGGCATCCCTCATACCTGAATAAGCACCCATACCACCACCTATCAAAGCACCAAGCATCATTGATTTCTGGCCTTCATCAGTATAAAATCCTCTTAACCACTCATAGGCATAACCACCTATTTTATTATCCATAAATGCCTCACCAGTAGCTAATGATGTTTCATATTCCTGTATAGCATTCTGTAGTCCTTCCTCCCATAGTGCTTCTGATGGTATTCCCATACTTGATTCAAGAAGAACTTTCTTAGCTATTTTTATGTCTTCAGGCTTAAGTTTACCGGAACGTATCCCTCTCATTATTTTTTTACCAGAAGTATTTACAGGACCTACAAAAAATCGTGCCTGTACAAGGTTAGATATGCCCAATATACCAAGGTTCCCCTGAAATGCATTAACCTTATATGGAGCTGCTTTTATGTCGATATCTTTTCTCTGTTCTTCAGTCAAGTAATCATATTCAGCCCCATATACACTTCTTGACAATTCTCTTGCTATATTGTCACCTATCTCTTTACCTTCGAGTGTAGCTTCAGTAAGTGTGTTATACCCTCCAGATGCAAGTATATTAGCCATCTTGAGTGCTTTTTCTGACATCTTAACTGCTTTAAAAGCCTTATTTATAGCAGTAACAGGAGCCATAGCACTAAGAGCAAAGGCAACAGCATCAGCTACATCATTAGCCCAAAAATTTATAGTACCCATCTGACTGGCCAAATCACCTTTGTTATATTTCAGATTAGGAGAAACTGGCAATAAGGTCTCTTTAATAAGATCATCCTCTACATAGTCAAAGAATTTAATAAGGAAATTTTCATATTGTTCAGGATATAGTGGAGCAGTGTCTATGCCTGACATTCTCATGCCTACTTTAGATGCAAATTCCATTTGTCTTTGAGGATCATGAGCAGCCATGAATGCACCATATCCTAATCCTAATGTTTCAGACATGCCACGACCTATCTTGGTGGCTATACTCATTGTATTTCCTACCAATCCATTTACAATTCTCTTAAAGCCACTTTGATTCTCTCCACGTATGCTGTCTGCATTAAGAGCAGAAAATGCTTTTCCTGCACCATATTTTTGTGGCACATTCATCCAGTTGTCCTGAAAAGGACTGATAACATCTTCTTTAAGATCATACTGGCTTAATGCTGCCTGCATATTAAAATCACTGCCTGGAACATATGGTGTATATCCCTCTTTAATAAAGTCTGTTGCTATCGAGTCTATTGGCGTATTCTGACTTATTGTGCCAGGAATGCCGGTGTCATTTTTCTTAGCCATAATATTATTGGAAGTTTTCTAATACGGTGTTCTTACCCTGTAGTAAGGCATCCCTTTCACTTATTATCCTCTTGTATATATTGTCAAGTGATCCTTCCTCTGCAAGAGCATATTCTTTTATGAAGAAAGGATTCTCATTATTAAGTATCTGTGCATCTTTTGGATTGTGTGCATATACTTTAACCTTAACCTTCCCTCCATCAGTAAAGTCTTTCACTGTCTTCATATATAATGTACCCGGACTCTGATAGTCAATATTGTTATAATCATTTCTGTATTCATCTCTTACCGTATGATCAAGAAAGGCTACTGGATTCTGCTCATCAGGTCCACCACGAAATTCCATAACAAAAGTATTACCTATACCAGTATCTACTGCCCTCTCGTATCCCTTGAAGTTCCATATCGGCCTTTTCTCCTCTGTTTCCCTTTGATTACCTGTCATGAAGTATGTTTTACCATCTATATTAACAACTTTCATGTTTGGTTTAGGGGCCATATAATCATCCTTCAATTCCCCTTCTACACTTACAGCTATACCTTCTTTTAGAAGCTTAGCTTTCTCGTCTGGATCCTGTATCTCTTTACCTGTTTCATAATCGATAAGTGTTGAACCAAGTATTGCTGAAGATGTAACATCTGCATTGAGCTTACCACTTACAACATTGAGACCAAATATTTCTTTTGTCTTATCCTCTCTTACATCAGGATCATCGTACCCTTTATAGTTATATTTGTATGTCTGGTTAATAGACGAGTTGTCATCCTTCAGGTACTTAATAAGAAATCTCTTCTGCTCATTAATATCTTCATTAAGTATTTCCTTATTATTCTGTTCAATAGCTGCTTTATGGAGTGTATTAAGGTATTGATCATTATCAGTAAAGTTAAAGTCATCTTTACTGAACTTATTAATAAGAGCTGATCTTCTTATATCTCTTGGTCTTACTTTCTTTGATCCAGGCTCTATGCCTGTACCAGGCAATTTAAATACTGGCATATTACCTTGTCCTTCATAATCTTTACCAAGCCAGTCTCTCATAGTCTCGTAGTTATAATCGGCTGTCTCTTTAACTCCTGTTAACGGAATAGCTATATTGGCAAAATATTTTGCAAGCTGTTCATCAGATACATCAGCACCAGCTTTTGCCCTTAGATATTCAGTCCATTCCTCGCCTCCTTGTCTGTATCTGTTAATAAGTGTTTGTATGGTTGGAGCAAATGTATCTAGCGTTCTCTGTTCTATATCCTGTTCTATCTCCTGTTTTATCATTCTCTGTCCTGTAGGATTAGTAGGATCTGGAACCATTCTTATTGCTGATCTTGTTCCTTTCTGCCATGGAACTTTATCAAGCTCTCCCCTCAGCTGTGTTGGTATGTCAACATACTTAAGAAGTGGCTGATAGCCTATATATGAATCACCTGGATTAAACTGTTTAAGCATGCCTGACTCTCTATCCACGTTTTTATCAATATCAAGATGATAAGTATCGGTATCCTGAAGCATCTTATCTCTTTGCTTGTTACCCATCTCCCTGTCATACATGATAAGCTGAACATCAGGATCATTAGACCATGTATTTCTTAATCTTGATAAATCCATCAATGCTTGTGGTGAGTCGTAACTATCAGAATATTTCTCTGTGAAAGCCTGTATCTCATCCTCATATTTCCTTCTGATCATAGGAGCCATTCTTGTTGTCCTATAGCCAGGCTGTAATGTTGCATTTAAAGCTGACAGTTTACCAACATTCTGATAAAACTGCTGTGCCTGTGAATATTTCATTGCTCCCTGCTGAAGCATAAGATCAACAGGATATTGTTCTGCTACAAACTGACTTGTGTAAGCTGGCTGTGATGGCCTGTAAAATCTATTAATTGCCATGATATTAACGGTTATAAGGATTAATGCTTAATCTGCTTGAGAAATTAGGATCATACAGGTATGGTGCACGACCAAAAGGAAGACCATAATTAGATGATCTTGGTGCGAAGTTTCTTTCAAGATTAGAAGCTCCACCATATATACTTGAGCCTGCAGGATACTCAGGAGTTTTGTATCTCATACCCGTGTCACCCCAAACACTCGATGGATCTGCAGGTAATTCCATAGACCCGGCTGAATAACCTTGTGAACGATCAAAATTAAGACCAGGATACATATTCTCCATTATTTCAAATACACGTTCATTGTACCTCTCACTTGATGCATCAAGTTTCAGATCCTTTGCATATTGGCCAATCATGGTAGCAAGATTATTGATATACATATCCCTGGTTGACTCTACTGCTGCTTCATTAGCTGCATTGATATCTTCAACCCTCAATCCCAATTCTGCATTTATACTGTCTGCTCTTAACTGGTTGGATGTATTCAATTCTTCTGCCCTGTTCTTAAGCTGTGTGTTGTAGTTTATGATTTGTCCAAGGGCCTGACTCTTAGTTTTGGCTTCCTCTGTCTTTGCCTGAATTGCCCTTCTCATATAATCTTTCTTAGATACATCCTTGATCCCCTCTAATCCACCTGCATATGTATCTGAAATCTCTTGAAGGGTAAAGGTCGGATCCACAAGATCAGGAGTAACCTCTTGTGGCCTTATCTTCTCGGCTCTGACTTCTGCAGGCTTACGTTTACCTGCTCTTGCTGCCTGAAATGCACTTATAGCTATAGGTGCCAGGCCCATTATATCCGTTAAACCTTCGGAACCGGACAAATCAAATTCATTACTGCCTGAATCAGTAATACCATATCCAGGCTCTTTTATATCATCAATACCTCTAAGACCAATAGATGATGGATCAAAGACATCAATCCTTGGTGCTATAGGTGTTACATTATTTCTTTCGCCTCTTATTACCTGACTTGCATTATCAAGCATTGGTGCTCTAGGTATAACCACATCTTCCCTTGGCGTTGTAATAGGTGCATTTTTTACAGGTGGTGCATTTTTATTAACAACTATAGGTTGTCCTGTGGGTGTTGCTGCAGGATAAGGTGGTTGATTAGAGGCACTTTTTATAGGCTGATATCCATGAATATCATATAACTGATCAAAATATTTATCAGTAGGGGTCATTCCATCATATTGAGCATAATCAATGGTTCCTTCTGATATGCCAGGGAAATATGTTTCCATAAATATTCTTTTGTTCTCATCAAAATCTTCACTAAACCCCTGACCATAATATTCACTCATAAGCCTTTCTCTTTCTGTTCTTAGATCTCTTTGCGGAACAGCACCTAACCTTCTATATGCTAATGATCCGAAATCAATCCTATCATTCTTTTCTAATACACCACCACCCTGATATATTTTTTTCTTAGCTCCTTCAGACAGATCTATACTTAACTTGCTTAGCCTGTCTAGTATCCTTTCACGATCTTTCATAGCAAAAGGATCATTGTCCTGTCCTTCGAACTGATCTTCTATCATGGAACTGTACTGCCCTGGTGTTTTGCCTACTGCCTTTGAGTCTAATCCGTACTCTTTGGCTATTTCTTTTGTAATCTTCATATAATCCCTGTCTGAATTAATAACATTATTAAACATTGTCTCTCCACCTTCAACCTCTGCATCTCCCAGTTGTATACCTCCCTGCTCATGCTTCGGCCCTACAAACTCTACAAGTGGTGTCTTCATGCCTCCATCGGCACGTTTAGGCTTCCATCCATGTGATATGGCAAGGAATGTCTTTCTCTGTTTCTCACTTAATGGTTTACCGTGTGGTGGATTCTTAAGCATCTCTCTGGCTTTATCAGGTGTCAGGTCTCGCAGTCCTCCTGAACCATATTCATAATCCATGAATGACTCTTCCGGTAATTCTTCTTCATCATCAACCTTTTTCTTACGCCTGAGATAAAGATCTTCATCCTTTTTCTTTACAACCAGTCTTAATGGCCTGAAAAACTTACCTTCCTGTTCTTCAGGTATCGGACTTTCTTCATCCCATGTATAATTGTCAGCTATCTTGGCAAGGTAATAACCCAGTGGTAATGGCATAAGATTAGATTTATCCTCATCATTCATTGGTCCACCATCGGCTTTATTCCATCCCCTTGCATTCTTGGCAAATGTAGCTTTTTTACGTATAGCTGTTGAACTGCTTGCCTTTCCTTTCCTTATACATTCTTCCGTTACTCCACCATATCCATGACTTTTACACCATGCAGTGAAGGATCCTCTCTTTGATGGCTTGATATGTATTCCTCCACTTTTATATTTATCAGTGTTCATGCTTTCAACAACCTGATCATAGTTATATGCAGGATAGGGAAATTCAATATCCTGTTCAAGATCTTTTATTACAGTATAATGGCTTGGTTGCACGGCCCAGTCTTTGATATATTCAAATTCGGGATATTTCTCAAACACTTTCTCATCCATCTTATAACTCTTATTTGACATTTCGAATTTTTCAGGATGTTTCTTAAAATGTGAGATTAATTGTTTGGCAAGGAAAAATGGTTGCTGTTCATAAGGAAGATCTTCAGGATCTTTCTTGCCACCATCGGCAAAGCTCATTACATTAGGTGTAAGGTATTTTGATCCTACCACTCTTGGGGCTTCTGTCTCATTGATATAGTTTACATTTTCCTCTTCATCCTGTCCTATTCCACCAATCATGCTTCCTACGCCTGATCCTATCAGCCCTGCACCTACAGCCTGCATCCCCGGTATAAACATTGCACCTATACCACCTGCTGTCTTAAGCACATTGCCAAGGTTCTCCTTAAACCATCCACCTAAAGAATAAATAGGATTGCCATACATATCGGTAAGGAAATATTCACCCATTTCATCGGGTTCCTTGGCCTTACTTTTTACTGGTTTTGTTGTCTTCTTAGCCATCAATCTATTGTTTAATACTTTATTAATGTATTCCTTAATACTCTATCAACGTATAAAGAAAAAGGACTATCTTTTGATAGTCCAATTTCCGAAGGTTTAACGTAAAAAACAAATAATCAACTATATAATATATTAATGGATATATTAATAGACTATTTATGTATTCATTGAGCTTTCCCGAGTTATGTAATAATAAACATATAAATCATGCATTATTATGTACTTGTTTAAAGCGTGATTATATACAAGGTCTAATCTTACATATGTGTCTCTCATCCGTGCTCTTGGTGATATAGCTGCTGCATCTCTCAGGTCTGCCAGTTGCCACCTGCGATGTCTTCTCTTGATATTATCATCCACTGTCAAAGCTATAACTCCTGAATCCTGGTAATCATTTCTCATCCTTGCTGTATCCCATGTCTCATCTATGGTGTTATTCCCCGAAGCATCTATAGCCTGCATGATAAACTTATAGTTGTTGAACACACATATAAGGCCCATTTTAGGATTGACTATATAGCTTATCTCTGCATCTTCATAATGTCTATAGAAATATCCCCTGTAGCCTTCATTCTCTTTATACAGACTAAAACGCCCGAAGATATCCAAAAGTTCATTATCATGCTTAATAAGATACGTAGGGTGTATATTGACCTCAAACATGAAAGCATTAATGATACTGCTGAACGACAGGCTTAGTGACATATCACGATACAAAGCAAAGACAGGATCCGAGGAATTAAATGACGATGGCACCAGTGTTGGGTTATCTGCTACATAAAGGCCAACGCGAATATCTGTTATCTGTGCTATATACTTAACTCCATTTATATATACCACCTGGTCTGCATGTTCTCCATCCGGCTTATATGCCCCTGTGAACCATACAACATTGGCTGAATGTGCAAGATATGTAAGTATATCTGTTCTTGAGAATGATAATATTACTTCCTTATACCTGTCATTCTCGGTTATCATTATATCACCACCTTCATATATGTTGTGATAGTTGCCTATTATATCAGACATTCTATCCATCTCAGCTGACATGCCCTTGGCTAATCCAAGGTCCTGTGTCTGGCCGTTATAGAAGCCCATACCTTTTCTCTTGTTATCATACCAGCAGAACCCTTCACCAAGCTTAGATACTGTCATAGGATGTTGTGTACCACTCTTAGTTGATATAAAGTCGAAGTACTGAAGGTTATCGGCTGCACCAAGCTCAAGCAGTGTATTGTTTTGTACCGGTAGCAAGGCCCTGTCATCAATAGCCAATGTGCCAAAAGCATCCTCAAACCATACTATCATATAGTTTTTAAAGAGGAACAGGTCTGTTATTGGTCCGTGTATGGTAGGCAACAGCTTCTCATTATCGACAAGGTACTGCAGGTATGAGTCAAGTGTTTCCTCTACATATTTCTCATTTGAGATCTTCGTTAATGTATCGTAATGAACAACACTCTCCCATCCTTCCTGTCTCATCAGGTATATCTTGGAAGTGTTTTGCTGGCTGTATGCCCTGTTATACAGATACATGTCCTTATCCTGGTTAATAACATGATCTTCATCCCATGCAGGATATGCCGGATCTGCATTCCAATCACCCTCTGTTTCTCTTAATCCACGAACATAAGGCTTCTCATAATTACGAGAATACCTGTATCCATGGTCAAGCCAGCAATTAATATGTGATTCAACAGGAAACATTAATACTGAACATACCCTCAAATTATCCTGGAAGTCAGGACTACCATCATCATCAAGATCAACAGTTTCATGGATGGTGTTGAGGTGTTCGAACATAGATATATAAATATCTCCACGATAACACTCGACATCCTCTTCTGCTGCTGTAATCTCCACAAGCTCACTGGCATCGATATATTCATTTTGTAAGCGTGCCTCATATGTCAATCCACCATACTGATAAGCTGCTATACCCGGCCTCTTATAATCTACAAGATAAAGAAGATATTCATCAGCACTCCCTGCTAATGGAGTAGCATCAATATCACTATCCAGAACTGCCATTAAGGATGTTCCACTTGGTCCGTTATGACATATGCCAGGTCCGGGATTGCAATAGCTATAAGCTCTATTAACAATAGGCAATGGTGCTGATAATAAATTTATATAATTCTCTTCATCTGCATCATGTACTACAGGTCCAGATATTACACCATCGACAATATTATGTGTTGGCAACTCATCAAGTCCAGTAACTATTGTGCCACAATATTTACTTACAGCTAGATAACAATATTGTATTATATCAGCTGCATAGTTAGCTATAGCTGTTTCATTAATCCCAAGCACGTCTTGTGCAGCAGGAGCATTATCTTCAATCATATCAAGATAGACATACCTGTTATCCAAGACTGCCTGTATCTTGATATAATCATCAGCTTTAGGAGTAAGGTTTTCAAAATAGTTTACTTCAGGAGATATGAACTGAATAATATTTGCATCACGGGTCATATCTACTGTTTCATTTGCCGGAGTCTTTATTGTTGCCCTGACAAATGGATTAAGAAACTCATCATCTGGATCGCTGAAGAGATTTCCTATAGCTCCCTGGCTTACTATAGAACGATCTTTCTCTTCCCTTTTAACCCTTACTATCTTAAAATACTTTATGTCACTATCAAGACCCGATGTGTCAATAGTGAACTTTATTCCGAGTGAATAGGCGTTCATATTTCTTGGTGCTGCCAGTGCAGCTACAGGATCTTCTTTTATTGTAGGTGTTTTTATATCTCCTATCCATTTAACATATGACTCCTGTGCCTTTGTATTTACCAATACTATTCCATACCTATATACCTCATCCCTCTTATGGCTACCCAGGTATGCACAACGCAATGGATTCTGATGACTATCATAGCTTGTCATATCTTCTATCTCCACAAGATCTGACTGAACATATCTTGTATCTGTTGACTCATCAATATTCATTGCTTCTCTTACAAACTCATATTTTACATTAGGTCCTTCCCCACCTAATGTTGTTAAGTCCTCCTGGTATTTAAAAGAATTAGAATTTTGTAATTCCCCAGCTGTTTTTACGGGATGAACAGTAAAATCAAATACTGGTGTGTATGTAGCATATTCATCAAGAAATCCATATTGAAAATCATAATTAAAAGGATTAATACAATCATGATCATCCGGAACATCTGCACCTCCTATCTGGAATGTGGCATTAGGCCATGCTCCTGTCTTTACAACCTGGGCATAACTTGATAGTTTGGAGTTCCAGACAAGACACCATGGATCCATTGTTGTTCCACTAAATGTAACCTCAACCCATGCTTCTATACTTGTTATATTGGCTGCATCAAAAGGATTGGTAAGTGTAAAGAAATTACCGGCTACCTTATCAAGATCAAAATTAACTGTTGCTCTGTCCTCTAATGGAGTACCATTAAGCAATGTATATGTAAGATCTGCTTCTGTTACTGTTGAATATGAATGTTCTATCCTATAATCATAGCCTATAGTGAAACCACTACCCAATAATGTCATTGCCAGTGAGCTTGTTCCTGCATTAAGATACTGTACATTAGTGAACATGCCTGCCTTATCAACATATAAGGTCAGCGTATCTGCAGCGAAACTAAATATAGATATTGCACATGCATTTTGATTATATAACTGATCACTGCCACCATCCCAATAACTACCCATCACATTATTTGTGTCTTCATTAATAGCCGTCACATCTGTTATTATTCTATCTGAACTTACTCCAAGATATGTTTCTGCAAAATTCTGAAAGTCGGCTATCTGAACAACAACTCTATTATCTCCATATACAGGATTTGCTGTGAATGTGACATTGTCTGACCCATCATGTAATGTTCCGTATGAGCTATTACTTGACGTGTCACTTAATCCTGTTTCATTATATATCATGCTAAGGTAATAGTGAACTCCCAGTGGATCACCACCTGCCAGTCCTGTGTATGCATATCCATAATAATAATCCGATATAGCTGTAGGTGTTGTTGGATCAAGCCTTATCTTGGTATTTGTTGAGTTGACCGTATCTATATCACCAGTATTAGTGACAGCAAAGCTATGTGTTACACCTATTGCTATTTGTGGAGAAGGGGCAAATCTGTATGCTCTGGCATCAAAATCTACATCAAAATATTTCTGCTTTATATTACCTAACAGCAATTTGTTGTTTTTCTGCTCAAGTGATCCAACCACAAGATGAGCAGGACCAAGTGAACGGAGAACATTAAAAGTTATTGTTCCCCTGGTATAACTACCATAATCAGTAACATAAAGATTATCTATAGTGTCATACACACCTACAATATGAATGGTTGGTGCTACATCAAGCTCATGATAGTGTATTGCTACTATACGTATCTTGTCAAAATCCGTGTCAATAGTGTTAAACCTTAACGCAACTCCCTTACCTGAAGATTGTGGATTGCCATCATCATCAAGATAAGGCATACCTTCATACAGCCTTATATTGGATCCTGTCAGCGATTCTGATTTTTCTGTCAGGTGTATCAATGGTGTACACATTGAATAGCGTGTCTCTGTACCATCTTCATTATATAGCTGGTAAGCATACTGTACCTTGCCTGCATATATTCCTCCTGAAACAATATTAACAACATCAGGCTCTACAAGATCTGCTTCAGTAAGCATATCAAGCTCTGATACATCACTTATGCCGGGAGTGAGTATATCTATGTGTCTTAGCTGGTTGAAAAAGTCAGTCCAGTAAACTTTAATCTTTTCATCATCATAGTAATACCCTACAGCCTGTTTGTTTATAGGATGTGCTGTTGTAAGGTTCATTGCAGGATTAGTATATGATGGTGTCCATGCCGGTACTGCCTGTGATAGATCTGTATAGAATATTACACCATCTGATGCAGGGTCAGCTGCAAGGCTTGCATCCACACCTCCAGGATTATCATCCATACTATCAGTAGCCCACACTACAAGATAGTCTCTTATCACACAATAACCTATAACAAACCAGTCTTCATAACCTAATGGTGGTGATAGTTTAAGAAAATTACCTTTTATGCTCTGTGGTGCTCCATTGGCCAGCTCATCAAAGTCGCTGAGCCTCATGTTTCTCATCTTGAAATATGATGCAGGAGAATATTTGTTAGGGGCCGTATCCCTATCCATTCCATCCTGATATGTCTGTACGTGTAGTGGCATAGTCTTTATTTTATACAGTACCTAATCTTAGATCTTCCTGGTTGCCTGAGAATGAAAATGAGAATTCATGCTGATTAATCTTAGGCAATAGTCGCAGCCTTGCCCATGTCCATGACTCCATCTTCTCTGCATCGGGCCTTATCAGTTCTGTTCCTGCTGCCCCTGCAGCGAATAGTTTTCTCTGCTCTATCCTGTCATATACTTTCTCATTTATTCTTCCTTCTGCCATAAGGTTGAAAGCTATCTTTTCAGCTATATATTCCTTTACATACCTTATCACTTTCTCTTTATCAGGTATTAAAGGAAATCCTCTTTCGTCTATAGGATAAGCTTCATAGGCTAGCTCAAGTGTGGCTGTCTCATCTTCAACAAAGATATAGCCACCCTTTATCTTATAGACCTTATCAGAGTTGGTGTATCTCGGCGATTCACTCCTTGCATAATGAAAAGGTGTAAATGTGTTTGTTGATTTACGATATACTCTTTTGCTGTCTGCATCTCTCACACCACCCTTAAGCTCTCTTCGAAAGTCAGCAGGTAACTCTCCACGGTAATTGGTTATTGATATATCTGGTGTATCAGCTGAACTGCCGGTTACCTTATGAAAGAACATCCCTGGTACTGCAAAGACACCATATATCTCCCCTGCCCACTCAAGCACATCACTGGCATTAATCTTTGTGATGAACTTGTAATCCCTGTATACGGCTTCTACCACCCTGTCAATAGTGACAAAATCCATATTGGTATTTGGTACTGAATAAAAAGGATTCATATTATTTGTTTTACGTTAATTCAAAATTTCGTACAATATTGCTTATTAGGATTATGCTTTATATGCCTTGCCAGGGCTAGCTTATGTTGTGGTGGTATTACCATAGCATAGGCTGATTTATTCTTTATATTGCTGTTACGCTTCTTCCAGTGAAAACGAAACACCCTGTAGTCTGTATGCTCATTGGTGAAATATACCAGTGGCTTATTCTTTATCTTTTTATGGTTCTTGATATTGTTCTTGTTCTCAGGGTATAGCCTGTTCCACAACTTTATTGTAGCATGCCAGTCTATTGAAAGCTTGCTGGTATCAAGGTTGCCGTTATCATCAAACTCAAGCTTCTTTACATGTTCAACTATGCCTATCTCTCCCAGTCGGTAAGGCATGGAGAATATATGTCCTTCTATTATCTTCTCCATTATACGAAGGTTGAACTTCTTACAGATCCTCAGCCAGTCAACATACCTCACATTAGCTTCACACTTTTTGTCTATACGGTTGTTAAACCTTTTCTTAAACATCTTGTATAAGCCATAGCTCAATACACCAAACTTGCCTTCTTCATTCATCATGTCCTGTCAGCTTGTACGAATGTGTCATCATTACCTTTATCAACAGGGATATTAACAATTGATTCAATATTCCCTCTCTTGATCATATCCTTCATATATTCCCATAAATCCATACTCAAAGGATAATCATCATCTTCTGTCCAGCATGCATCACCTGATACATGTTTAAAGTTTTCAACAGCCCTGGGATCTTCAAAGATGCCTGTGATAGCCATGTTATCAATCAGATACCAGTGGTTGCTCAGTGAACGTGATATAAGGTATACTCTCTTATCCTTATAAAATGAATATATCATATCACGATTAAACCTTCCATTGCCTGAATAGATAGCTTCATTATAATCCACATGGTTGAAACGATAGGCTCCCATATCGATAGGTCCTGTCTCTATTATACCACCACGGCTTTTAAAAGCTAATGGTTTGGGAAGGTCGGAGTCATTACGGAGTATCTTATACCCTGCTGTCACAAGTGATGGTTCAAAGGAACGGTCAAGTATCTCCACTCCATCAACAAGTGTTTGTCTTAAAGAATGATTCTTTTCTATATAAGCATCATCCTTACGCGATATCCATAATGATCGTTGTGCTATGATCCAGAACTCTATCTGCCTGTCTGTGATAAGGTCCTCATCAATAATATGATGATTACGCAGTATACCACGTATATCATATATGTATTTGTTTAGAGTCATCTGTTAGTTTTTAGTCCGGTTTGCCGGGTTTCTTAATCTCTTTATCTTCCTTACCACCACCTATGTCTGTCAGCCCTGGCTTTTTACCTGTGCTGTCAGCTGTATTCCTTTTTGTATTCTTTTTTACACGTATAATCCAGAATACAAAGAGTGTTAATAGGATGCCGAGAATGATTCCTGATACGAATGGATAAGTAAACATAATTTAATCTTTTAATGATTTAACAATAATATAAACGAACTCTAGTCCTGCTACCCCCTGCCAAATCCACTTACTTCTTCTTTCGCTTTTATAAGATTTCTCAAGGCTTACAGCGTTAGCTTCAAGCCTGTCTATGTAGTTATTGCTCAACTGTATCTCTGTTCTTAATGTTCCTAACTGAACATCTTTGTTTGTTATTATATTGTCCTTTGTTCTTACATCAAAGTTAAGATTTGTTATCTGACTTGTCAAATCCCTGTTAAGACCAATATTATATTCAAGCCTTTTATATGTTGTATAAAAACCTGTTATCTGATTTCTTGAGAAACGATATTTAAGTATATTCTCATTAGATGTATTCTCAGGATAGTATACGAATAACCTTTTATAGATAGTATCTGGTGGTATATTCTTTATCTTTTTTATCTCTGCCAGGTAATGTTTCTCTTTAGAGGCTATTTCAAGCTCTCTAAGCACATTTTCTTTCTCAAGGCTGTCAGATATGAACTCAAGCCTGTTGATGTCAGACTGTGCATCTGTGTATTGCTGGGTGAGCTTTTTGATACTTTCCTTAAGCTGCTTATTCATTTCAGCAAGATCATCTCTTTCCTGGCTTATCTGGTCATTCCACCTGTCCTGAAAATAATTCATAACAGCTGAGCCAACAAGGAATACCAGGGCTACGATAATACCTATGGTACGCAGTTTGCTACCACCGGTAAATATTTTCTTTATAAGGTCAATAATTTTCATCTTATTTCTTTTTCTTCTTTTTCTTCTTTTCAATAAGTATAGAGTCAAGTTTTTGCTGTTGTCTCATGGCCTCATCAATAAAAACTGTATCAGGCTTAAATGTATATTTCATCTGTTCAACCATAACATTCTTTCTCAGAGTATCTACCTGTACCTTTACTCCTTCTATCTGTTCAACCTCTTTACGCTCTTTAGCAGTCTCTTTCTGTGCAAATAGGGAAACACTACTGAGAGTCAAGAGTAATATACATAGTAACCCTGCCATTAATCTCCTGTTGTTTGATCCAAAAGTTGTCATGTTCGTGTAATGTTTTTAATATCTCTTCCTGGTTCTTCTGTACCGTCTTCATCTGTTCCTGTTGGATAGTGTCATTCTTGATCTTATCCCTGTACCAGAATATAACACCGATAATTATTGTAACGATGTATATTATATCCTTTACGTTTGAGAATGTTATCTTTTTCATATCATTCATTCCTTATTGAGTAACAATAATCAGCCACCATCTTAGCATACTTCTCCTGCATTGTATAGTTGGTCAACAATAGATAGTCCTTAAAATTATCAAAGAATAAGAATTCAGGTAATATAGCAGGACACTTGCTCTTTGTTATAAGTGTGAACAGGGCCTCTTTATCCGGTCCATCATTCTCATCTGTTGTGCCAGGCCTTGTCTTTATATCTGGAAATGTCCTTTTAAAAAGATCAAAAAATGCTTTTGCATGCTTATCACTGTCTGTTTCTCCAGGTGATGTCCATATCTCAAATCCTTCACCTCCACCGGCGTTGCTGTGCATATCTATAAGCAGGCAGTTATCCTTACCATATTTATCACAATAAGCATTGATGATGTCAAGTCTTATCTTAAGTGGCGTATCAAGATTGGTAGCACATATATCGATATAGCTCAGGCCAAGTGAATAGAGCTTGCGTATAACCTTATCTCCTATAACACGATTAATAACCCCTTCATAGGCTTTTTGCCCATTGCCGTGATTATACATCTTGTCTGGGGCAGTGACGTATTTGCCACCGACCATACCACCATGACCCTTATTTATGAGAAATACTTTCATCATTTATTAAATAGCCAGCCTACAAAAGAAGATATGGCTGCAGTGATAATAATAGTAAGAGTAACAAGAACTCCTTCTCTCTTTGCCAGTCTGTTATTCAGCTTACCAATCTCCTTTGTATTATTGTTTACCTTATCAACCAGACCACCGTTATTAGTGTTTAGTTCATTACCTTTAAGACAGTCCATTATCAGATTAACCTTCGTTAATACTTCAGCATTAACCTCACATTGACTGTCATGGTTGTCACGCATCTCTTTATAAAATTCGTGACACTTATCGATATTGTCACCCATTTTATCCATCCTCTGTTCGAGATCCGTTATATATTTTGGTGTATTGGACATAACTTATACAATTAAAAACTTCACATTGACTTTCACTTAAACAAACTATCTATTCCTATTTCAAAATACAACCCACATGTAAATATTAAATATAAAATCAGCTTGAATATAAAATATCCTTTCCCTTTTATTCTGTCATAAAGAAATATCTTACGTATATGCTTATCTATGCCAGTGATACCTATATACCAGATGTCACGCACGGCATGATAACCCATGAGCATGTCGAATATTATCCAGAACAGGAGAGCATTGGAGAACCAAAGAGCAATAAACTTAAACCTTTGAATGGAAATTGTTGCGATTGCTTCTTGATAAACATATAAACCAATTATGAGAAGGGAGTTTAAGACTATTGCTTCCTGCAAGGCCCACCAATGCCACCTGTAATCTGAAGATCCAAATAGATGACTATCATGCATAGACCTGTTCCATGCATACCACACTATAAAGATCGTTGATAATATATAGAACTGTAGTAACATCATCCAATCATTTTTTCAGGCTTGATATTCTTGAATGTGCTGTCAGCAGCATAACCTATGAACACTATTGTTATCTCTGTTATCGGTAACAGTCCTACTATCTTATCCCTGATAAGAACAAGTACAACAACGATAATAAGAGCAACAATAGAATAGGTAAAGCTGCCAAGCCAGTCAAACTTGCTATTAACAAGCTTAAATCTTTCCTTGAATGAAAGCCCATTCTTAGGCTCCTTTGTTACTGCATCCTGGAATTTCATAACGATATGCAGGAGTATACCTGCCAGTCCTAAAAGAATAAAAATTAATGTTTCCATCTGCTTTTGTTTTGATTAATAATAAATTATTTTTCCGTTATGCCATATAATATTACTTAAATTGCTTACATACCCTGATTTAAGAGTCTTAAACTCCTGGTCTGCACCATAGGCAGTACCAGCTTCATTAGTAGCATAAGCCCTTACATGATATGTTGTATTTTCTGTTAATCCAGTAATAACCGAATTAAAAGTTCCTGCTCCTGCTCCTTCCTCTGTTTTATTATCTCCCGTATCAGGGTTCTCACTCTCTGACCAGCATACTCCTTTTTGACTTACATCACCTCCTCCGTCATCTGTAGTGTTACCAATTACTCTTGCACCTGTCTTTGATATATTATATATCTGACCAGTTACTACAGTAGGATTAACTGCCGGGTTTTGTGCCTCATATTGAAATGCCCCTATATCATCACCGTAGCCTACATCTGTTCCTGCATCTATTAATTGACTTTCTGATGATGGCTTGAAATAATCGCCCAAATCTGGCAGAGAACCATCGCTGTCTCTGGCTGCACTCATAAGAGTCATTATTGCAGCACTATCAGCAGGAAGGTCTATGAAATCACCAGATGCAACAGTAATATCGGGTGGGTCATCCCAACTATTATACTCATGAGTATATAAGGCATTTGCAGACACGGCTATATCTCCATCTTCATTTGCATAAGAAACATTGTTTTTAAAAACTCTTTTATTTTCTTCTGCATCACTACTTGACGTATTATATACACGATATCCCACTGCACTATATGGATACTCCTCAGAATAACCATTCCTGTATGATAAATTATTGACATAATAACCTCTTATTGCATCATAGCTATTGTCGTTAAGATTAAATCCTGAACAATCATTGCCTGCTGCTATACATTCAGAAACGTGCCTTAAAGTATCTGCATACGTTCCACCCGGAATAAATCCTAATTTGAAACCATTTCCTGCACCTTCAAGCTGACCATTATTAAAAGACCAGCATCCACTAACAACTATTTTACCATTATTGTAAAAAGCAAAACCATCATCACCACACAACCATGCACGACAATTAGTTAAATAAACAACTGAATTTTCATTACCTCCATTCCATATACCAAACCCGTATCCATCATTCCCAGGCCCAACTGCTTTTAAGCTGTCGGAACAGTTGTAGGCATCACAATTAATAACATGAATAGTATCATTTGAATCTGCATTTAACCTGAATCCAAAACCATGCGTATTGTAAACTTTACAATTTTCAACAACTATTCCATCACCACTCATTGACCATCCTAAAGCCTCGTCATTACTATCGCCTGTCCATACATTTTTTAATTGCAACCCATAAAAATAACAGTAATTTACACTACCTGCCCTTATACCATAATTAAGATCAGACGTTGAACCAACTCCACTACAATCCAATACAGGTGTTGCACCATCAGCAGCAAAGAAATATACTGTATCTGATTGTGTTCCGTCAATATTAATCTCATAGCCATTAGTACTATACCACCCTGTTGAATCCGTTAAATCCTTTGTATATTCACCATCTAAAAAATATACAGTGTCACCTGGCTGAACAAAACCTGAGTTAAGAGCCTTTCCCCACGTCTTCCATGCGTTAGCCTCTGATGTTCCGTCTTTAGTATTATCACCATCAGGTTTTACATACCATACATTCTGAGAGAAACACCCCAAAGACAATAATATAAATATTGCACTAACAATGTATTTGATTTTAAAACCCATATTTGTTTTTTAAATAATTATATATTAACAACTTGTCTGCTTCATTATCATAAGCCTGCCTACATATTATTTCAACCACTGATATATCAGTATAATTTGAACTTCCATCATGTGAACCCACCATTAATCCATCTCCAAACAGATCGCTTAAGGACGTACAATCAGCAATATCAGGTGTTCCATTATTAATCATTATACTATCATTCTCTCCCTCTGTTATAACAACCTGTATTAATCCCCAATCTCCTACTGTTAAATTCGCATTATTGCTTGTGTATCCACTTGAACCATACAATCTTATTTCAGGTGATCCGGTTCTTGTTGCAACATAAATATCTCCTACTGCACCCGTATTTTCACCGAATAAAGCCTCATTGATTGTCCAGGTATCCTGTCTTATTACTATATACAAATTATTAAGATCATTTGTATTCCATGTCCAATCACCGTTCAAAAACTGAGTCGTTCCATTGAATTTAATAGTATCACCATCCAATAAAGGACAAGCACCAGTTCCATCGGTTGCCTCAAGTGTTTCTGAATTTAATGCATCAGTCCATACCGTAACACTATCCTGACCATCAGTAGTACAATCTTCGGAAGCATTCTTAAACCAAGCAACTGTATTACCATCATATAAAACATCAGGTATTCCATCATCTTCAACATAAACCAATGTACTACCATCATGTCTTACAAATCCACCATCATGCTTAAGCTTCTGAGCATTAAGAGTAATACCCAGTAATAGAGCTATCGTAATCGTTAATATCTTT
>Ga0272441_10004836_pt1 | contig 23924 bp, 14 predicted proteins | sample SSMProp6N_FD_193582 | JGI IMG/M metagenome (GOLD analysis project Ga0272441, IMG submission 193582) | Marine sediment archaeal communities from Little Sippewissett salt marsh, Falmouth, MA, United States - SSM-Prop-6N | ecosystem: Environmental > Aquatic > Marine > Wetlands > Sediment ...
GTTGCAGAACTCCCGGTCGTCCACCCAGACGAGGTTGTGCATGCGGTTGCGGCGCATGTTCGGGCTGGAGCGGTTCCGCCCCGCGTGGCGCCCGCCGAGGTCCGGGGCCAGCCGGCAGCCGTGGGCGAACATCTCCAGGTTCAGGCAATCCTGGTGGGCGTGCCCGCGCCCGAGGCCGGTGTGGATCGCCACCGCGCGCTTCACGAGCGGATTGCCCTCTTCCTGCCCGGCCTCCAGGACGACCTGCCCGAAGCCCTCCAGCACGCGCGACGGATACGCGGGCAGGTTGGCGACGCGCCCGCGGCGCAGGTCCATCGCGTCGCCGACGAGGATCGGGAACCCCCCCGCCGCGTGCAGGGCGTTCTTGGTGTACGCCGCCTCGGGCAGGTGGGGATAGGCCCGTCGGTCGGAGAGGTCGAACCGCTTGTCGCCCCCGGCGGCGACGTACCGGCTGAGGATCTCGGCGAGGTTCGTCAGCTTGGGCCCCACGTAGAGCGTCGAGCCGATGTAATGCACGCCCCCCCGGCTGTAGCTGGTGAAGGCCTGGTCGTCGATCCCGCCGGCGTCGGTCATGTTCGTGTGGACCTTGCCGAACAGCCCCTTCTCCAGCATCCGCCGCGAGACGTCGTTGACGCCTTGGACCAGCGGCAGGAAGGCATAGGCCTCGTCGCTGCGGATGATCCGCCGGTGGACGCAGTCCCACCCGTGCTGAAGCACGTGCGTGTCCAGGAACTTCACCACGTCGGCCGGCGTGCGAATCCAATCGATCCGCGTGTGGAGATACGCCGCCAGCTCGCGGCTGGCCTTGACGAAGTCGAAGACCTGGTCGTACGTCCTTGCCAGGCCGATCAGGTCCCTGCCCGCCCACCCGCTGTAGACGTGCTTGCCGAGGCGCGTGTTCCAGCGCAGCGGGTCGCCCCCGCCCAACTGCGAGTACCGCCCGCACTCCTGGTAGTAGTGGTCCAGGCCCGGGTACTTCTCCGCGACGGCGCAGAGCGTGACGGCGGCATCCCAGGCGGCCTCGTCGTCGCCGGTCCGCTCGTAGATGCCCGCCAGTTGGGCGGCGAGGCCGCCCCGGTCCCGGCCGATCAGGTCGTTCCACGTCCGGTGGGCGGGGTCGGCGGTGACGAGGTTCCAGTCCGGCACGGCCTGCCAGATCTCGTCGGCCCGCTGGCGGCGCCGGGCCTCGGACCGCTTGCCGGGCGTGAAGACCCACCGCAGCGTGTGGCCGTTGAGTCGCCACGTTCGGCCTCGGCCTCCCGACGAGCCGCCGGAGTCCTGGCGAATCTGGGCCAGCTCCGCGTCGCTGGTGAGCATGCGGCGGGTCTTGGCGGCGAGGCGGGGGCAATGGCCCAGCACGTCGCGCAGCTCGATGCGGTCCACGAGCAGGCCGATGCGGCTGCGCCGGTCGAGGCCGACCGCGATGCCGTACTTCCCGCCCGCGTGGACGGGAAAGTAGAGCTTCGCGACGACGGCGTAGTCCGTCCGGTAGGCGACGGGCAGAAACCAGCGACGCTTCGTCCCGTCGGGACAGGTAACGGCGAGGGTCGCGTACACGATCGGGCGGGGGCAGCGGAGGGTGACCTTCCCGCCGGGCAGCTCGACGGCCTGGTCTCGCTGTTCGGGCGCACGGACGTCCGCCGTCCGTCCCCGCGCCACGAGCCAGACGCAGTACACGCTGGGCTTCAGGTCGGCACGCAAACGCAGCGACTCGCCCGGGCGAACCAGGGCGACCTTCCCTCCGCGCCCTCCGCTCGCCTGGGGGTCGTCTGTCGGGTGCTTCGCCCCGTCGCACCCGACGGCGTCGAACGCCCGGACGAGCGGCTCGGCGGTCTGGGCGCGGACCTGCGTATCCCACCAGGCCGCGGCGGGTGCGGCCAGCCAGAACACGGTCACCATGCAGAGCAACAGACGTCTCATCACAGGGCCTCCCAAGGAGAAGGACAACGCCGGGGACCTTCCTGTCTCTCTGAACACAGCTTCGCCGCCGCGGGCCTGCCTTTTCAAGCAGCCGTTCGGAAACGCCGGCGCGCCGCGCGGGTTAATCTGGTAGACTCCTCGGGCGGTTCCTCCCGATACGGAGTGGATAGTTTGAGACTCTCACTGGAGACGGATTGATGAGCAGGAACGCTCTCTCGATGCGTGGTTTTCTGATTCTGACCGCGATGCTCGCGCCGGGGGCGGCCCTGGCCGCGGAGCCGGCGGCGCCGAAATGTTACGTCAAGAAGGCCACGTGGTACGAGACGTTGATCGCGTCTCGCGAGGCGTTGACGGCCGCCGAGGCCGCCGGCGAGCCCAAGGCCGGTCCGGGCGGATTCCAGCCATTCCGCGCAGTGATCCCCTACCGGGGCGGCGCGCAGCGGATCAAGATGAACGTCGCGGGGATGAAGACGCTGTACCTCGGGGCCTACTCGAGCGGCCGCCTGGAGGCGCATCTCGCCGAGGCGCGGCTGATTCACAGGGACGGCCCCCCCGTCCTGCTGGAGCTCACGAAGCCCCTCCTGGCGGGCATGACGGGCAAGAAGTCGGTGGCTGCCGTTCGGAACCGGCGGACGAAGCAGATTTCGTCGTACCGGATCCAGAACACCGAGATGGAGATCGCCCTGAACGGGGAGTACACCCGGCTGGAGGCCGTGGTGCGGATCAGCCGCGGCACGGGCGGCGACAAGGCGGTGTTCTGGGCCGCGGCCCGGCCGTCGCTGGAGGCCTGCCGGCACGTGCTGACGGCGCGGGACGCGATCTGGGCGGCGGTCGGGCGGGACTTCACGACGTCGGCGGCGAAGGACCAGCTCGCCGCGGAGAAGCGGTTCTGGACGCAGGACTGGCCCGCGGGCGACCTCTCGCCGGTGGCGAGGCAGTACGCGGCGGCGGCACGGTCTCAGCAGGGCGCGGCGCAGAAGCTCGCCCCGACCGCGAAGAGCGTCCCGGCGTTCCAGAAGGTGCGGGCGCTCTATCTGCTCGGGGAGCGAGCCGAGCAGATCGCGGCCCTGGTGCGGGAGGTCAACCTCGAGGCGATGCGCCGCGCGATCCGGGACCTCTCCGAGACGTTCCCGAAGGAGTACCCCCACGGCGCGAAGTACCTCGAGCAGCTCGGCACGTGGGAGAAGGCCCTGCCGGACATCCTCGCCGGGCTCGGCAAGGGCGACGCGGCGGCCCTGAAGCGCGGCGAGGCCCTGGTCGCGTTCCAGCGCAAGGCCCTGCTGAGCAACCCGCTGATGAACTTCGACAAGCTGCTCCTGGTCCGCCGCGGGCTGAGCAACCTCGGGCTGGTCAACAACTGGCTGAGCAACTCTTCGGTCCGCAAGAACGGGTACGACAACGAGATCGCCGTCCTCTCGCCAGTCCGGCCCGACGGGGAGCTGACCACGCTCTACAAGCCCGAGGCGGGCCGGTTCGTCGGCGACGTGGACCTGGAGTTCGACGCCGACAAGCTGCTGTTCTCCATGCCGGGCGAGAAGCACTGGCACGTCTGGCAGACCGACGCGGACGGGGGCAACCTGACGCAGTTGACGCCCGAGGTCCCGGACGTCGACGCCTACGACGCGTGCTACCTGCCCGACGGGAAGGTCATCTTCACCTCGACGGCCAACATGCAGGGCGTCCCCTGCATCGGCGGGGGCGGGCACGTGGCGAACCTGGCGCTGCTGGACCCCAAGACGAAGGACGTCCGCATGCTCGCCTTCGAGCAGGACCACGACTGGTGCCCCGCCGTCATGAACGACGGGCGCGTGATGTACCTCCGCTGGGAATACACCGACACGCCCCACTACTACACGCGGCTGATCTTCGCGATGAACCCCGACGGCACGAACCAGCGGGCGTGGTACGGCAGCAACTCCTACTGGCCCAACGCGACCTTCTTCGCCCGGCCCATCCCCGGGCACGACACGATGTTCGTCGGCATCGTGGGCGGCCACCACGACGTCCAGCGGATGGGCGAGCTGATCGTGTTCGACACGGCCCGGGGCACGCACGAGGCCGACGGCGTGGTACAGCGGATCCCGGGCCACGGCGAGAAGGTCCAGCCGATCATCAAGGACGGGCTGGTCGGCGGGAGCTGGCCGCATTTCCTGCACCCGTACCCGCTGGGCGACCCGCGCGACCCGCGGGGTGCGGGCAAGTACTTCCTGGTCACGCGGCGGATGAGCCGGGACCGCGGCGCGCCGTGGGGCGTCTTCCTCGTGGACGTCTTCGACAACATGGTGCTGATCAAGAGCCAGCCCGGCTACGCCCTGTTCGAGCCCGTGCCCTTCCGCAAGACGCCGCGCCCGCCGACCATCCCGGACAAGGTGAACCTGCGGCGGAAGGACGCCCTGGTGATGGTGCAGGACGTCTACGCCGGGCCGGGCCTGGCGGGCATCCCGCGAGGGAAGGTCAAGAAGCTCCGCGTCTTCACGTACACGTTCGGCTACCGGGGCATGGGCGGGCACAACTGCTTCGGCGTCGAGAGCGGCTGGGACGCCAAGCGGATCCTCGGCACGGTGCCCGTGGAGAAGGACGGCTCGGCGTTCTTCCGCGTCCCGGCGAACACGCCGATCTCCCTCCAGCCGCTGGACGAGAACAACGCCGCCCTGCAACTGATGCGGAGCTGGCTGGTGGCCATGCCGGGCGAGACGCTCGCGTGCGTCGGCTGCCACGAGGACCCCCACGACGCGACGGCGGAGTTCCAGGCGACGGCCACGCGGCGCGGGCCGTCGGCGATCCAGCCGTGGCGCGGGCCGGCGCGGGGGATGGGCTTCCCCCGGGAGGTCCAGCCCGTTCTGGACAAGTACTGCGCCGGCTGCCACAACGGCAAGAAGGAGAACCTGCCCAACTTCGCGGACACCTCCAAGGGCTGGCGGGGCTATTACAAGAGCTACCACGCGCTGGCCCGATACATCCGCCGCCCGGGCCCGGAGAGCGACTACGCCCTGCTTCACCCCATGGAATACCACGCCTCGACCAGCGAGGTCGTCCAGAAGCTGCTCAAGGGCCACCACGGCGTGCGGCTCGACGAGGAGGCCTGGGACCGCCTGCACACGTGGATCGACCTGAACGTGCCCTTCAACGCCACGTGGGGCGAGTTTCGCGGCGGGCGCCTGGGCACGGTGGCCGACCGGTTCCGCGAGTTCCAGAAGCTCTACGCCAACATCGACTGCGACCAGGAGGCCCTGCCCCCCGTTCCGACGGACAAGCCCAAGCCCGTGCTGCCCAAGCCGCAGGCCGTCGTCCGCGTGGACGCCCCGGAGGTGCCCGGCTGGCCGTTCTCGGCCGCGGAGGCCCGGAAACGTCAGGCCGCCGCCGCGGCGAGCGTCTCGGCGTCGCGTCCGGCCGGGCGGCTGGGCGTGACCGGACCGACCCAAGACCAGCCTCCCGCCCAGGACGCGCTCGAAACGCTGACGATCCCCTTGGGCATGACGCCCGAGCGGCGACACCACATCACGTGCAAGCCCATCCCGCCGAAGGCGGTCGCGTTGAAGCTGACGCTCATCCCGGCCGGAGAGTTCGTGATGGGCTCGCCCGCCGGACACGCCGACGAGCGCCGCCTGACCCGCGTGAAGATCGACAAGCCGTTCTGGATGGGCACGTTCGAGGTCACCAACGCCCAGTACTCGGTGTTCGACCCCACGCACGACAGCCGCTTCATCGACATGGAGCTGAAGGACCAGGAGCACCCCGGCTACCCCGCCGACGGACCCGACCAGCCGGTGATCCGGATCAACTGGCAGGAGGCCGTCCGCTTCTGCGAATGGCTCGGCAAGAAGACCGGCATGCAATTCTCCCTGCCGACCGAGGCGCAGTGGGAATGGGCCTGCCGGGCCGGGACGAGCACGCCGCTTTGGTACGGGGAAACCGGCGCGGACTTCGCCGCGTTCGCCAACCTCGCCGACGTGCAGACGAAGAAGTTCGCCCTGGAGCGCTTCCGCCCGCGGATCGCCGCCAACCCCGCCCCCGAGCACGCCTTCATCCCGAAGGTGGAGGCGGTGGACGACAAGCACCAGATCGCCGCGCCGGTCGGGTCCTACAAGCCCAACGCGTGGGGCCTGTACGACATGCACGGCAACGTCTGGGAATGGACGCGGTCGAGCTACCGCCCCTACCCGTACTGGGACGCGGACGGCCGGAACGACGGCAGCGTCCGCGCGAGGAAGGTCGCCCGCGGCGGCTCGTGGTTCGACCGCCCCAAGCGGGCCCGCAGCAGCTTCCGCCTGTCGTACGAGCCTTACCAGAAGGTTCACAACGTCGGCTTCCGCGTCGTGGCGGAGGCGAAGTAGCGCAACGAATCGCCGCCGGTGGGCTCTACCGCCCCGTCGAAGGGGTCCGGGCGTGCGATTGCGCCGCGACGATCCGCTGGGCCAGCGCCGCCCGGGCCTTCTCGTAGGCGGCCGGGTCCGCCTGCCATTCGTACCAGGAGGCGGCGAGCGGCAGGACGGTCTTCTCGGCCGGGCCCTGCAGGCCCAGCCGCTCGAGGATCGCCAGGTACTCGTAGTCCTCGATGCCGTCGCGCAGGGCCTTGAGGCGCAGGCTCGGGACCATGCCGTCGTATCCCACGGCCCGGCCGGGATAGGCCAGCGTGCCCTCGCCGTTGAAGACGAGGGACTTGCCCTCCTTCCGCCGGCCGTACGTCCAGCCGTCCGTCCACGGGTCCGCCGTCTGGTTCCAGAAGGACATGCCGCCCCAGTACAGCAGGCCGCGGATGCGGTACCGCCACGCGATCCACGCCGGGACGCGGTAGTGCAGCAAGGGATAGTCGATGTGCCACCACGGCGTCTTTTCCTTGCCCTGGCAGAGCGCGGTGTACGCCCAGACGGTCTCCCCGAGGGCCTGGCGTTTGGCGGCGCTGTCGGGCCGGAACAGGCAGAACAGCGGGCACCAGATGTCCACCGCGCCGTAGAGGTCGCCCCAGTCGGCCTTCTGGGACCAGGTCTGCTCGACGACCATGACCTTCACGGCCGACTTCGCCTCGCGGAGGGCCCGGCCCCACTTCCGCACGAACCGGTAGGCGTCCTCGTCGTTCGGCTCGTCCTTCAGGTAGGTGTAGAAGACGATCCCGGGCCGCTGGAGCTCCGCGGCCAGGCGGTCCCAACTGGCCAGCCAGGCACGGAGCTTATCCCGCTCGGTATCGGGGTCCTGGACGACACCCATGGGGCGCGGGACCGCCAGTGCGTTGACGTGACGGGTGTCGATGAACCGGCGGAGGGCGGCGATCTGCTCGTCCGTCGCGCGGAAGCCGCCGTCCGCCCGGCGCGGGAAGGAGAGCATCCCCGGCGGCGGCGTGGCGTTGACGCGGTGCCGCGAGAGCATCTCTGCGCATTGAGCCTCCACGGCCGACCAGTCGGCGGGCTCGGCCTCCTTGCCGGCCTTGGCCCTTTGGCTGTAGTAGCGGCGCATGCGCCCCGCCGGCGAGCCCAGGGCCGTCTTCAGCGCCGAGACGCGCGGCAGCTCGAAGTCCCACACGGTGACGGTCACGGGAATCTCCGTCGCCTGCCGGTCCGCCGCCGTGACGCGGAACGCCCCGCGGTACTCCCCCGGCTTGGCGCCGGCCGGCACGCGAATGTCCACCCAGAAACCACGCGTCTGCCCGGCCGGAAGATCGAACGGCACGGCCGTCCGTCGGGCGCCGGTGAGGGGCCTGCGCGTCACCGGGTGCCGAAACGGAATCAGCGGGTCGGGATACCACCCCGCCCGGAACGTGTCGTTGCGGTGCGTGCCGGCCGTCAGGTGCAGCGCGTGCTGCCGGAACAGCCGCGCGTCCGCGGCCCGCAGCATCGCCCCGCCCGGCCCGCGCAGATCGCCCGCCTCGACGTTCAGGCCGCGAACCGGCGCGTCCGACCGAACCAGGACCTGGAAGCTCTCCCACTCGTTCCGCGCCGCCGCCAACCGGGCCGCCGCCGTCCGCCCCGCCGGCGCGTCGCGAAGCACACGCTTCGTCTCCGTGACCGTCCAGACATCCAACCCAGCCGGCGCCCGGCCGCACACTACGAGCATCAGGGCCGCGATCACCCGGATTCCGGTACCCTTCATGGTGTGGTCTCCGATTGCAGGGTTACAAAGACGATGCTGCGTGGCGCGACGGGGAATGTCGCGCCGTCTGAACCGAGCGGAACGCTCAGCGGGTGAATGAACTCCGCTTTCCGGCGGACCAGCGGGCTGTCGTCCAAGCCCGCCTGCCGCAGCGTCACGCCGGAAGCGCCGGTTGCCCGGAAGCCTCGCAGGGAGATCCGGCAAGGCACGCCCCTCGTGGCCGACCCATTCGCGACGACCAGGTGGATCGCCCGCCCGTCGGCGGTGAGCGTGGCCAGAACGGGCGTCAGCGGCCCGGCGAGGTGTTTGTCCTTCGGCGTGTGGTACGGCGCCGTGCCTTCGGTCGCCAGGGCCCACCGGCCGACGTGGCGGTTCATGTAGTAGTACAGCCAGTAGATGCACATGCGAAGGTCCGGCGCGTCGCGCGAAAGCACGCCGAACCCCGGGCGCTTCAGGCGGCTGAACATCTCCCAACTGCTCGCGCCGCGGAGCATCCCCTCGCGGACGTAGTAGATCAGCCGCACCGCCCGATGCAGCGTGCCGACGATGTTGGCGTTGCGGACGGCGTACTCCGTGCCCTCGCCCTTCGGCCCGGAGCAGGCCAGGCCCCACTCGGTGTCCAACTGGTACGCGGGGCGCTGCGGGCTATAGGCACCCATCAGGGCATTGACCCGCAGAATGTCCTTCAGGGTGCGGTAGTTCGCCGTCAGGGCCACGTCCTCCAGCGGAAGGCGGTAGGCGTCGGCATTGCTGTAGTAGTGGCCGACGACGAAGTCGTAGTGCCCCGCGGTCGCCTTCAGCACGCCGTGGGACCAGGGACGGCTGTCGTGATGGATTGGCAGGCCGATCTGCGCGTCCGGCTGGGCCTTGCGGATCGCCGCCGCCACGGCGAGAAAATGCGCGGCGTAGTCGGACGGCGAGTCGAACGCCGTCGCCTTGCGCGTGTACGGCTCGTTCGAGACCTCCCAGTGCCGGAAGCGGTACCCACGACGCTTCGCGTAGGCTGCGGCCTGGGCCCAGGTGGCCGGCGGGAGCTTGCTCGAAGCGCTCTGGGTCTCCAGTTCCAGGACCATCGTGGCCGGGTCGACGCCCATCCGCCGGCAGATGTCCGCGACGCGGTCCAGGCTGCCCGTCAGCCCGAACGGCTCGTCGCCGACGGCGTACAGCCGGCTCATCGGCAGGTGCAGGTCGCGCACCGCACGTTCCAGCGCGGGCTCCAGCACGTAGCGGCCGGACTGGTCGTACGGATGCCGTCCGTAGCCGGCGACCCGATGGAACGACACGCCGCAGGCCCTGCGGGTCGCCGGGCCGATCCGCCGGGCCGGGTCCACCGTGAAGGCCAGCTCCTTGCCCGGGCGCAGCCGATGGTTCAACGGGGCGACGGACAGCGTGCTCTCCTCGACGAAGCCGGCCGAGACGTCGCTGGGCTGCTCCGTGACCGACACGTCGTCGATCCAGAGCGTCTTGGTGAGCTTGCGGTCGTAGGTCGGCCGGAACGCCAGCAGGAGAAAGCGAGTGCGGTCCGCCAGGAAGTCCCGCCCTTCGTGGACCTCGAAGGTGAACTCCCGCCAGCGCTTCCCCGCCTTGACGGGCCAGCGGCCGGGCGAGGGGGCGTCCCGGTAAGGCCGCAGCGACTCGTAGCCCTCCAGGTAGAAGACGCTGTCGCCCGGCACGTCCGTTCGGGCCCAGAACCGGACCCGGTAGGCCCACCCCTTGGCGGTGCGAAGGGCGTGATCCGGGTGGGTCACCACGTACCCGTTCGTCCCCGCCGGGTGATGGATGCGGAAGCACGCCTTGCCGCTGTGTGGATCCGTGGCGTCCCGCGTGAAGTGGGCGGGGACCTTGTCCTGCCTGGCGCCCCACATGGCCCAGCCGGGCGGAACGATCTTCGGCGCGGGCAGCTCGAAGCCGCCGTTGTGGACGCGTTCGCCTACATCGCTTGCGGCCCCGGCCACCACGCACAACACGCACGTGCAGATCGTCGCGATCATCGGCTTCTCGGCCTCCCTCGCTCAAGGGACAACGAAGAGCGTAAGGCGCCCTGCCCCAGGGCAGCTCAGGGGATATCTTCGACCCAAAGCAACAGGTCGGCGACCGGCCCGCCGGCCAGGGCGTTGACCAACCGCTGATCCGCCGTGACGACGGGGCATCGAAGTCGATGTCCCAAGGCCAAATACAGGCAATCGTACACGCTTCGTCTCAGCCTCGACGCCATCTCGTATGCGCCGTCTCTCAGCGGCTCCACCTCATGCAGGGCCATTGGCGCTCCAAACAGCGCATCACGGGAACGGTCGGCATCTCGCCGGGCGATTTCCCGTCGTCGAATCCGGGAGCACAAGACGTTGTCGATCTCCAGAAGCAGGAACTCGGGAGCGTGGAGGTCGTGTCGCCCTGCAAGCAGACGCCGGGCCGTATCTGAGTGAGGCTCCGGCAGATACCACTTCGCAGCGACACTTGCATCCACAACGAAGGCGCTCATCGATCGCGCGCCTCGCGAATAATCTCAGCGCTATCACTGAGCTGCCTGTCCCCAAACCGACTGCGGATCTCATCGGCGAGTTTCAGAGCGGCCTCGTGATCCATCGTCGGCCTGCGCGCTTCCCGGGACAGGATCACCCGAGCTTCGGCCTCGAGCGACCGTCCGTTTCGCTGCGCACGCTCTTTGAGCCGCTCGATCGTCTCTTTCTCAACGTTGCGGACCAGGATCTGGGACATGTCTTTGCTCCGGCAATACCTGTGCTATCATTATGATAGCACGATCGCCGGAATGCAGCAATCTCGCTACGCTTTCCTCTCCACCGACGCCTTGGACCGCGTGCGCTGGAGGGCCAGGTCCGCGGCGCGGTTCTCGAAGAGGGCGTGGGAAAGCTCGATGAGCTCCTTGGCCTCGTCCGGCGTCATCGTGCCGACGACCACCATGTCCTGCGGACGGATCGTCGCCCACACGAAGCCCAGTCCCACCAGCGGGTGCAGCCGCCCGGCGGCCATCGGCTTGATGACCATCACGGGGTGCTTGGCGCTCTGGATGGACCTCCAGATCCAGTCGACCTCGATCTGCATGAGGAAGCCCGCGGCGTTGTAGATCTGGATGTACGTCGCCACGTCGAGACCGGTCTCGTCGGCGTAAACGATCGACTCGGGCATGTGGGTCGAGAGGCCGGGGATCATCCCCCGCTCCCGGATCCTCTTCGCGATCTCGTCCATCCCGCGGATGCAGCGATGGGTGCGGTCCGTCAGGGCGTCGGTCGTGGCCTGGTGGGGCAGGCAGAACGTCGCGCCCGTCGCGGCGTGGCTGTCGAGGATGCGGGCGTTCTCGTCGGCGGCTTCCTGCGTGCCGCCCGTGTTGAGCGTGGGGACGGCGATGGTGGTGATCTTCCGGCCGGTGCGGTCCTCGGCGTCGGCGATGGCCTCGCGGAGCTTGGCCCACTCGTCGACCACGCCGTAGACGGCGTCGATCCCCGCCTCCGCGAAGGCCGTCAGGATGTCCGCGATCCGCTCGCGGGTCTGGTACTGCTTGAGGAAGGCGTCCTTGGCGGACGTCTGATGGCTGTAGCCCATGAACCAGTTGATCCCGGCCAGCATTCGCGGCAGGGAAACGCCTTCGATCTCGGTCCTCGGGAATGACATCTCGGCTCTCCGTACGCATCGAACGGGCCCCGGGCGATCCGGGGCGTTTGCGGCATTATATCTCGGGGCCACTGTGGCGGGAGGGGAAGATACCGGGCAAGAGGGGACGGACGCACGAGATTCGTGCCGCGGAGGGCGGGCGCGTCGGACAGCTTCGGCGGCGTGCGTTCACAGCGTCGCGTCGAACGCGGTGTAGGTCAGCTTCTCCGCGCCGCACCACATGCAGCGCTCGTGTCGGGGGGACATCGTGCGGTTGCACTGGGGGCACTTGGCGACCTGCCGGGCAGCCTTGCCGTCCTCCCGGCCGTCCTGAAGGTCGATCTCCCGCACGCGGGCGAGCAGGTCCTCCTCGGTCAGGTCGGTCTGCTCCCGCAGCAGCGACCACATGGCCATGCATACGAGCGCGAGCTTGTCGATCCGCTGTTCGACACTCGCGGCCTGTCGCGCGGCGCGATCGGCCTTCTGCTTGTCCAGCGACGTCATCACCTCGCCGGCCGGGCTCGTCACGCGCCCGCCGTGCATGTACCCCCCGCTCAAGCCGCCCAGAAAGCCGCCGAGTAAATCGGTCATTTCGCTCTCCTTGCCGCACGCCCGCGATGCCGGAGGGATAGACGCCGGCGGACGGGGGCGTATTCAGCCGTCCGGCCACTCGCCGGTGAAGACCTCGGCGGCCGGGCCCGTCATGTAGACGTTCTCGTCGGCCTCGCGCCATTCCAGCCGGAGGTCCCCGCCAGGCAGGTGCGCGACGATCTTTCGCCCGCTTCGGCCGGTGAGCACGCCGGCGACGCACACGGCCGACGCCCCGGTCCCGCAGGCCAGCGTGATCCCGCTGCCCCGCTCCCACGTTCGCATCGTGACCTCCTCGGGCGAGTGGACCTCGACGAAGTGCACGTTGACGCGCTGGGGGAACAGCGGGTGGGTCTCGATTTCCGGCCCGAGGCTCGCCAGCGGCACGGACGCGACGTCCTCGGTGTAGATCACCGCGTGGGGGTTGCCCATCGACACGCAGGTCATCTGGAACGCCCGGCTGCTGAGGCGCAGGCCCACGTCAACGGGCTTGCCGCGGGGGACGTTGACGGGGATCTGGGCGGCTTCGAGGATGGGCGGCCCCATGTTGACCGTGGCGGCCCGCACCGTGCCGTCCTCCCCCAGCTCCAGTTGGATCTGCTTCTCGCCCGCGGCGGTCTCGACGCGCATGGGGTTGGCGTCCGTCCGACCGTGGTCGAAGGCGTACTTGGCCACGCAGCGGACGCCGTTGCCGCACATCTGGGCCTCGCTGCCGTCGGCGTTGAACATCCGCATGCGGACGTCGGCGTGCTCCGAGGGGCAGACGAGGATCAGCCCGTCGCCGCCCACCCCGAAGTGCCGATCGCTGACGGCCACCGCCAGGCGCGCGGGATCGGCCACCTGCTGCTCGAAGCAGTCCACGTAGACATAATCGTTGCCAATCCCGTGCATCTTCGTGAAACGCATCGACTGATCCTTCCGCAAGGCACGGTGCGGGCGACCGCGACCGGTCCCGGTATGGTATCGGCCGGCGGGCCCCCAGGCAACCTCCCTGCGCCATCGCGAATTCCACGAAACCTCCCGGGGACGCACGCGACAAACTCCCTGTGCGTATAACGTAGAGATGCCGCGCCGGCCGCGTTGGAGCCGAGACCTGTTTTGGCCTTGTCCCGACGGCGTCTTTGCCCGAGAATAGACGGTAGGTGCCCGCCTTCGGAAAGGGACTGCCATGCCCAAGCAACTGGAGAAGAAGCTTGCCGCGGTTCGCCTCCGCTGTGGGATCAACAACACGTTGCTTCACGCGGCGGTCGTGCTCGCGGTGGCGGGGGTTGTAGCGGCCGCGGGGGTGGCCGTTCAGCGGACCTTCGGCGTCCCCGTCCTGCAGGCCTGGGCCGTGTGGGCCTTTGTCGGCGCGGTCGCCGTGGCGATCGCGGCGCTGTCCCTGTTCCGCCTGCCCAACCGCATGGGCGTCGCCCTCCTGATGGACCGTCGCCTGGCGTTCCGCGAGCGGTTCAGCACGGCCCTGGCCCTGTCGGACCGGGAAGACCCCTTCGCCCGCGCGGCCAGCAGGGAAGCCCACCGCGCCGCCGAGCGGTTGGACATCCGCGGGCGGTTTCCGGTTCGGCCGTCGGGGCATTGGGTGGGCACGCTGGGGGCCTGGCTGATCGCCGTCGGCGTGTTCCTGTTCCTGCCGGAAGACGTGCTGGGGTACATCGCGCAGCGTCGCCGGCCCGCCAACCCCGCCGCGGAGATTCGCACCGTCGAGGCCGTCGAGAAGGTCCTCAACAAGGTCAAGGCGAGCGTCAACACGATCCACAGCGAGGAGCTGCTCTCGGAGATGGAGGACCTCGGCAAGGTCACGAAGGGCGTCAAGCCCACCGAGGTCCGCCGCGAGGCCATCCGCAAGCTGAGCAGCCTCGCCGACAAGCTCCGGGAGATGGAGCAGTCCGAGCAGGCCCTGGCCGGGGACATGATGAGCAAGATGCTCCGCAATCTGCGGAGCCACCCCAACGCCCTCAACAACGAGCTGAACCGGGCCCTGGCGACCGGGAACTTCGACGCCGCCGCCAAGATGCTCCAGCAGATGCTCCAGCAGGCCAACGAGGGCACGCTGTCGGAGGAGCAGAAGAAGCGCCTCGCCGAGCAGCTTCGCGACCTCGCCGAGCAGATGGAGAAGCTGGCCGGCCAACAGCAGCAGCAACAGCAGCGCGAGCAGATGCTCCAGAAGCAGGGCCTGGACGCCGAGACGGCCAAGAAGCTCGCGGGCCTCAGCGAGCAGGAGCTTCGCGAGCAGCTCAAGCAGCAGGGCCTCAACGACCAGCAGATCGACGAGATGATGGAGAAGATGGCCGCCGCCCAGAAGGCCTGCCAGAACTGCCAGCAGCTCTCCCAGGCGATGGGCAAGTGCAGCGGCCAGCAGGGCCGGCTCGTGCCCGACGGCATGCGGGAGCTGGTCGAGTCGCTGGAGAACATGGACGCCCAGTCCGTTGAGCGGGACAGCATGGAGGAGGCCCTGCGGGACATCGAGCGGGCCATCGCGGGCCTCGGCGAGCAGGACGGCGAGGGCATGGACTTCGACCCCAACATGCTGGACGACGCCGAGCCCGGGCAGGTCATCTGGCGCCCGGACGGAAAGCTGGAGTTCAGCAAGGGCAACGGCGGCGGCCGGGGCAGGGCGTGGGGCCTCCGCCCGACGGGCGAGCCCGAGGACGTCGGCCACAAGAAGACCGGCGTGCAGAACAAGCCCCCCAAGGACGACGCGGAGATCGTCGCGAGCTGGCTGTACAAGGGCGGGCAGGTCAAGGGCGTCAGCAAGCGGAAGCTGGAGAACGTGGTGCAGGCGTCCAGCGACGCGGCCGCCGAGGCCATCAAGGACAACAAGATCCCCAAGAAGTACGCCACGGCGGTCAAGAAGTACTTCGGGGGCTTCCAGAACAGCGTCCCCGCCGACGCCAACACGCCATGAAGCCCTCGCGAACTGCGACCTACGGATTGCGGAACGGTGGCATGCGGGCGATGCAGGCGTGTGTGATTGTCTTCTCGGCCCTGGCGTTGTCCTCCTGCGGCGGGGGCACGGACCCCAACGGAAACGTCCCTTCGGGGGAGGTGGTCGTGTACTGCTCGGTCGATCAGGACTTCGCCAAGGGGATCCTGGCCGACTTTGAGCGGCGCAGCGGCCTGCGCGTCCGGCCGCGGTACGACGAGGAGGCCCGCAAGACCACGGGGCTGGTCCAACGGCTGCGGGCGGAGAAGGCCCACCCGGCGGCCGACGTGTTCTGGTCCAGTGAGGTCTTCCACACGATCCGCCTGGCCGAGGAAGGCCTCCTCGCGCCCTATGACGGCGAGGCGGCGGCCGGTTGGCCCCCCCAGTTCGCCGATCCCAACGGCCGGTGGCACGCCTTTGCCCTTCGCATGCGCGTGATCGCGTACGACACCCGCCGCGTGAGCACCGACGAGGCTCCCAAGACGCTCGAAGACCTGCTCGACGCCCGGTGGAAGGGCCGGCTGGTGATGGCCCAGCCCCAGTTCGGCACGACCCGGGGCGACGTGGCGAGCTGGTTCGCCCACTACGGGCCGGGGCGGGCCCGGGCGATCCTGCGCGGCTTGAAGGCCAACGGCGTGCGGATCGTGCAGGGCAACAGCACGGCCGTGCGGATGGTCGCCCGGGGCGAGGCGGACGTCTGCTTCACCGACACCGACGACGTCTACGTCGCCCAGCGGAACGGCTGGCCGATCGCCATGGTCCCGCTGGACCAGGGCGGAGACGGGGCGCTGGCGATTCCGAACACGGCGGCGTTGGTTGCAGGCGGCCCGAACCCGCAAGCGGGCGGGAAGCTGCTGGCCTACCTGTTGAGCGAGGCGGTCGAGCGGGCCCTGGCGGCCAGCGAGTCGCACAACGTGCCGATCCGCCCCGCCCTGGCCGACCGGTTCCCGAAGTACGCGCTCGGCAAGGCGCTGACGGTGGATTACGCGGAGGTCGCCGCGCAGATGCCCTCGGCCATGGCCGCAGTCCAGGAGATCCTGCGGTAATGCCGCGCGACCCGGCGGCGACGGCGGTGGCGGTCGCCGGGTTGGTCCTCTGGGCAGGCCTGATCGCCGTTCCGCTGGCGCACCTCTACGCAACGGCGACTGCCTCGCCCGCCCCCACCGCGGCCGTCGGTCCCCCGGCCGCGACCGTCCTCCGCTCGTTTGCCCTGGCCGGAGGGATCGCGGCGGTCAGCGTCGTGCTCGGCTACGCGCCGGGGCGGCTGCTCGGGACGGCCGGGCGGGCTCGCGGCCTGCTGCTGGGGGTCCTCCTGGCCCCCCTGCTGCTGCCTCGATACCTCCTGCTGTATGCCTGGGAGCTGGTCCGCAGCCCGACGACACCGGTGGGCGACTGGCTGTCGGCCCGGCCCGGGCTGGCCCGGCTGGCGGGAACGCTCACCAGCTCCCTGACGCTCGTACTGTGGTACTGGCCCCTGGCGGCGGTGGTGATCGGTCAGGGCTTCCGCTCGATGGACCGCGACACCCACGAGGAGAGCCTGCTGGACGCCTCGGCCCCGCAGCGGTTCGCCCGCGTGACGCTCCCCCTGCTGGCCCCCGCGCTGCTGCTGGCGTTCGGGGTGTGCTTCGTGATGGTCCTCAGCGAGTTCGCCACGTTCCACCTGGCCGGCATCGAGACGCTCGGGACGGCCCTGGCCGTCCTGTACGCCGAAACGGGCAGCGCCACCCACGTGGCCCGGGCGGCCTGGCCGGTGGCGATTCCCGCGGCCGTGGTGGCCGTGGCGCTGTGGCGGGAGTCCGAAGACTGGACGACCCGGGCGCCCGTAGCCTCTCCGCCCCCGCCGCGCCGGCCCGGCTGGAGCTGGGCATGGCTGGGCGTGCTGCTGTCGCTGACGATTCTAGCACCGGTCGCGCTGCTGGCCGGGTCGATGCGCGATCCGACCCCGTTCGCCGAGTTCGTCGAGCTGCACCGCGAGGAGTTGGGCACGTCGCTGTTGGCCGCGGCGGCCGGGGGGGGCGGGGCGCTGGTCCTCGCCGCCGGCGCGCTGGCGTTGGGCTCGCTGGGCCGCTTCGGACGCGCCGCCGCGTGGGTGGTCCATCCGACGATCCTCCTGGCGGCGCTGCTTCCGGGGGGGCTGCTGGGCGCGGCGCTGGTACACGTACAGACGACCCTCCGCGCGGCGGTGGGATTCCGGGACGGCTGGTGGAGCGTTTCGGCCGGTCTGGCGGCCCGGCTGGCGGGGGTGGTGCTCCTCCTGCTCCGCTTCGGCGCCCATGCCCGCAGCCGCCGGCTGGCGGAGCTGGCCGCGACCGACGGCGCGGGCTGGGCCCGCACGTGGCGCTCGGTGCACCTGCCCCTGCTGTGGCCGCTGGCGGTCGCGGCGGTCGTGTTGGCGACGATGCTCGGGCTGGCCGAGCTGCCCGCGACGACCGTCCTGCTGCCCGCCGGCGTGCCCAACTTCGCCCAGGGCCTGCTGAACCAGATGCACTACGCCCGCGATCAGCAGGTCATCGCGTCGTGCCTGATTCTGGTCGGCTCGTATGCGGTGCTCGCGGGGATCGGCCGGGCCGGGGCCGGCCTGGTCCGCCTGCGGCGGCGGACGAGCCTGGGCCTGATGGTGGTGGGGCTCGCGCTGGTGCTGGGCGGCTGCGGTGGCGACGGGCGCGCCGACGGGCCGAAGGTGGCCCGATCGTTCGGCAGGACCGGGCGGGGTCCGGGCGAGTTCCTCTATCCCCGCGCGATCGACTTCGCCCCCGACGGGACGCTCTGGGTAGCGGACAAGACCGGGCGCTTTCAGCACTTCGACGCGGAAGGCAGGCACCTCGGCGGATTCACCATGCCACAGATCGAGGCCGGAAAGCCGACCGGCTTCAGCGTCGGCGCCGACGGCCTGCTGTACATCGCCGACACCCACTATCACCGCGTCGTGGTCTACGCGCCGGACGGAACGCTCCGCCGGCAGTTCGGAACGTACGGCCAGGGGCCGGGCCAGTTCATCTACCCCACCGACGTCGCCTTCGCGCCGGACGGGCGGCTGTTCGTCAGCGAGTACGGCGGCAACGACCGCGTCAGCATTTGGTCGAGAGACGCCGCGTTCCTCGGCAGCTTCGGCTCTTTCGGATCGGGTCGGGGCGAACTGTCCCGACCCAGCGCGCTGAAGGTGGACGCCCGGCGGCGATGCCTCTACGTCGCCGACGCCTGCAATCACCGGATCGCCGTCTACGGGCTGGACGGCACGCTGCTGCGATACATCGGCAAGGTCGGGCGCGGGCCCGGCGAGTTCCGCTACCCCTACGACCTCGCCCTCGCCCCCGATGGCCGGGTGATCGTCTGCGAGTACGGCAACAACCGGATCCAGGTCCTTTCCCCGGAGGGCAAGGCGCTCGCCGTCCACGGCAGTCCCGGCCGGGAACTGGGCCAACTCGCCTACCCCTGGGGCGTGGCGCTGGCCCCGTCGGGCCTGGCGTACGTCGTCGACGCCGGCAACAACCGGATTCAGGCGTGGGAACCCCACTGATGACGCGTGGCCAGCCCCCCCCCAGACCGGGTGTTTGGAGCATACGCGAGGCCGGCCGTCGTGTAGAATACACACCGTGCCGCGGAGAAGACTACACGATGCGGGAGTCGCCTATGGGCATTGAGCAGCGCCGTCGAGAGCGACAGAAGCGGATGGTGGCTCACATGGCACACGGCCATGAGGAAGCCGAGCAATGGGACCTGGAGTTCTGGCAGAGCCTGACGCCGCAGGACCGCCTCTCGGCGTTGGTGGCCATCCATCGAGACATCGAGAAGGTGCAAGCCAGCAGGAACGGCGGCAAGGGCGAGGAGTAGGTTGGCCAGCCAGGGCGGCAAGATGGAGACGGTGTCCGATTTCGAGGACATGCTCGAGCTCCTGCGGGAGCATGGCGTCCGGTACCTGATTGTGGGCGGTCTGGCGGTGATCTACCATGCCAAGCCGCGTTACACGAAGGACATGGATCTCTGGGTGGACGCCGAGTCCTCGAACGTGGATCGCGCCAACGAAGCGCTGCGGCAGTTTCCAAGCCCGTGGCTCTTCGAGCAAGGCGACCCCAGCCAGATCCTCCAGATTGGGATCGCTCCGCATCGCATCGACCTGATTCTCACGGTGGAAGGAGTGGATTTCGCCACCGCTTGGGAGAAGAGGATCATGGACCGGTACGGCGGCGTGGAAGCCAACTGGATAGACATCGATACCCTCCTCCTCGTCAAGAGCCAACTGGACGACGCGCGCCACGCAGAAGACGCCAAGCTCCTGCGCAAAGCCAAAGAGATACAGGAGAGGCGGGGGTAGGGCCGAGCAGAAGCGACCGGGTGCGATCCCCGCCACATGCGGATAGTATGCGGTATGCCCCGCACCTGTTCGATGCCGGGAAGTGTCTGCTACGGCGGGAATCCGGGCAGGTCGGAGACGCCAGCATGTTCCGCCTACTCCCTGGAGGGTTCGTATCCTGTCTGCCCGAAGCGTCCTTGCCCGGGAAGTAATCGGGCAATCTCCGCGACTACCCACCTGGAAGGTGCGTTCCGTCCGGCCGGACGCTCTCCGCCCGTCCGCCATAGCGTCCGGGTGCAGGAGCGGCGCAAACAAAGGTGCACGCCGGACGTGAGCACGGTAGAATCGAGAACGTGGGACCGCGGACGGGCGCGCGAGCGCCGGCGGTCCGCGGCCGGTGGAAGCGTACGGGCTCCCGTGTGTACTCAGCCATCAGCACTCCGGCGCGATCCGCTCGCGACGGGGCGGCCCCGCGCTGCCCCGCCGGATGGTGTCTCGGCTGAGCGCTGCGGCTGACCGCTGGTAGCTGCCGTTCATTATGCTCGCCGCATATGGCTTTCATTTCGAGCAGCCGTGGTGGCTGCTGAGCGCGTTGGTGGCCGTCCCGCTGTTCTGGCGGGCGTGGCGGCGGTTGGCGACCCTCGGCGTGGTGCGGCGCGCGGCCGTGCTCGTGCTCCGGGGCGTGGTCGTGCTGCTGCTGGCCGTGCTGCTCGCGCGGCCGTCGCTCACGCAGATCCACGACAAGGTCACGGTCCTGGCGGTGATCGACCGCAGCGACTCGGTGCCCAAGGCGTACTGGGCCAAGGAGGGCCGCGACCCCAACTTCCTGACGATCAACGAGTACCTCGCCACCGCGCTGAACGACAAGCCCCCCGGCGACCAGCTCAGCGTGGTCGACGTGGCCGAGGACGCCGTCATCATCCGCCTGCCCAGCACGGCCGTGGACGTGCCCAAGCGGAGCGTCGGGCTGCCCAGCGGCCAGAGCCGCCTGGCCGACGGGGTGCAGATGGCGTTGGCGGTCGCCCCGCCGAACACGAGCGTACGAATCCTGCTGATCAGCGACGGCAACGAGACGGCGGGGGACCTGAAGGCCGTCGCCCGCGTCGCCGCGGCGAACAAGATCCCCATCGACGTCCTGCCCCTGCCCTACCACCACCAGCGCGAGGTCATCTTCCGCCGCCTGGTCGCGCCCAACCGGGCCCGCAGCAACCAGACGGTCCCCGTGCGGTTCATCCTGACCAGCACGCACGAGGCGGCCGGCGAGCTGATGCTCTCGCTGAACGGCATGCCCGTGGACCTGGACCCCGCGTCGGCCTCGCAGACCGTGCCCGTTCGCCTCAAGCCCGGCACGAACGTGCGGACGATCTCCCTGCCCGTCGGCTCGCGGGGCGTTCACGAGTTCCAGGCCCGCTTCCTGCCCGCCGATCCGAACGCCGACGACGAGATCGCCCAGAACAACCGCGCCGCGGCGGTCACGTTCGTCTCGGGGCCCGGGCACGTGCTGCTGGTGGCCCAGGACGACCACGAGGCCGCTTCGCTGGCGACGGCCCTGAAGGCCGCCGAGATCGACGCGCGCCCCGTCTCCGCCGGGCAGTTCCCCGAGACCCTCACCCGCCTGCTGGACGCCGACGCGGTCGTCCTGGTCAACGTGCCCAACCACGTCTTCTCGCAGCGGCAGCAGGAGCTGATCTGCCGGTACGTCTCGGACCTCGGCGGGGGGCTGGTCACGGTGGGCGGGCCGGATTCCTACGGCGCCGGCGGCTGGATCGGCTCGCCCGTCGCCCGGATCCTGCCGGTCGACATGGACCCGCCCCAGAAGAAGCAGATGCCCAAGGGCGCGCTCGTGCTGATCATGCACGCCTGCGAGATGCCCAACGGCAACTACTGGGGCAAGCAGGTAGCCGTCGCGGCCGTCAAGGCCCTCAGCCGCCACGACCTCGTCGGCGTGCTCGACTTCAGTTGGAACCGGGGCATGAAGAACTGGGTCTACCCGCTGGCGAAGGCGGGGGACAAGAAGGACGTCGTCGCCTCGATCAACCAGATGGTCATGGGCGACATGCCGGACTTCGGCCCGCCGGTCCTCGCGGCCTACCACGCGCTGAAGAACGAGCGGGCCGGGCAGAAGCACATCATCATCATCTCGGACGGCGACCCGCAGATGCCCAGCCGGCAGACGCTCCAGGACATGCGCGACGAGCGGATCACGTGCACGGGCGTGGCCGTCTTCCCCCACTCGCCACAGGACGTCCGCAGCCTCCAGATCATCGCGGCCTTCACGGGCGGTCGGTTCTATAACATCAAGAATCCAAAGCAGTTGCCGAAGATCTTCGTCAAGGAGGCCCAAGTCGTCCGCCGGTCGCTGATCCTGGAGGAGACCTTCACGCCGAAGATCGCCACGGGCCTGAGCGACGCGCTGCGGGGCATCGGGAGCGTCCCGGCGCTGGACGGGCGGGTCCTCGTCGGGCCCAAGGGCGGCCTCAGTGAGATCCTCCTGGCCAGCAGCGAGGGCGAGCCCATCCTGGCGACGGTGCAGTCGGGCATGGGACGGGTGGCGTCGTTCACCAGCACCGCCGACAGCCGCTGGGCGACGCGATGGCTGGCGTGGGGGCAATTCAAGCAGTTCTGGGAGCAGACCGTTCGCTGGACGGCCCGCAGCCCGCAGTCGACGGACTGCGAGGTCTTCGCCGACGTCCAGGGCCGAGACGTGCTGCTGACCGTCGAGGCCGTCCAGCCCGGTGGGAAGTTCGTGCAGTTCGCCCAGATCACCGGGAACGTGATCGGCCCGGACATCAAGAAGCCCAAGCCGATCGAGCTGCGGCAGATCGGCCCGGGCCAGTACCGCGCGAGCTTTCGCGCGGACGCGGTGGGGGACAGCTACGTGGTGAACCTCCGCTACCGCAAGGCCGGGGCGGGCCAGTCGATCCAGACGCACCAGACCGTGGTGACCGTGCCGTTCGCCCCGGAGTTCGAGGACCTCAAGGACAACTCCGCGCTGCTGGCGCGGGTCGCGGAGATGACGGGCGGGCGGGTCCTGCCGGGCAACCCGAAGAAGGCCGCCCTGTTCGACCGGGCCGGCCTGACGCCCCCGACGACCCCCCTGCCGATCGCCGAGCCGCTGATGATCGCGTGGATCGTGCTGTTCCTGCTGGACGTCGGCGTCCGGCGGATCGCGATCGACGTCGCGGCGGTCGTCCGCAAGCTGCTGGGGCGGCTTCGGCTCGGGGCGCAGGAGGCGCAGAGCGCGACCCTCGCGGCCCTGAAGGCCCGCCGGCAGCGCGTGCAGGAGCGGATGGCGAAGTCGCAGGAGGACCCCCGCGCCGCCCGGAAGCGGTTCCAGGCGTCGGAGGACGCCGCGGCGGACCTGCCGTCCGCGGACCTGAAGCGCGCGCCCAAGGCGGGCCGGGCCCCCGCGCCGGAGACGCCCAAGCCAGCCGAGCCGAAGCCCGAGGACGCCGGCACGCACGTCAGCCGGCTCCTGCAGGCGAAGCGCCGGGCGCAAGAGAAGCGAAACGAATGACGGATGAAGCCAAGCACGAATACCGGGATACGAAACCCGAAGGAAACCCGAAGCACGAAACGACAAACCGGAGAAGAAGGATGGGACGGCATGCCGACGGCATTTCGGATTTCGGGTTTCGGATTTCGGTATTGCTGCCTGATGCGACCGGTGAATCATCGCGGGACGAGCCGCGTATAGGACGTAGGTGTCCGTCCGAGGAGAGCAAGCAACATGGCTGAAGAGAAGAGCCCCGCCGAGGCACCGGAGAACGTCGAGGAGCTCTGCCGCGAGTTCCGGGAGATGTTCGAGCGGCTGCGCGCCGAGGTGGGCAAGGTCATCGTCGGCCACACCGACATCGTCGAGAACGTGCTGGTCAGCCTGTTCGCGGGCGGGCACGTCCTGCTGGAGGGCGTGCCGGGGCTGGGCAAGACGCTGCTGGTCCGCACGCTCGCGGCGGCGATGTCGCTGGAGTTTCGGCGGATCCAGTTCACGCCCGACCTCATGCCCGCGGACATCATCGGCACGAACGTCGTGATGGAGGACCAGGCCACGGGCCGGCGGATGTTCGAGTTCCAGAAGGGCCCGATCTTCGCCCAGGTGATCCTGGCCGACGAGATCAACCGCGCCACGCCGAAGACGCAGTCGGCCATGCTGGAGGCGATGCAGGAGCGCTCCGTCACCAGCGGCGGGACGCTCTACAAGCTGCCCGAGCCGTTCCTCGTGCTGGCGACGCAGAACCCCATCGAGCAGGAGGGCACGTATCCCCTGCCGGAGGCGCAGCTCGACCGCTTCTTCTTCAAGCTGCTCGTGCCCTACAGCAACCGGGAGGAGCTCAAGGCGATCCTGGACCGCACGACGGCGGGGCGCGATCCCCAGGTGAGTCCCGTAATCAGCGGCGAGCAGATCCTCGCCGCCCGCAAGCTGGTCCACCGCGTGGTGATCGCCGACCACGTGCAGGACTACGCGATTCGCCTGGTGCTGGCGTCGCACCCGCGCGGGGAGTTCGCGATCGA
>Ga0272441_10004838_pt1 | contig 23912 bp, 19 predicted proteins | sample SSMProp6N_FD_193582 | JGI IMG/M metagenome (GOLD analysis project Ga0272441, IMG submission 193582) | Marine sediment archaeal communities from Little Sippewissett salt marsh, Falmouth, MA, United States - SSM-Prop-6N | ecosystem: Environmental > Aquatic > Marine > Wetlands > Sediment ...
CGGTAGGCGGGCAGCTGAACCTTCGCCTCATCGGTCGCGGCGGCGACGACGGCCGCGTCGCCTTCCTCGGAGTGCAGAGACAGGACGTCATCGTCGATTTCGACGTCGAAACCGAGTGCGCGGAATCCGTCGGCCACCGCCGGCAAGAACGCGTGCCGTCCTTTGGCGAACAGCATTCGTTTGGCCCGTGTGACATCGTCCCGGTTCGACCGGAGTTCGGCGATCTTGTCCGTCAGGGCGGCGTGTCGCTCCTCGAGTCGGACGAGTTCGTCATTCAGTGCGTCTTCTCCGGGAAGGGGATACGACGGGAGCCAATCCGGCAGGGCGGTGAACGCGGGCCGTTCCGTGAGCGCCTCAACGGCCTCGTGCAGCACGGACGCCTCGTGGGACGGCGACACCCCTTCCGTCGGAGGGACGAGAATCAGGCGACCCTCGTCGAACGGAATCTCGAGCGCGAGGACGTCTCCAACCCTGTTGCGTGCCAGCACCCGCGCGAACCGCTCGATGGGTGTGGACAGCAGGTCCTGGTATACGGCGTCGTAGACGAACGACTCGCGAAAGGTCTCGAGGTACGTCGCGAACGGACTCGTTGTGTCCTCCAGGACCAGGTCGCGTCCGCGCCGCGGCACGAAACGACCGTTGGAAGGGAACACGAGTTGGTGGTGCCGGTCGACCAGCGACACGCTCGGCAGCCAGCTGTAGCGATCGAGATGCTCGGAGGGCGCGTCACCGACCGTGATCTCCAGCGGCTCGCCGCGGGGGCGAAGGCGGCAGACAACGACGCCGCCGGCCTGCGTCAGCAGGTCCGACGCTTCGGACCGTCGCTTGGACATCCACGCGGACAAGGTCTTGCTCATCCCGTGGTCTCGATCCGCGTTCGCGCGGCGCACGCCGTCGGGACTCACGCCGATCTCCCGCGTCCAGCGATGACTGATCGAGAGAGGATCGATGAACACAGCGTCGAAAGCGGAAAACGAGAGCCTCTCGAAGAATGACTCCCGTTCGATGGACGGATGGGACAGATTCCAGTCAACGGACAGAGAACGGGTTTCCATGGCGTCGAGTATCTTACCGCCCGACGGGAGAGACCGACAACAAGAAAAGCGGGGGCCGCACCGTGCGGCCCCCGCGATCGTTTCCTGCTACGGGGATTCCAGGTTCAGGATCGTCGTCGTCCAGAAGACGGCGTGCAACGATTCCGTGTAGGAGATGGCCGACCCGATCCGGAAGTTGATGCTCGGCGTGAGTTCGTCCGTGCTTCCGCTCGGCAAGCCGACCACGAACGGCGAGGTCGGAGGATGCACCATCGAGTACCGCAGGTAGACGAACGTCGAGGTGGTATCAAGCGTTCCGTTCCCGTCGATATCGAGTTGCAGCTTCATGTAGATGCTGCTCGAATCGGGGACCGTGAACTCGTAGTCGACGTTCCCGCTCTGAAGCGATCCCTCGAAGACGACGGTCTTTCCGCTGTCCGTCGGCTCGGGGAGAATCCCCAACGGGACGACCGTGGACGACTGTCCGAGCACCTGGATCGATTCGTCCGACCGCAGCTCGAGCCGGTAGGCGCGAGCCGCCGTCCAGCCGGAGCCTGCGTTCACGGTGAGGTGCCAGCTGTCCGTGCCCCAGACGAAGACGCCGGGCGTCGTGCCCATCGCGGGCTCGCCGCCGGTCCCGCCGGACGCCGTCACGACGACCGTCTGCGTCGTCGTCGAGGACAGCCCGTCGTTGTCGATCACTGTCAGACGGACGTTGGCTACACCGGCGGAGTTGTACGTGGCGCTGATGGTCGGGGTGAAGGCGTCGTCGACGCCATTGCCGTCAAGGTCCCATCGGTACGTGACGATGACGCCGTCCGTATCGTAGGACGACGACGCATCGAACAGGACCGACTGCCCAACGGTGGGAGCGACCGGTGAGAAGACGAACTGCGCAACCGGAGCCTGTTGGACCGATCCAACGGAGACGACCTGCGTCTTCGTATTCGTGGCGCCATCATCGTCGGTCACCGTCAACGACACCGAATACGATCCCGCACTGGTGAACTGATGGTAGACGACCGGATCGGTAACGGGCGACGTTCCGTCCCCGAAGGACCATCGATAGGAACTGATCGTCCCGTCGGAGTCCGTGGAAGACGTTCCGTCGAACCGGACCCACTCACCGATCGTGGGAGCGGCTGGCAGGTACGAGAACGCAGCGGTCGGAGCCGCGTTGGCCGCCCCAACGACGACTGTGTGTGCAATGGTGTTCGTCGCGCCGTCGTCGTCGGTCACGGTGAGGGTGACATAGTAGCTGCCGCCGGCGGAGAACCGGTGCCACACGACGCTGCCTGTGTCCGTCGATCCGTCGCCGAAGTTCCATGCATAACTGGCGATCGAACCGTCGGGATCCGCCGATGCCGTGGCATCGAACTGGACCCAGGCATTGATCAGCGGATTGATCGGCGTGTAGCCGAACGCCGCGACCGGGGACTGGTTGGAAGGACCAACCTGCACCGTTGCGGTGGCTACATCCGAGGCGCCGTCGTCGTCGGTCACGGTAAGGGTGACGAGGTAGCTTCCGCTGGCGGTGAACCGATGCCAGGCGACGCTGCCTGTGTCCGTCGTCCCGTCGCCGAAGTTCCACGCATAGCTGACGATGGAACCATCGGAATCGGCCGATGCCGTGGCATCGAACTGGACCCATTCATTGACGGCAGGAGTCAACGGTGCCGCCGCCCACGCGGCCGTCGGCGCCTGATTAAGCGTACCGACTTGCACGGCCTGCGTGATCGAATCGGTCGCGCCGTCGTTATCGGTGACGGTCAACGTCACAATGTACGTTCCCGCCGCGCCGAATCGATGCCACGCGGCATTGCCCGAGTCCGTCGATCCGTCGCCGAAGTTCCACGCATAGCTGACGATCGATCCGTCCGAATCCGACGACGTCGTCCCATTGAACTGGACCCACGTGTTCACCGGCGGATTGGCCGGCGAATAGGCGAAATCGGCATTGGGCGGTGCATTAGTGGGTGTCAGGGACGTCAGTGCGACGTTGATCGTTCGAGTGATGTTGCCGATGATCAACGTTGCCGCGGTCCAACTCGTGTACCCTGCCTTGGTGACGTAAAGCTGGTGGAATCCCTGCTCGACATAGAGGGTGCGCGGCGTGTAGCCGGCGTACTCTCCGTCGACGTAGATCAACGCGTTGGACGGCGTCGAGTTGATGATCAACGTACCGTACGACGCCGGCGGTTCATCCAAGATCTCGAAGGACGTGAAGTCCCAACTTCGTTCGCTTACGGGGAGAACGCCGAGGATCTGAACCTCGATCTGAGCTTGGAACGCCTCGGGGTCCTCCGAGAAATAGGCGAACGGATCCACGGGAGACGTGGTCGCCAGAATCTGGACGTATTCCGTTCCATAAGGCGGCGCAATGGTTCCCTGTAGGCTATGTTCGCCCGCTTGTACGTAGTTATCTTCTTGACTGTAGCTTGCGTTTGGGAAGATCTGGACGGCAGTCCCGTCCGGCAAGATGTCCCAAATGTAGACATAGGCGGCTTTGTTGACGCTGTAGTTGATGACGATCGATTCGCCGACCTCGTAGGCGCCCTTGTCCACCCAAACGCGTACTTCCAGCTCGCTGCTTTCCGGCGGTGTGGGGAAGATGCCCATTGGAGCGACATTGTCTTGACCCAAACCCGTGAATGCAGCGAACGTGATCAAGAACAACGCGATGACTGCCGAACAGGCTGTTCTCCCTTTCATGTTCGCCTCCTTGTGGCGTTTGACGACGGCGTGCAGAAACACACCTGATTAACTTACTGCGGCGAGTGCGACTTGTGTCAAATCCGAGGCATCGATGCGATCGAGGACAAGGGCGACGTCGTCGGCCGAAAGCGTGACGCCCTCCAGCATCGTCAGACGGTTCCGTACCTCCTCATACAGCACGTACCCGTCGAACGGACTCCCTCCACCCTCGAGGAAGTCCCCGATCGTTTCCGAGATATTGATGAGCAGTTGGTTGAATCGTAGTGTAGGAATCGTCGGGGTCGCGGCCGTCGAGGATCCCTGGCTTCCGCTGAAGATCCCCTTCGAGTAGAGCAGATCGCGGGTCTCCGACAGCAGAACCAGTCGTTCCGACAAGTTTTGCTCGATCCACTGCAGCGAAACGCCGCGTGCCAGACCTTCGAGCGCCTGGTTGACGAGACCTTCGACGGGCAATCCATCGGACGATCCGCGGGCAATGACAAGGAGTACGGCTTCCTTCTCGAATGCCGACGCCGTTCGGCGAGTCAGGCGATCAATCAACCGCATCAGTCCGTCGTCGGGAAAGTCCGACTGCGTCATGCCCAACTGGATCGATGCCAGGATATAGTCGAGATTCGACACCGGAATGGCGCGGAGGGCCTGCTCAAACTCGGACAGCGAAGCGCCCGCCGTTGCTCCGGAGACGAGGAACGCGAGCATCATGACGATCCCGACTGTGCGTACCGCAATGCGGTTCATGCGCCGTCACCTCCACGTCCGATATAGCGAACCGAGCTGTATTCCCCGAAGCTCTGGATGTACTCGTCCGCAAGCGGATCCTGTCCCCACCAGCGACCGTCGATGATGAACGCGTACTCGTAGCGTCCGGGGGACAACGGGATGCTGGCGGTCCAAATGCCGTCGCCGTCCGGATCGGAAAGATCGGTGCCCTCCCATGCGTTGAAGCTGCCGACGACGGCGACGTCTTCGGCGTCCAAAGCGGGCAACACGAACAGCACCTCCTGGGTGCCATCGGCGGATTGCACGGGTTGCAGCGACAGCTGTGTGCCTTCACCCATACGCGGGACGTTGTCGGACAACGTGACGCCGAGGAAGAGGAAGATGGCCGCTGTCGCACCGACAACGGCGATCTGGCCGATCCGCCCGCTGCGCGTCGGCGCCAGCAACTGTGCAAGCCACTGGAACCACCGCAACCGCGGACGGCGATCGCCGAGTTCCGATGCGACCCGCTCCTCCAGATCCGCCAAACACCCCTGCGATGCCTTGACGTCAGCCCTCAGCGCATCCCGCAGGAGGGTCTCAAACGCATCATCCTTCATGCCGGATCACGCTCCTTCCTCGTAGTACTCTTTTAGCATGGCCTTTCCTCGATGTATTCGCGTCTTGACCGTGCCTTCCGGGATGGCCAAGATGTCTGAGATCTCTTGATACGGCAGCTCGTTGTAGAAGCGCAGCACCAACGGCGCCCGATAGCTGTACGGCAACTTGTCGAGCGCCTCGCGAACGCGGTTCTGACGCTCCTCGGCGTCGAGCAGCTTTGCAGGATCGCGCCCTCCTCGAATCTGAAGCGGTTCCTCGGTTGACGGATGGTTCCGTCGGTACCGCAACTGGTTGCGGCATAGATTGGCTGCGATCGTAAACAACCATGTCGAGAACCTTCTTTCCAGATCGTAGCGACGCAGGTTCATGTACGCCCGAATGAACGCATCGTGACAGATATCCTCTGCGTCCGCACGATTCCGCATGAATCCGAGGCACAAGCCGAAGACCGCATCCTTATAGCGGGTGATCATCTCACCCCAGGCCGCTGTGTCTCCTTGCAGTGACGCTCTCAACAAGCTCACCTCGTCTTGCACACGGTACACGGTCTCCTAGCCTCCTCGGTGTGCCCAATATACACGCTTTCTGAACGAGAGTTTCGCCGATGACATCGATCACCTTCCGCTGGGACGAAGCCCCCGAAGGCACACGCCCCGCGTCCACCAAACGCGGTTGAGAACAAGGGTAGACTTTGCCGGGTCGCAAGATGACCCTGCCAAAGCTTTTGGAGACTGGCACCTTGAAGGAGGTCAATGAGATGTCCGCGAACCGAGCCAAAGCGGGCCGGAAACACCGGAAGCTCGTAGCCGTGATCTGTCTCTTAGCGCTCATGACGATGGGACTTGCCGCATGCCGCGGCTTTTTCGGGCAGGCCCCGATTGCGCTGATCGTGACAGATGCTGCAGGCGACCAAGAGGTCCCGATTACGATTACGTTTGACATTAGCGGATCGACGGATCCCGACGGAGTGATTGCTACGTACGATCTGGATTTCGGAGACGGCTCCGCGCATGCGACCGGCACCGACGTGACCGACGTGATCACCCATGAATACGACGTTGCAGGAACGTATACGGCCCTGTTGACGATCACGGACAACGACGGCCGCATCGGGATGGTCAACGAGTTGGTGACCGTCGGACCGGTGATGATTACGTTCGCCGCCCGGCGCGTGGCGCAGTACGACATCTTCCGCATGGAAGGCGACGGCTCCGATCAGGGCGCGATTCGCAACACGGCCGCCGACGAGCTGTTCCCCGATCTTCTGAGAGGGACGCGGGACAAGATCGCATTTGCCGCCGAAGACTCCTTGAGCTGGAACATCTGGACGATGACCGTCACCGGCGGCAGCGTCAACCAGCTGACGACGCAGACCTTGTCCAATCAGATCCAGCCAAGTTGGTCGTCCGATGGTTCGGAGATTGTCTATGCTTCCAACGCACTCGACGGAACGTCCGACGCCTCGTGGGAACTGTTCACGATGACGGCGACCGGCGCATTGCAGACGCAACTGACGACGCAAAGCCCGTCGTGGGCCATTGCGCCGGCGTATTCTCCGACCAGCGATGACATCCTGTTCGTCTCCGACAAGACGTCGGAAGGCGACAGCGCCTTGTGGCTGTGGGACGACTCTGTCGGGGCCGCGGTCGAGTGGTACGACGGACCGGGACGCGACGGCGATGCCTCGCCGGCGATGGCGGGCGTCCTCGGCACGGTGCTGAATCTGCCTGCGAGCGCGGGGTTCTCCAAGCCGGCATGGTCGCCCGACGGGACGAAGATCGCCTTCTCCCGCGAGCGGACCGACGGTGGCATCATCGACATCTACGTCATCGACGAGGATGGAACCGGTGCCGAGTCCCTCGAGGACTATGTGGACGGACTGGGCGTGTTGAACACGAACATCACCACTGACGATGACGAGTTCTGCCCGTACTGGCTCGAAGACGGGAGCGGTCTGTGCTACGTCAAGGCCGACGGCAGCGGCGACTATCAGATCTACAAGGTGGTCTTCGAGACCGGCGCGATCACGGCATTGACCGACACCGGCGACAACATCTCTCCGACATCCAAACGGTAGTCCGACCTCCAGAAGCGGTTCACGAAGGGGCAAGACCGCGGATCTTGCCCCTTCTTCGCTTCGCTCTGTCCGCGAAGAAGCGGAATCCGGCGCCCGCGACGACGGCAACGCCCGCCAAGACGAGCACAAACACGTCGCCCCACCGGGTGTAGAGCGAGGTTCCGTCCATCAACGCGACCTGTTCAACGACGACGCCCTCGGCGTTCAGTGCTTGCACGATCTTGCCTTCGGGAGAGATGATGCCAGAAATGCCCCCGTTCGCGGCCTGCAGGATCCACCGTCGGTTCTCGGCCGCGCGAAAGACGGCGGACGCGAAATGTGCATTGAGTTCGGAACTCTCCGCAAACCACGCATCATTGGTGACCGTGACGAGCAATCTTGCGCCGTTGCGCGTCAACTGACGCGACGCGATCGGAAAAGTGGACTCGAAACAGATCGGCGTCCCCACATCCCCCAACGTGACATACGCATCTCCTCGGGTCAGATCGACGGGCAACAGCGTGCGCGCCCACGCCCCCAGTCCCACACGCTCGAGAAGGCCGCGTCCGGGAATGTACTCGCCAAACGGGACCGGTCGGACCATCGCGTAGGTCCCGGCGACCTCGCCGGTTTCCGTGAACCAGGCAACGACGTTTCGGATTTCGCGGTCCTCGTACAGTCCGGTCCCGAGCAAGATCTGAGACGGCCCGCTTCGAGCGAGGTCGGCAAACGATTCCCTCAGTGTCTGGTTTTGGAGAATGTACGCAGGCAGGATCGACTCGGGGAAGACGATCAGGTCGGCCGAACCGGCGATGGCGGCCTCGCCGAGCGCGAGGTAACGGGCCGTTAGGTCCTGCAAGTTGCGAGCATCGAGCTTGACCTCCTGCTGCACCTTGGACGACACGACGGCCACGCGCAACGCGTCGGACGACACAACAGCTTGCGGGAGCCAACCGGCGGCGGTCAGTGCGAACAGACAACACGTGCACGCAACGGCGAAGCGGAGGCGCCGCTTCTTCAGAAGTAGGAAGAGACTCCCGTTGACGGCGACCACGAGCCCGGTGATGACCCACGGGCCGAACAGCGAAGCCGACTGGATCAACCACGGCACACGGTAGAGGGCGCTATAGAGTGTGGAGAACCCCATGCCCAGCGGCCCCAACGTCCGGACGAACTCCGCCAGAACGAAAAGCGCGGGTGCCAGAACGGCCCACGTCAGGGTATCGGACCGCCGGTGCCACGTGAGCACGAATCCCAGCACGCCGATTCCGGCCGCCAGGTAGACGACGAGCAGGAGATAGCCTCCGATCACGATCGGATGAAACCGGGCCAGCGTTACGATCCAACGAAGGTCAAGCGCGAAGAAAGCAAGGCCGAAGAGGAAACCGGGAAGGAAGCCGCCTCTTCGATGCAGCGCGACAAACAGCGGAACAAGCGAAACGAAGATCAACGGACCGGCCCCAAATCCGGGCAAGGCCAGAGCGGTCAGAACGCCCGAAAGCAGGGACAACAGGGTTTCCTTGGCCGTGATGCGAGTCATATACTCCGTATCATATCGCCAAGGAGGGGGTTGCATGCACCCGATTCTCTTCCAGATCGGGCCGATCACGGTTCGATACTACGGATTGATGTACGTTCTCGCGATTGCCCTGGGCTTCTTTCTTGTCCGCCGGGAAGTCCGCCGGAAGAGGCTGCCGTTGACGACGGACGATCTGCTCGATCTTCTGCTGTGGACGATCCCGGCGGCCATTGTCGGTGCCCGCTTGTACTACGTGGCCTTTCACTGGGAGTACTACGGCGCCCGCCCCCTGGACATCGTCAAGATTTGGCAAGGCGGTCTGGCCATTCACGGCGGCGTGCTGGCCGGCATCTTGACCGTCTACTTGTTCTCTCGTGTGAAGAAGGTCGGGTTCTGGGCGCTGACTGACACGATGGCTCCCAGCCTCATTCTTGGCCAGGCGATCGGACGGATCGGCAACCTCACGAACGGGGACGCTTTCGGTTTGCCGACGACACTTCCTTGGGGGATCCATTTCCCCGCGGAGTCTCCGGCGGGAATGGCGTTCCCGGGGATGGCGACCCATCCTTCGATGATCTACGAGATGATCCTCAATCTCGCGGTGTTCGCGTTCTTGTGGGGAATCCGCAAGAAGGGGTTCCGGGACGGGTTCCTGACCGCCATGTACTTCATTCTGTATGCGCTCGCGCGATCCATCGTCAGCTTCACCCGTGCCGACAGCCTGTGGCTGGGGCGTCTGCGCACGGTGACGGTCACACTGTCCGACGGATCGTCCTACATCGAGACTGTGGGGGCGTTTCGCGCCGCGCACGCAATCAGCATCGTCTTTGTCGTGGCCTTCGGTGCGTTGATCTGGTGGCGGAAACTGTACCGACGAGACCCCCTACTACAACCCTAGGGCCGGAAGTCTTCGCCGAGGTAGACGCGACGAGCCTCGGGATGGGCGACGATCTCCTCCGGCGTGCCCTGAGCGATCCATTGGCCACGATCGAGCAGAATCGCGGAGTCCGTGATCGACAGGGTGTCCCGTACGTTGTGGTCGGTGATGATTACGCCGATGTTTCGCTCTCGTAGTGCGAGGATCTGTCGCTGAAGGTCGGCGATCGAGATCGGATCGATGCCCGAGAACGGTTCGTCGAGCAATACGTGACTGGGCGTGGTGGCCAACGTTCGGGCAATCTCCAAGCGCCGCCGTTCGCCGGACGAGAGCGTGCCCGCCAACTGCTTCCCCAGGGGCAACAGGCCGAATTCGTCGAGAAGCGCATCCCGCACCTTGGGGTCGATGCCGCGCCATTCCATGGCAAGGTCCATGTTCTCGACGACGGTCGCCTTCGTGAAGGCGGAAGGCTCCTGGGGAAGGTATCCGATGCCCAGGCGAGCGCGCCGGAAGAACGGAAAGGTGGAGATGTCGTTTCCGTCGAACAGCACCTCTCCGGCGTCGGCGGAGATGAAGCCGATCATCATGTAAAACGTTGTGGTCTTCCCGGCGCCGTTGGGTCCGAGCAAGCCGACGATTTCGCCCCGCCGAACCGACAAGGACAGCCCGTCCACGACGATGTTCTTGCGATACGCCTTGGTCAGTCCTCTGGCTTCCAGTGTCATGATGGCGAATCCACTCCCGGCAGATCCAGATCGATCGTCACGCGCCCGCGAAGCCAAACGCCGGCGGTGTCCAATCGTACATCGTCCGCGGTGAACGTGCTTGACTGCCACGTTCCCGACACCGTTTCCGAGAACTCGATGGCGTCTTCGGCCGCGAGAATCCTCAATCGATTGCACGCGTAGGTGTCCCCGCTGTCCGCTTCCACGACGACATCGCCCAGCAAGTCGAGCCGATCCGAATCCGCCTCCGCCGACGCGGCACGCGCGGCGTACGACACGCCATCTTGTACGAGATGGGCGGCAACGTCGCCCGATACCGTCGTCATTCCGGCGTCGAGATCGTGATGGAACGTGCTTCCGGACAACGAGGCGTCGCCCAGGGTGAACTGCACGGCCCCTGCTTCCAGCACATCGTTGTGCTCATCCCAGAACATCTCCTCCGTCGACAGCCGCGTATCGCCGTCCTCGACGGCGACATTGCCCGACAACGCACTGCCCGACGACGTGCGGACCAGCCGGTCCGCGCGCGCGACGATCGACGCCCCCTCGATTCGGAAGAACGTCAGCTGCACCGAGGCAAGGTCTTGGCGCTCGGTCGCCATCTCGCCCGATGCCGCTTCCAGAACCCATGCTTCGGATCCATCGGAACGATGCCCCGTCAGAACCAAATCGTCCGTGGTCAGCGCTCGGTCGACGGTCGGTTCGGGGGAGCGCAGCAGCCAGACGATGACGGCCGCCAGAAGGACTACGACGACGGAGACGACGATGCCCGTTCGAGACATGCTCTTAGGAACCCACGGAAGAGAGGATGAGGAGACAGGAAACGTGACGTGAACTCTGGGTGAAACTGGACCGCGACGAACCACGGGTGGTCCTCGAGTTCCACGATCTCGACCAATTCTCCGCCGACGGACGTGCCGGCAATGCGCAAACCGGCGGCCTCCAATTGCTCTTGGAACACGGGATTGAACTCATAGCGGTGGCGATGTCGTTCGACGATCGTCGCTTGCTGATAACACTGGTGACTGAGACTGCCGGGCACGAGTTGGGTTTCGTAGACGCCGAGACGCATCGTTCCGCCCTTCTGTACGACATGGGTTTGCTCCTCGAGAAGGGCAATGACGGGGTACGGCGTATCGGCATCGTTCTCGGTCGTGTTGGCGTCCGACCACCCCAGGACATTCCGGGCGAACTCGATGACCGCGCATTGCAGGCCGAGACAGAGTCCGAAGTAGGGGATCCGTTTTGTCCGCGCCACCTCGACGGCCTCGAGCTTGCCCTCCACGCCGCGATGTCCGAACCCTCCGGGAATGAGGATGCCGTCGAGGCTCTGCAATCGCTCTTCCGCGTTCCCGGCGCTGAGGCCCTCCGCGGAAACCCACTCGATCTCGGCGCGAATGCCCTCACGGGCGCCCGCGTGCAGCAACGCCTCCGTAATGCTGATGTAGGCATCGCGTAGCTCGACGTACTTCCCGACGATGCCGACGCGAACGCGATGTTCGGGGCGATCGACGCGTCCGACGCGCTCCGACCACTCCTCCAGCGGCGTCGCGTGCCTCTCGATGTGCAGCCCCTCCGCGACGCGGTCGTGCAGCTCGCAATCCGACATGGCCAACGGAGCATGATAGATGGTCGGAAGGTCGGGATCGTCGATGACGTTTGCCAACGGGACGTCGCAGAACAAGGCGATCTTCTGCTTGACTGCCTCGGGGATCGGCGCATCACACCGAGCCACGATCGCATTCGGCTGGATGCCGATCGCTCGGAGTTCCTTGACCGAGTGTTGCGTGGGCTTGGTCTTCAACTCGTCGGATGTGGTGAGGCGCGGAAGGAGCGTCACGTGAACGAAGAACGTGTCCTCGGGAGGAAGTTCGTCCTTCATTTGTCGCAGCGCCTCCAGAAACGGCAAGCTTTCGATATCGCCGACCGTTCCACCGATCTCGATCACGCCGATTTCCGCATCTCTCTCCTCCAGCGGCAAGCGGATGAGACGCTTAATCTCGTCGGTGATGTGCGGGATGATCTGGACCGTCTGGCCGAGGTACTGACCGCTTCGTTCCTTGCGGATGACGTTCCAATAGACCTGCCCGGTCGTGATGTAGTTCGATGCGGTCAGTTCCTCATCGAGAAAACGCTCGTAGCGTCCGATATCAAGATCCGTTTCCCGGCCGTCGCGGGTGACGAAGACCTCGCCATGTTCGTAGGGATTCATGGTTCCTGCATCGACGTTGACGTACGGATCGATCTTCTGCAGGCTGACGTTGTATCCCTGAAGCTTGAACAACAGGCCGATCGAGGAAGAGATGACGCCCTTGCCCAGGCCCGACAAGACCCCTCCGGTTACGAAGACATACTTGCGCACGATGCCGAGATCCCCCACCTTTCACATCGCGGTTTCAACAGCTTACGATACCCCGAAAAGAAGCGCAATGCCTGATTGTTTTAGCTATTGAGCGTCTCTGGCCTTTGTGCTATAATCGTTCGCGACTCCAGATATCCCTGGGGGATTCACAGAAAGGATCAGCGACATATGGAAATCGTGCAGCGTATTCTTGAAGTCCTGTTCTTCCTCAACTGCTTCGCTTTGATGGCTATCGTACTTCTCCAAATGAGTGAGCACTCGGGAATGGGAGGTGCATTCGGAGCAGGCATGTCGAGCACGGTCTTCGGACGAGATGAAGTCAAAGACCCGAAACGACAGCTCACAGTGGTGCTTGCCACTGTTTTCATGTTGCTGGGCCTTGTTCTGTCAATCCTTTAGTGTTGCAACGAGGAGGTTGGACCGGTGCCGCTAATCGAGGTTAGAGGTCTCAAAACGTACTTCTACACGGAGGATGGAATCGTCCGTGCGGTGGATGGAGTGGACTACGTCATCGATCAAGAAAAGACGCTCGGTGTCGTAGGAGAGAGCGGATGCGGCAAGTCCGTCACCGCACTCTCGATCATGGGCTTGGTGCAGATCCCTCCCGGGAAGATCGAGGAAGGCGAAATCCTCTTCTACCGCGACGGCAAGGTGATGGATCTCACCAAGTACAATCCCAAGGGGCGCGAGATGCGAGCCATCCGTGGGAATGAGATCGCGATGATCTTCCAGGAGCCGATGACGTCCCTGAATCCGGTATACACCATCGGAAACCAGATCATGGAGGCGATCGTCCTCCACCAGAAGCTCGACAAGAAGGCCGCGAAGAAGAAGGCCATCGAGATGCTTCGAGCCGTCGGCATTCCTCTTCCCGAGCAGCGCGTCGATGAGTACCCGCACCAACTCTCCGGCGGGATGCGTCAGCGCGCAATGATCGCGATGGCGATGTCCTGCAATCCTTCTCTTCTGATTGCCGACGAGCCGACGACGGCGCTGGATGTGACGATTCAGGCCCAGGTTCTCGAGCTGATGAACGCGCTTCGCGCGGAGTTCCAGGCGTCGATTCAGTTCATCACACACGATTTGGGCGTCATCGCCGGTATGGCGGACGATGTCGTGGTCATGTACCTGGGACGCATCGTCGAAGCTTCCAACGTGCGAGAGGTCTTCCACAATCCCAAGCATCCGTATACGCAGGGGCTGATGCATTCGATTCCTTCGTTGGCGTCGGTCAAGGAGCGACTCGAACCGATCAAAGGCGTCGTTCCCGACCCGTTCGAGGTGCCGCCGGGATGCGGATTCGAACCACGATGTCCGCACGCGATGGAGATCTGCAAGACGAAGATGCCGGATCTCAAGGAAGTGGCGCCAGGTCACACCACGGCCTGTTGGCTCTACGAATGACAGAAGAGGTGATCACGTTTGCCTTCCGATAACGTTTTGCTCGAAGTCAAAGGGCTCAAGAAGTACTTCCCCGTCCGCAAGGGCGTCTTTCGCCGAACTGTCGCGCACGTCAAGGCCGTAGATGGCATCGATATGTTCATCCGGGAGGGAGAGACTCTCGGATTGGTCGGAGAAAGCGGATGCGGAAAAACGACCGCGGGCCGCTCGATCCTTCGCCTGATCGAACCGACCGACGGAGAGATCGCTTTCCGAAGCAAAAAGCTTGCCAGCGCCGGCGAGGACTACAAAGAAGTGGACATCGTCAAGGCGCATCGCAAGACGATGAAGTTCCTGCGCCGCGAGATGCAGATTATCTTCCAGGATCCCTACTCCTCGCTGAACCCCCGCATGACGGTCGGCGCGATCGTCGGGGAGCCGTTGCTCGTTCACGGGTTGGCCAAGGGGCCGGAGCGTGAGGATCGCGTCAAGGCGCTCCTCGCCGCGGTCGGATTGAAGCCGGACCACATGAAGCGATATCCGCACGAGTTCTCGGGCGGTCAGCGCCAACGCATCGGCGTGGCCCGGGCCCTGGCGCTGGATCCGCAACTCATCGTCTGTGACGAGCCCGTTTCCGCGTTGGACGTGTCGATTCAGGCACAGGTCCTGAACCTGCTGGAAGACCTGCAGGGCGAGTTCGGTCTGACGTACCTGTTCATTGCGCATGACTTGTCCGTCGTGAAGCACATCTCCGACCGCGTGGCGGTGATGTACCTCGGAAAGATCGCGGAATTGGCTACGACGGATGCGCTGTTCGGAGAGCCGAAGCATCCGTATACCGAAGCGCTGATGTCAGCCGTTCCGGTGCCGGACCCGGATTGGAATGTCGAGCGAATCCTGCTCGAGGGGGACGTGCCCAGCCCGGTCGCCCCGCCGCCCGGATGCTACTTCCATCCGCGTTGCCACTACGCCAAGGACATCTGCAAGACCGAGGCGCCCGTGTATCGCGATATGGGCGGCCTCCACTTTGCGACGTGTCACTTCGCGGACACGCTGAACCTGCAAAAGATCCGATCTGAATGACCCGTCTTCTCCTCGGAACGCGAAACGAGGGGAAGATCCAGGAAGTGAAGGGGCTCCTGTCCGATGTCGGACTGGAGCTCCTGACTTTTGCGGATGTCTCGTTCCCCGAAGTCCCCGAAACCGGCAGCACATTCCTCGAGAACGCCCTACTCAAGGCGAGAGCAATCTGCCAAGAGACGGGGTGTGCGACGTTGTCCGAAGATGCGGGCCTTGAGGTCGACGCACTCGGCGGCGCGCCGGGCGTGCGATCGGCGCGCTTCTCGGGAGAACCGGTCGATCCGAACGCCAACAACCTCCTCTTGTTGGAACGACTCACAGCAGGCGCGGATCGAACGGCCCGGTTCATCACCGTCGCCGCCCTGTGCCTTCCGGACGGTCAGACGTTCGTGACCAGCGGAACGCTTCGCGGGAGAATCGGCATGGTCATGTCGGGGGCGGGCGGATTCGGCTACGATCCGCTGTTCATCCCGGACGGGTTCTCTCGAACGCTGGCGGAGATGAACCTAGAGGAGAAGAACCGGCTCAGCCACCGATCCAAAGCGCTGACGCGGATGAAGGCGATCCTGCTCGACCTGATCCGCACCGGGGAGTTGACGGATTCACCCGTCCAATGACGTTGCGAACGCCTCGAGAGCCTTCCGCTGTTTGGACGTCAGTTTGGCCGGCACATCGACGGTGACGCGCACCAGGTGATCGCCCCGGCCCGCGCCGCGATGGATGTTCTTGATGCCCTTTCCCTTGAGACGGAACGTCGTGCCCGGCTGCGTGCCGGACGGAACCGTCAGCGTCTCACGACCCCACAGGGTCTCGACGTCGAGCTTGGTTCCCAACGCCGCTTCGGGATAGGTGATCGTTGCCTTGGACAGGATGTTCGTGCCGTCACGCCGCAGAGACGGGTGTTCGATGAGTTCGATCACGATGAACAAGTCGCCGCTGGGGCCGCCTTCGATTCCGGCGTTGCCCTGCCCCTTCAGCCGAAGGCGCGAGCCGTTGTCGACGCCTTCCGGCACCGAGATGGAGATGCGGCTCTTCTCCTTGACCCGGCCGGTGCCGCGACACTTGTGACACGGCGTTTCCACCATCTCGCCGGAGCCGTGACAGTCCGGGCAGGTGCGAACGTTGATGAAGCTGCCCAACAAACTCTGCTGCCGGTACTCGATCTGCCCCCGGCCGTGGCAGGTCGTGCACGTCGTCTTCGATGTCCCCGGCTCCATCCCGCTGCCGGAGCACACGCCGCAACGGACCATCCGCGGTACGGTGATCGTCATCCGGGTTCCGCGGGCGGCGTCCTCCAACGTGATGCGAAGCTTGTATTCGATGCTCTCGCCTCTGCGCGCGCGCGACTGCCGGCTGCCGCCGCCGCGGGCACCCTGGCGGAAGAACATGTCGAACAGGTCGTCGAATCCGCCGAAACCGAATTCCTGATAGGCTTCACGAGCGCGGTGGAAATCCGTATCCCCGAACGTGAACCCTTGGTTGGGGCCGGCGTGACCGTATCGGTCGTACTGGGCGCGACGCTGAGGATCGGACAGGACCTCATAGGCTTCGGCGATGCGCTTGAACTCCTGCTCAGCCTTCGCCCGATCTTCCGGGTTCCTGTCCGGATGCAATTCCTTCGCCTTCTGGCGATAGGCGCGCTTGATCTCAGCCTCGCCCGCGTCCCGTGAGACGCCGAGCGATTCGTAATAGTCGCTCTTGGCCACGCTAGCCCCTTTTCACGTGCTAGTTCTCTTCGTCGTACTCGGCGTCGATGTACTCGCCGTCCTCGCCGTCGTCTGTACCGGCGGCCTCCTCGGTGGTCGTCGCGCCCTCCGGCGGTGCATCACCGGTTTGCTGGCTTTCCTGATACGCCTGCTGGGCAATCTCCTGCGACGCCTTGGAAAGCGCGTCCATCGCCTGCTTCAGCTCGTCGACGCTCGCATCTTGCGAGAGCTTGTCGCGCAGATGGCGAATCTGGTCCTCGATTTCCGATCGCTTGGCCGAATCGACCTTCTCGCCCAGATCGGACATTGCCTTCTCCGCGGCGTAGATGAGCTGATCCGCCTGGTTGCGTACCTCGATCAGCTCCATCTTCGTCTTGTCTTCGTCGGCGTGCGCTTCGGCTTCCTTGCGCATCCGCTCGATCTCCGCATCGTCGAGACGAGAAGAGTCCTTGATGGTAATCGATGCGGACTTGCTCGTCGCCTTGTCCTTAGCGGTGACGTGGAGAATCCCGTCGGCGTCGATGTTGAACGTCACGTCGATCTGAGGAATGCCCCGCGGAGCCGGCGGAATCCCCATCAGCTGGAACGTCCCCAGCGACTTGTTGTCCGCGGCCATCTTTCGCTCGCCTTGAACGACGTGCACCTGAACGGCCGGCTGGTTGTCCTCGGCGGTGGTGAACGTCTTCGACTTCTCGGTCGGGATTGTCGTATTGCGCTCGATCAACGGCGTGGCGACGCCCCCCAGTGTCTCGATGGACAGGGTCAGAGGCGTGACGTCGAGGAGGACGATCTCGTCCACCTCACCGGCGAGGATGCCGCCCTGAATCGCCGCACCGGCGGCCACGACCTCGTCGGGATTGATCTCCCGATTGATCTTGCCGGGAATCCGGCTCGAGATGAGTTCCTGGACCTTGGGGATGCGGGTCGATCCGCCCACCAGCACCACCTGATCGATGGTGTTGGAGTCCTTCCCGGACTCCCTTAAGGTCGCATCGACGACGTTGATCGTCCGCTGCAGCAGATCGTCGATCATCGACTCGAACTTCGCGCGCGACAGCTTCTTCTCCATGTGCTTGGGACCGGACGCATCCGCAGTGATGTAGGGCAGATTGATCGTCGTCTCCATGCGGCTCGACAGTTCCTTCTTCGCGGACTCGGCCGCGTCCTTGAGACGCTGCATTGCGCTGGCATCCTGGGAGAGATCGATTCCCGTGTCCTTGCGGAACTCGTCGACGAGCCAATCGATGACGCGCTGGTCGAAGTCGTCGCCGCCGAGGCGTGTGTCCCCGTCGGTGGCGAGTACGTCGAACACGCCGTCCCCGATCTCCAGGATCGAGACGTCGAACGTCCCCCCCCCGAGGTCATAGACGAGAATGGTCTGCTCGTGCTCTTTGTCCAAGCCGTAGGCCAATGCGGCGGCCGTGGGCTCGTTGATGATGCGCATGACCTCGAGCCCGGCAATCGAACCCGCATCCTTGGTCGCCTGGCGCTGCGAGTCGTTGAAATAGGCGGGTACCGTAATGACGGCCTTGGTCACCTTTCCTCCGAGATGGGACTCCGCATCCGCCTTCAGCTTCTGGAGAATCATTGACGAGATCTGTTCCGGCGTGTAGTCCGTCTGTTTTCCGTCGGCGGAGATCTTCACGCGGTAGTCCGTCCCCATCTCCCGCTTGATCGAAGCAATCGTGTTGCCGGGGTTGGTGATCGCTTGCCGCTTCGCCAGGCGCCCCACCAAACGTTCGCCGGATTCCGCGAACGCTACGACGGAGGGGGTGATTCGTTCTCCCTCCGAATTCGTAATGATCTCCGGTGATCCGCCTTCCAAGACGGCGGCACACGAGTTGGTCGTTCCTAAGTCGATACCGATGATCTTCTCTCTCATTCAGGGTCCTCCTCACTGAGCGGCTTGCCCTGGCTGACCGAGACCTTGCTCGGCCGCAGGACGCGCTCGTTTCTCACGTATCCGGGCATGAATTCTTCGATAATCACGTTCTTCTCTACATCACTGGGCACGCTGAGCATCGCCTCGTGTAGTTCCGGATCGAACGGCCGGTGCTCGGTTTCGATTCGTCGGACGCCTTTTGCCTCGAGCAGTTGCTGAAACTGCCCGAAGATCTGTTCGATGCCCTCGACGAATGTCTCGTGGTCGCCGTTGGACGACAGACTGTGAAACGCTCGCTGCAGGTTGTCGTACAACGGCAAGAAGTCGACGATGACGCGATCGGTCATGCGTTCCTCGTGGACCATTGCATCCCGAGCCGCCCGCTTCTTGTAGTTCTCAAACTCCGCTTGGAGCCGCTGGAGGCGGTCCACCGTCGACTGCAGCTCGATCTGGATAGTCGAGCGGTCCGCCGTTGCGGCCTCCGTTTCGGTCTTCTCGTCGTGCTCGATCGGCACTTCGACCTCTCGTTTCTCTTTCTTGGGCGACATGCTATTCCTCCACCAAACGACCGTGCGACGGCGTCAACAGCGATTCCAATCGGTTGGCAACGTAACTCGCTGTCGACAACGCCCGTCCGTAATCCATCCACAAGGGCCCCACCACACCGAGAATTCCGGCGTGGGGCCTGTATTCGCAACTGATGACGCTGAACGTCTCCATCCCGTGTAGCGGGAAATCCCCGATGCTTGCGACGAGACCGATTCGATCCGCACGCGCCTCCGCGACCGCGGCGAGAAACGCCGAACGATCCTGAATCACGCGGTTCAGCGCAGAGAAGTGGTCCATCGCGTGATCGGGGGCGACCTGCTTGAGCGTCTCGGTGAGATTGAGCAATCCCTCGAATTGCACCGTCGGCTGCATCCGATGCTCGAGCATGCGGCGCAAAACGATCATCGCTTGTCGCACCGGGCGCTCGTACCATCCGTCCGGATCTTCGTTGAGTGACAGCGATCGGACATCCGCCAGATGGACGCCGCGCAACGATTCGTTGATCAGCGTCATGATGCGGGCGATCTCTTCCGGATGAAGGTCCTCTTCCAGCACCACGTAGCCGTGTTCGACGATGCCGATGTCGGAGACGATCAGCAGGAACACCATCCGCGGGGCGACCTTGAACAAGACGACCCGTTCCAGACACGTCTCCGCGGGGCGCGGCGGGATGACGAAGCCGGCACACCCGGTCATATTGCCCAACAGGAATGCGGTGCGACGCAGCGTCTGTTCCACGTCCAAGCGGCGCGTCTCGTACGCCTCGACGATCTCGACGCGTTCCTCCCGCGTCAATTCGGACAAATCCAGCAGCCACTCGACGAAGAACTTATACCCCTTCTGCGTGGGCACGCGTCCGGATGATGCGTACGGCTTGGCAATAAACCCGGCCTCTTCGAGATCGTTCATGTCGTTGCGCACGGTGGCCGAACTGACCTTCAAGCCGTAGTCCTCCAAAATCATGCGTGAAGACACCGGCTCGTGCAGCCGGATGTAGCGATCCACAATCTCTTTCAGAATCAAGCGTTGCCGCTCGGGAAGCTCGGTCATGGGCTATTAGCACTCTCCATACTGGTCTGCTAATAGTAGTCGGAAGAGGAAGCGGTGTCAACGTGACGTGGTGCAACGAACGCTGGAGAGGCAACAGCCGGCTACGCGCCGCAGCACTTCTTGTACTTCTTGCCCGACCCGCACGGGCACGGATCGTTGCGCCCCGGCTCCTTGGGACTGCGGGCCGCAGATCCCTTCGGCGCCCTCGGCGCAGCCGTCGACGAGACATTGGGCGCCACATTGGAGGGATGCACGTACTTGAGTTCGCGTTCCTTGGGCGCCGGCGTTCGCTCGCCGGAAAGCGTGAGGCGAGGATTGAGCAACGACTTGCACGTCTTCTCGGCGGCACGCGTGAGCATCTCCTGGAACAGGGCGAACGACTCGCGCTTGAACGCGATCAACGGATCCGTCCCCCCGAATGCGGTCCACCCGATACCACCCTTCAGGTCGTCGAGGGTGTACAAGTGCGTGCGCCATGCCTCATCGATGGTGTGCAGGATGATGTAGCGCGACAACAGCGGGAACGGCTTGCCCAAACGGGCTTTCTGCCGAGCGAGCGCCTCCACGAGATGTTCCCGGGCACGCTCGGTGAGTTGTGCCGGCGAGCGGTCCTGTAACGCAGACTCGGACACGGCGCCGTAGAACGACAGCTCCTGCGCCAGCCCGTGCAGATTCCACTCGTCTTGAGGGCGGGATCCGACGGCGTACGACGCGATCAGGTTGCTTGCGATCTCGTCAAAAAGCTGCTCCAAATACTCGTCCAAATCGGTTTCGAGTTGCGCCGCCAGCTCCTCGACACGATCGCGCGGCGGCAGCAAGAACCGGTCGCGCACGGCATAGATCGCTTCTCGCTGTCTGGACAGCACCAGGTCGAACTCCAGCAGACGCTTTCGAATCTCGAAGTTGCGCCCCTCGACGCGCTTCTGCGCTCGGCGAACGGCGTTGGTGAGCATGCTGTGCTCGATGGCTTCGCCCTCCTGGAGTCCCAGGCGGTCCATCAACGGGCCGACCCGATCGCCTCCGAAGATGCGCAGCAGATCGTCCTCCATGGACAGGTAGAACTGAGACGATCCCGGGTCTCCTTGTCGTCCCGCGCGCCCGACGAGCTGGTTGTCGATGCGGCGGGACTCGTGCCGTTGACAACCGACGACGTGGAGGCCGCCGAGCTCGGCAACGCCGTCGCCGAGCTTGATGTCGGTTCCACGTCCGGCCATGTTCGTCGCAACGGTGATGGCTCCATGCTGTCCCGCCTGCGACACGATGTCTGCTTCCATCTCGTGGAACTTGGCGTTCAGCACGTGATGCTGGAGCTTGCGCTTCTTCAACAGATCGGAGAGGTATTCAGACGTCTCGATCGAATTCGTACCGATGAGCACGGGGCGTCCTTCTTGATGGAGCGCTTCAACCTCATCGGCGATCGCGGCGAACTTTGCCTTGCGCGTACGGAAAATGCGATCCGGCATCGCCTCGCGCCGCAGCGGCTTGTTGGTGGGGATGACGAGGACCGGAAGGGCGTAGATCTGTTTGAACTCGTCCTCCTCGGTCTTCGCCGTACCCGTCATCCCGCTCAATCCCGTGTAGAGCTGGAAGTAGTGTTGTAGCGTGATCTGAGCCAGCGTCTGCGATTCCCGCTGAACCTTGAGGCCCTCTTTGGCTTCGATGGCCTGGTGAAGTCCATCGGAGTAGCGACGGTCGGGCATGAGACGACCGGTGAACTCGTCCACGATCATCACCCGTCCGTCCTTGACGATGTACTGCTGTTCCTTCTTGAAGAAGTGATGCGCCCGAAGTGCGGTCTCGATGTGATGCAACGTTTCCGTGTGCTCGGGTGAGAAGATGTTGTCGATGGACAGGGCGTTCTCCGCCTTCTGGATCCCCTCGTCGGTCAACGTCAGGCGACGGGACTCCTCGTCCATCTCGAAGTCCACATCACGGTGAAACCGTTTCGTCAGGTTGGCGAACTTGCGATAGCGATCCAACGCGTCGCTTGCCGATCCGGAAATAATCAACGGGGTCCTTGCCTCGTCGATCAGGATGTTGTCGATCTCGTCCACGATGGCGAAATCGAGGGCCCCCTGCACCTTGCGATCGGACGACAGCACCATGTTGTCCCGCAAATAGTCGAAGCCGAACTGGTTGTTCGTTCCGTAGGTGATGTCCGCGGCGTATGCGGGTTGGCGCTCCTCCGGAGACATTCCGTCCTGGAGCAGCCCCAACGTCAGGCCGAAGAACTCGTAGACCGGCCCCATCCACTCTTTGTCGCGGCGTGCGAGATAATCGTTGACGGTCACCACGTGGACCTTGCCGAACAACGCGTTCAGCGTGGCCGGAAGGGTGGCGACCAACGTCTTGCCTTCGCCCGTCTGCATTTCGGCGATCCTGCGATCGTCCAACGCGAATCCGCCGACGATCTGTACGTCGTACGGCCGAAGGCCGATCGTTCGCTCCGCGGCTTCTCGAACGGCCGCATACACGACCGCGCGGATCGACGCCTTGCTCGCGCCGGCGGCAATCTGATCCCGGCAGTCGGACACCCTGGAACGAAGTGCGTCGTCGGACAGCGCACGCATCTCGTCTACAAGGGCGTTGACGGCACGCAGCTCGCGCTCGAATTTCTTGAGCTGTTGAACGTTGGTCTGACCGAGCACGCGATCTACGATGTGTTTGAACGAGTCAATGGCCATGGACAATCACCGGGTCAGTATAGGAATGGGGTTTGCCGCTTTCAAGGAGCGACTGATCACGGAATCTCATTCAACCGCTCGTTGAGGACGTCTCGTTCTGCGGACAGTCTGACAAGCTGTGCCGTGTAGGTTGCCGTTTGCTCCGACGTGATGTCGTCACCGAGTCGGCGGATCTTCGAGCGAATGCTCTTCTCCAGCGAGGCAATCAACGCGAGGCCCGCCTCGTACGTCTCCCGAGCCTCCTCCCATCGATCCATTGACGCGTAGATTCCGCCGAGGCCGATGTACGGCGTTTCATACTCCGGGTACTCCATCAACAGCGTCTCGATCAGACCGATGGCGGAAGCGGGGTCGCCGGTTTCGCTGATCGCCATGGCATACAGGTAGCGTGCTCGAGGCTCTACATCGGACCGGGGACCACTGTCGAGCAGCAGGGTCAATGGCTCGAGCGCTTGGTCCGATTGACCGGTATTCACCAGAAGATTGGCGTAGTTGAGCAGGGCCGCCTCATCGACGAACCGCGTCATGCAACGAGCGAGGTTGTCTTGCGCGGCGTCGAGTTTACCCAGCTGGATCTGCGCGATCCCAAGGTAGTAGAACGTCTGTCTTGGCGCGAAATCGAACGCCAGACTGCGTTGCAGCAGGGTTTCGCTCGCGCTGTGTCGTCCGGCTTGGATCTCGGCGATCCCTCGTTCCATCAGGGCATTGGCGTACGCGTCACAGACGGCGAACGTCGCGATCGCGAGGGCGGCGCCCGTTAGTGCAACGTGGATCGCCCGGCCCCATGCGCCACGCAAACGCAGGATGAATGCCTGCTTCGTCCCGTACGCCGGCGAAAGGGCCAACCCGCACAGCACGACGAGGACCAGGCTGGATCCGACGACGTGGGCGGGGAAGCTGACGACACCGTGGGTCAAGAACGTGAGGATGCCGGCAGTCAGCAACAGAAGATCGAGCCGGATTGCATCGTGTG
>Ga0272441_10004840_pt1 | contig 23904 bp, 20 predicted proteins | sample SSMProp6N_FD_193582 | JGI IMG/M metagenome (GOLD analysis project Ga0272441, IMG submission 193582) | Marine sediment archaeal communities from Little Sippewissett salt marsh, Falmouth, MA, United States - SSM-Prop-6N | ecosystem: Environmental > Aquatic > Marine > Wetlands > Sediment ...
ATAGGGGTGGCTTTGAGTGCCGCTATCGATACATGGGGATTTATAGCAATAGGCTTACCTATAGGAATGATAATAGGTATGGCAATAGGATCGGCAATGGATAAAAAAGCAGAAAGTGAAGGAAGGATCCTTAAGTCTGGTAGTAATGCAGCCCGGTAAAAAAGTTAAACTGCTGAAAATACTTTTGCCAGCTGTACCCTGTTTCGAACATTTACTTTCCTGAAAATATTATAAGTATGATCTTTTACAGTTTGAAGCGAGATAAATAAATCATCCGCTATCTCCTGGTTTGTTTTACCCCTGCATATTTCAGTTATTATCTGCCTTTCTCTTTTTGATATCCCGTATTTCTGGTATAGATCCTCAAGTGAATCGGTGAGCTCGGTGAACTCGCCGGCATTTTTCCTGAGGTAAAGGCTGAGAATAATTATTATTGCAAGGTCGGAACAGAAATAGAAAAGCAGGAAGTAGAGCCCTATATATATACTCCAGTCGGCAAAATGTAATGCTACAGCATTAAGGATGCCAAGACCCGCCAGAATAAATCCGAACCTGACAAGTAAAATACGCTTTCGGTCATTATGACTGCGCATAGCTGTATAAAACAGCAATGACATAATATATAGCTTGACAAGGACGTCGATAGAATAGAAAACTATCCTCACGAGCTGGTTAAGATCAGCAGTTGTTAATTGTGAGTTTTCAGGCAGCCTGCGAAGAATCAGTCCATAAATCAGGAAGGATGTTGTTGACAGTGTGAAATAAACTATTGCCACATACTGGCTTACTTTCCTGCTGATAAGTTCATTTGCAGTTTTTATAAGTATATACCATGCAGCAATAATAAATGGGATTCCGAAAAAGGGTATTATTATGGCGATTGATTCAATTTCTGCAAATCTGATATCGTACTTAAGTAGGATTTCCCTTATTGCTATACCTCCAAGGATACCGTAGATGCCAAATACGAAATGGAGTATTTTGTAATATAGAAAGCTATTGAGATAATCAATCCTGTAAATCCTGCGGAGACGGAATAAAAGAATCAGGCTGTATATACTGCCTGATAAAGAGACTATTATAACAATGATTACGGCCAGTCTTAACATTCAATATTGTTTAATACACATGAAGTAAAATACTGATTCCAGTCCAAGATAATAAATTATAACCTTACCATACCAAAGTTGGATATTATTCAAATCCTACTTTCGGCGGATTGACTCAGGGTGCTATACATATATATATTTGTCATGTAATCAAAAAAATCAATAAAATCAAAATCATGGAAAAAGTAACAGAATTATTACCCAGGGCAGGATCAGCGTACAGATATGGCTGGAGGGTTATGTCAAATAACTTCATATCCCTTTTCCTGGTTTCTGTAATAATATTTTTTGCAAGTATTCCCATAGGTATCTTTTTTAATGTCTCGGATATGGGGCCAGATAACTGGGGATTTGTTGCCATGGCTATAGTTATGGCGCAGATCTTCGGACTGGCATATTCAATTTTTATATTATCACCCCTGGAATACGGTTCAAAATATGTTTACCTGAAAGCAGCCCGGAATGATCAGTTCGAAGTAGTTAATATGTTTGACTCATTTAAAAACTACCTGAATGTAATCCTTGCCTCTCTCCTGAGTGGTGCCATTATTGCTTTCGGTTTTTTCTTTCTGATTATCCCGGGTATTGTTTTTGCCTGCAGGCTGGCTTTCGTTCCTTACCTTGTTATGGACAAGAAACTTGATCCGGTTAAATCAGTTGAAGAAAGCTGGAGGCTGACCAAAGGTCATGGATGGAGAATATTCTGGATGGGAATACTGGCCTTCTTTATAATAATTGCCGGCTTAATAGTTCTCATCTTCGGAGTATTCATTTCAGGTATGTGGATAAGCTCAACTTTCGCATCACTTTACCATGCCGTCCTTGTGGAGAAAGGCGAATATGTAGTACCAAACGGTAATCAGGAATAGCTTAAACAAACTAACAATATAAACAGAGTTACTTTCTAAGAGAAATTAGTAAACCACTGTTTTGTTTTTCGATACACCGGTTGAGAAACCGGTGTTTTTCGTATTTTTGCACTTGTAATAAAAAAGATAATTATGTCAGGACATAGCAAATGGTCGACCATTAAAAGGAAAAAGGGTGCCAATGATGCTAAAAGAGGCAAAATGTTCACTCGTTTAATTAAAGAGATTACCATAGCTGCAAGAGATGGCGGGGGTGATCCTGAGACAAATCCCAGCCTAAGGCTTGCAGTACAAAATGCCAAGGGAGCAAATATGCCCAAGGACAATATTGAGAGGGCCATAAAGAAGGCAATAGGTGATGATGCTACAAGGTATGAGGAAATCACTTTTGAAGGATATGCCCCCAATGGAATAGCCGTTTTTATTGAGTGCCTGTCGGATAATAATAATCGAACAGTAGCCAGCGTTAGATCCATATTTAATAAATATGGAGGAAACCTTGGAACTAATGGTTCTCTTAGCTTCCTTTTTGACAGAAAAGGGATATTCACCCTGAGAATAAATGAAGACGTGGATATGGAAGAATTCGAGCTCGAGCTAATTGATGGAGGAGCGGAGGAAATTGAAACTGATGATGATATCATTACCGTGACATGCGCCATGGAAGATTTTGGTAACCTTAACAGGAAACTTGAAGAGATTGGAGTGGAACCGGTTAGTGCTGACCTGCAGCGCATACCCAATGATACAAAACAACTTGATCTGGTTACCTCAGGGAAAGTGCTAAAACTTATTGATGCGCTCGAAGATGATGATGATGTACAAAATGTATTTCATAACCTGGAGATGACCGATGAACTGGCTGCAGAGCTGGAAAAACAATAAGCTGAGATATTTTATTATTTTTACTGCCATGAAAGGATATGTATTACTGCTTGTTTTGCTCGTTACAGGCACCGGCTTAAACGCCCAGAAACTAATAAAGGCCGAGGAACTGATCAATGGCAGTGGTGGCTACGGAGAAGGTAAAGTCGAAATTAACCAGGACCTGCGTATTGATTCATTATTGAGCAGACATATTATGGTAAATGCCAGGGTAGATGGCATAAATGGTTACAGGATACAAATATACAGGGGATCGGGACGAAATGCCAGGGAAGATGCCAATGAAACAAAAGCTGATTTTATATCTGAATTCCCCCATATAAAGTCATACCTGAGATTTGATCCGCCAAACTATTTTAAAGTAAGAGTAGGCGACTATCGAACAAAGCATGATGCATACCCCGAATTCAAAAAAGTGAAAAGTAAATTCCCCAACGCGTATATTGTAACAGATATTATAGCCTACCCCAACCTCGAGAAGTAAAATTATGAGCGATCAGATTAAGCATGAATGTGGCATAGCACTGGTGAAACTGCTAAAGCCACTCGAATATTATATTGACAAATATGGCGGATGGGACTATGGACTTCAGAAAATGTATCTTCTGCTTGAGAAACAGCATAACAGGGGACAGGATGGCGCAGGTATTGCCGGCCTGAAAAAAGGCGTTGAACCGGGGGAGAAATACTTTTTCAGGCATAGGTCGAATGGTGAAAACCCCATTACCGAAATATTTGACACTATTTACGATAATACAAAGAAACTGGGGTTTAAGTCCACAGATAAATTTGATTATGAAACACTGAGAAAAAAACTTCCATACGCTTCTGATATATATATTGGTCATGTAAGATACGGAACCTTCGGAATGAACAATATTGAAAATGTTCACCCCGTAATGAGATCCAATAACTGGAGATCAAGAAATATCGTTCTGGCTGGTAATTTTAACCTGACCAACGTTAAGGATATTTTCGGTTCACTTGTTGATATAGGTCAACATCCCACCGATTTTTCTGATACTGTTACCATCCTTGAAAACGTAGGTCATTTTCTTGACAATGAGGTGGAAACACTTTTCAGGAAATACAGGGAAAAGGGGCTGGAAAAGAAGGATATATCTCCTCTGATAGAGGAAAATATGGAAGTGGCCAATGTATTACGGAATGCCAGTAAAAAATGGGATGGTGGCTATGCCATGGCAGGTATGCTTGGACATGGTGATACTTTTGTGGTTAGAGATCCCTGGGGAATCAGACCGGTGTTTTATTATTACGATGAAGAAGTAATAGTCGTGGCATCAGAACGACCGGTGATTCAGACTGTATTTAACCTTAAAACAGAACAGGTCAAAGAGCTTCAGCCCGGTTATGCGCTCACTTCAAAGTCAGGAGGAAGTGTTAAGATAGAAATGATAAGAGAACCTGGTATTGAAAAAAAATGTTCTTTTGAACGTATTTATTTCTCACGTGGTACCGACACTGATATTTACAGGGAAAGAAAAAAGCTGGGAGAACAGCTGACAGGCAGGGTCCTTGAAATGATAAATTTCGATCTGGATAATACGGTATTCTCATATATCCCTAATACAGCTGAAAGTGCTTTCTATGGCCTGATAAAAGGCCTTGAGGATTACCAGAGGGAGCTCAAGATCAGGCTTATAAAGGAAAAAGGGAAAGAACTGACCGATACTGAACTGGAGTATATACTGGCATCAAGACCCAGGATAGAAAAACTTGCAGTGAAAGATGCCAAATTAAGGACATTCATTACCGAAGATAAAGCCCGTGACGACCTGGTGGGTCATGTATATGATGTTACATACGGTGTCATCAGGAGAGGGGTAGACAGTATGGTGGTGCTGGACGACTCGATTGTCAGGGGCACTACCCTTAAGAAAAGTATAGTCAGAATACTCGACAGGCTCGAACCTAAAAAAATAGTAATAGTATCATCTTCCCCGCAAATAAGATACCCCGATTGTTATGGCATTGATATGGCAAAAATGGGAGATTTCATTGCCTTCAGGGCAGCAATAGAATTGCTTAAACTGAATGATGGCGAAGACAGAATAATGACTGTATACAAGAAGGCTCTCGAAGAGAACAGGAAACCTTCAGATGAGGTTTCCAATGTTGTGAAAGGAATATACGATCCTTTCACTGCCGACGAGATATCCCTACAGATAGCCAGAATGCTTAAACTGCCGGAAATAAATGCTGAACTCGAAATCCTGTACCAGTCAATTGAAGGCCTGCATGAGGCATGCCCGGGACATCTGGGTGACTGGTATTTTACCGGTGATTACCCAACACCTGGTGGCAACAGGGTTGTAAACCAGTCGTTCATAAATTATATAGAGAAGAAAGATATAAGAGCATATTAACTTCCAATACTATAATCTTCCCGGTAAGAAGCCAGGTGCCTGTTGATCTTTTCAACATACATATCCTTAATGGTAATCATAATGCCCGTCTCGTTTACATTGCCGAAACTCTCATTATGTATTGTGCCAAATGTGCGCATGGTTGGTGAAAGGTTCATATAAGCGTTTATAAGTGGCGGTATATTCTCTTCAACTTTCCTTACTTCCTGTGAAAGTAACTTATAGTCATCTTTGTAATTATCAGAGGTTAAAATGCTGTCCATCAATTTGTTGTCTATGCCCAGAGAAATGTCTTTCTTGGGAACCACCAGTTTGTCAGGATCGCTGAAATGTTTTTTCATGAAATAAATAATCAAGCTTCGGGCATGAATGTGAAAATGAGGGTACATGGTGACCTTTCCAAATAAATACCTTACCGTAGGATTATCAATAACAATGGCACCCAAGCCGTCCCAGAGATTGTCAAGGGCAAACAGGCTTTTTCTTCCTTTGGCCCTTGACTGATATTCGGGCTGTACAAACGATCTTCCCAACTCCATAAGATAGGGAAGGAATTCCCTGGTGAATTTATCAGAGAAATTAAAATAATCGTAAGATGCCATGTCAGAGGGATCTACCTGTTTCTTTTCATTATCATGTATAAAGAACCTGTACCCACCTATAATATCCCTGTTTTCAGGATCCCAGACAATGAGTTGTTGATGCGGAGCATCTTCTGAATAATCATATTCATCGATGTCTATTTCCTTACCGGTACCGCCACCCGCACCCCGAAAAGTAAGTTCTCTCAACCTTCCTACTTCATGCATAAGTTTGGGAGCTTCACTGCTGGTAAAAACATAAACCTCATTATTGGCATTATTAGTTTTCCGCAACAGCCTCTCCTCGGTCAGTTCCTTTTCAACATCCTTCTTCGGTATCGGTTCTACAATTTTCTTCATTCTTTTCTGTTTTGAACTGAATAAGTTTAGACTATTTTAATAAAACGGGCGAAAACTCCAGGCCAAAAATAATAATTTATTGAATTTCACCGGCCAATTCATAAGACTTATTTTTTAGCCACCTGGCCCATTCAGGAGGTGATTTGGACCTGTCAAAGGTTTCCCAGGGAATGGTTTCCCCAAAAACTATATGTAGATCCTTATCCTTTTGCCGAAACATTTCATCGGGTAAGTAGAGCATTTCGATGTTTGCCTTGATTCCTACTGACTTCCTAATATTTGAAAGGTTGTAGAACCAGTTGGAATTTCTTCCCGAGAAATATACCGGAACTATATCTCTTTTATGCTTTATTGCCTTGACAAGAAAATTCTTCTGCCATTCAAGGTCCATGATCCTTCCTCTTTTTTTCCTGGAACATAAACCGGCAGGGAAGTAAAGTATTTGAGCATTAGAAGAATAAGCCTCTTCTATCTGACGTGCCGATTCCCTTGCCTGGCTTCCATGCTTGTTTATTGCCAGAAAAGTACCTGACATATTCTTAATATTCAGCAGGATGTCGTTAACCGGGAATTTGATGTTTTCAAAATACCTGGAAAGCTCTGCCATAAAAACCAGCCCATCCAGACCACCAAGAGGATGATTGGAAATGAATACATAACGACCTTCCTCAGGAATATTATGCTTATTGTGAACCTCATAGGTAATACCAAGGTATGACAAACCGGCTTTCACGAGATCAATATCATTCAAATGCCCATATCTCGACATAAATTCATTGAGCTCATCTTCATGGATAACCTTCTTAAGATACCTGAAAACGAAACCTGGAATTATCCTGGCCAGAGCAGGGTTTTTATCCCTGAATACTTCTTTTATGTCAATCTTAATACTGTTGGATACTTGCTTCTCTTCCATCTGGTTAGCCCCCTCCTGAAAAATATTCATTGATACAAATTTAATCAAAAAACATCAAACGAGCCTACTTAATTCCCGGCACACCGTTAAGCGAACCCCTAAAACTCAGTTCATAGAAATCTGACTTGCTGAATTAAAAGTTTTCAACAAAGTGTAAAAAAATGGGGTAAAGTGGAGCAAAGTGGGGATTTTTTCTTATTTTTACCCTCAAACCTCTTATGATATGGCCACATTCATTGGTGATTACAGTTGCAAGATTGATGCCAAGGGCAGGCTGATTTTTCCATCTGCTTTGAAAAAACAGATGCAATCAGTCGACATGGATCATTTTGTGGTCAGGAGGGATATTTTTGAGCAATGCCTGGTTTTGTATACCGCTGAAGACTGGGAGACCCAGATGAACAGGATTCGCAGCAGGCTTAATCCATATAACAGAGAACATAATATGTTTCTGCGCAATTTCTTCAAAGGAACTGCAGAGCTGGTACTTGATAGTAGTAACCGACTGCTGATACCTAGGAGGCTTATTGAAATTGCCGGGATCAGGAAAGACGTGATACTGGCCGGACAGGACGGTAGGATTGAAATCTGGGCAAGAGAAAGATATGACAGGATCGATATGCCTGTGGATGATTTCGCTGACCTGGCTGAAAAACTTATGGGAGGCACAATACCTGGAGAAGAATTATGATGTTATACCATGTCCCTGTACTGCTGAATGAATGTATTGACGGGCTGAACATTCAGCCTGACGGGGTTTATGTCGATGTAACATTTGGGGGAGGAGGTCATTCAAGGGAAATATTAAAGCATCTTGACAGGGGAAAGCTAATAGCATTCGATCAGGATCAGAATGCTGAAAAAAACAAACCGGTTGATGACCGGTTTCTGTTTATTAATCAGAATTTCAGGTTCCTGAGGAATAATCTCCTGTATCATGGTTTTAAATCAGTCAACGGGCTGCTGGCCGACCTGGGAGTTTCATCCCGGCAGATTGACGATCCCGAACGAGGTTTTTCATACAGGTTTGATTCATCGCTTGATATGCGAATGAACCAGGCGGCGGAGAATACCGCAGCAGACATAGTGAATAAATACTCTGAGAATGAGTTGAAGAGGGTCATGGCTGATTATGGTGAATTCAGAAATGCCGGGATACTTGCTACAGCAATTGTCAGGCGAAGGGAAAGATCACCTCTGTTAACAACAGGTGATCTGACTGAGTGCGTAAGAGACTTTCTGCCTGCACGGACTCAGAACAAGTTTCTCTCAAGGTTTTTCCAGGCCCTGAGGATAGAGCTGAACAGGGAAATGGAATTCCTACGTGATATGCTCTCCCAGGCTACTGAAATGATGGCTGAAGGAGGAAGAATAGTAGTGATAACATACCATTCAATAGAAGACCGTTTGGTAAAAAACTATTTCAGGACAGGAAATTTTGATGGCAGAACTGAAAAAGATTTCTACGGTAATCCTGTAAGTCCCTTACGGGTGGTGAATAAGAGAGTAATAACGCCTGCAGATGAGGAGATTAAAAGAAACAGCAGGGCAAGGAGTGCAAAATTACGGATAGCAGAAAAAGTATGATAATGGTTGCAGAAAAAAAGAATAACGGGGATAGCAGTCAACACAAGAAGGAAGGGTTTATAAAAAGTCTTATTAGTGGCTCATTATTCAGCGAGAGGATCATACTGGGCAATTTGCCCTTTATACTACTGCTCACTGTCCTGGGCGCTATCTACATAGCAAACCGGTTTCATGCTGAGAAAATAATCAGGGAGACTGATCAGCTTCAGGAAGAGGTTAAGGAACTGCGTGCAGAGGCTATAGCGATAACTTCCGAACTAATGTATTTAAGCAAGCAATCACAGGTAACAAGGCTTATAAATCAGCGAGGTCTGGAACTGAAGGAGCTTAAGAAACCTCCTTATAAACTGGTAGTCAAAGATTAACTATGGCATTAAGGGACGAAATAGTATGGCGTAGTGGAGTAATTTATATTACTATTATCCTTATTACCGCCGGCATCCTGGCAAAGGTGATAATAATTCAGTATGTCGAGGGTGAGAGGTGGGCAGAACTGGGTGAGGAATTCGTTTACAAAACCGATGAAGTGCCTGCCAATCGCGGAGATATTCTTTCAGATGATGGCAGGCTGCTGGCCAGTTCGGTCCCCTATTATTCGGTGTATATTGATACCAGGAGCACCGGTATGGACAGCCAAACGTGGGTGCAGGGCATTGATGGCTTGTGTGATGGACTGTCTAAAATAATAGGCCTGAAGTCGGCTGCTGATTGGAAGCGTGATCTGACAGATGCAAGAAGGCGAGGCGAAAGATACCATCTTATCAAGCGTAGGGTCAGCCATAATACAATGAAAGAGCTAAAGGAACTGCCCATCTTCAGGTATGGAAGGTACAGGGGAGGATTTATCGCTGAGGTCGAGAATCAAAGGATACGCCCGCACCTAAGGCTGGCAAGTCGCACCATAGGCTATCTTACAAGGGGTAGCGCCGGCAATGTTGTTGGACTGGAGGGAGCCTATGATGCCGATCTTACAGGACTAAACGGCTCGGTACTAAAGCAGAGGCTTACCGGTGGCGCATGGATGCCGGTAAATAATAAGAACTCTGTTGAACCAAGGGATGGGAATGATATTCTTACTACCATAAACGTAGATCTTCAGGACGTTGCTGAGGCGGCATTGGAGCGGCAACTTAAAAAACATAATGCCCATCATGGTGTGGTGGTGCTGATGGAGGTTAAAACAGGTGATATAAAGGCCATTGCAAACCTCGAAATAGGGGATGATGGATTCTATCATGAATCATATAATTATGCTGTAGGGGAAAGCACCGAACCTGGATCTACCTTCAAGCTGGCCTCATTCATTGCTGCTCTTGAAGATGGTCTTATAGAGCTGGGTGATACAGTCGATACCGCCGACGGAAAAGTAAAATATTATGATAAAACTATACGTGATACAAAAAGAGGTGGGTACGGTAAATTAACGGTCAAGGAGGTATTCGAAAAATCTTCCAATGTAGGAACTGCTAAAATTATATACGAGAACTATAAGGGAAGGCCCGGAGACTATGTCGACAGGTTATACAGGATGGGGCTCAATGACAAACTGGGTATCGACATAAAAGGGGAGGGTGCTCCTCTTATCCGTTACCCCGGCGATAAGTACTGGTCTGGCATTTCCCTGCCAATGATGTCACATGGGTACGAAGTACAGATGACCCCCCTCCAGATACTTACTCTCTATAATGCTGTGGCCAATGGCGGGAGGATGATGAAACCTCGCATTGTGAGAGAAATACAATATCATGGTAAAACTATCAGTAAGATAGATAGTGAAGTGCTGAACCCTGCTATCTGCTCTCGATCCACGATAGAAAAAGTTAGGGAACTGCTGGAAGGTGTGGTTGAAAATGGTACAGCGAAAAACCTGGATAATGAGACCTACAGGATAGCAGGCAAAACAGGAACGGCACAGATTGCTAACGAGAAATACGGTTATAAACACGGAGGGCGAGTATCCTACCAGGCTTCATTTGTTGGCTATTTTCCTGCTGATCAGCCTGTTTATTCATGTATTGTGGTTGTAAACGCACCCTCCAATTCAGTCTATTACGGTAACCTGGTTGCAGGTCCGGTATTCAAAGAGATTGCAGATAAAGTATATGCGACAAGGTTCTTTAACGAGCCGGGAGAACCTGAGTTCAGTCTTCCAAGAATCAAGAAGGGATACATTGATGATACCCGATACCTGCTTGCTGAACTGGGCCTTGCGTATAGCGTCAAGACTAAAACGAAATGGGTGGAACCATCCTCAAATACCGACACCCTCGATCTTAAAGAGATTGAGCTTATCGAAAACCTGGTTCCAAATGTAAACGGCATGGGACTTAAAGATGCTCTTTTCCTTCTTGAAAATTCCGGTCTCAAAGTAATGGTTGAAGGAAGGGGCAAGGTGGTCAGGCAATCAATGCGTCCCGGTATCAGGATTGTGCCAGGCTCAACCATAAAAATTGAATTGAGTAATTAATGAAAGAGCTTGAGGAAATATTGCAGGGGATTGATTATACGGTATCCGGTAAAAGCGGCGAAGTAAATGTGTCCGGACTAAGCTTTGATTCGAGGCAGCTGGGGAAGAATTATCTTTTCATAGCAGTTAAGGGTATATTGACTGACGGCCATAATTTTATTGGCGATGCGCTGAAGAAGGGTGTTTGTGCGGTGGTTTGTGAAAAAATACCTGATAATACCAACCCAAATATAAGCTGGATAAAGGTTAAGGATTCTGCCTCTGCACTGGCAATTTGCGCATCCAATTTTTATGATAACCCCTCATCTGAAATAAGGCTTGTAGGGGTCACGGGAACAAACGGAAAAACAACCACAGCCAGCCTTCTTTATAAGCTTTTCGAAGGGCTTGGTTATAAGGCAGGTCTGCTATCTACTGTTAAGAACTATATATCTAATAAGGAGGTTGAGGCCAGACTTACGACGCCGGATCCACTGGAGATAAACAGGCTTCTCCGGGAAATGGTGTCGGCCGGATGTGAATATGCTTTTATGGAAGTGAGTTCTCATGCCGTGGTACAGAAACGAATATACGGACTGGCTTTCAGCATGGGTATTTTTACGAATATAAGCCATGATCATCTCGATTATCATGGTACTTTCAAGAATTACCTGGCAGCGAAAAAGTCCTTTTTTGATGGTCTGTCTGGCAACGCTATCGCCCTAATAAATGCAGATGACAGAAATGCTGATATGATGGTTCAGAACTGCAGGGCCCCGGTAGCTCATTATTCTCTTAAAACGGTTGCTGACTTTACATGTAGAATACTGGAGCACAGATTTGATGGGATGAATATCAAATTTGGTGACCAGGAAGTATGGACGACATTGATCGGAGAGTTTAATGCCTACAACCTTCTGGCAGTGTCGTCTGCAGCCATTTTACTTGGACAGGACAGGCTCGGGGTGCTGACAGAATTAAGCAGCCTCACTCCCGTACCAGGAAGGTTTGAAGTGATCAGATCAGCCATAGGGACGGTAGCTGTGGTTGACTATGCTCATACCCCGGATGCTCTTGATAATGTTCTTACAACAATAAATAAAATCAGGCAACCGGGGAATAAACTCATCACGGTGGTTGGAGCGGGAGGGAACCGTGACAGAAGTAAGAGGCCCCTGATGGCCAGGCTCAGTGCAGAAAAAAGCGATAAAGTGATTCTTACCTCCGACAATCCAAGATCCGAAGATCCTGAAAAAATAATTGATGATATGATCGAAGGCGTTCCTTCGGGATTAAGATCAAGGCTTCTGCGTATTACCAGCAGAAGGGAAGCTATTCGAACGGCTACCATGTTAGCCGGGAGTGAAGATATAATTCTTGTTGCCGGAAAGGGCCATGAAACATACCAGGAGGTAATGGGTCAACGCCAACACTTTGATGACAGGGAGGAGTTGAGGAAAGTATTTATGTCAGCAAATTAACTGTTAAGCAATGCTATACTATCTGTTTAAATATCTTGAATCATTGAATCTACCCGGTGCGGGTGTCTTTGAATATATTTCTTTCCGTTCAGCTGCAGCGGTAATTACTTCATTGCTTATATCCCTGATCATTGGGAAAAAGACAATAAACTATTTGCAAATGAGGCAGGTAGGTGAGGTAGTTCGTAACCTGGGCCTGGAGGGACAGTACAAGAAGGAAGGCACACCCTCAATGGGTGGCCTGATCATACTTGCATCAATAATAATTCCTACACTGCTGTTTGCCAGGCTTGATAATATATATGTGATTCTGATGCTGGTCACCACATTCTGGCTCGGTTTTATAGGTTTTATTGACGACTACATAAAAATATTCAAAAAGAACAAAAAAGGCCTGGCTGGCAGGTTCAAAATTATTGGTCAGCTGATCCTGGGTCTGATTGTGGGTGTGACCCTACTATTCAGTGACCAGGCAGTAGTAAGGGAGATTGTTGAGTCGGAGGAACTAACAATAACCCAGTCGGCCCAGTATTTGCAGGCTGCCAATGTTGATCAGACTGAAGATTTTGTTACAAGGGATATTAAATGCACAAAGACAACCATTCCTTTTGTAAAGAATAATGAGTTTGATTATTCATGGCTTGTTCCCTTTCTGAAAGGAGAAAGCAGGCAGACTGCAGGATGGATAGTCTTTGTAATAGTAACCATTTTCATCGTAATAGGGGTATCCAACGGGGCCAATCTGACCGACGGCCTTGATGGCCTCGCAACAGGTACATCTTCAATTATTGGAGTTACACTGGGCGTGCTGGCCTATGTGTCAGGTAATATTATTTATGCTGATTACCTTAATATAATGTATATCCCTTACACTGGTGAACTTGTGATTTTTGCCAGTGCATTCATAGGTGCCACAATAGGATTCCTATGGTATAATTCTTATCCCGCCCAGGTATTTATGGGAGATACGGGCAGCCTCGCGATTGGAGGCATAATAGCCGTTTTTGCAATTGTAATCAGAAAGGAGTTGCTGATACCTATACTCTGCGGGATATTCCTGGCTGAAAGTGTATCTGTGATGCTACAGGTAAGCTGGTTTAAAAGGACAAAGAAAGTAAGCGGGGTCGGAAGAAGAATTTTCCTTATGGCCCCACTGCATCATCACTACCAGATGAAAGGATTCCCTGAAGCTAAGATAGTAACCAGGTTCTGGATTGTGGCTATAATGCTTGCGGTTTTAAGCGTGGTAACATTAAAAATCAGGTAATGAAAAGACGGATTGTCATACTTGGAGCAGGCGAGAGCGGAACAGGGGCAGCAATACTGGCTTCTGAAAAGGGGTATGATGTATTCGTATCTGATAAGGGCACTATTAAAGAAAAATACAGGAAAGACCTTGAACAATACCGTATTCCCTATGAAGAGGGCGAGCACAGCATGAAGAGGATTATGGAGGCTGATATAATAATTAAAAGCCCGGGAATACCTTCAGATAAATCGCCGGTAATAGAATTAATGAATGAAGGCAAAGAAGTGATATCCGAAATCGAATTTGCAGGGCGAATGACAGAAGCGAAGAAGATATGCATTACCGGCAGTAACGGAAAAACCACCACCACCAGTATTATTTACGATATATTTTCCAGGGCCGGTTTAAGGGTCGCCCTGGCGGGTAATGTTGGTTATTCTTTTGCCCGGCAGGTGGCCACCGGTGTTTATGATTATTATGTAATTGAGCTAAGCAGCTTCCAGCTCGATGATATGTATGACTTTAAAGCGGATGTTGCTGTTCTAATGAACATTACCCCCGATCACCTTGACAGGTATGATAATAAGTTTAAGAACTATATAGACTCCAAATTCAGGATTACAAACAACCAGTCAGGAGGAGATCATTTTATTTACTGGGCAGATGATCCTGTTATTGAAAAGGAATTATCGGTACGAAACCTGAAACCTCAACTATTGCCATTCTCTGACATTAAGAAAGAAGGTATGGCAGCATATATTGAAAATGACAAGCTAACCCTTTCCATTCACAATAAAACCGAAGAAATTATGACTATTCATGACCTGGCACTCAAAGGCCGCCATAATACCTATAATTCAATGGCAGCTGCAATAGCCGGCAAAATATTAAACATAAGTAAGGAAGTTATCAGGGAAAGCCTGATTGACTTCCAGGGGGTCGAACACCGGCTCGAAACGGTTATTGCAGTTCATGGGATAAACTTTATCAATGACTCAAAGGCTACCAATGTTAATTCCTCATGGTATGCCCTTGAGTGTATGACAAATAAAGTAGTATGGATAGCAGGCGGGATAGACAAAGGCAATGAATATGCGGAGCTGCATGATCTGGCAAGAGAAAAGGTGAAAGCCATTGTATGCCTGGGCGAGGATAATAATAAACTGGTAGATTCATTTAAAGGAATAGTGCCTACCATAGTTGAGACTAAGTCGATGCAGGAGGCTGTAAAATCGGCCTACTATCTTGCTTCGACAGGCGATACAGTATTACTATCTCCTGCCTGCGCAAGCTTCGACCTGTTTGATAATTATGAGGACCGCGGGAGACAGTTCAAGGAAGCGGTTAGAAATCTATAATCGAAAGACTGATGAAAACGATGCTTGGTGGATTGTTTAAAGGTGACAGAGTGCTATGGGGATTGATCGTGGTATTTATGATCTATTCCCTGCTGGCAGTATACAGCTCATCTGTTAGCGTGGCATTCTCCAGGCATGGTGGAGATACTACTTTCTTCCTCAAGTCACAGGCAATGATGCTTATTTTTTGCCTCTTCATAATAACTGTGACCCATCACCTTCCATACAGGATATATTCATCACTTGCCGGTTTTATTCTTTTTGTGGCCATTATACTATTGATCGTTACCCTCATCTTTCCGGTACGCATAAATGAAGCCTCCAGGTGGATCATGATACCCGGGACCGGATTTATGATCCAGACATCAGACCTGGCAAAAGTGGCATTGATCATTTACCTGGCCAGGATGCTATCACAGAACCAGCATAACCTCAAGGATTTCAAGCTTATGACCAGGATTATGATTGTGCCTGTTGCAATAGTATGTGCTTTAATTATGCCTGAGAACCTTTCAACAGCAGTGATGATCTTTGGTATGTCACTCATAATAATGTTTATCGGGAGGATGCCCGTTAAATACCTTTTTGCATGGATGGGCCTCGCCCTTGCAGCAGTGATAATATTTGCCCTGGTGCTCGATCTCGCAACTGATGCCAACAGGGTTTCAGTATGGAAGAGCAGGATAGAGAATTATGTCAGGGGAGGGGACGACCTCGAGGGAGATTACCAGGCAAACCAGGCCAAAATTGCTATTGCTACAGGTGGTTTGATAGGAAAGGCTCCGGGAAACAGTGTGCAGAGGAATATGCTCCCACAATCGAATTCTGATTTCATCTTTGCCATAATAATAGAGGAATACGGTTTGCTGTTCGGTGCCCTGCCGGTGCTGTTCATTTATATTATTCTTCTATTCAGGGGTATAGCAATAGCAAGGAAGTGCGAAACAGCTTTTCCGGCTTTTCTGGTCCTGGGGCTTACCATTATGCTGGTAACGCAGGCTGTAATAAATATGGCGGTGGCTGTCGGGCTTTTACCTGTGACAGGCCAGACCCTGCCCATGATAAGTTGGGGCCGGACATCAATGGTAGTTTCAAGCTTCTCTCTTGGTGCTATTCTGGGTGTCAGCAGGGTCATAAGAGCCAGAACGGTTGAGGGTGCTGAAGAGATAGCAGAAGAAGAAGATCCTGCAGATGGTTTAATATATGATACTGTAAATGAGTAAACGGATAATAATAAGCGGGGGAGGTACCGGGGGACACGTTTTCCCGGCTTTATCTATTGCAGGTGCCCTTAAAGGTATTGACAGCAGGCTTGTAATACATTTTGTGGGTTCGGAAGGAAAACTTGAAATGAAGAAGGTGCCTGAAGCAGGCTATGAAATCAGCGGACTGCCGGTGGAAGGATTTACCCGCAAATTGAGCCTGAAAAATATATCCGTAATAATGAAATTGTTCAAAAGCCTGAATAAGGCGAAAAAGATAATATCATCATTCAGACCCGATGTGGTAGTTGGTGTGGGAGGGTACGCCAGCGGACCGGTGCTGAGGGTCGCCGGCAAGAAAGGTATACCAACACTAATACAGGAACAAAACAGCACACCCGGACTGACAAATAAACTGCTGGCAAAAAGAGCAAACAGGATATGTGTGGCATACGAGGGAATGGAAAAGTATTTTCCTGAAGATAAGATTTTGCTTACGGGAAACCCGGTACGAAAGGACCTGGCCGATATTGACAGCAAGAGAAAGGAGGCTCTGGATTTTTTCAATCTCGACGAAAAGATGCCGGTAGTACTGGTGCTGGGAGGATCAGGCGGCAGCCGGACAATAAACGAGAGTATGGCTGTTGGCCTTGCTAAGCTCGAAAAGGAGAAGGTGCAGGCAATATGGCAGACAGGAAGTGCATATTTCGAAAGCATGCAGAAAAAATACGAGGAAGCAGAAAATCCGAATATCCATATATATGACTTCATTAACCGGATGGACCTTGCCTATTCAGCTGCTGATATAGTGGTATCAAGAGCCGGTGCAGTTACGATATCGGAACTGAGCATTACCGGCAAACCAGCCATACTTATTCCTTCACCCAATGTTGCTGAAGACCACCAGTCTAAAAACGCCATGGCACTGGTTAGCAAGGAAGCAGCAGTATTGGTTCCTGATGCGAAGGCACAGGAAAGACTTGCTGATGAAATAACCGGGCTGGTAAATGATAAGATGAAATGCAGAAAGCTGGCGGAAAGAATTTCATCAATGGCTATTAAGGATTCAGACGAATTGATTGCTAAAGAAATTTTGAAGCTTGCCTAATGATAGAGTTCAACAAAATATCGAATATATGGTTCATTGGTGTCGGAGGCATAGGAATGAGTGCGCTTGCAAGATATTTTGTGGCAGGAGGATTCAGCGTTGCAGGATATGATAGAGTGGAATCAGCAATCACAAGGTCCCTGATTGAAGAGGGCATAGGTGTCACTTACAGGGATGAGATAAACGATATTCCCGATGAATTCAGGGATGCAAAACAAACACTTGTGATTTATACCCCGGCAATACCACGGGACAACAGGATATTCAATTATTTTGTCTCTAATGATTTCCGAGTTCACAAAAGATCAGAGGTCCTTGGTATGATTTCCAGGAAATACCGATCGGTTGCTATCGCGGGGACACATGGAAAGACTTCAGTGTCAACACTCACCGCTCACCTGTTAAAACAATCACATATCGACTGTACTGCTTTTCTGGGAGGTATATCGCGTAATTACCTTACCAATATGCTTATCGGCGAAAGCGATATTACGATAATGGAAGCCGATGAATTTGACCGGTCATTTCATCAGCTCGAACCCGAAATGGCGCTTATTACATCCATGGATGCCGACCACCTGGATGTATATGGGGATTATGATAATATGATCAAGGCCTATGATAAGTTTATAGCTAAGATAACAGATAACGGCATTCTGATACTGAATGATAAAATAGCCGGTAAATTAGAGGTCCCCGATAGAATCAGGAAATATACATACGGATTTAATTCTTCTTCAGATTTTCATGTGTCAGACTTAAAGATAGTCAGTGAGGAATACCATTTTAAGGCTCATACTCCCTGGGGCGTAATTGAAAATCTCAGCTTGCTTATACCCGGCAGATTGAATATTGAAAACAGCCTGGGAGCTATATCAGCAGCACTGCTTGCCGGCGTGGATGAGAATGATATTCGCAAGGCATTGATATATTATAAAGGAGTAATGAGAAGGTTTGATGTAAGGATAAATAATAGGAATCTGTTGTATATCGATGACTATGCTCATCATCCCGAGGAGTTGAATTATTGCATTGAATCGGTGAAGGAGTTTTATGGAGAAAGGAGTATCACCGGAATATTCCAGCCACATCTCTACAGTCGGACAAGAGATCATGCAGATGGTTTTGCTGCCTCGCTCGACAAACTCGACAAGGCCATTATTTTACCAGTATACCCGGCTCGAGAAGAGCCTATTCCGGGTGTTGATTCAAGAATGATTTATGATAGGATGAAAATGAAAAATAAGAAACTGGCCACAAAAGAGGAACTTCCTGCTATCCTGGAATCGCAGGATATAGACGTTTTACTTACTCTTGGTGCCGGAGATATCGACAGAATGGTAGACAGTATTGAGAATATTCTAAATAAAAAGACTTCATGAGGATAGTAAGGAAAATATGGTGGTTGCCGCTGGTTGTTTACATGACCATAATTCCTTCATTTATTTCTGATAAGGTTTATAATGAAGCCTGCCGGGAAATCCGTATTAACATTCTGGATTCGACCCTGTATGGTTTTGTAAGCCCGGGTACGCTGCTCTCAATTATACAGGCTGATAATACCAGCCTGCTAGGCAGGAAGCTTAATACCATTGACCTCAAGCATATTGAAAAAAACCTCTCGGCTGTCAGGGAGCTTAAAGGAGTGGAGGTATACATAACGGTAGACGGAATACTGCATGTGGATGCTGATCAGAGAGACCCGGTAATGAGAGTAATAACATCATACGGGAATAACTATTATATCGACAAGGATGGTTTTGTCATACCCCATAGTATATCATATACACCTCATTTGCTGGTCATTTCAGGTCATATAGAGGTGCCTGACAGTTGTATTCTGGGCAAGAGTATACTTGAAATGGATAATGAGCTAATGGTGAATAAAGCATTCAGTATTGTGAAATACATTAATGAGAATGAATTCTGGGACCGATTATTTGAACAGATATGGATAAATGAGAAAGATGAAATTGAGCTTGTACCCCGCCTGGGTGACCAAATCATCAAATTCGGAGATGCCGGTAATTATGAGTGGAAGTTTATGGTACTGGAGTCATTTTACAGGCAGGCCCTGCCGGTTATGGGCTGGAATAAATATGATGAGATCGATTTAAGGTTTGAAGGACAATTAGTATGCAGAAAAAAATAAAATAACAGTTAAAACCATTTCATATTGAATAAGTTATGAACAGTAATGAACAGTATGTAGCAGCAATTGACATTGGAACAACCAAGATAGTATCCATTGTCGGTAAAAAGAATTCTAATGGCAAAATTGAGATTATGGGCCTGAGCAAAGCACCTTCCAACGGTGTCAAACGAGGTGTGGTTCTGAATATTGAGGAAACAGTATGCGCAATAGAAAGCACTGTGGCCGATGTACAGGAGCGCTCCGGCATAGTCTTTACTGATGTTTTCGTTGGCATTGCCGGTCAGCACATCAAAAGCATGAAAAGCAGGGGTTATATAAATCGTGACTCTGTGGATGATGAGATAGTCAAGGAAGATGTGTTTAATCTGACACAGGACATGCATAAAATCCCTATTGATATCGGAGAGGAGATTATTCATGTCATACCTCAGAATTTTATCGTGGATAATGAAACAGGTGTAAAGAACCCTATTGGTATGTGCGGTAAGAGGCTGGAGGCTAATTTTCATATAGTGATTGGGCAGGTAGCCTCGGCAAAGAATATCGAGAAATGTATAAAGAAGTCGGGGCTTAAGGTTAAGGACCTTATACTTGAACCTCTTGCATCCTCTGACGCTGTGCTTACAGATGATGAAAAAGAAGCAGGTGTGGTCCTGGTTGATATAGGTGGCGGAACAACTGATGTTGCAGTATATTATGACAATATCATCAGGCATACTGCGGTAATACCCTTTGGTGGTAATGTGGTAACCAAAGATATCAAAGAAGGATGTTCAATACTGCAGAGATATGCTGAGCAGTTAAAAGTTCAGTATGGATCAGCGCTTGGTGATATAGCACCTGAAGATAAGGTGGTATCGGTGCCTGGTATCAGCGGACGCGATCCAAAGGAAATTTCTTTTAAGAGCCTGGCATATATAATCCAGTCAAGGATGGAAGAAATTATTGACGCAGTTAATTTTGAGATGCAGGCTTCAGGATATGCCGATAAAATATCTGCCGGGGTTGTATTAACAGGCGGTGGTGCCATGCTTAAGCACCTGCCTCAGCTTGTTAAGTTCAAAACTGCAATGGATGTCAGGATCGGATTGCCCAATGAACACCTGTCAGGTAACTCTAAAGATGAGATCAATCAGCCTATGTTCTCAACAAGCGTCGGGCTGATAATGAGAGGTTTTGATTACCTGGAGACCTATAAGAGCAATTTCAATGCAGGTGAGAAATCCGAAATACCTGAAGAGACAGTGCAATCAGATAGCCAGGATAAGGAAGAAGAAATGCTTGTTGAAGAAGATTATGACGGTAAACTGAGCTGGGCTGATAAATTTAAGAAGAGCCTGAGTAAAATGTTTGAAACAGAAGATCAGGATATAAGCTGATGCTATTATGCTTGCATACCGTATTGATTGAATATAAAACATAAATAGCCATGTCTGAAGAATTAATGAATTTTGATCTCCCTGTAGAGAGATCTTCAATAATCAAAGTGCTGGGAATAGGTGGGGGAGGAAACAATGCCGTGAACCATATGTTTAATGAAGGGATCACGGATGTCAACTTTGTTATTTGTAATACTGATGCCCAGGCCCTGGCCGAAAGCCATATACCTGTAAAGGTTCAGATTGGCGAGGATCTGACTGAAGGACGAGGAGCCGGCAGTAAACCTGAAATAGGCAGGAGGGCGGCAGAAGAGAACGTTGAACAGGTCATAAATGCCCTTGGTGGAAACACCCGGATGGTATTTATTACTACAGGCATGGGAGGTGGTACCGGAACAGGTGCTGCACCGGTTATAGCTAAGGCATGCAAGGATGCCGGACTGCTTACGATAGCCGTAGTAACCATTCCCTTCAAGTCTGAAGGCAAGATCAGGATAAAAAATGCTATCCATGGCATTAATGAGCTTAAAGATCATGTTGATTCCCTGCTTGTAATTAATAATGAAAAGTTGAGGGAGATTTTTGGCGACCAGCCAGTCTCTACTGCTTTCGCAAAAGCTGATGACGTGCTTACAATGGCTGTTAAAGGTATTGCTGAAATTATTACCGTGGCAGGATATATCAATGTTGACTTCTCAGATGTAGAAACAGTAATGCGTGATTCAGGTGCAGCGGTTATGGGTACTGGTTCATCATCAGGTGAAGACCGGGCTGTCAAGGCTATAGAAGAGGCTATCTCTTCACCCCTGCTTAATTCAAATGATATCCACGGAGCAAGAAGTATCCTCTTGAATATTACCACAGGCCTTGGTGATCATGAGCTTACAATGGATGAACTGGGTGAAATAACCGATTACGTATACGATGTGGCATCCACTGACGCACTTATCATCAGGGGCTTGTCGAAAGATGAAAACCTGGGTGACATGGTATGTGTCACAGTTATAGCTACCGGATTCGAACCAAACAGCGTTCTTGAACCATACAGAACCAGTACGAAAACAGAAAAGATAAGCCTGGAAACAGGACAGGTAAGTCCAGGTACTGCAGAAAAAGAATCTGAAGAACAGAATACCATTAAGGTGAAAACCAGGAAACCTGAAATGTTTGATGACAATGATAGCATTGAACAGCGTAAGCTCGAATTTGATTTCGCAGTGAATGACTCAGATGAGGATGCACCTGATATGAGCCAGGGCGATGGAACACTGCGTAAAATAAAACATATGCAAAATATACTTAAGAAGGAAGGCCTTTCGAATAAAACAATGAGGGAGAATGTTGATGAGTTTGAAGATGTGCCTGCTTTTGTCCGCAAGAAAATCAAGATTGATAGCGATAAAAGGAAAGATAAATCGGAAATATCAAAGTATACATTATCTGATGACGATGACGAACCTGCATTAAGGGATGATAACGCATATCTGAATGATAATGTAGATTAGCTGCTCTGTACTTAACTGTAGACAGAAAGGCGGGCCTGCTCTCATGGCCTGCCTTTTTTCATGAGTTTTTATATATCTTTGATGACCATGAAAAGGGTACTGATATATCTTATCCTGTTTATCATTCCGCTGGCATCATTAGCGCAGGAGCGTAAAAAACCCGTGATTGCAAGTATGGCTGGAAAAACTGATTCAATAACCCATACAACAAGGCAATACAGGCTCAATGATACATATACCGGGCTGATAGATATACCCCTTGATACTCTTATAAATACTTTCCACAGACATAAAAGGACCGAGAATATTTCTCCATTCTTCCAGGGCCTGGGCAACTATGGGCTTCCCTATATAGAAATGGATTATTTCAAACGCTCCCTTGATCCTGAAAAATTCATTTACCGTCACCTTCAATACTATATGCATAATGCAGATAATAAGTTGTTTATCGATACCCAGGTACCCTTTACAGAACTTAAATGGACATTTGGAGGAGAAAGACAGCTTGCTGAACAGACCCTTGGAGTGAGACATTCACAAAATGTTAATCGTTACTTTAATGTCGGGCTCGACCTGAATATTATTTACAGTCTGGGACAGTATATTTATCAGAAATCCGATAACCGGGCATTTACATTCCACGCCTCATACCTGGGCGATAAGTATAAAGCTTTTGCATCATGGAGCCTTAATAACCTTAAAGCATATGAAAACGGAGGAGTGGCAGATCCTTCCGTGCTTGATCAATTTGATACCAGGGATGTACCTGTTAATCTTGGAGGTCTGAATGAAGCGCAAAGCAGGGTGAAAGATATGAACTTCCAGGTTGTCCAGAAATATACCCTGGGTGCAGATAATGAAAATAAATCCGATAGCACAGAAAAAAAAGGGGGCGTAAAAGGAACATTTTCGCATATACTTGAATACATGAAGGGAAGCCATGCATATATCGATAATAGTGCAGGTACAGGTTTTTACGACAGTTTGTATATCAACAACTCTACCACTTACGATTCATTATATTCCCGGATACTGAAAAATACACTGAGGTTTGATTTCAACACGAGCGAAGAGGCCAGGTTCCAGCTTGGCATAGGTGTGGGGGTTGTTAATGAGCTTAATGTTTTTGCACAGATAATACCAACGTTCGAAGAAGAAACACCGGCCGACTCTGCTCAATGGACGGGTAATTCAAATGCTTTAGTCGGTACAGTTTTCAATCAGATAGGAGAAAAATTTGGCTGGAGGGCCGATGGTAAGCTGTATTTTACGGGACTGCGGGCAGGAGACTTCGAGGTGAAGGGTGATATAGTAACAAAACTTAATG
>Ga0272441_10004842_pt1 | contig 23903 bp, 11 predicted proteins | sample SSMProp6N_FD_193582 | JGI IMG/M metagenome (GOLD analysis project Ga0272441, IMG submission 193582) | Marine sediment archaeal communities from Little Sippewissett salt marsh, Falmouth, MA, United States - SSM-Prop-6N | ecosystem: Environmental > Aquatic > Marine > Wetlands > Sediment ...
CCCAATGGCAGCCCTTCGAGTTCGTGTTTAAGACGGCGCCGAGAACCGATCACCTCGAACTGCAGTTGCGCATCCAGGGCGACAAGGGTGTCAGTTGGTACGATGATATTGCCGTCCAGGAGGCGGGCCAACTGGTCGAGCGGGGGGAAGCGCTGATGGGGCCCGCACTGCAGATCGCCCGTGAAAAGCCAGACCATGTCTGGGCCATTGTGTCCGGGGCCGGACGGGCGGAACTGGAGTTCCTGGGGGATGTAGACCTTGAGGTGGCTTGGTCAGAGGCCTGCCTGAAGGACGCGCAGCCTCAAGCAGACTACGACATACGCGTGACCCGTGTCCTGGCGAATGGTGAGACTGTGGAGAGCTCCGCCGGCGAGCCGGGACGGCCGGCGTTTTGGGCGCACGCGTTCCCTCGGTTGGGCGGCGACGGGCAGGTTGTGCTAACACGCTTAGTGGCCTGGTCCCGCGCGCCGGGCCCCAGATTCGCGCTACTGGTCGGCCTTCGTGACACCAGCGCCGTGAGGCGGCGTCTGGTCCGCGCGCAGACAACGATACCAGGGCTCAGGCAGGCTGATATTGCTCTGCCGTGGCGGACCCGCTTCCTCAATGAGTCCCTTGTGAAGCTTGCCCAGTGGCAAGAGGACAATCGCGACGACATCCTGCGAGAGTTGCTTGGAGCGGGCGAAGACACTGGGGCGCGCGTGTGCTCCGAGTGGCTGAATCTCACCTCCGAGCAGTGGGTCCAGTGGCTGGTTGACAACGGCCGGCCCACTGAGCCTGACCCCGCGGCACAGGGCGCTCGGAACGAGTACCTGTCGCTGCAGGTCCTGTACGCGCCTGTTGGCAGGCCGGAGACCGTGACAGCTCATCTGTCCGATCTGACAGGCCCCAACGGAACCACAATCCCTTCGCAGCACTGCCAGGTGCGGTTGCTGGAATACGTCCCCTTTGGCGATCGGTGGCTGCCCGACCCTCTGATGGAGCAGCAGCCCTTCCGTCCCTCCGGACACGGCCCCATCGTCCTGTGGGTCACCGTGCACGTACCGCAAGATGCACGTGCCGGCGACTACCGGGGCACCGTGACCATGAGCGCCGACGGCGGCGCCCCTATCGCTCGCCAGGTCGGCATCCGCGTGTGGGATGTCACCTTGCCGCAGGAAACCCATCTGCAGTCCAGTTTCTGGCTGTTCCGGGCGCAGATCAGGCGCCACTTCGACCTGCCTGCTGATGTGCCGATGGAAGACTACTACCCGTACATCGACCTGACGACCTCGCACCGGCTATCTCCTGTGGACGTGGTCGAGGGCCCCACCGAGCCCATGGTGAAGGTCTACCGCGAGCAGGATGGCTCCCTCAGCTATGACTTCTCCTACTGGGACCTGTATCTGGATCGCCTCAAGGCCGGGGGTGCCAACACGATCCACCTGGGCTTCACCCACTGGATGGCACACTACTTCAGCGGCGACAGGCCGGCGGTGATCGACCGCCAGACGGGCGAGACCGTCGCATTGGGCTACGAGTTCGGCACCGTGGAGCATCTGGACGCCCTGGGACGCTACCTGCGCGCCGCCGCAGACCACCTCAAACAGCGCGGAGAGTTCGACAAGTGCTACATCCAGCCATGGGATGAGCCTCATGGGGACGGCCTGGCGAAGTCCTACACTGTGCTCAAGGGCATCATGGAGCGCGTTCCCGACATCCCGCGACTGATGGATGCCGTCTACCCCGATGCCCATGGCGGGGAGATGGCGCAGGTGGTGAACCTGTGGTGTCCGCTCTCGCCGATGGTGGGACAGGGCCACTACAGCAAGGTCCGCGAGAGGGGTGACACGATGTGGTGGTATGTATGCTGCGGCCCCCGCCGGCCTTTCGCCAACCTGTTCACCAACTGGAAGGTCCCCGAGATGAGAGCGCTGTTTTGGCAGACATGGCAGCACAAGATCACGGGTCTGCTGTACTGGGGCCTCAACTACTGGACATCCTGGGGGGCCGAGTTGCAGCCCGCCGGCGAACGCTTCCCCCGCGGGCCGTGGGTAGCCTCGACCAGCAACCTCAACGGCGACTACATGGGTGACGGGTACTTCATCTACCCGGGCGAGACGGTGGACAAGCCTCTGAGCTCGCTGCGATTGGAGACCATCCGCGACGGCATCGAGGACTATGAGCTGTTGTACCTGCTGAACGGTCTTGTTGAGCGGAGCAGCCAGGCTGATCCTGAGACACTGAAGCTGGCGCAAGAGGTGCTGAAGGTCCGCCCGGAGGTCTCCCATAGCCTGCGCGACTTCGACCGCACGGGCGAGGCGATGGCCGCGGAACGCGAAGTCATTGCCGATCTCATCCAGAGACTGCGCTGACGCGTAGTGGGCGGGGAGGAGGTGGCCAGGTGGCGGCCGTCATCGACAGGTTGCTGGCGTCGCGGGAGCCCTTCGTTGTCTACAAGACGCGGGTGAACGTCCTGGGCGAAGCGCCCGACACAGGCGCAGGTGTGCCCTGCAGGAGGATGTGCGCGCCTCGGAGCGCGTCAGAGCCCTGCTGCCCGAGCGGGATGGCAGCGGCAGGATACCGTATGGGGTGTACTGCAAATGGTACGGGGCGCACTGGGTCCTGGCCGCCCTGGCCGACATTGGCTACCCTCCGGGCGACGAGAACCTCATCCCACTGCGAGAGCAGGACCATGAGCGCCTGCTCGGAGAGCGGCATCTGAGCAGTGTGCTCACGATCGAGGGCCTTCCGTGGCGTTGCGCCTCTCAAGAGGGCAACTTGCTATGGTCCCTGCTGATGCTGGGGCTGGATGACGAACGCTGCGATCGACTCGTAGACAATTTGCTGAAGTGGCAATGGCCCGATGGGGGCTGGCACCGTGACAAGAAGCCCCAGGCCCGAGTGTCCTCCTTCCATAAGACGCTGATTCCGCTGAGAGCGCTCGCTCTGTACTCCAGGCAGCGAGGCGATCAGCGTACCGGCGCCGCCGCAAGACGCGCCGCTGAGGTGTTCCTGCAGGGGGGCCTGCTATGGCGCAAGCGCGACGGGGCCATCATGGATGGGCGGTTTATGCTGCTACACTACCCCGGCTACTGGCGTTACAACTTACTGGCGGGCCTTAAAATGATGGCCGAGGCAGGCTTCATCGGCGATGAGCGGTGCCGCGAGGCCCTCGACGTGTTGCAGGCCAAGAGGCCGGCCGATGGTGGCTTCCCCGCCGAGGACAAGCTCTACCGGATGACGAGCAAGACGTCCCCGACCGGTTCGGGGGCCTCCCGGGTGAGTTGGGGCGGCGCGAGCAAACGCCGCATGAATGAATGGGTGACGGTGGACGCCCTTCACGTGTTGGCCCAGGCGGGGCGCCCCTTGGGTCTTTGAGGCCTGTGGACAGGGCAGGAGACCACGAGCCGTCCCACAGGAGGACGAAAACATGAGTGAACGCGAGGTCCGATGGACGCACATGACACCGGCCGACCTGGATGCCGCCATTGAGCACTTGCCTCTGGCGCTGGTGCCCTGCGGCTCCCTCGAATGGCACGGGCCGCACCTGGCGGCGGGTTGCGACTACCTGCGGGGCGAGGCCCTGTGCATGGCTATAGCTCAGCGGCTCGACGGTGGCGTGGTGCTGCCGGCGCTCTATACCACTGCTCCGGGATTCTGCAACTGGCGGGGCAGCATCAGCTTCACGCCGGGGCTGGTCAAGCAGTTGGCCGCCGAGATGTATCGGGAATTGGACAAATGCGGGTTTCGGTATGCGCTGATGCTGCTTTCGCACGCGGGGGCCATGCAGGACGAGAGCTTCCGCGAGCCGGCGCACGAGTACATGACCCACTCCGATCTGCAGATCATCGTCAAGAGCGGTCCCAGTTCGCGCGACCCCGATGTGGGACTCGGGGGCGGACATGCCCAGGCCGATGAGGCCGCCGAGCTCTTCGCCGCAAGGCCCGAGGCCGTGTGGCCTGGGCGATACGACCCGCGGGACACGCTTTTACCCAAGTACGAGGGTTGCAGTCCCGAGCTGTACTGTGGAGGTCTCTCAGAGCAGCACCATGAGGCAGTGCGACGGTTCATGGCCCGCGAGCACTACGAGTGGCAGGAAGACCTGGCACGGGTGGTCACACCTGCCGCCGCCATCCGGCTGTTCGAGGCCACCTGCGATGCTCTGGCTAATGAGCTCAGACCGCTGGTGACAGGCCCGATGTAGCGACCGCGTGAACCTGACCTGACTGCCGAGCTTCGTACGGAGCATCCCGGTCTGGAGGTATCACCGATGACGCCTCGCATTTCCCTATCTGCGGCTATCATAGTCGTGTGGGCGGGTTGCGGCCTCGCCGATGCACAGCCTGGGACGCCATACACGTGGTCGGCGCCGGATCGCGACGCGAAGGTCGCCGCCCTGATTCCGGGACGGAAGCTGCCCACGTATACACCAGAAACACTCTTCGCCGAGTGGACAGACCGGCAGCTTGAGCGCTGGACCGCGGAGCACCCGGACTGGGAGCCCTCGGCAGCCTACGAGGGATACTCGGCTGCAGAGCCCACGGATGCGGCGCTGGTGGCCGACTTCCCCCGTCACATCTGCCCCTTCGGCCGTGTGCGTAGCGGCGCCCCGGACCCATCCAGAGCCGACGCCGTCCTCATCAGCTACTGCCCGTTCTGTCAGTCGCGGGCGCTGTCGTTGCGCTATGACCCTAAGAACCCGTACCACGCGACCACAAGCTGCTGCGGGACGGAGCTCTATGGTCGCGAGCAGGATTTCCCCGCGGACTATGCCCTCAAGCCGAGTGATGTGGTGGAGTTTCTGCACCTGGATGAAACCATGGTGCGGGTCCCGTGCACTGTCTACAAGGACGAGGATGGCGTCGAGTGGGAATTGTTCATCAAGACGATCTTCGACCAGCGGCGCTGGCTGGACGTGGGCTGCAGCCGCATCAAGCAGTACGGTCAGAAGTTCGAGCAGACGGCCGATCCGCTGTACGTCCACAAGATCGCGGTGCTTTTGGACGAGGTGGCGGACACGTACTACGGTTTACCTTTGTGCTCAAGCAACAAGCTCGCGAAGGGCAAGGATGGTGGCCCACTGACGCGTGCCGAGTGGGAGGCCGTGCCGCGCCCGGCGATCTTTGAGGTCAGCTACCTGGGGGGCTGGAATCGCCGCACGCCGATTTTCAACCAGGGCTGGCTGAACATGTCGGATGAACACATCTGGGTGCAACCCTACGCGCGCGTGCATCACCATCCGACTTTTAGGCACTACTCACAGAGACGCTACGGCGACCCGGACGCCCTGGACCGCAAGATCCAGCGCAAGCTCCTGCGAGAGCTGGCGCTGATGTTCAAGAGTGTTTTCTCTCAGAAGCTCCTGACCAATTACCAGGAAGCAAACTACGTAGACATGTGGCTTCTGGGGGTGCTGCAGCAGGACGAGGACCTGCTTGAATTCGCCGGGCCGGCCCAGGAAACTACACTGTACAACCACACCTACCAGGACGGCCTCAATGGCGAGGGCGCGCCCAACTACATGGCGATGCCCGGCGGGTACTTCTACCCCTTCCTGCGAAACCCCAAGGGCTGGCTGCAATACTACCCTGACTTCCTTGATGACCACCCCTTCTACCACGCCGCCGATGGCGAGATGCGCAAGCTGAACACACTGCGCGGCATGCAGCTCGAGTTCGGGGACCAGCATGAGCAGGCGTTCCCCCGCGGCCTTCTGACCGACCGAGCCGCCGTTCGCGCCAGGGAGCAGCTCGGCAGCCGGAACTGGGCGGGGTACGGCGTCGGGCTCCTGCGTGTGGGAGGGGCGGGCCACAGGCAGGAGGTCTGCTTGAGCTACACGCGCGCCACCCTCCATAACGCTCAGGACGCTCTCAGCATTGGCTGCTGGTTCGACGGCGTGCCGGTGATGCGCCGCGGTGGCTACGCGGCACATTGGTCCAACGCCCAACTGCAGTGGGAGCGGCCCGAGTTCCAGGCGCTCAGAGAAATGGATTACCCCTATGAGATCGCCCAGGGCGCGCAGGGGTTTGATAGCTGGTCATGGATCTACGTCCACAGCCCGTTGTGCCAGAATGGGGCCATGGTTGACGATGTGGCTACCGGGAGCGGATGGGGAGACAACCGGGGCTACGGCGAGGTGGTGACCTTCAAGGGCGGCGAGGCGGCCGCGGAGCCCGGCTCCGGCTTCCAGGTCCTCGATGTGCGCGATCACTACTCCTGGGCGCGGGTGGACAAGGACGTTGATGACTTCCGCCGGACCATCATCGGCGTCGAAGGACCCGATGGACGGCCCTATGTGCTGGACCTGCTGAAGCTCGAGGGCGGCCGACGACATGCCCTGTATAACAGCGCCTGGGCCAGCCGGGGCGAAGATGACCTGCCCGAGGTCGTCTCGACCGTCGACACACTTACCGAGGTTCTCTTCGGCGACCAACTTCCTGAGGACACCAGCCACTACCGGAACTTCGAGCAGGTGCGCGAGGTCCAGCGACTTACTGCGCCGGGCCCAACCTGGGACGTGACGTGGCTCACAGACATTGCCGCCCTTGCCCCGCGACCGATTGACGGGGGGCCGTTCCGGCGCCCATTGCCTGACGATGTGGGCAAGGTTGCATTGCGCATGATCGGCGTGACCCCAACCGCCGACCAGACCGAGCTTCTCCGCGGTCGGGGACCGTGGATTGGTTGGATGAACCAACCCCTACCCAACAAGCAGCGCGCCTATGGCAACGTCGCCTTTATGGATGCCCGCGACTTCATCATCGAGCTACGCCGAACGGATTCGGAGGCACAGCCGCTCAAGAGTCTGTTCGTCCATCTCCTCGAGGGCCGTCAGCAAGGGGAGCAGTCGGTGATAGAGTCCGTGACGCCCCTGACGGCACAGAGCGTTGAAGGCGAGGCCAGGGACATCGTGGCCCTGGAGTTGAAGATGACGCCAGGCCACACCGATACCGTGATCTACCAGTCCGCGCCGGGTCGCGTCAGGCTGCCCGATGGCACTCAGACCGATGCGCGGTACGCGCTGCTGAGGCGTGACGCGAGCGGAGAGTTCACCGCCGTTGAGGCCTGTCGGGCCACGCATATCCGGTCGGGCGCATTCGAAGCCTCGATGGCGGGAGACTTCACCGGCGTCATCAGCGACATCGTCGGCGACCTCACGGGAACCCGGCGCCAGAGCGCTCTCATCCTGAAGCCCGACGACCCGTGGCCACTGGGTGAGGCGCTCAAGGGGCGCCAGCTACTGGTGCGTGTAGAGAGCCCGTTGCGCGACGCGTGCAATGAGGGGTATCGGGTCGCGAAAGTGACCCAACTGGATGGCGGGCTGATCCGGGTCGACCTTCAAGACCACGCGCCCTTTGCGACAAGCTGGCACCAAGCGGTTGTTTTGCCCTCCGACCGGCCCAACGTCATCCGGACCAACCGGCCCATGGTGGATCATGGCAACACGCCGTGGTACAACGGCCTGAAGCTATGGTTCCCCGAGCGCGGAAAGACGTACACCATCAAGGACGTGAATGCGGTAGGCGGCGGCCACGGGGGCGACACCGTGGAGCTGGTCGAGCAGGTCGATCTCGTCGCCGAGGGCATTCAGGTCGGCGACTGGTACGTAGTCTACGGTATCGAGCCCGGGCTGAGGGTCACTGTAGCCAACGAGTTTTGCTGGCGGCGGGAGGCGGCTGAAAACTGGCAGCAGCACGTCTTGCGGGCCTCCGGGACGGTGACGGTGCGTACCCCGGTGACCCGCGGCGCCCTCGCGTACCAGACATTGGGTGACCCCTGGCGGCAGAGCCCGGATGGCAAGACGACCTTCACAGCACAGGAAGCCAAGGGGCGGCCCGTTCACATCGTGACCGGCGCACCCGACTGGCTTGATCTCGAGGATGGTGAGGCGCCGGCGCTGACAACACTGGCCTTGGACGGGCAGGCGCTCACGGCACAGGCCGCCCGGGACTTGGGATGGATCGACGCCCCGGGCGAGTTGGTGGCCACTTTCACCGATGCCGCGAGCCCGCTGGACCTCGCGTCGCTGACAGTCCGGCTGAACGGGCAGCCACTAGTCGGGGCGGGGCTGAGCACTGTAGACACACGGGTCTCCGAGGCGGGCAAGGCTCTCGAGGTGAGGGTGGACTTGAAAGCGGCCCTCGCCGGCGAGCCCGCCCGGCCGCGCAAACACGCGCTCGCGATCTCCGTCGCCGACCGGTCCGTGATGCAGCACACCGCGATCCTTGACGTGTCCTTCGTCAACCGCGCCCCGGTGGATGCCGATGCGGTGTTCCTCAGCGACCTGCCTCCCGTGAGATCTTTCGCCCATGGCGGGCTGATCCGGGACCGGGACTACGTGGGCAACCCGGCGCAGATCGCCGGCAGAATCTACCCCAAGTGCCTGACGCTGTGCCCCGAGCCCAGCGCCGATGGCGCATACGCCGAAAGCGTCTATCGCCTATCGCCCGAGCAGGCGGACATGACCTTCACCGCCGAGGTGGGCATCAGCGAATCGAGCCAGGGGCGCGGCACCGCCGTGTTCACCCTTCAGTCCGGCGATTCGCCGGAGGGTGAGTGGCGGACGCTGTACAAGTCGTCCGTTCTGCGCGGAGGGCAAGAACCGGTTAGCATCGAAGCGTCCATGGCGGGTGCGCGGTACCTGCGCCTGTACACCACAGACGCCGGTGACGGCATCAACAGCGACCACGCCGTATGGGGCGAGGCGAAGCTGAAGTAGGCCGGGTGAGGGCCGGCGGAGGCCCGCGGTCGACCCGCGACGCCTCCATACTCAACCTGCCATGTGCCGACGGTTCACTGTCTGGATTCGCCGGACTGACCATCGCATGACGAGGAGACAATCATGACGCGCGCCATCGACGGTCCCTGCACAAGTTCCTTCAGCCCGGTCCCACTCAAAGGTAACGTGACTTTCGGCAAACTGAGCCAGGCGGCGCTCTCGCCTGAGATGGCGGCCGCGGTGGAACACGCCCCGCGAGGAGACGCCGTTGCGTGGGGGATACCTTTCAGTGTCAAGCGGCCGATCCTTCTGCAGAGCAAGGCGGTGACAGAGCAGGTCGAGCCCTTACGCGCCCAGTGGTTGGTGTTCATGCACACCTCCGATCACCGAGGTTCGGCGCTGGATGATGCTGCCGACGCTCCGCCGCGGGGTGAGGGAAGACTTGCCGAACACGCCGCCACCTACGTGGTCATCTATGAGGATGGCACCGAGGAGGCGGTGCGGGTGCTCCGCCGCCACCAGGTGGGGATGTTCCAGCGCCGATGGGGCGAGAACTGCTTCCAGGCTGTGGCGCATGCAAAGCCCCGCCCGGTACGCGCCAGCCACGAGCAGACCACCCCCGGGTGGGGGCATAGCCAGACGCGAGCATCCGCCTCAGACGGTGGGCCGTGGATGAACTGGCTCTGGGCATGGGAGAACCCGCACCCGAGAAAGCGGATTGCGGGCTTCCGCTTTGAGCCGGGCGAGGGCACGACGATTCTGTCGGGAATCTCAGCCGGCCGTGCCACCGAGACGCCTCTGCGTTGGCGGACCCGCCGCAAGGCGACACTCAGACTGCCCAAGGGACGACCTTTCTCTCCCGCACTGGATGAGCGCGGTCTGTTGGCCGACGTTCAACTCGACATGGGGCAAGTGATCTCCGCGACCCCTCGCCCGCTGTATCCCAATGAGGAGTGGGCCGGGACGGCCAATAACGCGCTTCCCGCCATATCCGAAAGGGAGGTGTTGGTGGAGTATTCCGCTCACGCGGACGCCCGGTTCCACCTGGCAGGCGGCAAATGCGTATCGGTGGCAAAACTGGAAGACAAGGAGAAGACGGGGTCGATGCAGGTGGTGCCGCCCGCGACCCAGCGGGTGAAGCTGAGAGTCGTCGACGCCGACAGCGGACGCACGGTCGCCGTCAAGCTTCACATCCACGGTGAAGCCGGGGAGTACCTCTCGCCTGTAGACCGGCACCGCATCCCCAACCCGGCCTGGTTCGAGGATTACAGCGTCGACTTCCTGCACGCCGGCATCCATCTGTGCACCTATATCGCCGGTGAGACGACCATCGATCTGCCTCTTGGGAAGGTCTACATCGAGGTCTCGAAGGGCCTGGAGATTCGCCCGGTGCGGAAGGCGGTCCGCGTCAGCCGCAAGACCGAAGAGGTCGTCATCGAGCTCGAGAAGGTGCTCTCGTGGCGCGAGCGGGGCTGGGTGAGCGCCGACACCCACGTGCACTTCCTGTCGCCGCCCTCGGCTCTCGTCGAGGGAGCCGCTGAGGGCGTCAATGTGGTCAACCTGCTGGCCAGCCAGTGGGGAGAGCTGATGACCAATGTGGGCGACTTCGACGGCAAGACCACGTACGGATCACAGGAGGCGGGCGGCGACGGCGAGTACCTTGTCCGGGTGGGAACCGAGAACCGTCAGCACATCCTGGGCCACATTTCTCTGTTGGGCTATGAGGGCGACATCATCGCGCCGATGACCACGGGAGGCCCCGATGAATCGGCCCTGGGCGACCCCATCGAGTGCCTGCTTACCGAGTGGGCGCAGCAGTGTAAGGCACAAAACGGGATCGTCGTGCTGCCACACTTCCCCAACCCCAGGGCGGAGCACGCGGCCAGCATCGTCAGCGGACAGATCGACGCCGTCGAGATGACCTCATGGGGCAGCCTCTACGCCGGGATTGATCCGTACTCGCTTGTCGACTGGTACCGCTACCTGAACTGCGGCTACACCGTCCCGGCCGTCGGGGGCACAGACAAGATGACGGCCACCACACCTGTAGGAGCCGTCCGGACCTACGCGAGAATTGCCGAGGACAAGCCCTTCACCTACGAGGCCTGGAAAGAAGCCGTGCGGGCCGCGCGCACCTTCGTCACCTATGGGCCGCTCATCGAGTGGGATGTCGAGGGGTGTGGGCCCGGCGAGCGCATCCAGATGGGCTCTGAGGGGGGCACTGTCAGCGTCAACTGGAAGCTGGCAAGCGTGACCGTGCCCATGTCTCGCGTCGAGTTGGTGATCAACGGCGAAGTGCGCGAGAGTCAGCAGCTCAAGGTTGATGAGGATGCGGGAAGCTGGTCGGTCAAACTGCAGGCAAGCTCGTGGTTGGCATTGCTGGTCCGTGGCGGGTACACGGATAGGCCCGAGATCGTGGTCGCGCATACGTCCCCGGTGAGCGTTGACGTTGAGGGCACGCAGCTTCTTGCGGCGGCGGACGCAATGACGATCCTGGATCAGATCGAGGGCGCTCTGGCCTACCTGGACAGCGTCGGTACGCGGGCGGACACCAAGACCTACCGGCGCATGCGGATGGTGCTTACCTCCGCCCACCGCGACCTTCACAACCGGATGCATCAGCACGGTCACTATCATGAGCACACGCCGGTGACCGACCATCGCGAACACCACTGACGCCGGCCCGTGACGCCGTCGGGCCGGTCGCGCAAAGGACGGGGCTATGAAGCTCAGCACACGGCCACCGATCGTGCTGGCTGAGGCCGAGATGGAGCAGATATGGCGCGCAGCCTTGCGCGTGTGGGCGGATGTGCCCTTGAGGGCTCAGGGCACGCCCGAGTTCAACGACGCGCTGCGAGGCTTCGGGTGCGAGATCCGAGATGACCGGGTGACCTTTCCGCCGCAGGTACGCGAGAAGACCCTGGAGCGGATCGCGCAGTCACGCGAGGCCGCGGGCCCAGGCCGCCCGGCGGAGGTGACGTCCGACCACCTGGACTACTCGGCGTCCGGCCAAGCGCTGTATGTTTGCGACATACAGACCGACCGCCTGCGGCCCGCCACTGAGGCGGACCTGGCCGACTGGTCACGTCTGTGCGATCAGTTTTTCCCTCCCATGGGCAGAGCGCATCCTACCTTCATCCCCCAGGACGTGCCGCTGGGTGCGTGTGATGTGCACGCCTTTGCGACGATCATCCTGAACAGCTCTCAGCCGTGGCGCGTGTCCGTCTACTCGGCTCAGATGCTGCCCTACTTCATCGAGCTGCAGACGGTGTGCGACGGCGGCCTCGGCGCGGTGAAGCGGAACACAGTCTTCGCGGCCAAGTGCTGGTACAACTCGCCCTTCATGATCACCCGGGAGAACATCGACATCGGCATGGCCGCGCGTGAGCTTTTGGGCATCCCCTTCACCGTCTCGACCATGCCGGTGGCGGGCGTCGCGACGCCCGCGACGTTGGCGGGAGCTCTGGTGCACATCACCGCGGAGATACTCGGCTGCAATGTCATCTCTCTGGCCTTGGATGACCGGCTGATCGGCTACTGCGCCGGGCCTTTGACCTTCGATATGAGGACGGGAATCCATACACAGACCGGACCGGATGTGCAATTGCTCCGCAACGGGTGCGCTCAGATGCGTGCGCATGTCTTCGGGGGGCCGTACACAACCATTGGGGGGCCGTCGACGGCCGCGAAGATTCCCGGCGCCCAGTCCATGATGGAGAAGGCCCTGGACACCATGTGGGCCGTCTGCGGCGGGGTGCGCTCCTTTGGCTCTCTGGGGACGCTGGCCTTTGCCGATGTGGGTAGCGCGGTGCAACTTGTCCTGGACCTTGAGATGATGTCTCACTTCGAGCATCTGCTCAAGGGAATCAAGGTCGATGAGGAGCATCTGGCCGAGGATGTCATCCGGCAGGTCGCTCCCTCGGGGGCCTACTACCTTGCCGCTGAGCATACGGCCAGACACTGTCGCGATGAGTTGTGGGCCTCCGAGTTGATGGATCGGCGCGTTCCCATGGCCTGGGTGGAGGACCCTGTGTCTATGGTTGACAGGGCCAGGAGCAAGGCGTCACAGCTATTGGCCCAGGCGCCGAACAAGTGTCCCCTTTCCCGCGATCAGAAGGCCGAGGTGAGACGAATCGTCGCCGCGGCCGATGCGCAGGTGGCGGGGACAACGCGAGGATGACATCTGAGCCAGGGGCGGCCCTCCACGGGCTTTCGCTCACGCATCCAGTTCGGAGAGCACTTGCAGTGTGGACCGCACATAGTTGTCGGTCTGGAACAGCCACACGTGCAGCGCCAGCCTACTGAGCCAGTAAACCAGCCGGCGCCTCTCGTATCCGTCCATGCGCGGATGGACGCGGTGGTAGCGGGCGAAGAACTCCTCGTCGGCGGTGTGGAACAACTCCAGGTAGGCAAGCTCATATTCGGGGTGCATGAAATGGCCGCACGGGTCAACGAACCCCGAGAGGCGGCCCTGGTGCACCATGATGTTGGTGGCCCACAGATCGCCGTGGCTCAGCGTGGGTGGGGCCGGGGCGTCCAGTAGACGGGGTAGGCTGTCCAGCGCTCTGTTTGCCTGCCGCATGGCCTCGGGCCCCAGCAATCGCCCCACCGCCTCTTGTTGCCACAGGTCGTGCAGTTCGGCGTGCATGAACTCCACCCACGTTGTGAAGCTCTGCTCACACCTCAGACTGCCGAACCTCTCGGCGGTATGGGTGTGAAGCTCGGCGACCGCTTCTGCCATCTGCTGTTGCAGGTACACACGTTGCCGCGGGGTCATTGAGAGCGCAGCTTGCCCCAGGTGCCGCCCGGGGAGGCGCTCCATGATAAGGAATGCAAGATCGTCGACAGTGCCATGGTGGAAGGGCTCCGGCACAGGGAAGCTCGTGTGCTCACGGATGTATCTGAGGACCTGCGCATCGTCGCAGAAGGGGTCGTGGGCCTGCTCTTGTCGATGATCCACCTTGAGCACCACAGGAGAGGGCTGTCTGGCGAAGGTCGCCTCCAGCACAGTCGTGCAACACCCGCCCGTGAGTAGCTTCAGGCTGTGGCACGCCACCGGCCGGCCAAGCCATTGCTCGAGCATGGCCTCGGCCTGGGAGCGGGATAGATCCACGAGAGGGCTCAGGCGATTGTCAGACATGGGAACATCCGGGCGGGGCCGGCGACGCGCGCCGGCCCCGCGAGTTCATCTGGTGCGTGGGCTTCGGACCCGTGTGGGTTGTGATTGCCGCTACGCCTCGACCTTCTTCACCGTCGGCGGGTAGATGAAGTCCAGATACTTGGCCGCGCAGTCGGCCTGCACAGTGTCGCCCTCATGGATGTATACGCGGAAGACGAAGTTCAGCGCATCGCCCTCGGGCAGGGACAGATCGCCGCGCTGGCTGAAGTCGGAAGTGAAGTCGTGGATACCCCACTGGTTGGCCGTGAACAGTCCGTAGCCGCGCACATGCCAGTAAGTCGGATAGCGCAGGTTCTGGGGGTGGTCCATGATAGTGAGGCCGCCCACCCCGGAGGCGATGGGGCCATAGTAGTCCACCCACTCGGCCCGCTTGCCCCAGCACTCATCGTCATTGATGCCGCCGTAGGAGTTGCGGATGGTGCCGCCGTTGCGGACCTCCATGCTCTCGGCAACACGCACGCTGAGGGTGCCCGCTTCCTTGGTGTCGCCAAAGAACACGCCCCCATAGGCCGCCCACCAGGTGATGTCCCAGTCCATGATCCGGGCGCTGTCGGGGGTGTTGTAGACCCTGATCCTCGTGATCTCATGCAGGATCTTGTCGCCCTTGGGGCTGACCCAGTCGCTGTAGGAGACAATGTCTCCGAAGATGGGCCCCTGGGCCGCGACCTTCACGTCGGCATTGACCGTGGATGCGTGACCCTCCAACTCCGACCAGTTGTCGAAGCCGTTGGTCTCGCCCTGGGCGACGTACATCGACCTGTGATGGACGTGGTCACTGGGTCCCAGATTGGTGACCTCGGCGCCACCGGGGCCGTGGACCGGATAGCAGTACGGCCTCGCGATGCCCTCTTTGACCACGTAGCTGGTAAACAGCTCCCCCCCCACCTTGATGTCGGCCTGCTGACCCGGTGTCAACGCGATGCTGACGCCCTGTGTGGCTTCAGACGGGCCCTCCCCGACCACATAACGCTTCGTCTCGTTGGCTTTGAGTTGGGGAACCACCCACACGAGCTCGCCACACTCATCGGCGGAGTCGTCATCGTCGTACACGCAATCGGTGAAACACTGGCAGGGCACAGAGGCGCCCGGGTTGCCGTTTTCATCCAGCTCGTTGAGAGTGTGGCTCTTGGTGCAATCGCAACCGTCCCCTGCGCACGGCCAGGAGACGATGACATTATTCCTGTCATGCGGCCCGGCCGTCACTTCGAGAATCGTGCCCACGTCATGGGTGTCAGACATGTGCAAACAACCTCCTTGGTAATCACCTGTTCGGTCCTACATTCTGCTTACGTATCGGGAGACGGCCCGAGTGGTTGGGCCGTCGGTGCTCTGCAGACAGTCACTGCAGCAGTTGGCCCATGGCTTTGAGAAGCGCAAGGGCATGGTCGTGGTCTGCTGTCGGCCCCGCGAGTATTGTGAAGCGCCCGTCGTAGGCTGAGGCCTGCCGAAGGTCGGCAAACTGCGCCGGGAACCCGACCTCCGGCTCGGCGCCCTGGTCATCGGGCGGGATCCAGTGGATATGGTGCAGCAAATCCCCGGTATCGTCGGCTTGCTCCGTGACAGGGCCAAGGCCGACTGCGGCATCTGATTCCAGCAGCAACCGGACCTCCGGTCGGCCCAACTCCCTGAGGAAGTCCACGGCGTCATGCAGATCCGCCAGGGGGGCGACCGGTCCCAGCAGGCCCGGTCCCAGGGCGATGGTCACCGTGCCCGCGTAATCGGCCGCCATATTCATCAGGTATCTGAGCTGGCCCGTGGCGTCATCGTGTGGGTATCCCGACGGCATTGGCAGCCGTGCCAGTCGCCCCAGGGCGATGGTGGTTGCGCCCAATTCCTCGACCCGGTCCAGCAGAAGCGCCACGTACTTCTCGACGGCCCGCCAGTTGACCTCATCGCCGACCACCGGCATCGTTGCAGGCATGACCCAACTGAAGACCTCCGGCGCTACACAGGCCCGGTGGAACGCCCGTCGGACCGCGTAGTAGTCCGCCGGGTCGGACTGCAGGTGCAGGCAGGAGACCGAGGGCTGTACGTACTGGCAGCCGGCTTCGGCGAGAGCCTGCAGCCGCTCCAGATCGTCCTGTGTGCCCTTGAAGTCCACGCCGCTGCCCAGTCGCATTTCAGGTAGATGCCTGTCTTGAGGCCCGTCTGGGCCACAACGCGATTGCCCCCGGAACGCATCAATGGCTCTGGGGCCTCGCAGCCCGGAGCCGGCCCGCATCCCCCAGGGAATATTACCAGCAATGTTCCTCTCTCGGCAGCGTTTTCCTCTGGCCGCGTACGGCAAGCACAGGCAAGCCGGGAGGGGCATCCGCCGTCATTGGGTGGTGGCTCGGCGCAGCAGGCCCTTGGCGATACGCGCGTGCCCGGGCTGCCTGATCAGGTTTCGCGTCTCCCACGGGTCGCTGTGCAGATCGTACAGTGACGCATCGGCCCACTCCGAAAGTGGGTCGGTGCCCGGCCCGTCATAGAATGACGAGAGCTTCCAGCGACCCCGGCGTACCATCATCAGGCGGTCGTTTGGCCTGTACCCCCACGTCGCCTGGGTCAGCTCGCTGACAACTGCTCGGGCCTCGGGCTCCGCACCCGTACGCACGGTGTCAGCCAGATTGAGGCGCTCTAAGGCTTCCGGTGGTTCAAGGCCGCACAGATCCAACAAGGTCGGCAGCAGAGATCGCGTCCCCACAGGTGTACTGACGCGACAGGGAACGGCCGTCGACCGCGGCGCGGTGATGAAGAAAGGCACCCGTACCACAGGCTCATAGAAGGTCTGCTTTTGCATCATGCCATGGTCGCCCAGGTGTGTACCGTGGTCAGAGCAGAAGGCAATGATCGTGTTTTCGAGCATCCGCCGCCGGTCCATCCACTCGAGAATCGCGCCGAACTGGGCATCGACGAAGGACACGAGACCGTAATAGCACTGGTGCGCGCGCTCGAGTTGGGCCTCGGTCAGGCGGTGTGAGCCCTGGAAATCCCGCAGAAAATCGGCTTCCCAGGCCGGGACATCGCCCAAAGGCGCATCAAAGGCTCCCGGCACGGCGATGTCGGCCGTGTCCAGCACCGTGTCGAAGGGCGCCGGCGGGACGACGGGCGTGTGAGGGCTGTTGAAACTCAGACGCAAGAAGAAAGGCGTCCGCGGATCGTGGGCCTCAAGCCACTGTCTTGCAGCCGCCACCACCCGGGCCTCGGCCGTATTCTGTGTGGAATCCGGGAACCGCCCTCCGAACAGCCACCCCCGCTGCTCGCTGGGGTACTTCACCACCTGCCAGTCGTCCTCATTGTAATCGTCGGCGTACGCGAAGTAGTCGACGGCATCGCTCAGGACCTCGTCCACCTCGGTCTCGAAGGCTCCGCGCGGCAGATAGTGCTGCTTGCCGAAGGTCGCGGTACGGTATCCATGGTCCCGGAAGACGTGGGTGAGTGGTTGCCAGTGAGCCGAGTGGTCCACATTGCTGAGGACCCCTGTCTCGCTGGGCCGGTGGCCGCCGAGTAGCGAGACCCGGGCAGGTACACAGACGGGTGACGGCGTCATGGCGGCCTCGAAGCACGCGCCGCGTGCCGCCACAGCATCGAGATGTGGCGTCTGAGCCCATGAGCTCCCATAGCAGCCCAATGAGTCGGTCCTTTGCTCATCCGTCATCAGCCAGAGCACGTTGGGGCGTTGACTGGACATGGCGGGCCTCCGCGGGTAAGCTCGCGTTCCTGAAAAGAAAGACCATTTCGCTGTCGCCGACGGCCAGGCCTGCCGGTCGATCTCAGAGGGCGCCTCGGTCGCGCCGGCGAAATGCTGACGGATGGGACAGATCACTCGTCAGGACGGAGAATGATGAAAGCCGCCCCGCTTGTTCTTTCACTGGTTGTGCTGGGCGCCCTGGCCCAGGCGAAGGAAGCACGGACGTACTTTACAGATGCGAAGGTGCAGGGAGCACTGGCGAAGATTGAGCAGCACGAATGGGCCCGCAATGAGCGCGACACCGCCAAGGCGGCCTGTGAATGGTTGATCGAGATGACGGATGAGGAGCTGTGGGATTTCGTCCCTCCGCCACAGCAGGCGCGAGCCCTCAATGTGTCCTTTGGCGCTGGATGTCCTGTCCACGGTGCGGAGGTCTTCCGCAAGGGAGGGCATTACCCGTGGATCATGAGCCGAGACAGGCCGTTCAAGGTGAAGTGTCCTGTGGGCGGGGAGGAATACCCCTCGAACGACTTCGAGGGCTGGAACCTCGAGGGCCAACAAGGCACGCCAGAATCCGGGCCCGGATTTGTGGACAAAGGCATCGGCTGGACTGATGAGAAGGGCACGCGGTACTGGTTCGTGGCTCACTATATCTTCTGGCAGCGCTGGCACAGGGACATCTTCCCGGCGATGCGCGAGTTGCCCAAGGCCTACCTGTTGACTCAGGATCCCATCTACGCGCACAAATGCGCGGTGCTGCTTGCCAGAATCGCCGGCTACTACGAGCAGTACGACTACAGGAGCCAGGCCTACCACAACGGCAAGTGGGTCGCGGGGATCAACGGCCGGATCATGGACTACATCTGGGAGACGGGTGTCATCAGCAAGTTCGCCGAAGCCTATGACGCCGTCTTCCCCTCATTCGCTCAGGACGCCGACCTGGTTGCGTTCCTACAAAGCAAGGGCATTACCGATCCTCCCCGGCATATCGAGACGAAAATGCTGCACGTGATGGCTTCGGACATCATGCGCGGCTTCATCCGGGGCAACTACGGCATGCACCAGAAGGCCCTGGCCACCGTAGCCATCGTTCTGGGCAATGACGACCCGGCGACGGGGCCGACCACCGAGCAGATGCTAGACTGGATTCTGTCAGGGCCCGGAGATGTCAACTACACGCTGTGGAACGGCTACTACCGCGACGGGCACGGAGGGGAGAGCTCCCCCGGCTACTCCTCCGGGTGGTGCCTGAACTTCTACGAGATGGCGGAACTGCTCGAGCAACTGGGCGTGGACCTGTGGAGCAATCCCAAGGTGAAGAAGATGGCCGACATCGGCCCCGAGTTGACGGTGGCCGGCGAATTCACCCCCTCGATCGGTGACAGCGGCTCGATCCTGGGATCGAAGCGAGTGGCCTGGTCCAGCGCCTTGCAGGGCAGAGCCTTCCGCAAGTACGGGGACGCCAGGTACGCGAAGATCATGGCTCTGCTGGAGACTCGGACTGAGAGCCTGTGGACCGATTCGGTGGATGACCGGATCGCGGCCATCGTGGCAAAGGAGGGTACCGACCTGGGGCTGAGGACCCGGAACCTCGGGGGATACGGCCTGGCGGTATTGGAGAGCGGCAAAGCGCCCCACAAGCGCGGCGTCTCGATGTACTACGGACACGCGGGGGGCGGGCACGGGCACCGGGACCGGCTCACCATCGAGATGTTCTCGCACGGCAAGCCGATGCTCACCGACATGGGCTATCCGGCGCACTGGCTTGCCAAGAACGCCTACTGGACCAGCAACACCACGAGCCACTATGCGGTGTTGGTGGACCAAAGCGGCCAGAAGACGATGTACCCGGGACACCTGAACACCCTTGCCGGCGCCCCCGGCGTTCAGCTCATGGACGCCGGCGCCGAGGATGTCGCCTATCCGGGAAAGACCTCCGTGTACCGGCGGACCACAGCCCTGATCGACATCTCCGAGACGGACTGCTACATGCTTGACATCTTCCGAGCCCAAGGTGGCGAGCAGCATGACTGGAGCTTCCACGGGCCCGGGTTTCCCGAATTCACCGTCGCGGGAGCCCGGCCTGGACCAGCGCAGACCAAGGGCACGCTGGCCGGCGAGAACGTCGCCTTCGGACAGCGCCCATCCCACAGCGAGATCGAGGGCGGAATTACCGTTGACCTGCGCAAAGCCGAGGGGTTGGTGAGCGATGATCGCAGCTATGCCGAGCGCAGCGCTGATGGCTGGACTGCGTACAGCACCACGGCCGTCCTGACGCGGAAGCACGGCGCCGCGCTGCACTGCATAACGCCTTCGATCCCCGCCGGCTCGGCGAAGGTGTTCCTGTACGCCCACAACTACGAGACAGGGGCCAATGAGGTGGACATCACCCTTGCCGGCGTTACGAAGACCTTCCGCTGGGAGGGAACCGGCGAGACGGGGTACAAGTGGCTGTCGCAGGTCTTCGAGCTACCGACGGCGACCACACAGGTTACAGTTGCCGAGCGGAGCCGTGAGCAGAGCTACGCCCTGATCGATGGTCTGGTCATCAGCCGGGAGATGGACAGAGAAGAACCCCGCCTGGCGGACCTGTCGATGAGCGGGTTCCAGTACCTGCGCAACATCCGCCGGATGAAGCCCGAGGGCTCCTGGTCGGCCACGTGGCGGGAGCCCGATGAGGACCTGGCCCTCACCATGACAATGCCGGCCGGGTGCTGCCAACAGGTCATCCTGGCCGACGCCGAGCCGGAGCTCAAGCCCGGGCACCCCGATACGCTGCAGTATGTGTTCGGGCGCAATGCCGTGGAGCCGCAGGCATTGCCTGAAGCAGGCCTGGCGTCAACTTTCATTGCTGTGATCGAGCCCCACAAAGGGCCCGCCAAGGTGGACGGCGTGCTGCGGCTCACCCAAGACGCTCCCGTTGAGTGGGCGGAGGGCCTGCAGATCAACCGTGGGCCTCAGACGGAACTTGTGCACAGCAGCACGGACCCCGTCGCGCCCTGCGTCTGGCAGGGCGGCAAGATCCCCCTCAAGGTTGCCGGTGAATTCGCCGTCGTCACCCTGGACGAGCTTGGCGTCAAGCGGGCCTGTCTTGTCAACGGGACGCTGCTGCAGTGCGGTGACCTGACCATGGAGCCGGAACCGTCCATGGTCGGCACGGTAACCCATGTGGACCACGAAGCGAACGCCATCACCTTGGATGTGTCGCTCTCAGCGGTCGACGCATACACCGACCGGGTCGTCATCAGCGGCAATGAGCTGCACCAGACAAGCTACACCGTCCGGCGCGCCACGGTGCGGCAGGGCAATACCACATTGCAGTTTGGGGACGTCTTGTTCCTCGTGGGAATGGGGAATGTGACGGAGCTCGACGACGTCGAGCACACGGTCGCAACGGACACTCAGTTGACCGGGTATGGCCGGGTGGATGGCGGCCGTCACGCCGGGCGCTGGCTGTACAATGAGGATAAGACGCGGGGCTACCGCATCGCTTCCTTCCGGGCGGGCAAGTTCACGCTCGAGGGACTGGACGGCGAGCTCGCACAGATATACGCTGATGCGGACGGCGACGGCCGCCGGCGGTTCTGGATCAGCGACATCGGCCCGGGCGACACGTGCCGGATCCCGAACATCACCCAAATCCAGCGACTGCGACCGGGTCTGTATACGACACAAATGACGACACAGGTTGCGGTTGGCCTACCAGATCACGGGCGCGCCCCAACGGGAACTGATGAGCAATGAGGGACTTGCAGGTAAGTGCCGGCAGGTCGGCGGACACTCCGTCGCCGGCCGGCCTGGAACCCAAACGTGCAACGAGTGGCGCCCGGCGGCTGTCGGCAGAAACCCATGAGCTTGCGCGGCGGGCGATGTCGGGCGAGCACGGTGGCGCGCTGGTGCCTGCGCCCTTCGGCCCCGATCACGAAAGCCTGCAGGGCTTGTCCGCGGATATGCAGTACGCGCAGGCCCTCATGCTCATGTGCGAGCTTGCTCCCCTTCGCATTCTCCCCGGAGAGCTCGTCGTGGGCTCGGCAACTTTGCGCGAGGCGGCGTACCACACCACTCCCGGCCTGGACGTGCCCAGCACCAGCCACACCACCGTTGGGTTCGACCGGGCCCTGAAGATCGGCTACCGGGGTTTGCGCCGGGAGATCGAGGACAGACTATCCAGGAACGGCCTCGACGAGCGGGGGCGCGAATTCCTGCGGGCCATGCTCGTGTGCCTGCAGGCCGCCGGGCGCTGGCATCAGCGGCACATGGACTTGCTCGCCGAGATGGCGCAGCAGGCCGGCGAGGGGGAGCGCGAGAGCTGCGCCCTAGTGCGCGACGCCCTCTCCAGGGTGCCCGAGGAACCACCGAAGACCTTCCATGAAGCCGTGCAGGCCCTGTGGTTTATGTTCGCACTGCAGCGACTCGCGGGCAACTGGTCGGGGATCGGCCGGATTGACGAGATGCTGGGGCCCTTCCTGGCGAATGACCTCGCGCAGGGGCGCATCGCGCTGGATGAAGCCCGTGAGATACTCGCCCACTTCTGGATCAAGGGCTGCGAGTGGACCGGCGCCCACGATTTCGGTGGCAGTGGCGATGCCCAACACTACCAGAACATCGTCCTGTCGGGCGTCGATGCCCGGGGGCAGGATGTCACGAACGAGGTCACTTACCTCGTCCTGGATATCGTTGAGGAGCTGCATATCAGCGACTTCCCCATCGCGATCAGGCTCAGCTCTGCGAGCTCGGAGAGGCTGCTGCGACGCATCGCGCAGGTGCAACGCCACGGCGGCGGCATTGTGGCCGTCTACAACGAAGAGACGGTGATTGAGGGCCTGACCAAGTTCGGCTACAGCCCTGAGGACGCCCGGGGCTTTGCCAACGACGGCTGCTGGGAAGTCATCATGCCGGGCCGAACGGCCTTCAGCTATCGCCCTTTCGATGCCCTGGCGATTCTGCACGAGCTGCTGGGCCTGTCGCATGAGGGCCCGCCCTGCGATTATCCCGATTTCGAGACCCTCTATGCCGACTACATGGCCAAGCTGGGCGAGTGGGTCGATGAGATCAACCTGGGCGCTGATGCCGCCTTCGTGGGTGGCGTCCCGGCGCCGCTTCTGTCTGTGCTGGTGCAGGATTGCATCGAAAAGGCCCGGGGCTATCATGACCGCGGCGCTCGGTACACTGTGGCCGCCCCTCACGCCGGCGGCATGGCGAATGTCGCCAACAGCCTTGCCACCATCAATAAGCTCGTGTACGACGAAGCGCGGATGCGGCTGAGCGAGCTCGTGGAAGTCCTCCGCGGCGACTGGCAGGGCCACGAGGACCTCCGCCGCCAGATCCTCAACAGGTTCCCGGCCTACGGCAACGACGACCCCGAAGCCGATGCGATGATGCAGCGCCTGTTCAACGACTACACCGATCTGGTGTGGCGCATCCGCGAGCGCAAAGGTGTACTCAGACCCGCGGGGATCAGCACCTTCGGCAGAGAGATTGAGTGGAGCAAGCCCGATGGCGGCAGACGAGCGTCGCCTGATGGTCACCACCGGGGCGAAGCCCTGGCAACGAATTTCTCTCCCTCACCGGGCACGGACCGCGAAGGGCCCAGCGCCGTCATCAAGTCCTATTGTAGCGTCGACCTCACACGAGTGCCCAACGGGGCGACCATCGAGCTCAAGGTGCATCCCGGCGGCCTGGAGGGGGAAAAAGGCGTCGCCGCCCTGGTGACACTGATGCGGAGCTTCGTCTCCCTGGGCGGCCTGTTCATGCAGGTGGATGTTGTCGACAACGAAACCCTCAGGGATGCCCAGCGGCACCCCGAGAAGTACCCCAACTTGGCCGTGCGCATCTCGGGCTGGTCGGCCCGCTTCGTGACCCTCAATGAGCAGTGGCAGAACATGATTATCAACCGCACCGAGCAGAGCAGCTAGTGTTCGCGAGACTTGGTTTCCGTGCTTACATGGATCTGTCCGTCGGTGCGTCAAGGATGTGTGCAGCGCACAGGCTGCGATGGCACGCGAACCTGTGCTTGCGCGACAGCGCTGCAAGCCGTGCCGAGGGCGCGTAGCGCCCCGTGAGGGGCGCAGACGCCGTCGGCACAAGCCGCTCGAGGTAGTGCGAGCGCTCACGCGATCGCGCCTGACAGCCAAGCCCCACGCCTGCATTGCCCAAGGAATGGGGTCCGGGGCCCGTGGCCCCGGGCGAGTTTGGGCCGCAGGCCCAAGGTGTTAGTCGTCACGCCGCACGTCGTGGGCCACTGTGCACCGGCCCACCTGAGCAGTCGCCTTTCCCCGCGATGGCCCGGGGCCGAACGAACGCGGACTAAGCCTCGTAGGCACTAGTTGCGCCAAGTCTTCTTGGTGCCGAAG
>Ga0272441_10004843_pt1 | contig 23894 bp, 17 predicted proteins | sample SSMProp6N_FD_193582 | JGI IMG/M metagenome (GOLD analysis project Ga0272441, IMG submission 193582) | Marine sediment archaeal communities from Little Sippewissett salt marsh, Falmouth, MA, United States - SSM-Prop-6N | ecosystem: Environmental > Aquatic > Marine > Wetlands > Sediment ...
TGCGCGCGTTGATGGTCATGGGGACAGCGGCTTCAACTTACTTTTCCGTTTCATCACAGGTAACAACCAGCAGAAATCGGACATAGCAATGACCGCTCCTGTTGTTTCAGAGCAAATAGCTATGACTGCGCCCGTCTTATCGGAAACAGGGTCAATTGCTTTCATAATGCCTGAAGGCTTCACGCTTGAAACGACTCCAGAACCTCTTGATGAACGCGTGAAAATTGTAGAAATTCCTGAAAGGACTGTTGCGGCTTTGAAGTTTTCAGGGCGCTGGTCAGACTCAGTATTTAAAAAGAAATCCGAAGATTTGCTGGTTGAAATTAAGAATGCTGGACTTAAGACTACTGGTCAAGTGTTTTCTATGCGCTACAATGGACCGTACACGCCGTGGTTTCTGCGTCGAAACGAAGTAGCTATACAAGTGGAACTTCCCTAAGCTCAGATTAATGGTGAACCGTTTTATACAACTGAATCAGAGTTTCTGATTGGGTTTTTAGCTGTTTTTAGAATCTATTTTCAAAAATAGCCAATGTTAATGTCGTAATTGGTAAAAGGAGTTAAGCGCGGGGTGTTAGCTTCACCCACGTTCAAATTTCACACGAAGTTCCACAAAAAAAGAAAATTATATTCAAACCCAATGGGGCCGGGGACCCGCACTAAAAAACGTTCCCAGTCACAAAAAAGAGAAGTATTAATCATCGTGAATCTGATTTGACCAACGATAACGTGTATGGTCGCGTTTTCTTATCAAATTTAAGAAGACCTTTTTCCTCCAGTTTTATGGCGCACTCTCGAACAAGATAGTAAGGCAAATTCTTGGCTTGTGAAATACTCTTAATAGTTGTAAGACCAGCGGCAACAGATTTAACCATAAAATCCTCAATTAGTTTGTCTTCGGCTATCTTTCGCAACTCTGTTTCTATTGGCGATTTGATGCCATATCGTTCTCTAAGATCAATCAGATTTTGCACCAGTGCATCTTCCCAGAATCTACCCGAAGTATTGGATTGGTACACGCATTCATCTTTTATTACCTGCCAATCAAGACCGGATTCTGCTAGAAGGCGCATGTCATCCAAATCCGCCTCACGTTCCGTTATACCCTTAAAAAGGAAGATATCTTCTTTTGAGGCAATATTCAAAACCAGTTTGTTATTTGAATAGAATTCAGCAGCCCTAGCCACCATATTCTCTGAAAAGGACATTTTATTGCAAATTGATTTGCAGAAAATATCCCATCTAAAGCCATCGGCATTTTCCATTATTTTTGAAATCTCCATTTTTTCATAGGGTTTCGAGATCGAAAAATTCTCTAATGGATGGTAGCCTATTTTTGCCAAAGAGTTAGTCAAGACATATAGATCTTGTAGGCTTAGAACAACAACATCAATGTCCTTAGTTGCTTCCTTCAACCCATAGCTGATTAGGGATAAACCGCCTATGATGAAAATTTTAGTGGGAACAATTGAAGATATCTTATCCAGTTCAGCCAGGATATATTTTCGATCAAATGAGGGTCTCTTTGTCAAGTAATCGCCTCAATTTGATAGTCTCTCATTTTGACCATAAATTCATTCCATGTTGGTAATCCTGCCCCAGTACGAGTACCTCTAGTTCTTAGAAATTCGAGCATTGCATTAACCTGTAGGTTTAGCTCATACCATAGTGCTTTCTTCAAGAGATAATTTTTGTCAATTTGCTTTTGTTCCTTCGTTAACAATAGGAGAGCATAAGTCACGTAGCGCACGTTTCCCTTTTCAATTAACAAAGTATGAAGGATTATATCCTCTATCCGAAGCGCTGTTTTTCTCTTGGAATAAGCGTAGATGTCAAAGTCTGATATTAATTGAATGCCAAGATCTTGTAAACGTGAAGTTGCTGTCTTTGTAAATCTCTTCTGAGTAACTTTTGTGGTCTTTGGTATTCTGATTAAACATTCGAAATCTTTTTGCCAAAGTAGAATTGCGTTGTCAGAGACTGAATTGACAATGGTTTTAATTGTAAAGGTCTGATATTCGTCTAGGAAGTTTTTTAATGAATAAAACCGGTCATTGATCTGAAGATTTTCGCCAGTGTCCACTACTATTCCGAGTTCCATAAAATCCTTTGAATATCGCCAAAATGTTGCCGGTGAAATGCTTTCCTTGAGACTACTAGAGTCTGTTAGTATTTGAAAAAGTACATCGATTCCTAGTCCAGATAAGATGTTTTCCCATTTGATGTGCGAATGCTTCATTAGAAGGTCTTTTAGGATTAACGAATGTTTAGTATCTTGGTAAGTGAGGCTTTTTCTAGAAGGCACAAGATTTCTTTCGGAAGAGAACTCTTTTTGGGTTTTTATTATGTGTTTTTCCTGAAGTTTTTTTAGGTAATGTGAAAGAAGGTTTGGTCTTATTGATAATTTTTTCCGTATCTGACTGAGAGTATGTTTCCCACTGGCGATTTGTTTCAGTATTTCTATCTCTTTTTTGCTGAAAGTATATTTCTCTTTTCTTATTTTCACGCTATTTCATATAATTGAACTAGTTTATAAATATTTCAATTTTATGAAATGAAGACGAAGAGAAGAGTTATTATAATAACTTCTTCTGTTCATCGTTGTTTCACATAATTGAAGTACTTATAAGCTAGTTCAATAATATGAATAGTCTTACTTCACATATTATAATAATACATCACGAACTTTCCACAATTATTGGTTTAATAATAGCCTTAGTGCCTTCGCCAACTACTTTCAAGACAGGTTTCAATGTGTAGTAAAAGCTGTAAACATAGCCACCTAAAATTGCTATATTTTTTTCTTCCAACCAGTTTTTCTGAATCTTTTTATTGAATTCTTTTATAGAATCCGTGAAGTAAGGCTTTTCTTGAAGTTTGTATATGAAAAATCGAGCTTCCGACAAGGGTAGTCTTTTAGGATTTTTCACTGATACTTTCCAATAGCTATTCGAAGCCACAAACCCTTTAGGTCTTTTCAGCGTTGCAGTGTAAGGCTTGAAGTCATTCTCGATCAAGACTTCAAAAAGGGCTCTGCAGATACTCTCCCAATAAGGGACAAGCTCTTTCCACCCAGTTACTGGAACCTTTTCAACTTTCCCCGCCATTGTTTGGACAGAAAAGGTTTCAATTTGTCGTCTTTCTTCTTTTTCCAACCTTAATGTTTCTCCTATTCCGCCATCAATAAAACATACTCTTTGAAAACTGGGGTTGGAGCAACAGACCCTCTATCATGTGATTAGATGATAAAAGCGAAGCAATAAAAGTTTTATCGATGAACCATTTTTAGTTGCAACCGTCATGTAAAGCTACGCTTGCTATATGTAAGGTCTAAATGGTAACCTGTTTATACAATCAAATGTTTTAGAGCATGAGAAGGCCATTAAAAAAGTGGAGTGCGGAAAGATAAGCCTTTTCTCACTTATTTCTTTGGGGGATTGTTATCACGTCCGCCGCCTGAGGGTTGGCCCGGGTGTTTGCTTGGCCAGCCGCCTTTACCTTGGCCCACACTTTTCACCTCCTTTCCTGCCTTTCAAACATGGAGTTACTCTTCATAGTGCTCTCCTTGAAAAGGAGAGAAGAATAGCCTTTTAAAAAAAGCGGACAAATTATTTCGGCGGTGTTTGCTCTTCGCTATGCATTAAATTTTCCCGTAACAAGTAGAATTTTCTCTCTATTGGTATCATGAAGTTTTCAGCGTCTCCAAGTATTGTGCAGCAGTTTTCCCTCATTGCTCGAGCTTTGCTCAATGCACTATTCTGTTGCTCGTCATTGCTCCCCAGGATTTTAAAGGAGCCTAATCTTGCTTCAAAATACAAAGTGATGTCAAAGAAATCATCCAACTTGGCGCTTTCTCGAAGACCTTTTTCGAGCCAACGTGTTGATGCAAATTTATCTCCGAACAAATCAGAGATGTCAGCAAGCTGGCGAAAAAGGAAAAGACGCCATTCAATAGGTGTTTGCCGTTTTCCAAGTAGATCAAAGAGCAAACGCTTTTGTTTCTCCTGGTGGTTAGCACTGTCTGTTCTCTCGAGGGCAAGAGCAAAATTCCATGTATCGATTTCTTCAAGCAGAGGAATGCACTCCGACGCCCAAAACTTTAAAGCTGATTGGAAATGGGATGTTGCAGCTGCGTATTCGCCGTTAAGCATCTCGAAAAGCCCCAAGTTGTGCGCTGTTGTGGCTTTATCCTTACATTCTATCTTGAAACCATTCGCAAGAAGGTTGGAGAAGAGCCATTTGGGAATATCGATCGAACCCCTGTTCGCATAATCGAGAGCGGCAAGCGTAATCTGTTCAAGGGCGTTTGCCTATCCTCCAACCTATAGCCTCTAACATAGACGAGTCCCTTCTTCTCGTACCTGCGAACATTAGTCATAATGTCGCACGTTTTGACACCGTAATCAGCAAGGCTATCAACAATGTCTTTTGAAAAAAATGCAAGATCCTTATTTTTCTCCAAAAATTCGATAATGATCTTAGCTTTACTTCTTTTTCCCCCACCTCGAGCGTCCAAGTACTTTTTGTTATATGACACAAACTCGCGGCCCTCAACTCTTATAGAATCTTGAACGCCCATGGTCAAAATGTACAGGTGATAAGGTCTTGTGTTTCTGCTTACTCCTGCGCGTCCCTTAAACACTCGTTCATTCTCAAAAATCGGAGACTTTGTTCGCTGAACCAGCTTGCGTTTCCAAAGTCGCCTCAAGGCGTTTTCGGCAGCTCCATTGCTTAAGCCAGCTATTTTTGCAATCTCTCTTGAACATCTGGGCTTACCATCACTCAAGATTGCTGCTACCCTGGTTTGGGAGTAAAATCGAGTCACGCCTCCATCTCCGTAGAGTAAAGTGGAATAACGTTAAATTTAAACCTTAATTCGAAATCTGTTACCATAGCAAAATTAAAGCAGTATTTAAGCAAGTTATTTGCCTAAAATAGGCATAGAAAAAGTCACAATTGAGGAGAATAGATGGCGCGGGGTGTGGGATTCGAACCCACGCGGCCTTTCGACCACAGACTTAGCAGGCCTGCCCCATACCAGGCTTGGGGAACCCCGCATGCGTTTTATGGACTTTCGTGGTTGTCTTTGAGTCTTCGGATAATTCTATGTTGACTGCTATTTTTGTCTTTTTATCCAGTCAGCGGGGTCTGGGCGATTATGCCGTCTTCTATAACGATTTGCCTTTCCGCGTAATCAGCGATGTCTTGCTCGTGGGTGATGACGATGATTGTGGTTTTTGTTTCTTCATGGAATTTCTTGAGCAAGTCCATAACTTGTTTGCCCGTTCCAGAGTCCAAGTCGCCTGTGGGCTCGTCAGCAAATATCACTGCTGGCTGGTTGGTTAATGCACGGGCAATGGCTACACGCTGCATCTGTCCACCACTTAACGTGGCAGGAAACTGCTTAGCCTGATTACTGAGACCAACGCCCTTCAGCAGGTTCTCTATGCGCTCCTTCAACTCTTTGCTTAAACCAGCTAAATCTGCTGGCAACGCTACGTTTTCGCGGGTGTTAAAGTGAGGCAGCAAGGCGTAACTCTGGAAAATGAAACCCATCTCTAACAGGCGGACTTTAGATTTCGCCGAGTCATCCATTTCGTGAAGGTTTTCGCCCCGGAACAGCACTACACCGTAGTCGGGGCTGTCAAGACCCGCCATACAGTTCAACAACGTTGTTTTTCCCGCCCCAGAGTTACCCATAATCGCCACAAACTCGCCCTCTTTCACGTCAAGGCTCACGCCCCTGAGAGCGTACACTGTTGTTCGCCCAAGATTGTAGTTTTTGGATAACCCACGCACCGCGATGATGCTGTCGTCTGCTACGCCAGTTACCTCAACGTTTTCCGTGGTAAAGATTTGCTTGTTAAACCCGAAGTAGGGAATGTCAGCGCCAAAAAAATCTGACCACATCTTCAGCAGCTCAGCTTCAACAAACAGGTCAGTGCTCAGCTCCGCCATGGGTAACAACGCGTTTTTGAAGGAGTCAACTGACTCTATGGCTTTGACTCCGTTTTTACGCGCATCCAAGTAGTCACGTAGGTGAATTTGGCACTCCTGCAGTTTACTGTGGACTTCAAGAAGCAACGTTTCTCCATACTCTATTTCCTGTGCCATCTTTGCGAGGGCGTTGTTTAATTCTACGGAGCCGTTCTTGAAGTTGTACGGCGTGAGTGCATCGCGTGGAACTCGGAACAACTTGAAAATCCTTGAGATCAAGTTGTCTATGTCCTGTAAGGCGCTGATTTTTGCTGCTAGAATCCTGAAAAACAGTTCCAGCTTCTTCTGCAGCTTCGGGTCAGTTGTTTTATAGTGTGTTCCTTCAACCCCTAGTTTCAGTCTTTCAAGTACACCGTCCAACTCTTTCAGACGCGTGATTGTCGGCTTCAAAAATATCGAGAAAAAGTTTGCAATAAGCAACTTGTCAACCAGTTCGCCTACGTTTACATCTTTTTTTGTGTCTGAACCCGTGAAGACGGCTGAATCAAATCCTGAAAGGAAAAAGCGGTATTGCTGGTTCTCCATGAAATCCCATATAGTCACGTAGCTTTTCAACTGGATTTTGCGGTAGCTGGCTGGCAACTCCTTGATTATCTTCTTCAGTTGGGAGTCAAAATGTTTCACGAGGTTCGGGTCAATCTCTTTGATGAAGTCTTTAACGATTTTTGATGTTTCCCGCAGTTCCTGATCGTTTTTAAGCTGTTGCTGTAGCCTAGACTCGTTGGTTGCGTAGTACTTCCGGAAACGCTTGTAAAGGCGACCTGTTTCCACTTCTTCAATAACCTTCTGGTCTGGGACGCTGTTTTTTTCTCCAGATACAACTATGAACGAATTCAGTTCTTGACTGAACATGGCTTTTCTGGAGGCATGCAAGGTCTTTCGGCAGTCAGAAACCAGCTTCTTCTGCAACTTCGCGTTAATTGCCCGCAGGGACTTGTCTATTAATCCAGCTGCGTAAACTTTCATTTGTCTTCCTCCTCTGTTTTGAAGGGTCCCTGTTCAACACTGGAAATTTTGCCATCCGTCATGTGAACGATGTAGTCGCATTGCTCGGCAATCCAGCGGTTGTGGGTGACTAACACGAGGGTTTGCTGGTTGATTTTGTTGATGCGTCGGAACAGGTTCATGACGTCAGTGCTTGTTGTAGAGTCTAAGTCGCCTGTGGGTTCATCGCCGAGAATGATTGCAGGTTCTGTGATGAGGGCGCGAGCTACAGCCACTCGTTGCTGTTGGCCTCCTGAAAGCTCCGACGGCAGGTGATACAGTCTGTCGCCCATGCCTAGTTCTCTTAGAATCATTTTGGCTTGTTCGCGGGCTACGCCTGCTTTCATGCCTTGCAGCAGCAGCGGAGTTTCAACGTTTTCTACAGCGGACAAGAATGGGAAGAGGTTGAACAGTTGGAATATGAAGCCGATTTTGTCTCTGCGGAAAGCAGTCATTTTGCCGTCTGAAAGTTTACCGGTGTCTATTTTGTCTATTACGACTTTTCCTTCTGAGCGGCGGTCCAAGTGACCTATCATGTTCAGGAGCGTTGTTTTTCCGCAGCCCGAAGGTCCCATAATCGCCATCATGGCGCCTTTTTGGACAGTAAGGTCTACCCCTCGGATGGCGTGAACCTCATTTGATTTTCCTTCACTATAACGTTTATGTAAACCAGAGATAACCAAAATTGGCTCTCTATCTTCAACTACTGAATATTCTTTTTCCATATCTGTTATCACCGTCATTTTTCCTTATCCCACATACCTCAAAGCTTCTGCCGGTGGAATTCTTGACGCGAACCAGCCTGGAATTGCTCCCGCGGCTATGGCAATCAACGTTATGAAGCCTAGGTACACGCCTAGGTCGTTCCATGGAATTACCAGTGTGGCTCCTTGCATGTTCGCGAAGCCGACGCTGATTAGCACGCCGTTGGCGACTCCGATGGCTAAGCCGATGATACCCAGCACCACCAGTTCCAACAGCACTGAAAGCATGACTTGGCTTCTTGGGAATCCGATTGCTCTCATCATGCCGATTTCCCGTTTCCTTTCCGAGACGTTGCGGACGGAGATTACTGCCATGCCTACTGCGCCGATGACTAATCCGAATGTGACGTATATCTGCAGGAATGAAACCACCCTGTTTACCATTTCCAGTGACTGCTCGATTTTCGAGTAGAGCACTGTGGTGCTTGCAACGTAAAAGTTGTCGTCAGCTAGGATGCGGTAGCCTTCATCGTTTGTGTTGGTGAAATCCTCTATGGCTTGTGCGATTGTTTGGATTTGCGGGTCATCCATGTCATAGGTGGTTTTGATGAGGAACTGGTTATACTGGTCTGGTGCTCTTGCTGTAGCTGATACGCCGTCGGCTTCTGCCAAGTAGCTTGTTTGGTTTGCCCAGTATTCGTTAAAGTATAGTTTTCCTAAGGCTTCCATGAAGTCGAAGTCGTCTCCGCTTAGGAGGTTGAAGGGTGACAGGGGGAAGCCTCCTGCTCTTTGTGAGTCTAATCGTCCCGCTATGGTGAAGGCTTGGTACACGGGGAACCCGGATTCAGAAGTGTTCATGGGTATCCACACTTGCATGCCTAAGGGTAGGATGAAGGAGTCAGTGAAAACAACCGGGTTTTCGATGATGCTGCCGTTTTCATCTTTCAGTTTAGCAACACCTTCTAACTCGTAGCCGCCGTATCCGCTGAAAGAACTTAAGTCGATGTCGCTTAATTCCCTGTCTTCGGACATGAGGTCATCCAAGGAAACGTTGTAGGCTGCCATTCTGTATTCATAGTCAAAGAACATCCGCCATGATAGTTGGGACATTTCAGTCAGTTGCACATCGGTCGTTTCGTCTGCTGGCAGTTGGTTGATGTCGTCTGGGAAGCTGCTTAAGTAGAAGTCGTAGCGCCACTTCGGGTCGGTTGCGTTTCCGCGGATTTGTTCACTTGTTAGTTCTCCGAAGCCTAACGGTAACATGTCTGTTTGAGCCTTGAAGTCTGACGAGTACGGGTCTTCTAAAGCTATATACCCTATGAAATCTGCGGGATTACTGGAACGGTATGTTTTGAAGCCGATTACGTCGGTTATGTGGCTGTCAATTTTGTAGAGTTCGTTGATGTAGGAGAGGTCAGTTATGTTTGCTTCTGGCTTGTTGAGGGATACGATGAGGTCTATGCCTCTGGAGTCTTGCTCGGTTTCGATTACGGAGCTTAAGTTTGTAGGCACCAGCGTAGCAACCGTCACGTTCAGGGTTAGTATCACAGCGAAGATAGCAAATGTCAGTGTGGAACGTGTTTTATGGGATGAAATCAACGCTGGAGCTATTTGCCCTACGCCTTTTACGCCCCTGACCTTGACGAGTAAAGTTCTTAACGCTTTCATGAGCGGGGAAAGATTTACTGACACGAACAGAACGGAACCGACTATGATCTCCATCACGCCGATGATTAAGATGTCGGGTGCTAAGCCGGAAATGTCAGGTATCCACTCGCCCATGGCTACAATGAAAAGGAAAGCGGGTGCAGCCCAGATGGCAATTGCTGTGAAGTTTAACGCTTTCACACGGCTGATGAAACGGGAAAGCACTAAGCCTGCGCCGGAAAGCACTAAGCCTGCACCAATCAGAATGGTTCTCCATTCTTCCAGCGTGTTCCATCCTTCAGTAAGCCATATCGCTTCGTAGTTTGTGTCAATAACGCCGTTGATTAGGAGGACAAAAACGCCCGCTGCAATAGCTAAAAGACCCAGTAGCGCCAAGTTGCGTCCAGATTTTTCTTCAAACGCAACTTTGATTCCCCGTAGAGCTTCCACTATGTTTACTCTTGATGCTCTTAAAGCGGGCAAGATGCCTGTTATTATGCCGAGCGCTACGCCGGTTAGTACGGATAAAATCACAACTTGCTGCGAGACGACTGGCTGGACACTAAACTGTCCTGTGCCGAACAAGTTTACAAGGTAAGCTGCAACTGTTTGTCCAAACGCTAAGCCGCCGATTAAGCCGAAGATGCCGCCTAGTATTCCTTGGAACACGTTTTCTATGAGCATGGACAGGGTGATTCCTCGGCGGTTTTCGCCCACAGCCCGCATGACACCTGTCTGGAACTCGCGGTCTTCCACGTTCATGAGTTGAACGTTAGTGATGAGCAAGACACCAGTTATCATGATTAGAAGCCCTAACGCGGTCAGCATGGTAGACAGCAAAGTCATGATTATTTCTGCGACGCTGAAAAACGTCAACCGGGCAGAGTTAACGCTGTATATTTTTTGTGCTTCTCCAGTGTCAGGGTCTACGTTTTCGGGGATAGCCGCCTTGATTATGTCTACCTGTTCTTGAAGGTAGTCTTCGCTTATTTCTGAGGCGAAATGGTCGGTTTGAAGAGCTACCAAATAAGCTTTAACGCGGTCAGTTACTTTTTGGCGGTCTTGAAGGCTCATCCACTGTTGAAGATGCTCCAACCGCGTTACGGCGCCCCGATACTGTGACCCTATCCCGGGACGGTTAGAATCAAATATTCCAACCACCTGAAAGTCCACTCTCTCAATTTCGGATGAATATGAAATAACTGGTCGTGAGGTTTCAAAAGCGATTTCAGATATCTCGACGCTTCCAGCCATGAAATCAGAACTCGTGACTGCAAGAAACGCCTCTCCTCTCAGAGTTCTTTCAGCATACGGCGATAAATCAAACGACAAAGAATTCAGCACATCTACATCTACGGGCGAAGAAGGGGCTTCCAAGCTCGTCACATTAAAGTTGCTTCCATCATCCAGTGAGAACTGCAGCAAAACCTGGATGTTGCTTGTGCCCGTAGCAGTCACATTGAGGTAGTCAAAATCCGACAAACTAAGTTTAGAAAGATTCATTGTTAAAAGGGTAACGAAGCTAGGTACAAAACCAGGAGCAGGACTCTGCCCGAGTTCAAGAGACAGATTATTTGGAGAGCTGTTTAGGTCATAATCAACAGTAGTGTAACTTTCCTCCACTACCCAGTCAGCTAATGAGAGCTTTGGTGGGGGTATAACTGTTCCTGTGACGTTGGTGAACTCTGTGGTGAAATTTATCGGCAAAGCCGTGTCTTCAGTTAATCCTAATTTTTCAGCTTGACTGCTTGACAAAAGGACGCTAGTGTTACTTGCTAGGAGGGAATTAAGGTCCAGTTTGTCGCCGGTTTTCCAGTCGTAAAACGAGCCGAACGCTTTGGGGTAATCAGGGTTAATTCCAGCTAGCGTAACTGAGTCGTCAAACTGGGAACCCAGCATCACAGGCACCTTCAGTGACAGTTCAGGCATTATTCCCACTGCCCCCGGAACCAAGGCGCCTATTGTTTCTGCGTCACCAGCCGTCAGGTAACCGCCAGTGGAGTTCGTAAATTGGAAGTCAACTTCGCCTTCACGTTGAAGCAGGCTTGTGAGAAACGCGTTTTCCAGCGTGTCAGTCGTGATTTGAATACCAACCAGCAACGTAACGCCGAGGGTTACGGCTAAGATTGCGCTGAGATTTTTTGTTTTTCTTCTCAGCAAAGACCGTGCTGCTATCATGAAACTAGATTTCAAACCCATATTACAAATATCCTTTACACTTTTTTGTCAGCGCTGACTAAACTTGACTGATTTGAGGATTGAGTGTGTTGCGTGTTTTGTAAACTGTTTTTTTCACGTATTCCCCGCACTATCTCCTCAAGCGCGTCAGCACATTTGTTCAGAATTCTTTCGATTTCCTTTGAATCGTGCTCAGTTATACGGTAATTTCTTTCTGCACGAAGGTCTAGAAAAGTCTTGACAACTCTCTGTGCAGGCTCTCTTGTTTTTTCAAGAATTTTTTCGTCGTTAGGGTCAAACTGGAACCTTCCGATAAGCAGGGGCACAAGAAACTCTAGTTTACTCAGCATTTTTTGTCCAAGGGTTATTTGTTTTTCAAATAACGCTTTTCCTTTAGCTGTAAGTGCGTATCGTTTTATTCCTGTTTCTTCGCTGGGCATCTCATTGGTGAAGCCTTTTTCATGTAGCAAAGCCAGAAGCGGGTAAACTGAGCCTGAGCTGGGTATCCACCTTCCACCCGTTTCGTTCTTGATTACTTCGACGATTTCTACGCCTGACATTGGCTTCTTGGCTAGCATGTTCAGAACTAGGAAACGTAGGAGTCCTCTTGGGACGCCGCCCGCCCGTTTCGTCCACCTTTCGACCATAATGTCACCAGCGATATCGCTAAAGATATCGCAAGCGACATATAAACGTTGCGAATCCAGCTTCCAGAGTCAAAGTCAACAGCAAATGCCCCGCCGAAAGTTTGGTTCCCCAGAAGCCTAATTACAGCTGCGCGAAACGAATTTTAAGCGTTTACGTGTCAACAATCCTTTTTATCCCCCAGAAAGAACAGAACACAGGTGAATAATCAAGTGACAGCACCTTCGCTGAGCGACACTGTAAAGCGTACATGCGACACTCTGAAGCAGGGAGCAACCAAGCAAGTCACAGACTACGAGCAAAGGTTTTCAGCCCTCGCAAACCTCTACGACGACTTGCTCGCGAACCTCATAAAACAAGGCTTCAACCCCCAAGAGGCACGGGAAACCGCCGCAGAATTCTTCGGCTCCACAACCGTGCGCTTCGCGGGTGTAGACGGCACCCTGTACTCGCGACCATTGTTTGACATGGTAATTTTCTTCGGCGGCGCCTACGCGGCAACAGGCACAATAACCTTCTCCGAGAACGCTGCGCCCCACGTCACCTACGACACTAAGACGATGCAGCAGAACATGGGCATATCCAGCGTCGTACCCATCTACATAAACGAAATCCCCGAGGTGGACACCTCGTTTTCCGCGCAGGAGCAGCCCAGCGAAATTAACCCGTCAAAACCAGTAACCGACGAGGAAATAGCGAACAACTCCATGATAGCCAACGCCATAATGGCTTTCAGCGAGTACTACCTTGCCTACAAAATCGCCGCTGACCCAAACCAAACCACAAACGTGTTGCTCATGGACCGAAGTTTATCCGCGGAACGCGCAAGCCTCCTCTACGAGACAAGAAAAACGGATTTCTGGAAGGCTAAGAGCACGCTTCTCGGCTACGCAGCCAGCGGCGACACTCCGATAGACAAGAACGATTTAGCCCTTGCACGACAGCACGTGTGCAACCAGTCGTTGGCGTTGCCGCCTCCGAGAGCGGATTACCTGCGCTACGCAATAACCGGCCTTGCTGAGCAGAAACAACAGTTAACCGTGGAACAGGTCTTAGCTGAGTTCGGTATAGCAGACGACAAACGGGCCCGCAGAGTGGAACGCGCCCTCAAGAGCTTAACCGACAAGCGAATCCTCGTGGAAGCGAACGGTGTTTACACTTTAGACCCGAAGTATGTTTCAAGCTGGGAGCGCATAAAACAGGTCACGGTTGCCGTAGGCGACAGGCTTTTCTTCTCGAAAACCGTGGACGCTGAAACCGCGAGTTCCATGAAAATAGTCAAGAACGGCAAGGAGCACTGGCTGACAACCCTTGACATCTCTTTTCTCACGTTGTTCGCGTTGCATATGCTTATGGAAGAGTGCTGGCGGAAGCGCATTCTGCTGGTGGGTGTTACGAAGGACACGGCGGCGAGAGACTTCAAACGGCAGTTAATCCCCATCCTGCACAACGAAAACATGTTAAAGACAAGTATGCAGGGCAACGCGCTTCAGAGTCTTCCGAATACAGACCGCATGATTCTGCAGTCCGCAAGCATATTCAATGTGGAGCAGTTATCTCCGCCGTGGAGCCTAGTCGAGTACGATTCCGCGTTCAGAAGCATGCTTCCGGACAGGGAAAGTCGCAGAGGCTACGTTTCAGGAGCCATAAAAAACAAGATAAGCCTCGAAAAAGCCTTCGTGAAAACTTACGTTCAGTTAAGCCAAGCTAAGACGGATCCGCTGCTGCGGAGCAACGTGCTCCTGATTGACCGTTTAGCGTATCCTGAGTACGATTTGAAGCCAGAAAGCACCGTCAAGTTCTTGAACGAGTTGAGCGACGGTACAAAAGAGCCTGTGGAAACCATCCTGTACAGGGATAAGGCGGTGGCGAACAGGCTTCAGAACCTTGTTATGAGTGTGTTGGCGGCTATGGCGCCAGTGAATATTCCTGAAGCGTTTGGGCACAACAAGGCGCTGTTCATCGCGGATAAAATTGCCAAGTGGAATTACAGCCAGTTCAAGTGCGTGGTGGACACCACCGCCACGTGGATACTCAATAATCATAAATTAAGAAAGTTCATATTTTACATGAGCACTTTCAGGGAGAGGCGAGCAAGTATTGAACACGCAAGAAGAGAAAACCGTTAACAACCGCTACTTCACGGACTTCAACGGCAAATTCCAAGCGCGCTTAGCCGCGGTCATCCCCAGATTTTTCGGTGGCGGCGCAGACTCAAAAGTTACGGGCACAAGCGCCCGCTACCAGTGCCGCGTCAAAATCGAATACCAAAAAGACCTCATGGGGTTACTGGAGGAGGGTATGCTCTTAGCCGTGCGAAACTTCAAGCAGTCAGGCGACGGAGCGGAGCGGTACACACTGATGGAAACCAGCCGCGTTTGGCCTGAACACTTCGGGCTGCGCGGTTTAAGCGACCACGGCTACTATCCGATGCAATTTGAGATTATCGAGCAAAGCGAAGGTGACTGGCAGACAGACGACACCTCGACTATGATGATTCAGATAGACGCGATTCCCATAAACTACGATTTGCTCATGAAAGGAGGCGGCGGGTTCGAGTTCGTCAAGGGCTTCTCTTACCCTGTGGTGGGGAGCCACGCTTACCTGCTGAACAGCGGCATGATAAACTGCATGTACAACAAGCGGATAACCGACCAGATGGGGATAGACGCATCACGCACCGTGGAGGACGCCAGAGTTGACCCGCGTTTAGGTCTGGTCAAAATGTTTGAGGCAAGCAAGACGGTTATTCCAATTTACATTGATTTCGAGAAGCTGGTGCGGTACCACTTCGGCGTTTTCGCGTTCACAGGCGGCGGAAAAAGCAACTTAACCTCCAACGTTTTACGGCGTATTTTGCTGCACACGGATAGTGAGAACACGAAAGTGGTTCTTTTCGACATAAGCTGCGAGTACGCGTTTCTGCTGCTTGACCTGCTTGCTGACCCAGCGTTTCCGTCGAAAATCGTGTTGGAGCACCGCGTGGACTCAGTTGAGCAGTTCTTCAACTCCGTTGTTAAGCCTCGGGAGTACGAGGAGGACGAGCGAATTAAGACTGGATTGAAGCGGGTTATGGAGCAGGGGAAAGTGGCGTATTACACGAAGCCGAAGCAGAGAGTGCCAAAGTACATTCAGTTTCTCGACGAGTTGTCGTCGCAACGGAAAGATAACGTTGCAAAACCGCATTACATGAACGCCATCGACAAGATTCACGACTCCGCGCTGGAGTACATGGAGGAAAACGGGTTAAGCGAAGGACAAGAAGTTAACGAGGCGTTCGTGCAACACATAGACGCGGTTGCGCGGGAAGCGGTAGAGCAGTTCCGAGTACACGACAAAAGCGGCTTGTACGCGTGGGCAACCACCCGAACCACGATTCTAGACACAATCAAGAACAAACGCGACAAAGAAACCGCGGAGACAGGCGGGCTCACAACCCAAAAAATCCGCGAACTATTAGAAGACAAGACGACAAGGCTTGTTTGCCTCTCCATTTCCGACCCGTACAGCATAAAAGAACTTGCCATAGCGTTAACGCAGGAGCTGCTTTCGCGGAGAAAACGAAACTTCAAGGTGAAACCTTACATCTTAATGGTTTTCGACGAAGCCCAAGAGTTCATCCCAGCCACAGGCGATTCGGGCGGCATAGACAAAAAATGCAGCCGACAAGTAGAAACACTGCTCAGGCAGGGACGCAAGTACGGGTTAGGCGTCTGCGTCTCCACACAACGCATAGCCAACCTAAACACAAACGCGCTACAACAGCTACACACGTACTTCGTAGGCACGCTGCCGAGACCATACGACCGCCTACTCATAAGCGACACCTTCATGATAGACAAAGGCATACTCGAAAAAACACTGGAATTCGCACCAGGCGAATGGCTGCTGTCCAGCTACATTGCCACGGGAATAGAGAACGTGCCCATATTCATTAAAGCAGACAACGCAGAGAAAGAGATTGAAAAGTATCTTAAACGAGGTTGAAACTTCGTCTCTGAAGAAGCACATGAACGGAATAAAAAATGAAAGTAGCAATCAAGACGTTGTTGAATACAGGTAACGAAGCATTAATAGCATTCACAAAGAGAAGCTTGCTTGGAGAAGCGGGGGACATAGAAGAATTATGGACTCTGCCACAAGTGAAAAAAATTCTGGAAAAGCAGCAATCAAACGGCTCATGGCTATACCCCAACAAGAAAGCAGCACTGACTTCATCAACAAATTACAACCAATACCAAACATACAAGACCCTAGCTGAACTGGTGGAATTCTACGGATTCAATAAGGAACATGAAGCAATCAGGAAAGCGACTGAGTACTTATTTTCGTTCCAGACTAAAGAAGGAGACTTCAGGGGGATGTACGGCAACCAGTACAGCCCTAATTACAGTGCGAGCATCACCGAATTCCTGATAAGAGCAGGATATAACGGCGCAAGAATCGAGAAATCGTTGAACTGGTTGCTTGGAATGAGGCAGGATGATGGAGGATGGGCTATTCCTTTAAGAACCAGAAAGGAAGCCTTAGACGCCCTAAGTAAAAAGGAAACGATTGAGCCGGACAAAACTAAACTATTCTCTCATCTGGTAACAGGTATCGTGCTAAGACCATTCGCGCTAAAGCCGGTATATCATGAAAAAGTAAAGGATGCGGGATTGTTACTGGCGGATAGAGTTTTCACCAGAGACAAGTACGCGGACAGAAGAGGCGTTGAGTACTGGACACGATTTACTTATCCATATCACTGGACAGACATACTATCAACAATAGACACACTAACACTGCTCGGAATCAAAAAGCACCCAAAAATCAACGAAATAACACAATGGTTCACGGAACACAAACAAGGGGACGGAACATACAAAGTGAAAGTGATGGCGGGAGCAAAATACAAGGACGTAAAATACTGGATAACACTACAATACTTGAAAGTTCTCAAAAGATGCTAACAAAAAATGAAACGGTTCTGCCCATTCGTTACGCCTTGATGAAATGTTCTAATGTTAGAGTTTCAGAGGGCAAGTCGGCTTCGCCTAAGATGTGGCGTGGATGCTTTTCCAAGATGAATTCGCGTTCGTATTCTGTTTGGTTAAGTGAGATGACTACGTCTGCTTTTCCACAAGTTACAGCCTGAAGGAAACTATTTCGCTCAGTTTCTTCATGCGGTGGATAAGTGGCGATTACTACGATGTTATTTTCTTTTGCGAAGTTTGACAGGTAAGCCATTACTTGGCTGTAGACTCTGTGTGCTTCGTATTCTGGAACGTCTTCGTCTAAGAAGAAGCTTGCGACATCAGATATTACAACAACTTTCGCATTGTACCTTTTGACTGTCTCTTCTAGCTTTTCCAGAATTAGCGCGGTCATTTGGTAAGCAGTAAACGCCCTTGAAAGGTAGATGCGGTCAAGTGTCTGCTTGGGGTCAAGCTGGTGAAGCCGTGCTAAACGAGCTACTTGATTAGGTCTAAAAGTGTTTCCGCCATCAATGAAGACAACGTTGCTTCCTAACCCGCCGAGCTGATGAGGCAACTGCGCCCTCACGCACAAAAGTGAAACTAAAGACTGGACGGAATTGGAGCCATAAAGCACGGCAAAGTCGCCTATTGCAAAACCTGAAAACAAATCGTTTACGTTTCTCATGTTCAGTGAGAGCACGGGTTGAGATTCAACGGTTTTTAATACTGTGTTTTGATGTAACGCTTACATCTCCAATTTTCTGAGCATTTTCATAGTGCACGATTTACTGTTTTTAAGCTATCACTGAAACGACCTTCCAGCAAAGTGGAGAGGTAAGTTAAAGTGAAGAAAAAAAAGAATAGCGCCATCTTAGCACAGGGGTTTAAGTTATATTCTAAATGTGTGGTCTTGGTGTTGGTAGCCGCATTTCGGGCAAACGTAGGTTCTTTCAGCGTACAGAGTAAGCAGCAGTTTCGCTATTGCCTTGGCTTCTTCTTTCCTGCCGCCTTTTAGGACTAGCAGTGTTCCGCAACGGGGGCATTTGCTTGGCATGTTCTTCCCAGTTATTTTCTGGTGTCTGAAGGTATTTAAGTTGAGGTTTACTGGGCCTGCGTTTGTTTTCCTTTGGTCAGGCTTAAAACGACGACGCCGAGCACTATAAGGGCACCTCCCAGAAGCTGGTTAGCCGTAGGCGTCAAAGCTAGAATGATGAAAGAGAATATTGCAGTTAAGAACGGCTCCATGGTGCGTATTGTTGCTGCCTTGGATACTTCAAACACTTGCAGCGCCTTGAAGAACAGGATGAAGCTCAAAACGACGCCCGTGACTGACCCTAAAACTGCGTAGACAATAGTTTCTGAAGGAAAAGCTGTCTCCAGCTTGCCCGCCAGAACCGTGTAAGTGAAGATGAACATGAACATGAGCATGGAGTTTCCGCCAGCTAACGCCACAGGATTCACTTTTTTTACGTAAACTTTTGAAAGCGAATTCGCTGACGCAAAAAACAACGCTGCACCCAACAAAACTGCTGTACCCACAAGTTCCAAGGATAAGTCGCCGTAAGCCAAAACGAACACGCCGACGACAGCTACTACAATCCCAACGACTTCCAGCCGCGTAAACCGTTCCTTAAAGAACGCCACGCCAAACATGATCGTGAAAACCGCAGTGAACTGAACCAGAAAAGTCGCGTTCACAGGTCCATACAACGAAATGCCATACGTGTAAAGCACGGAACCCACAGCGGAAAACAGGCTCATCAAAGCCACCCGCCGCCAGTTCCCCCGTATACTCCTGAAATACGCTGCTTTCTTGTATACCCCAAAAACAGCCAAAAAACACAAGCTGGCAAAAGCAGTGAACAAAACATTCATAGTCTCAACATTAACACCGTCAAGAACCAACCGTACAAAAACAGGGCTCAACCCAAACATCAAACTCGCCGAAACCGCGAACACTACACCCTTCTGCTTGCCCCTCAGCGCCATTCACCATACAGCAACTTCAGATACCATTTCTACCATGAGTTCACTCTATATATAGAGGGGGTATAAGCCAAAAATCGCACAAAAAAGAGACAAACTGACCAGACCATTTCAACCCACCAACATTTTCGAAACGTAAACGCCGTCACGCCTGTAGCCGAAACGCCTGTAGTACTGTTTCGTGCCCAACGCACTTATAACTAAAAGCTTTTTTAAACCATACTCCTCACGCGCCACGCGTTCCGCCTCACCTAGCAGAACAGCACCGTAACCTTTATGCTGCCAAGCTTGGGCTGAATGCTTGCCTACGGGAACCAAAGGACCGTAAACGTGAAGTTCACGCACGACAGCAGCTGACACAGCATTGATTTCAAGTCTATGTGCCTTAGCCGAGGGAACACGCAAACGCAAATAACCTATTAATATGCTGTTCTCAGGGTCTTCGGCAGAAATAAAAATTTCTTGTCCCTCAGACGCTTCATAACAGTTAGCCAAAATTCTCACATTGTCCAAGTCAGGTATTACATTGTCAACTGCCATTCGATGACCCACTTCCCTGCAACGAATACACCCGCATCTGCCGCCATACTCAACTAGTTTCTGCTGGACGAGCTGACGCAAGTTGCTCTTCTTGACCCCTGCAAATATCAGCTGAGCAGGAATATCTCTCTGTACACGCATCACACGCACCCACGGCGGAATAAACCGTTTGACTTCCGCAATCAGTTGCGTTGCAGCTTCAGTTGAGTAAGGTGTATATTCGCCTTTGAGGTGCCATTCGTGGGCTTTTGTGCCCGTGATAACGAGACAAGGATAGATTTTAATCATGTCGGGCTTGAAGACTGGATCCGTGAAGACCCGTTGGAAGGCTTCCAAATCTTTTGCTTGGTTCGAACCGGGCATTCCAGGCATCAAGTGATAAACAATTTTCATCCCTGCGTCCTTGGCAACGCGGGTAGCTTCGGTGACATCCGCGACCGTATGCGTTCTACCCACTAAACGGTAAATTGCATCGTTAGGGTTCTGGACACCGATTTCCACACGGGTCACACCCATATCCAGCATGGCGTCAACATGCTTTTCTTTGCACCAGTCTGGACGTGTTTCCACGGTTATGCCTACATTGCGGATTCTACTTGTTTCCGCGTTGGTTTTTGCCTCTTCAAGAGAGGCTGATGCTTTGTCTGTTATCGCGTCCAGAGAGCGCTGAATGAACCATGTTTGATATTCAGGGGGTGTGGATGGGAAGGTTCCGCCCATGACTATAAGCTCTACTTTGTCCACGCGGTGTCCAATGGCTGTGAGCTGGTCGATGCGGCTCTTAACCTGTAGGTATGGATTGTAATTGTTTTGGCTTCCGCGCATGGCTGCTGGCTCGTGTCCCGTGTAGCTTTGTGGGACGTTTTGTGTTGGTCCTCCTGGGCAGTAGGCGCATGGTTCTGGTTGTGGGCATGGTTGTGGTTTTGTCATGACGGCTATTACGGTGACTCCGGAGATTGTGCGGGTGGTTTTTCTGCGTAGGATGGGTAGGAGGTGGAGTTTTTCTTTTGGGTTCATGGCGGCGATTATTTCGGCGTTGGAGGGTATGTTGTTTAGGTGGTGTTTGGCGGCTGCTTGGGTTTTGGCGCGGTTTACGTCTTTGTGGGTGGGTGACTGTATAAGCATTAGGGTTTCTATGATTTCTCTGGTTGCCGTGTCCATGTTCAACGTTGATGTACCATGTTAAGGTTTAAAGAACTGGTAGATAAACTACGCTGAATGGAAAATAGTGTTTTTACCCTGAGAAAATTATTTTGTTCTCTGCTGGCTAAAAAATTATATTCAGTTTTGCCCAGATTTCCTTTGCAGAACGATGCGTTTTTGGTAGTTTCGTCTGCTTCTTGTTTTCGGGCTGAGCTTGGTTCTTTCTTTAGCTTCGATTTTGGGGGTTTGTGCCCTTACTTTTCCAGCTTTAGATAGTGAACCGTGAGTCGGCATGACTTATTCACCTAAAGCAGATAAAACATACATGTAGCTCTTAAACTTTTACCTGCCGTTTTACGGTACTGTTATGCGATTTTTTGTCTATACCCCCCCTTTACATAGAAACTTTAGTTGTGAAAAGAAGTGCCGTCGGATACTGTTGTATGCTAGAGGTTATTGTTAGCGGTAACGTATTTATCAGTAAGAGTTATTTTCAATGACTGCGAAAAGGGTGTTTCAGCGCAGAGGTCGCCGAGCCAGGTCAAAGGCGTAGGCTTCAGGCGTCTATCCCGTAGGGGTTCGTGGGTTCGAATCCCACCCTCTGCACCAGTGTATCTTCTCCCTCATTTAAGTGCAAAGATCATTTTTTTCCAAAAATTAGTAAATAGCTTTTTTTCGTGCACTTTATTCCCAGCGGAAATAGCGAATGGCGACAAAACTGAAGACAACCGCGTAAGCAGCCATCACAGTCAACGGTACAAAGCGCGCGTCAGTTTTGTCTTAGCGTTTATCCAAAGTTTACCTTACACTTCAGATTCGGTGACGTCAGGACATGATGAATACCCAAGATTCCCCTTGGAGACACTGGTGGATAACGGCGGCGACTGTGAAGACACAGCAATACAGTTCGCTACGCTAACGCTCATAATGGGATACGGAACAGTTTACATAAACCCTCCAGAACACTACGCAGTTGGAATCCTAGGCGAAGAAGGCCTCCCAGGCTACTACTTCACCTACAAAGACAAACGCTACTATTATTGCGAAACCACCGGAGACGGCTGGGCAATCGGAGACATCCCTTCCGAATACCAAGACGTAAAAGCAACCATCTACGAAATAAACGAATACCAACAGTACGTTCCAGAATCATGGAATACGCCCACTGTCACACCCACACCAACAACACTTCCCACTACCGCGCCTACCCCCAAACTAACGCCGACACCTGATATTCCCGAGTTTCCGTCAATGCTTCTTTTGCCAATAGTCATGATTACAGTTGTTGTTGGTACTCTACTCTTCAAAAGAAGGCAACTGAACAACCGCGATTGTAAGCGTTTAGGGGCACGTTAGAAAGTTTTAGAGAAACGGGCTGGTTATGGCTTTGCTTCTTCTTTTTTCACCGCTGTGATGAAGCAGTTTTTATGATATATTTTCCCATAGCTTTCAGGTGCAACATAATAACTGGCTTCTGACCATTTCCACATTTGACCTCGAGTAGGGTATTTACCAACTAAAATGAAATCTTCATATTCTTTTACGGGTTTGCCGCAGTATTCGCAGTTCATACGTGAAACCTTCTTTGATGTGGTGTTGGTTTAAAGATAAAAGTTTTTGTCCCTGATTTTGGGAAAGTGACCATGTGTACGCGTTAGATTTAACCTGTCGCAGAGTTGTATAAGCGAAAACGAAGTAGGTTTGTGCATAAAGGATTAAAATTTATGCTAATTCACATTTAAAACTCGGGACTTTTTTTAACGAGTTGGGAAGGTTTGCTGGGGTTCTGGGCCTTCAATTTAAGGAGAAAGAAGAATGTAACTTAGATTGTATGTTACATTGAATCCAGAGCCCTCTCAGCCCCAGTTCTCCAATACACTTCTGTGAACAAAAAATAAAAAAAGGGAAATAGATTTTTTGTGTGTTTTGCTGTTGTTTGTTTAGCGTTTTCTAAGCATCAGGATAAGTACTATCCCGACCACGACGATTGCTACGATTATGCCTGCGACTGAGGGTATAAGGTACATGTCAGCAACGCTTGCCGGCGGCGGCGTAGGTTCAGCAGTAGCTGCAGGAGCTTCCTCCACGTTAAGGGCGGTTACTGCCTGCGAACCATAGTAAGACGCAGAACCCTCGAACGAAGCGACAATAGTGTAGTCGCCAGGAACCAAAGGCTCAAACGTCAAACTGTAAAAGCCAGTCACGTCACTAGTAGTCCTGCCAATCTCATACACGTTGCTGTTCGGATCCACAACCGTCAAAACCACTTCAACACCCTTCGCGTCAGCCGGATACACCTGCTGCATAAACAGGTATTCCATCCACGCGCTCATGTCTTCGTCGGATATTGCCGGAGTACCCTGCAACGTGAAGTCTACGAGGTCATTAGTGTTACGCCTGCCAGTAGTCGTCTGATCAGTCACCGTACCCGATATCACCACGTTAGATCCATGCACCGAAACTACTGGTGACGCCGCGACTGTAGTGCCACTTGGACCCTTACCGTAACAATAAATCATGTTATCCATGCTATTGCTACTCACCAAGCGACCGTCAGCGATAGCGAGACCACCACCGAAGTCTAATATGCTCCATATTTCCGTTCCGTCTGTAGCGTTAATACAACGCAAGTTAGGACCTCGATACAACGGATGAGTATACGAGTGCTCACTTGTGTATGTATAGATTTTATCGCCAGCGATAGCGCCTACGTTGATTGGGTAATTTCCGTATGGAGATTCTTCGCCTACGTTTTCAGCGTTGTAGGTCCACACTAATTCTCCAGTCGTAGCATTATAGGCATTCATTACACCGTAATAATTACCGGAGATAATAAGTAGACCCTGATGCACTCTTTGGCTTTGGCCATAGTAGTTGTATTGTGGTACTTCGTCGCCTGTTTCCCATAGCTGCTCGCCTGTTTCCAAATCATAAACCCAAGTCTTCAACTGCTTAACGTCACCGAAAGTGAATATACCGTCTTCCGGATACACACCCGTCAACGAGAAACCACCAGTAAACATCCCCGCAGCAGTAATGTTCTTATCCAAATCAATGAACGGAGGCGTAAACGTCGTCTTCCAAAGCTGTGAACCAGGATTCTGAGGATCCA
>Ga0272441_10004846_pt1 | contig 23880 bp, 21 predicted proteins | sample SSMProp6N_FD_193582 | JGI IMG/M metagenome (GOLD analysis project Ga0272441, IMG submission 193582) | Marine sediment archaeal communities from Little Sippewissett salt marsh, Falmouth, MA, United States - SSM-Prop-6N | ecosystem: Environmental > Aquatic > Marine > Wetlands > Sediment ...
GCCGCCCCTTCGGGGCGGACGAAAAACGTTCCTTCGCCCCTCCGGGGCGAGGATGAAAAAACGAAAGAGAGTTGAGCCGCGTCGTTTCCACGGGTTGCGCCTCCCGGCCGCGGTGCGGGCGACGCGGAACCCGTGGAACGGATCGCACAAGTACATTCCCGCCCCTGCGGGGCGGCGGAGACGCTTGCCCACCCGGCGTTTGGCCCCCTTCCTTCGCCCCTCCGGGGCGGAGCAAACTGAGCCATGTGGATAACGTAGCAGGGACGCGGGCGGAGGGGAAGCGGAAATCCGGGCACACGCAATTCGCGCGGGGAAGCCCGCCGCACCTTGCCGCGGCACGCCGCGGCCTACGCCTTGGGCACCTTTCGCGGCAAAGGTGTCAGGCAGCACTGAAACGGCTGAAAGGTGCCAGACACCGAACGGCACGCCGCGGCTTGGGCCGTCTCCCACAGGCCGCAGGCCTGATTTGGCATTTGTCATTTGGCATTTAACATTGCCGCCCGGGCGTCGCCCACGGCGAGATTCCTCGGCTCGCTTCGCTCGCTCGGAATGACACGGGGGCCGTTCACGTCGCGCGGTCCCGGAAAATAATGGCTTCCTGGAACGCGAAACGCCGATAATGCGCCTGAGCGAGCGAGAGCACTGAGCTTCTTTTAAGATACAAAATCGCACCAGTTTTTTGTTGCATTCGTCTTCGCAGGAGGGTTTACTGGCCGCGTCCAGTGAACTGACCCGACAGGGGTTTCAGCGCGCAAGGAGCGTACCATGAAGGCACGCACACTGGTGGGCACGTTGGTTCTGGCTGTCGTGTTGGGGGCAGTGGCGACGGACGTCCGGGCGCACGCCGAACGCGAGAACTCCGTCATGCAGCAGTTGTTCGGGGCCGGGAACCCGGCGGGGGTCGGGCTTCGTCAGGCCACCCTGGCGCCGGTGCTGGCGCTGAATTACCGCATGACGGACCTGAAGAACATGCAGGCGGCCGCGCCGGACGCCGACGCCCCGCCTCCGCCCGCTGCGGCGCCGTCGGGGTGGTTCGACGATCCCAGGCCGTTCGTCGAGTACCATTACGGCAGCAACCGCGACCGGCGGAGGGGCGGCCTCGATACGGACCTGAACGGCGGCACGGTGGGCCTGACGTTCCGGTCCGTGGACGACATCATCGTCGGCCTGATGTACGATTACACGTACGGCACGGGCGTGGGGCCGGGCAACGTCGACAACGACATGGACACGAACTCGTTCACGTTCTTCCTGTCGAAGAACGTCGACCTGCTGTACTTCGGCTCCTCGTTCACGTTCAGCGACTCGGACGTGCGGACGCGTGCGGGCGCCCTGCGGCGGCGGACGGTCGTCGACGCCGACGCCTTCGTCCTGGCGCCGTACGTGGGCGTGGCCGCCTACCAGCAGGGGCCGCTGACCGCCTACTCCACGCTCACGATGGTGTGGCGGTGGCAGGACTTCAACTACAACCGGAACATCGCCAGCGACGATTCGAGCGACGGTACGCTGGTGCTGATGAACCGGGCCGATTACGCCATGTCCGACCAGTGCATCGTGACGGGCATCTTCGACTGGAACCGGGTTCTCCAGGAAGAGTACGCGGACATCGCCCCGCTCGAGGATCCGGACCACTGCTGGTTCACCCTGGGCGGGAAGGTGCGCTACTACCTCTCGAAGAACCTCGAGGTGTACGCCCAGTACACGGCCGACGTGGGCAACGAGTCCTACGAGAACCACGCGGTTAACGTGGGGGTGTCGTTCTCCTTCTGAGGGCAGGCGTTCATCGCGGCTGGGAGCCCCCGGGTGACCCGCGGGGGTCGGATGTACGTCATGAGGGGTTCGGGAAGGAGGAACGGGTTATGCATCGTCCGTCCGCATCAAGTCTGCGCCGCAGGTTGGCACATCTGTCACTGGTGGTCCTTATTGTGGCGGTGACCCTGGCCGCCTTTTCCCACATGGCCTGCAACGGCAAGCGGAAGCCGAGCGCCATTCAGACGGACATCGCCGCGAGGCAAAAGCGCATTCGGGACATCGAAAAGCAACTGTCCGAGGTTCATGGCAGCGAGTATGACGCTTCGACGGGCCAGTTTTCGAGGGGCTACGGGGGAAGCGGGCCTCTGGCGATCACGTCCACCGACCTCCAGGCGGAAAGGCAGGCCCTGATCAACGAGCACCACGACTGCCAGCGGGATCTTGCGGACCTTCAGGATGAACTGGTGGAGTCCCGGGAGCATCACGGCACCCATGGATCGGACGTCAGCCGCCGGGGGTCTGGCGCCGCGGGCAGCGTAAACGTACCCACCGGCGGGGCCGGGCACCACCACTAAAGGTGTTGACACAGGCGGCACGGTCAGCCCTGTAGAACCGTTCAGCGGCCTATCGATCCGTCGGGGCCGGCGGGTCGGCGGGCCGTTTTTATGCGCCAGGGGCGACACGCACCGCCTCCGGGCTATATAATGCAGCCGGTCCGGGACACGCCGCGACCGGCACGGTCGGACGGCCGAGGAGATGCCTGATGGCGTATCGCAAGACGGGGCAGCGGGGCCGAGGGCCGCGCTGGGGCGGGGCCGGGCCGTGGCGCGCGGGGGCGGTGCTGCTCCTGGTCGCCGCGGCTGCGGGCGCCGCCGGCTGCCAGCAGTCCGGCTCCTACGCCACGTGGACGCTTCAGCCGAGGTTCCTGGTGACCGAGGTCGAGCACTTCCGCATGTGCCTCCACGCCGACCCCGAAAAGGCCCTGCCGGGCCGCATGACGCCGGAGACGGCGGCGGTCTTCCACGAGGTCGTGGACGCGGCGTATGGGCCGTCGTACCCGGACGGCAAGGTGCCGCCGGTGATATTCCGGCGGGTGTGGCGGTATTTCTTCGACACCTCCATCTATATGGTGCACTACGCGGGGCCGAAGAGCGCCCTGGTGCTCTTCTATAACCCGTACGCCGATACGGCGGCGCTGCTGAGGTGGGACGAGACGGACGAAGGCCTGCGCGTCGGCGACGCCGAGGTGCTGACGGGGGACTACCTTCGCGGCCGGCACAAGCCTCCGTACGCGCCGGCGCCGGGCTGGCGGGCGTCCGAGGGCTTGGCCTCGGCGGCCGTGGCCGAGACCGCCTACCGGACCGCCGAGGGCTTTGGCCGCACCTTCGCCGGGCTCAATCCGCCTTCCAAAGAGAAGATCGAGACCATGAGCAAGGCCGAGGTCGAGGCGCTCCTGGCTCGTCTGGAGGACTGGCGGTCCCATGCGCCCGGCATGGCCGGGAGCGACGCGCGGACCGGCAATCGCGCCTGCGCCGGAGTCCGCCTCCGCCTGAATCTGCTGGCCCTGGACGTGTTGAAGCGTGCGCCCCAACGGCAGTCGCTGTTGGCGGCCGTCAATGCCGTGTTCGACGACCTGGGGGCCGGGCGGGCGGCGCAGGTGCTCTCGCGGGCCGGCAAGACCCTGCCGGCGACCGCCCAGGCCATCCGCCAGGCCGACCCCGCCGACTGGGGCAAGCAGGCCCTCGTGTGCTGCGCGGTGGCGAGGGACGGCCAGGCGGCCTACGCGTTCACCACGCGGTGGGATCGGCAGAACGCGTTCCTGTGCGTGAGTTTCGCCGCCGGCGGCGAGCAAGGCACGTGGTCGCCGACACGGATCGATTACGTCAATTGCCGGGAGTATGCCCGGGTCCGGCGGGAGCAGGAGTCCGGCAATCCCGCGGGCGTGGCCGCACGCCGCAACCCGTAGCCCGGCACGGAAGGAGGGTGACTCATGGAACCGACACACGGCATGGGCCTGAGGGTCCTGTGGACGATCGCGTGCGTTGGAGCAGTGACGCTGGCCGCGGCGGTCCCGGCTCTGGCCGAGGCCGGGGGGATGAGCGTGCCGGCGACACCACCGACGGGTGGGCCGGTCGACGCGTACACGGCCGACAGTTGGGCGGAGATGGGGTTGGGGCCGAATCCGCCGGCCGGCGGGAATACGTCCGACACCCGCGGGCCGCTGCAACCGGTGTCGACGACCCCCAGGAGCGATGGGCCCGGCGAGGTGGGCGGCGTCAACGTCTCGAGCGTGGGGCCGTCGCCGATCACGTACGATCCGCAGGGCTCGCCCCCGCCCGAGCCGAATGTCCCCGAGGGACCCCTGCAACCGGTGACGGAGTCCGACTTGCATCCCGTGGGCGATGCGCCCGGCGAGGTGGGCGGCATCAACGTTTCCAGCGTGGGGCCGTCGCCGGTGACGTACGATCTGCGGGACTCGGACCCGTCCGGGCCGGAGCCGTCCTTCGATATTCCCCCCGAGTTGCAGCCGGCCGTCGATGCCGTCTTCAGCCACACGGGCGGTCCGGCCGGCTTAGGCGTGCAGCATGGCATGATCTACGTCTTCGGCCAGGAGGCGGGCGAAGCTGCCTCCCCGTGGCTCATGGGGTTTGTCGGGGCGGGCGAGGATTTCTATAACGAGCGGACCGGCCCCAACGCACAGAACGATGCCGGCAGCGTGGCGATCGATACGGTTGAAATGGCCGCCAACGCCGGCACGGAGGTGGGCTCCGGCATGGCGGCCGCGGGCGTGTATGCGTGGGTCTTCGGCACAACCCCCCAGGGATGGGCGGTGCTCGGGGTCGCGATCGTGGGGTCGGCGGTCGGCAATTACGCGAACACGTACGTCGTGGACCCGGTCTTCGACGCCCTCGGCGAGGCCTGGGTGGAGCACCTCAATGATGCGAACCTGACGATCGACGTCCAAACGGGGGAGGTGATCCGGGGGCCGTACGACTCGGTCGCCTCGACGTCCAGCACCGGCGGGACGGAGATGGACCACCTCTCGCACGTGCGGACCATTCGAATCCACGTGATCCGGCCGCCCAACGTCCATATTCAGCCGCACGTCCACGGACCCTGTCGGCCGGGATGCCCGGACTTCCGCCGGTAGCCGATGCACGGTACGGTGTCTCCGATACGAACGGTCGAAGGAGAGAAGCCGATGCGCACGACATGGGCAGGATGTCTGTGGGCCCTGGTGCTGAGCGCCGCGTGCCTGGCTGCCGGGTGTGATACGGCCCAGCTCAAGAACGACGCGCGATCCAGGGGCCAGATCCAGGAAGACCATGCCACCACGCGGCAGAAACTGGCGGCCAGCCAGGCCGAACTGGGCCGCCTGCAGGCCGGCCTCCTCCAGGAGGGCTGGACCCGCAACGAAAAGGGCGACCTCGTCCCGCCGCGGGGCATGGACGCGGGCGGTCAGACCGCCGAAACGGAGAACCACCTCCACGCCCTGGAGGCCCAGGTGTCGGACCTCCAGGACAGCCTCACCTATAATGAGCGCGTGTGGCGATACCGCGGGTACGACGTGGCCGAGTTGACGCGGGATGCGGCCATCCAGGTGTCGCCGCCCGTCCATCACGATTGAGCGGCGGGGGGGGAGCCGCAGCCACGGGTCACGTAGGCTGCGGGCAGTCGCCCCGAAGGGGCGATGGGATATAGCCACGGGTGGAGCGGCGGCCGCCGAGAGGCGGATGACGCGGAACCCGTGGAACGGATCGCACAGGTGCATCCCCGCCCCGGAGGGGCGGAGGGAGCCGCTTATCTTCCCATTCCTTCGCCCCTTCGGGGCGGAGTTTCTCGAGGTTGTCGCCGCAATAGATGACGCGGGTGTGGAGGAGGGCCCAGCGGCGTTTGCGGCGGGCGGGCCGTGGTTTGGAGGAGGATCGGCCTTTCTTAGCCATGCGGATAAGGTAGCGGAGAAGGCAACGGCGGTTAAGAGGAACGCGGTGTGCAACTCCCGGGTGCCGTTCTTGTAAACGCGCCAACGGTAAGCCGCCCCTGCGAAACCGGCACGGCACGCACAAAGGACTAATGACGAAGGACCAGTGACCAGGGCACGGCGATCCCGGCGCGCCGGGACTCCGCTCGGCCCTGAAGGGCCTCGGTCGGAATGACAAGGCGGGCGCTTCACGGCACGCTGCCGCGGCGCGCCGCGGCCTACAGGCTCCCGGCTAGGCAAGGCATGCCCTGAGCGAAGTCGAACGAGCCGGCCGGGTCACAGAACGGCGCGCGGCCCGCAAGCGGGCCGGCGAACACGGGCCCGGATCGCGCTGGTCGACGGCCGCGGCGCGCCGCGGCTTGGGCCGTCTCCCACAGGGCGCAGGCCTCATTTGGCATTTGGCATTAAGCATTGCCGGCCCGTTCGGGCCGGGAGATACCCAAGCGGCCGGCGTGCGGGGCAGGGTTGCGAGTTTGTGTTGAGCCGGCGACCGAAGGTCGCCGCGGGGAGGCGGGAACCGTTTTCGTGTCTCCAAACGACCGGCGACGTGCCGTCGCCGGCTCAGCGGGCGCGCGAGGCGCCCGCTCGAAATGACAATGGAGGAACAACCCGCATTCCGACTTGACTTCACCCCCCATCCCCGGTATCTTTCCGGTATTCGGCAAGGGTAAAGTGCGCCAAGAGACTATCTAGTGGAGGACAGGCGTCCGGGCGGCTGCGCTGCCCGGGCCCACAAGACGATGCCTACGGTCAGACTTCCTGATGGCGATACGCTGGAAGTGGCCGACGGGGCATGTGTCGCGGACGTTGCCAAGGCAATCGGTTCAGGCCTGGCGAAGGCAGCCGTCGCTGCCAGGCTGAACGGCAAGTCGGTGGATCTGTCGGCCCCGGTGCCCGAGGACGGGACGCCGGACCTGGAGATCCTGACCGACAAAAGCGACGAAGCCCTTTCGATTTTGCGCCACTCCACGGCCCATGTGATGGCGGCGGCGGTGCGCCGTCTGTTCGGGGATGGCGTGCGCTTCGGCATCGGCCCGGCCATCGAGGACGGGTTCTATTACGATTTCGAGGTCCCCGGCGGCCTGGCGGAGGACGACCTCGCGCGCATCGAAGAGGAGATGGGCAAGATCGTCGCCGAGGCCGCCCCGTTCGATCGCGAAGAGGTGACGCTGGACCAGGCCCGCGCCTGCATGGAGGCCGACGGGCAGGTCTACAAGATGGAACTGCTCCGCGACATGGCCGCCGCCGGTCCGGTCGAGGGCGAGGAGTCGGAGGACGCCGAGGCCAAGCCCGCGCCGGACGGCACCGTCAGCCTGTATCACACGGCGGGGTTCACGGACCTCTGCCGCGGGCCGCACATTCCCGACACCGGCCGCATCCCCGCGCTGAAACTGCTGAGCATCGCGGGCAGTTACTGGCGGGGCGACGAGACGCGGCCGATGCTCCAGCGGATTTACGGGACGGCGTTCTTCTCACAGAAGGACCTGGAAGCGTACGTGGCCCGCCGCGCGGAAGCCGCCAAACGCGACCATCGCCGCATCGGAAAGGACCTGGACCTCTTCAGTTTCCACGAGGAGGGGCCCGGCTTTGCGTTCATGCATCACGCCGGCATGCGGGTGCTGAACGAGATCCTCGATTACTGGCGCCGCCTCCACGCCGAGGCGGGGTACCAGGAAATCCGGACGCCCACCATCCTGAGCGAGGCCCTGTGGCACCAGAGCGGGCACTGGGAGAATTACCGCGAGGCGATGTACTTCACGGAAATCGACGACGCGCCCTTTGCCGTCAAACCCATGAACTGCCCCGGCGGCCTGCTCGTCTACGGAAACACGACCCATTCGTATCGGGAATTCCCGATGCGCGTCGCCGAACTCGGCCTCGTCCACCGCCACGAGAAGAAAGGGGTGCTGCACGGGCTGCTGCGGGTGCGGCAGTTTACGCAGGACGACGCCCACATCTACTGCCTGCCGGACCAGTTGCAGGACGAGGTGGTCGGCGTCATCCGCCTGGTGGAGGAGATCTACCGGACCTTCGGGTTCGAGGACGTGCATGTCGAACTCTCGACCCGGCCCGAAAAGTCGATCGGCAGCGACGAGATGTGGGAACACGCCACCGGGGCCCTCCGCGGGGCCCTGGACGCCTGCGGCATCGAGTACAAGGTGAGCGAGGGCGAGGGCGCGTTCTACGCCCCGAAAATCGATTACCACATCCGCGACTGCCTCGGCCGGTCGTGGCAGTGCGGCACGATCCAGGTCGACCTTGCCATGCCGGAGCGGTTCGACCTCACGTACGTCGGGTCGGACAACGCCGAGCACCGGCCGGCGATGATTCACCGGGCCATCCTCGGCAGCATCGAACGGTTCCTCGGCATCCTGATTGAGCATTACGGGGGCGACTTCCCGTTGTGGCTTGCCCCCGTCCAGGCCGCCGTCCTGCCCGTGAGCGACAAGTTCAACGCTTACGGCGAGACGGTCGCGGCGGCGCTGAAGGAGGCGGGCCTCCGGGCCGAACTCGACGGTGGCAGCGAGAAGGTCGGGGCGAAGATCCGACGGGCCACCCTGCGCAAGATCCCGTACATGCTGATCGTCGGCGGCAAGGAGGAGGGGGCCGGCACCGTCAGCGTCCGCGACAAGGCCCGCGGCGACCTCGGGGCCGAGGCCCTGGAGGCGTTCATCGGGCGGGCGCAGGAAGAGATTCGCGAGAAACGGCTCCGCCCGGCGGCGGAGGTCAGCGTTGTCAAGAGGGACTGGGCCGTCGGGTAGCCGTCGATCAGGTCGCGGGGTGGTTCAGCCCGAAGGGCTGAAACGGGTTGTAGCCCAGGGCAACGCCCTGGGTGATCGCGGGGCCCGGAGCCACCAAGCCCTGTAAGGGCGAAAGGGTCGTGTCGCCCTTTCAGGGCTCAGAGGGTCTAAGGTGCGATCCAGGACCCAGGGCGTTGCCTTGGGCTGACGACCGTGGGAGCCCTTTGGGCTCCACGGCGACGGCGGCGGGTCGGAATGACAAGATAACGGAACACGCGGCGGTTCTGCGTCACCGCCGCGCGAAGCCAAGCAGCATCACGGCGGGAGCGGAGACCCGCCGGCTGGCGTCATCACGGACCACACGAAGGAGGATCGCTTGAAGGATCAGAGGCAGCGGGTCAACGATCAGATCAAAATCACGCCGCTGCGGGTGATTGGGACCGACGGGGAGCAGCTGGGCATCCTGGAACGCGACGAGGCGATCCAGATGGCCCAGGACGCCGGTCTCGACCTCGTGGAAGTGGCGCCGAACGTTCGCCCGCCCGTGTGCCGGATCATGGATTACGGCAAGTATAAGTATGACCAGGCGAAGAAGAGTCACAAGAGCCGGGCCAAGAGCCACGAGGTCAAGCAGAAGGAAATCCGGGTCCGGCCCAAGACCGAGAAGCACGACCTGGCGTTCAAGATCCGGCGGGCGCGCGAGTTCCTCGAAGAGGGCGACAAGGTCATGGTGAACATGCTGTTCCGCGGCCGGGAAATGACCCACCTCGACTTTGCCGCCCAGAACATGCAGGCGTTCGTTGAGGCCCTCGGCGACGTGGCCACCGTCGAACGCGGACCCAGCCGCGAGGGACGCCGCATGATCCTGATCCTGACGCCCAACAAGAAGAAGCCGTCCTGACGGGCGGCCCGTCCGCATCCCCCCCGGCTGAACGGAACTGAGCCGTCGACGACGGCACAGGGGGAAGCGTTTTCGTTTTGGATCCCGAAGCATCCGAAAGGGGCGACATGCCCAAGGCAAACAAAACCGGCAAGACGCACAAGGGATTGGCCAAGCGCCTTCGCAAGACGCGCACCGGCAAAGTCCTCCGAGGAAAGGCCAACCGCGGGCACCTGATGAGCACGAAGCCCGGCAAACGCAAACGCCGGCTCCGCGGCAAGGACACCGTCAAGACGAATCTGGCCAAACGCTACAGGCACGTGCTCGAGGCCGGCAAGTAGCCCGTCCGGTCGAAGAGACAGAACAGGAGCAGGACCATGCCTCGCACGCGAAAAGGTTCCCACCGGCACGCGAAGCGGAAACGCCTCTTTAAGCGGACCAAGGGGTACGTGGGGTCGCGCGGCAAGTTGTACCGGGTGGCCAAGCAGACCCGCATGAAGGCCGACCAGAACGCTTACCGCGACCGCCGGAACCGCAAACGCGACTATCGACGCCTCTGGATCACGCGGATCAGCGCCGCGTGCCGCCAGCGAGGCGTCTCGTACAGCCAGTTCGTGGGCGGCCTGAAGAAGGCCGGCGTCGAACTGAACCGCAAGATGCTGGCCGACCTGGCCCTGAACGATCCGAAGGCGTTCGACGCCGTCGTCGAACAGGCGGGCGCCCCAAGCGGAGAGTGACATGCCGACCGCCGGCGAGGTCGAGGCGCTGCGCGAGGAGGCGCTGGCGGCCGTCGAGGCCGCCGACGACGCCGACGCCCTGGAGGCGGTGCGCATCGCCTGGCTCGGCCGAAAGGCCGGCCGCATCCCCGCCCTGATGAAAGCCATCCCCACGGTCCCGCCCGAGGACCGGTCCGCATTCGGCCAGGCCGTCAACGCCCTCAAGGCCGCCGTCACGCACCGCCTTGAGGGGCGGCAGGCGGAACTGGAGGCATCGACCGGCGAGGCTCCCGCCATCGACGTGACGCTGCCGGGCCGGCCGGTGCGCCTCGGCCGGCGGCATCCGATTACGCGGGCGACGCGCGAGATGGTCGAGATCTTCGCCCGCCTCGGCTTCGAGCGCGTCGAGGGGCCGGAGGTCGAGGACGAGTGGCATAACTTCGTGGGGCTGAACATTCCGCCCGCCCATCCGGCCCGCGACCCGCTCGACAACTACTTTCTCACCGACGACGCGCTGCTGCGGACGCAGACCTCGACGGTCCAGATCCGCATCATGGAGAATCGCCCGCCGCCCGTGCGCCTCGTCGCCCCGGGCCGCGTGTACCGGCCGGACACCGTCGACGCCGGACATTCCAACATGTTTCACCAACTCGAGGGGTTGTGGGTGGACGAGGGGGTGACGCTGGCGGACCTGAAGGCGGTGCTGTCGGCGTTCGCGCGGGCCTGGGGCGGGCCGGGCGCCCGCACCCGGTTCCTCCCCAGTTACTTCCCGTTCACCGAACCGTCCGCGGAACTGTACTTATCGTGCCTGCTGTGCGGCGGGTCGGGATGCCCCGCCTGCAAACGGACCGGGTGGATGGAGATCGGCGGGTGCGGCATGGTGGACCCGAACGTCTTCCAGGCCGTCGGCTACGACCCCGAACGCGTCACCGGCTTCGCCTTCGGCCTGGGCATCGACCGGTCCGCCATGCTGCGGTACGGCATTCACGACATCCGCCTGCTGTTCGCAAACGACGTGCGGTTCCTGCGGCAGTTCTGAATGACATGACCAATGACCAGGCCCCAATGACCAAGTACGCTTCGCGTAAAGGGTAACCATGCGGCATACAGGCCGCAGGCCTCTTTGGTCATTGGGATGTGGTCATTGGCCATTTCTTCTAGAAGACGGCCTTTCGCTGGGTGGCGGTGATCTGACCGCCGGTCCGGACCTCGTCGCGCTGAAGGTCGAGTTCCACGCTGACGGTATCGGCGTCGGTGCAGTAGGGCACATAACTGTAGGTTTGGTTTCCGCCGAGGTTTTCCCACAGCATGTCGCCGTCCGGGCCGAGGATGTCCCACTGGTACCCGCCGTTGCCGGCGTGGACCTCCATCTGGACGCTGCCGCTGGACTCCGTCACCTTGACGAGGACGTCCTCGAAGTCCCAGTCGGCCCACGGCTCGTAGTAGGTGTTGGGGGCCTGGCAGTCCTCCAGGCAGAGCCAGTACGTGCCGGGGTCGTCGTCGGCCTCGTAGGAGGGGCGGGGGTCCACGTCGACCCCCTCCTGCAGTTGGCCCATCGCCTGGAGGTTGTCCAGTTGCGTCTGCGAGAGTTTGAGGACGTACGGTCCCTCTTCCAGGGGAATGACCTCCGAACCCGCCGGTGCCGGGCTGCACGTGGTGATTTGGCAGGAGAGCGTCTCGGTGATGCTGCGGGTGGAGGTGATGAGCGCCGAGACGTGGAAGTTGGTCACGTCGGCGGTGAGGACCTCGTACGGCACGCCCTCGGGGTCGGTGGGGGGCAGGGGGATGGCGGAGGTGTCCTCGTAGATGCGGACCTCGTCGTCGGCGAAGCGGTACTGCCGCCAGATGCTCGTCATCGAGCCGTCCTCCGCCTGGCGGACGACCTGGATGTTGACGGCGGTCCCGTCGTCGACGACGACGGTCGCTTCGGCGCAGCGGACGTCGCGCGCGATGCGGTCCAGGACCCCTCGGGCCCGGGCCACGAGTTCGGCTTTCGTGCGGTTGTAGCGGTTGCTCTGCTCGGCGCCGTGCATGGCGAAGGCGACGGCCGTCATCAGCAGGGCCGTCAACGCCAGGGCGATGAGCAGTTCGGCGACGGTGAAGCCGCGCCGCCGGGCGGTCGCAGTAGGCGTCATGGCATTACTCCCTGTACGAACCGGACACGCATATCAGCGAATACCGGGGCTGGAACCCGGCCGGTTGGTCTTTGGCGTTCTGTTTGTCGATGGTCAGGTGGGCGCCGCCGGCAAAGTCAAGACTGGTATCCGAGAGGTTGAGGACGCCGCCCTCGACGGTGCCGGCCGCCCCGCCCGTAAACTGCAACTGGCCGGCCGCGATGAGCCCCTGGATCGTGCTGAAGTTGCCGTTGAACTTGGCGAAGAAGCCGGGCGCGATCAGGAACGTGCCGGTTTCGGTTCGGATGCCGGCGTAGCGGGGATCATTGGGCAGGTACTCGACGCCGGAAGCCGTCAGGTTCCCGTTGAACGTGAGTTTGTTCTGGTTGTAGTTCTCGATGATGGGTTCTTCGGTGACGACGATGCCGCAGAGGTTCGTGTTGCCGTTGAACGTCACCGTGTTGGGCGATTCGATGTAGACCACGCCGTAGAGGGTTACGTTGCTGAACGTGGGGTTGGTGCCGGCGGGGATGCGGATGTTGCTGAGGGTGTCGGGTTCACTTTCCTCGCCTTTCCCTTTCCCTTTTCCCTTTCCCTTTCCCTTTCCTTTTCCTTTATCGCCGTCTGAGGGACTGTACGTCGACTCGATGTACTGCTCGAAGTGGCCGGGATCCGGGACAGGCCACTCTGCGTCGGGGGCGTCGGTGATCTGGTCGCCCCCGATGGTGGCGCTGCCCTGTTTCTGGATCTGGACGCCGTCGCCGCTGACGGCGGCGTCGCCGGTGATTTGGGACGAGCCCTTGACCTGGATGCCGTAGGTGCCGGACGTCGAGGAGGAGTAGAGGCTGCCCTCGGCGTCGCTGTTGGCGCCGTCGATGTGGGCGCTGCCCTGGAGGACGATGGGCGAGCGGCTGGCCACCCCGTAGTCGCTCAAGACGCGGTAGCCTGATTGCACGTTGAAGTCGTAGTACGCCGTCCGGGTGGCGTCGTTGAACCGGCCGGTGCAGACGACCGTGATGGTGGGGCGGGTCTGGACGCCGCCGTCCGCCTGCATGGCCAGGGCGATGGTGCCGGTGCGGCCAGCGCGGCCGGGGACCGAGATGGCGGGAAACACGACGCCCTCGGCGTCGGCGGCGATGTCGCTGGCCGCGAGCATGCTCGTCTCCGCCCAGGCGTCTCGGAAGTGCTGGGCGAGCGAGGCGTGGACGGCCGTGGCGCTCGCGCCGGTGACCTGGAGGCCCCCCATGTCTCGCTGGACGAGGAGCAGCCCCGTCTCGGTCAGGTTCTGGGCCTGCTGAACGTCGAGACGGTTGCGGGAGATGGCCAGGTTCGACTCCGAGGCCACCGCCAGCGCCACCGCCATGCAGGCAAACAACGCCACAAAGATCAGCGTGATCAGCAGGGCCGACCCCGTGGCGGCCGATGCGCGTTGTATCCCCCACCTACGCATGTCTTTTTCTCTCCTCTTCGGCGATCGTGGTTCTTGCGGTCGTCGGCCGGCCCCTACTCGCGGTAGGAGCCGGACACACAGAGCAGGGCGTACCGCGGGACGAACCCCGCGGGCTGCTCCGGTACGTCGCTCTTGTCGATGGTCAGGTGCGCGTCGCCCAGAAGGGTGAACGCGGAGTCCGCCAGGTTCAGGATGTTTCCGCGGACCGTCCCGCTGGCGGTGCCGGCGAAATCGAACTGGCTGGCCACCACCGATCCGTTGATGGTGCTGAAGTTGCCGGCGAACGAGGCGGCGTACCCCGGGGCGAGCAGGAACGTGCCGGTCTCGCTTCGGAGCCCGTCGAATCGCGGGTCGTCCGGCAGGTATTCGACGCCCGAGGCCGTCAGCGTCCCGTTGAACTTGAGTTGGTTATTGGCCAGGTTCTCGACGGCGGGCTCCTCGCACACCACCACGCCGCAGATGTTCGCGTTGCCGTTGAACGTCACCGTGTTGGGCGATTCGATGTACACCACGCCGTAGAGTTGCGTGTTGCCGTTGAACGTCGGGTTCGTGCCGGGGGGGATGCGGACGTTGATATACGTGGCATCGTCGTCGGTGCCCGAGCCGTCGTAGGTGGTCTCGACGAACTGCTCGAAGTGGCCGACGTCGAAGCCGGGCCAGATGTGGGCGGGGGCGTCGTTGTCGATGTCCCCGCCGATGGTGGCGTTCGGGCCCTGGTAGATCTGGCACCCGTCGCCGCTGATGGCGGCGTCGCCGGTGACCTGGGCCAGGCCGATCACTTCGATGGCGCGGTTCTCGGCGGCGGAGGAGGAGAAGAGGCTGCCCTCGGCGTCGGCGTTGGCGCCGTCGATGACGGAGCCGCCGCCCAGGCTGATGGGCGACCGGCTCGCCACGCCGTAGTCCCGGAGCAACTGGAACCCGTTGCCGACCGTGAAGTCATAGAACGCCGTCCGCCGCGCGCCCCCGTACGTCCCCGTGGAGGCGACCGTGATGCGCGTGGCGTCGGTGACCCCGCCGTCGGCGGTGATGACGAGCGTGATGGTGCCGGTCCGGCCGTCCGGCCCCGCGACCGAAATGGCCGGGAACTGGACGCCGTCGCCGTCGGCGCTGATGGCGCTGGCGTCGATCATCTCGGCGCCGGTCCAGGCGGTTCGAAAGTGGTCGGCCAGGCAGGCCTGGAAGGCGGCGGCGCCCGTGCCGGCCACCTCCAACCCGCCCAGTTCCCGTTGGACGAGCAGCAGGCCGGTCTCCGTCAGGTTGTGGGCCTGCTGGATAGCGACCCGGTTCCGGCCGATGGCCAGGTTCGCTTCCGAGGCGACCGTCAGGGCCGCCGCCATGCAGGCGAAGACGGCCACGAAGATGAGGGTAATCAGCAGGGCCGACCCCCTCGGCGCGTCGGGTTGGTGCGTGTGCCCCGTACTCATGACATGACCTCCTTGTGCGGTCTTGCCGTGTCGGGGCGTGAGAAACACGGTGACGTATCAGACCGCCGGCTGTCCCGGTGTCAGCCGGGCATCTCCGGACGGTCGGTAAACGGAATATCTGTCAGGTCGAAAACGTAGTACGTCTGCGTCACCACCGGCTTGCCGTGGGCCAGGATGGTGACGTCGAGTTTGACGGCCTCGGCGCCGGACGGGGACACCGTCACGGCGAGGTCGTCGGCCTGGACGGGGGTGACGCGGATCTCCTGGGCGAACTCGTCGCGGTCCTGGGCGGCCCCGGTGCTGAGGATGGCGGGGTCGTACGTCTGGCCGTCCAGGTCGAAGATGGAGGCGAAACTCTGCCGCAACGCCCGGTCGTGAATCTCCCCGGCCAGAAACGTGCCGTACGTGATCTCCTCCGTCCGCTGGATGACGACGCCCTCGTATCCGAAGGCGGCCACCAGGGCGACGAAGGCCAGGACCACCAGGACGGAGGCGATGAGGACCTCCACCAGGGTGAAGCCCGCGGCGGGGCGGTCGGGCCGCCGGGGACGGCGGCGTGTGCGGTCGAACGTGTGCATGGCTATCCCACCAACTGGGACATCTTGAAGATGGGCAGCAGAATGGAGGCGGCAATGAAGGCCACGATGCCGCCCATCAGCACGATCATCAAGGGTTCGATGGCGCTGGTCACCGCCTTGATGGTGGATTTCAACTGGTCGTCGTAGAAGTCGGAGATGTCGCTCAGGATTTCGCCGAGGGTGCCGGTCTCCTCGCCGGCCGCAATCATCTGCGTGACGCTGACCGGAATGTACGCACTCTTCGCCAGCGACGGGGCGATGCGCTGGCCCTTGCGGACCGCCGCGTGCACGCGATGCCACACGCGGGCGTAGTGCACGTTTCCGGACACCTCCGCCGTAATGGCGATGGTGTCGAGCATCGGGACGCCGGCGTTGACGAGTTCACCCATGGTCCGCAGGCCGCGAGACAGGTACAGGGCGTGGCAGAGTTTCTGGAGAATGGGAATGCGGAGTTTGGCGAGGTCCCACAAGTCGCGGCCGGTGTCGGTCCGGACAAACCAGATGACCCCGCCCGCGATCATGCCGATCCCGACGATGTAGAGATACCAGAAACCCGTGAGCGAGCCGCTCATCGCCATCAGCATCTTCGTGGGCAGCGGCAGAATCTCCTCCTTGCCCTCGAACAGGACCATGAACTGGGGCAGGACGAAGGCGAGCATGAAGATGGTGGTGATGATCGCCATCACGACGATGATGACCGGGTAGACCATGGCGCCGGTCACCTGCCGGCGCGTCTGGGCCTGCTGGGTGAGGTACTCGGCGACGCGTCCGAGCATGTGGCCGAAGGTGCCGGAGAGTTCGCTCGCCCGGACCATGTTGACGTACAGGAGCGAGAAGACCTTCGGGAAGCGCTGGAGGGTCTCGGAGAACTGGCAGCCGGCCTCGACGTCGCGCTTCAGGGCCTGGACGACGGTTTGCATGCGCGGGTTCTTCAACTGGTCGGTGATGCTCTCGAGGGCGGCGGTGAGTCCGATGCCGGCCTTCGACATGACGCCCAACTGGCGGGTGAAGGCCAGGATATCCTTGGCGCCGATGCGGTTGAAGATCTGGATGCCGCCCGTCTTCGGCTTGGCGTCGTCGCCCGGGTCGACCACGCTGAGGTCGAGCACGGCCCCGCCGAGTTCGCGCACCTGCTGCATGGCGAGGTTCTGGTTGTCGGCCTTCAGTTGGCCGACCACCACCTCGCCGTTGGGCCGTTTCATCTGGTAGCGATACGTACGCATGCGTCACCTAGGCGGAGAGCGCCCGTTCGAGTTCGGACGGGACCTTGGCGTGGGTCAGGGCGGTGTCGCGGCTGATGCGGCCGGCAAAGTAGTGCTGCTTGAGCGACTCGTCGAACACTTGCATGCCGAGGGCCCGGTTGGTCTCCATGATGTTGGGGATCTCGAAGACGCGTTCCTCGCGGATGCAGTTGCGGACCGCCGGCGTCGAGACGAGCACCTCGACCGCCGGAATCATGCCCGGCCGGTCCACCCGCGACAGCAGCCGCTGGCACAGCACGCCCTTCAGGGTGTCGGCGAACATCGAGCGGACCTGGTTCTGCTGGCCCGCCGGAAACATGTCGATCACACGCTGGACGGTGGAGGCGGCGTCGTTGGTGTGCAGGGTGGAGAAAACGAGGTGGCCGGTCTCGGCGGCCGTCAGCGCCGTCGAGATCGTCTCCAGGTCGCGCATCTCGCCCACCAGGATGACGTCCGGGTCCTGCCGCAGCACGTGCCTCAGGCCCGACCGGAACGTCGGGACGTCGGCCCCGACCTCCCGCTGTTCCACGACACACTGGCGCGAGGGGATGTAGTACTCGATCGGGTCCTCCAGCGTGATGACGTGGTACGGGTACTTCTGGTTCATGTGCTCGATCATCGAGGCCAGGGTGGTCGACTTGCCGGAGCCCGTTTCGCCGGTCACGAGGATGAGGCCCTGCGGGAGGTTGGCGAACTCGGTGACCACGGGGGGCAGGTTCAGGGTCTCGAGCGCGGGCACGTCGCTGGGAATGGCCCGGAACGCCAGCGCGGGCGTCCCCCGCTGGTAATGGGCGTTGACACGGAACCGCGCGCCGGAGGGCAGGGCGGTCGAGAAGTCCATGTCCCGCTGCTCCTGGAACTGGCGGTACTGGTCGTCGCTCAGGAGTTCGCGGATATACGCCTCGGCCTCGTCGTCCCCGAGGGGCGTTTCGCCTTCCATGCCGGCCAGCACCGTGTGGATGCGCTGGAGCGGCGGCAGCCCGACCACCAGGTGGAGGTCGCTCGCCCCGTCGGCGATGACGCGCTCGAGCAGGGAGGTCATGCGTGTCATGGCGTGTTCCCTTCGGCCTGTGGGTTGGCCTCGTCCGGGTCCTTGGTCTCGGCCGGGCCGGCGTCCTCGGTGGCGCGGAGCACTTCCTCGATGGTCGTGACGCCGCGCTTCATCTTCCGGACCCCGTCCTCGCGCAGCCCCACCATGCCGCGCTGCAGTGCGTACCGGCGCAGGTCCGTCACGCTGGGCCGGGTGGCCACCAGGTCGCGGAACCCGTCGTCGAGGACGACCATCTCGTAGATGCCGGAACGGCCGCTGTAGCCGGTGTTGCGGCACTTGTCGCAGCCCGTGCCGCGGTAGAGTTCCTTGACCGAGCCCATGTTGGCCCGCTCGATGGCCTCGCGAATCTCGTCGTTCGGCTCGTACGCCTCCTTGCAGTGCTCGCAGATGCGGCGGACGAGGCGCTGGGCGATCACGGCGTTGACCGCGGCGCTGATGAGGTACGGCTCGATGCCGATGTTGATGAGCCGCGTGATGCTCGACGGGGCGTCGTTGGTGTGCAGCGTGGAGAGGACGAGGTGGCCCGTCAGCGCCGCCTGGACGCAGATGCGGGCGGTCTCCTCGTCGCGGATTTCGCCCACCATGATCACGTCCGGGTCCTGCCGAAGCAGCGCCCGAAGCGCACTGGCGAACGTGAACCCGATCCGGTCGTTGATCTGAACCTGGTTGGCGAAACTCAGGAAGTACTCGACCGGGTCCTCGGTGGTCGAGATGTTCATCGTGCTGCCGTCCATCGTCATGAGCGCCGAGTACAGGGTGGTCGTCTTGCCGGATCCCGTCGGGCCGGTCACGAGGATCACGCCGTGCGGCCGGGCGATCTCCTCCTTGAACATGGCCAGGTGGTCCGGCTCGAACCCCAGCCGTTCCAGGCCGATGAGGATGGACCGGTTGTCGAGGATGCGGATGACGCCCTTTTCGCCCTGCGTGGTGGGCAGCGTGTTGACGCGGAAGTCGACGTACCGGTTGTTGACGATGGCGCGGATGCGGCCGTCCTGGGGCAGCCGGCGTTCCGAGATATCCAGGTTCGACATAATCTTCAGCCGCGAGACCAGGGCGGGGTGCATCGTCTGCGGCGGGGACATCGTCTCGAACAGCACGCCGTCGATGCGGTACCGGATCCGCATCCGCTTCTCGCCCGGCTCGATGTGGATGTCGCTGGCGCCCTCCTTGACGGCGTTGCAGATGAGGTAGTTGACGAGGCGGACGACGGGGGACTCGCCGGCCACCTTCGCCAGGTCCGTGAGCTCGTCCTCGTCGTCGTCGACGACCTCGACGGCGTCATCGGCGATGTCCTGGATGAGCGTGTCGAGTTGGAACTCCTCCGTCCCGCCGGAGAGTTCGTCCAGGGCCCGCACGATCTCGTTCGCCGTGCTGACGGCCAGGCGGACGCGGCACCCGAGACGCCGACGGACCTCGTCCAGGAGGAAGATGTTCGCCGGGTCGGCCGTCGCGACGGTGGCGATGCCGGCCTCCGAGTCGGCGTCGGTGACCAGGACCTTGTGCTGCCGGCAGAAGGCCAGCGGCAGCCGCTCGCGGACCCGCTCCGGAATCTCCATCTGGCTGACCGGGACGAACTCCAGGCCGTACTCCGCCGCCAGGCACGACATCACGTCGGCTTCGCTGGCGTAGTCCTTGCGGACGAGGATCTGACCCAGCCGTTCGCCCGGGCTGGACTTCTGGAGTTCCAGGCACTCCTCGAGTTGGGACTGGCTGATGATGCCCGTCTCGACGAGGCGGTCGCCCATCCGCATGGGCGGCGGGCCGGCGTCGGCGTCCGCCGCGGCCTCCGGCACCGGCCGGAGCGGCGACGGCGCCTCGGCTTCTGCGACGGCGGCATCGGGTTGGGGCTCGTCACTGGCCATTCGACGTCCTTAATCCACCTACAGCCCCGGCCGGAGCCGCAGGCTGACCGTTTCCGTCTCGTAGGCGAGGGTGACGTGGTCCCGTTCGATGGCGGCCACCCGCATGCCCTCGACGACGTCGCCCACGCGGTAGAGGCGGCCGCCGATGACGGCGGTGCGGGTGGTGCTGGCGATGAGGACGGCACCGAGTTTGAGTTGGCCGGCCGCCTGGAGAATTCGCTGGCGCCGGGCCTCGGCCTCCGCCTCGGCGTTCACCTCCGACTGGGTCCGGCCGTCCACGTTCGTCTCGGCGTGGGCGGTCGGGACCACCTCGAATGGGTTCACCCGGAGGTCCGTCAGCGGAATCTGCCGTTCCTCGACGTACGTGTCGAACTTCCGGACGAGGCTCTCGACCCGCTCGACGGAGAGGCCGTTCTCCCCCTTGTGCTTCGAGGCGGCGTCGCCGGCGGCCTTGAGGGCCGACTGGACCTCCGCCTGCATCGCCGACGCGCCGGCCGGCGGGGGCGTAACCTTCGGGGTCACCGCCTTGGCCTTCGCCGGTGCCGGGCCGCTGCCGCCCAGGAACTGGTACGCGATGACGCCGACCGCCACGAGACCCAGGGTGCTGAGGATGACGACCTTCTTCGTGTCGCCGAACCCGCCCTGGACCTTGCCCTTCTGCGACGGGGACTTCAGCCCCTTCTTCGAAAGGCGGACGTCGGTGAGTTTCTGGCCGCTCGGACTCGGCATGACTATTTCTCGCAGTAAATATCCATGAGCACGTCGACCTCGACGACACCCTCCTGGGTGGGCGATTTCGTAATCTGCATTTGCCGGACCTTCGTAATGCGCGGCAGGCGTTCCAGGCCGAGCAGGAACTCGTAGAACTGGTCGAAGCCGCCCTCCAGGGTCATGGTGATCGGCTGGGTGTTATAGCGGGAGCCGCTCTCGGCCCGGTCGGTCTGGATGCGGCGGGGCGAGAGGGACTTGGAGTCGGCGATGAGCCAGACCTCCCGCAGGATGACGTCGATCTCGCGTTCCTCCGGCAGGCGGTCCTCGAAGAACGCCAGCGCGTCCTCCAGACGCTGGATCTCTTGCTTCAGGTCGCTGATCCGCCGGATCACGCGCTGCACCTTGACCAGTTCCGCCCGCCGCGCCTGGATCGCCTGCTGGTCGGCGGAGGTCTGCTGGAGCAGCGGCCAGACGATTAGCCCGACCCCCAGGCCGGCGATCACCGCCAGGCCGGCCACCGTCAGCAGGATGCGAAGGGGCCCCGTCATGATGCCTCCTCGGCGGCGGCCTGCGCGGGCGTCGCGTCGGCCTGGGTCGTGGGCGGCAGGGGCGTCTTCTCCAGCACCGTCGCCGCCTCCCGGCTCAGCAGAAACACCAACTGGAACCGCCGCATCGTGACCCCTTCCTGGTACGGGAAGTTCTCCGAGAACTGGAGGTCCACGCTGTCGAACAGGGGATCCGACGCCAACCGCCCGATGTACTCCGCCACCTGGACGTCCGTCTGCGCCAGGCCGTCCAGCCGGAACCGGAACCGCGTCTCCGTCGGCACCGGCGCTTTCTTCTTGCCCTTGCCTTTCTTCGGTTTCGTCTCGGGGGCCGGCGTCGGCGTTTCGACCCGCATCTCCTGCGGTTCCATGCTCAGGGAGGTCAGGCTCGTCTCCTCCGGCAGGAGGTTCGTCAGGCGGCCGAGGATGTGGCTCCGCGGCACGCGTTCGAGCAAGGCCGCGCTCAGGTCCGCCTTGTGCAGGAGGCCGGCCTTGTGTTCCTCGAGCCGCTCCAGGTCCTTGATCTTGAGGCTGGCCTTTTCGTACTGCCGGTCGATGGCGGCGCGGGCGGCGGCCATGCCGACGGCCCGAATCAGTGTCACGCCCACCGTCGCGCCGACGATCAGGAGCCCGCTGGCCGCGACCAACGCGCAGATGACGTTCGCCCGCCGCGCCTTGCGCCGCTTGACGTAATCATCCGGCAGGAAGTTTAGAACCCGTAGCATCCGTTGGTATCCTCGTCCTCAGTTCGCCCCGAACAGGCTGAGGCCGACGGCCACGGCCATCTCCGGACGGGCCGTCTCCGGGTCGGGCGACCCCATCGCCGTGCCGACCGGGTCGCCGATCTCGCACGGCACGGGCAGGTTGGCGCTCAGCACGCGCACCAGGGCCTTGTCCCGGGCCCCCGGCCCCACGAACACGAGCCGGTCGATCTGCGCGCCCCGGGCCAGCGACGCGTGGTACCGCATGCACGACTGCACCTCGTCGGTCACGTGGCCGATCGGGTCCCGGCACCGGTTGTACGTCTGGACCGCCTCGTCGATGGTGTCGGGCGTGGCGGCCTCGCGCCAGCCGCCCACCCGCTCGGAGGCCTCCTCCAGCGACGACTCCGTCACCGTGGCGACCGACTGCGTCACGTGGTCCAGCCCCTTGGCCACCGGCTTCACGAACATCGTTTCCTGGCCCCGAAGGATGGCCACGTGCGACCGCTGCCACCCCAGATACACCATCATCAGGCACGGCGGTCCGGACTGCGACGGGCCGGCGTGCTCCGAGGCGTAGGCGTACCCGTAACACATGCTGCACGGCTCGACGCCGGCCCCCACGATGTTGAGTTTCAGACGGGCGACGGTGTCGACGCAGGCCTTGACGACGTCGCGCGGCACGGCCAGGACGAGCACGTCCTGCTTCGTCTCGCTGTTCTCGGCGACCGACCCCGCCACGATGTGCCGCACCACCGCCTGCGCCGGCGGGAACGGCAGTTTGCCTTCGAGTTCATAGGGCAGGGAGGCGCCCAAATCCTCCGGCTGCATGGGCGCCATCCGGATGTGCTGGACCTCCACCTTCTCCGTCGGCAGGCTCACGACCGCATCCTTGCCTCGGAAGTGGTTCCAGCCGAGTTCCTGGCGAAGGAACCGAAGGGCGGGGGTGTAGTCCGGCGGCTCGGAGTCCAAGCCGTCCATCGCCTCGGAGGAAACGAGCCGCTTCACGGTATCCTCCGGCGAGGTAAACGCACACGAGGCCTGCGAGACCAGTTCGAGTTCCTCGCCTACCTGCTCGAACTGGACCACGTGCGCGGCCTCGGGCGTGATGTGGATGCCCATCGGCAGCAACGTTCGCTTTTTCAGGTGCGCCATGCCCGTATCCTTCTAGGCCCTGGGGCCACGCGGCTCGTTTGGGGGTACGACAGCCCGTATGAGTAGCCTACGGCCAGGAGAGCGGCGGTCAAACGGATCGGGCCGACGGGGCGCCGGCCGGGCGAGCGCACACAGCAGGTGCTTATAAACCCTTGTGAGGACATGGGTTACAGGCACGTTCGCTCGATCCGTGCAGGGGAGGGTTTTACGTCAACTCCTGGTGCGGTCCACGTCGCGCCCGAAAAACAGACGATTTTCGCTCCTCCGCAGAGGAGGCGTCTCTCCGTCTTTCGGTGCACATCAGGGGCGGTGACCGGTCGCCGGCGGCCGTCTGCCGACGATTGCCAACCGTCTCATCGGCACCTGGGGCCGACCGCCTTCAGTCATTCGTCCCAAGGGGGCTCTAACTCGCGGCCTCATATCGCCTTACATGAACGTGCCTGGACGACCCGACGCTCGCTCGCCGATAATCGGAGTGTCCACCGGAGCACTGGCTCGCGCAACGGTCAACGGCTCGCGGCCTTGAAACGTCGGGCCGGAGCGCGTATAAGGGTGTAGCCGGAGGGTAAATGGCGGCATCCATCGGGGCGTAGCGCAGCCTGGCGACCACGCCGCCCAACGGGGGCGAGCGCTATGACCTGTTGGGTCTATGTGCTTCTGGGGGCCGATGGCAAGCGGTACGTGGGCATCACGAAGCGGCTCCAGCGTCGTATTCGCGAACATAATGCCGGACGCCGTCCTGGGGACAGGTCCCGAGGTCCGTTTACGCTACTTCACAAGGAGCCTTATGCGGACTATGCGGCAGCGCGGCGGCGGGAGAAGTACCTGAAATCGGGGGAAGGCCGAGCATGGCTTAACCAATTGCCACACCCGGCCGCGGAACCGCAAGACCATGTCGGGGCGTAGCGCAGCCTGGCGAGCGCGCGTGCTTTGGGAGCACGAGGTCGCGGGTTCGAATCCCGCCGCCCCTACCATCG